>Ga0316603_10000036_pt1 | contig 171358 bp, 155 predicted proteins | sample OWC_soil_day10_n_FD_207649 | JGI IMG/M metagenome (GOLD analysis project Ga0316603, IMG submission 207649) | Wetland soil microbial communities from Old Woman Creek delta, Ohio, United States - OWC_soil_day10_noCT | ecosystem: Environmental > Terrestrial > Soil > Wetlands | place: USA: Ohio...
CATGCCGCCCTGCTTCATCGCCATGATGGCACCCCGTTCTTCAGCACCCAGGTGGTTGTAGGTAGTCGTCATTGCTCTGCACTCTCGGTAATCAAGGAGTGTTGCACTTCACTCTTGAGACCGCCCTTACTTTTTCTTGGCGAAGCAAGAAAAAGTAAGACGCCCCGCAAGGGCGGAACCTGCGGTTAGCGGAGGCGCTGCATAATCCTTCATGGCTGCGATAGGAAGTGATGGGTGGCATAATGCCCTTCCATATGACCCACCCCATCGCCGTTTTCGACTCCGGCCTAGGCGGCCTCACCGTCCTCCGCGCTTTGCGCGCCCGCCTCCCGCAGGAAGACTTCTTCTATTTCGCTGACACCCGTTTTCTGCCCTATGGCGACCGCCCCGAATCCTTCCTCAAGGAACGCGGCGTGCTGATCGCCCGTGCCCTTGAACAGCGCGGCGCCAAGGCGCTGGTGATTGCCTGCAACACGGCGACGGCAGCGGCGGCCGAGGCGATCCGGGCAGCGATCAAGTTGCCGGTGGTGGCGCTGGAGCCGGGGGTCAAGCCGGCGGTGGCGTTGAGCAAAAGCGGTGTCATTGGCGTCCTGGCCACTACCCGCACCTTGCATAGCGAACGTTTCCAGCGCCTGGTCGGTAGGCATGCCGATGGTTACCGGGTGATCGCCCAGGCCTGCCCCGGTTTGGCCGAGGCGATCGAGCAGACGGGAGCGGACAGTCCGCAGGTGGCGGCCTTGCTCGATGGTTTTGTCGCGCCGTTGGCGGCGGCTGGTGCCGATGTCGTGGTGCTCGGTTGCACGCATTACCCGTTGGTGGCCGAGGCCATTGCGGCGCGGCTGCCGGCGGGCGTGAAACTGCTCGATACCGGCGAGCCGGTGGCGCGGCAACTGGATCGTTTGCTGATGGCGGAAAATCTGCTCGGCGGCGGTCTGGGGCGGCTGACGGTGGCGACCAGCGGGGCACCGGCGACGGTGATTGCCACTGTGAACCGCCTGTGGGGCAAGCACCTTGCTGTCGAACACTGGGAGCCATGAGATGTCGGAAGCACAAAAGCCGCTCGCCGGGCTGCGCGTCGTCGAACTCGGCACGCTGATCGCCGGGCCGTTCTGCACGCGCATCATGGCCGAGTTCGGGGCCGAGGTGATCAAGGTCGAAGCGCCCGACGGCGGCGACCCGCTGCGCAAGTGGCGCAAGCTCTACGAGGGCACGTCGCTGTGGTGGTACGTGCAGGCGCGCAACAAGAAGTCGGTGACGGCCAATCTCAAGCATCCCGATGGTCTGGCCTTCGTCCGCAAGTTGATCGCCGGGGCCGATATCCTGGTCGAGAATTTCCGGCCCGGCGTGCTCGAAAAGCTCGGTCTGGGCTGGGAGCAACTCAAGGCCGACAATCCCGGCCTGGTCATGGTGCGCCTCTCGGGCTTCGGGCAAACCGGGCCGTACAAGGATCAGCCGGGTTTCGGCGCAGTTGGCGAATCGATGGGCGGACTGCGTTATATCACCGGTTTCGCCGACCGGCCGCCGGTGCGTACCGGGATTTCGATCGGCGATTCGATTGCCGCGCTATGGGGCGCCATCGGTGCGCTGATGGCCTTGCGCCACAAGGAAGTCAATGGCGGGGCCGGGCAGGTGGTCGATGTCGCGCTGTACGAGGCGGTGTTCGCGATGATGGAGTCGCTGGTCCCGGAATTCGATGTCTTCGGCTTCGTGCGCGAGCGCACCGGCAACATCATGCCCGGCATCACGCCGTCGAACACGCATACGACGCGGGACGGCAAGCACGTCACCATCGGGGCCAACGGTGATGCCATTTTCAAGCGTTTCATGCGGGCGATCGGTCGTCCCGATCTGGCCGATGATCCGGGCCTGGCCGACAACAGCGGGCGCGATGCAAGGCGCGACGAGATTTACGGGCTGATCGACGCCTGGTGCGCGCAGCATGACGAGGCCGAGGTGCTGGTGCTGCTGGCGGCAGCGGAAGTGCCGTCGTCGCGCGTCTATTCGGCGGTCGACATGTTCGCCGACCCGCAATTCCTCGCCCGGCAGATGTTCGAATCGGCCAGGCTGCCGGATGGCAAGGCGTTTCGCATTCCCGGCATCGTGCCGAAGTTGTCCGGCACGCCGGGTTCGACCGAGTGGCTGGGGCCGGAACTCGGGGCGCATACCGTGGAAGTGCTGCAAGGCCTGGGCTATGCCGCTGAGAAAATCACCGAACTGCAAGTCAACGGGGCGGTCTAGGCCGCCCCGTTGCTGTCGCTCTAGCGTCGCTGGCTCAGACCTTGAAACGACTCATCTGCTGTTTCAGACTGTTGGCGATGCTTTCCAGTTGATGCGCCGTGGCAGCGGTACCGCGGATGGTGTCGGTGGTTGCCTCGACCATATTGGCGATCTGTTCGACGCGTTGGGCGATCGAGGTGCTGGCGCTGCTCTGTTCCTGCGTCGCCTCGGCCACTTCGGCGACCCGTTCGAGGGTTCGCCGGGCGCCCCGTTCGATGGCCTGCAGCGATTCGCTGGCTGAGCCGGCGAGCTCGACGCCTTCCTGAACTTCCGGCAGGGCGGCATCCATGGCGGCGACGGCGCCGCCGGTATCGCCCTGGATGCCGACGATCATCTGTTCGATCTCGGTGGTGGCTTTCGCGGTTCGCTCGGCCAGTTTGCGTACTTCGTCGGCGACCACGGCAAAGCCGCGTCCCTGTTCGCCGGCCCGGGCGGCCTCGATGGCGGCATTGAGGGCGAGCAGGTTGGTCTGGCCGGCGATGTCCTTGATCACGTTGGCGATCGACGAAACCTGCATCGCCCGCTCTTCCAGGGCACGAATCCGCCCGGAGGCATCGGACACCGTGTCGGATATCTTCTGGATGGCCTGCGCTGCCCGCTGGACGCGTTCCGTGCCCTGGCCGGAGAGGGTGACCGCCTCGGTCGAGTCGCGGGCCGTTTCGCGCGCATTGTCGGAAATGTGATTGGAACTGACGGTCAGTTCCTCGATCGCGGCAGCCATCGCCGAGGTGGCATCCGACTGCTGTTCGGCGGCGCGCGTCACGTCGTCGGAGGCGCTGGCGATCTTTTCGGCATTGCTCACCAGCCGATTGGCATCGTCGTTGATTTCCCTGACCAACTGGCGCAAGGAGCCGACCATGTCGCCCAGACCGCGCAGCAAACTACCGCCCGGCGCCGCGTCGAAGCCGGCGGTCAGGTCGCCGCTGGCAACGCGTTGCATGACGGCGGCCGCGGCCTGCGGTTCGCCCCCCAACTGGCGCAGGACGCTGCTGCTGACCTGCCAGCCGACCAGACCGAGCAAAACCAGCAGGGCCAGCGACATGCCGCCGAGCAGTAGGGCGTTGTTCTTGTATTGACGATCAATATCGTCGATGTAGATGCCGGTGCCGATTACCCAGTTCCAGGGGGCGAACAGCGCGGCATAGGAAATTTTCGGCTCGGCGCTCTGCTGTCCGGCTTTCGGGAACCAGTAATCGACGAAGCCGCCACCGGCCTGGCCGGCGCTGACCAGTTCCTTGATCAGGAATTTGCCATTGGCGTCCTGCAGGTCGCTTTTGTCGGCGCCTTCATTTTCAGGCTTGGGCGGGAGAAGGACGTATTTGTGACTGGTGTCGATGATGAAAAAATAGTCGGTGCCCGCAAAGCGCAAATTGCGCAGGTTTTCCCGGGCGGCCTGCCGGGCTTCGTTCTCGGTCATCTGGCCGGCGGCGGCCAGTTTTTGGTAATGGGCCAAGGTGCCGACGCCGACTTCAACCAGATTCTGGATTTTTTGCTTGCGATCCTCAAGCATGCTCGACTTGACCTGGAAGAGTGCGCTGAAACAAAGGACCAGGAGGCCGGCCAAGGCCACTCCGACGAGAATCTGCAGGCGTGTCGCGACGCGTAAGGTAGCAAAGCTGTTCATTGTTGATTTCCCCGGTTGCCTGTTGAGCAATGTTCCAACGTAAATCGTTGGTAATTTAATTTTTGCCGAATGATATACCGGGAAGCCGGTATTGACGCCCTTGTCGGATTGGTCCGGATGGTCCTAGCGCAGCCGGAAACGGACCGGCAGCAAGGTTTCGCGCGGGGCGTCGGCGGGCAGCGAGTGGAGGGCGCGGACCGCCCGTAATGCCGCATCGTCGAGAAGGCGCTGGCCGCTACTCTGCTCGACACGGGCGGCAGCAACCCGGCCGTTGGCGTCGAGAATCATGAGGACCAGCACTTCGCCTTCCAGACCCTGGGCAATCGCTGCGGCGGGATAGAACAGGCCGTCGTCGCGCTGTTTTTTGAACTGTTTGCGGACTTCCTGTATCCATTGCACGGCGGGGACGGATTGGCGCGCTCGGCTGGTCAAAATTTCCTTTTTCGCCCGAGGCGGGGCCGCGCTTTCCGGCTTGCTCAGCGTCAGCGGTGGCGGCGTCGGCAGTGGTGGCGCGGGCAGCCGGAGCTCGGCCCGCAGCGGTGGCGGCGGCGCGGGCGGTGGCGAGAAGCGGATAAACTCGCTGAGGAATGGGGCTATGTGCAAAAGCAGGGACAGCGCCAATGCCAGAGCAAGCCGGTAAACAGTCCGGGTCATGAGAAAATGCAGTCTGGCCAGAAGGATGAAAGAATTGATGAAGCAGACAATGCAGCGAATAGTCAGAAGTAGTCTGGCTGCAATGATAATCGGGATGAGCCCGCTTTTTCCGGCGGTGGCGCAGCAAGCCGGCAATCTGCCGAGCCCGTTGAGTTTTACCAATAGCATGGAACTGGGCGATGTTGCCCAGGCCAAGCGCTGGCTGGAGGCGGGATTGTCGCCGGATTTCATGGGCAGTCGGGTCGGCTCCGGGCTGATGATCGGCGCCTGGGAAGGGAATTTCGAACTGATGCGCTTTTTCCTCGCCAACGGCGCCGATATCGATCGGGTGAACGACAACGGCGAGTCGGCGCTGGTCCTCGCCGCCTGGCGGGGCAATCTGGAAGTGGTCAAATGGTTGCTCGAACGGGGCGCCCGGATCAACGCGCCGCAGCGGAAATGGTCGGCGCTGCATTACGCGGTGTTTTCCGGCCATACCGAGATGGTCGATTACCTGCTCGCGCATGGCGCCGATATCGATGCCCGGAGTACCAATGGCTCCAGCGCACTGATGATGGCGATTTACGAGGGGCGCGAAAACCTGGCCCGCCAGCTCATCGAAAAGGGGGCCGATCGCAGCTTTCGCAATGACTGGGGCGATGGTGCTCTGGACTGGGCGATGCGCTATAACCAACTGGGCGTGGCCCGCATGCTGACCAATCCCGAAGAGTTCAATATCGTGGTCAGTCAGCCGAAAGAAAAATGGGGTGACTCGAAACGTTCCCTGCGTACCTCCAAAGAGCTCGAAGCCCTGCTTGCCATGCGTGTGCAACTGGCCGAGCGGGGTATGGCGACGGCCAATATCGACAAGCGGATTGCCGCCGAACGGGTCCGTCTGCTGCGCAGCGAACTGGATCGTCCGGCCGCCCCGGCCCGGGCGCCGACCCTGGAAATCACTGCCAGCCGCAAACAGCCGCAGGAACAGTCGACGCAGATTATTTACGACGACAAGGGCAAAGCGACCGGTTTCAAGGCGCCACCGACAACTTATTTCGGCAAGCCGAGCATGCCGCCAACCGGAAAAGTCAAAAATTACTGAGGATGGCAGGACATTCGGCGCCGGCCGAAAACGCCCATCCCGCCATTCAATTTAACTTTAGTCCAATTGCAAAGCAGTCGAAGCTGATGCAGACTGCGCAAATAATTATGCGGAGGGTTGGGCATGCTTTATGTAGGACGAGACAGCGCGGGTCAAATTTGTGAATTGCACCCGATGGCAGTTGGCGCTGCTCAGGAAGAGGTGAGTGCCGATAACCCCGAGGTGCTGCAGTTTATTCACGAACGTTGGCGCGAAAGCCAGTTGACGGAACTCGACCGGGATTTCGTCCGGGTTATCGAAGACACGATCGAACTGTTGATCCAGAAGGACGTGATCCTGTTTACCGATCTGCCCCCCAAGGTTCAGGAAAAGCTGCTGCGCCGCAAGGAAGTCCGCGAACTGACCAATTACTCGGGGACCATCGGTTCCGGCGGGGACGACGTCATTCCGCTGTGAGGCGGTTGGCGGCGGCCGTCAGCGGCGGCGCGCCGCTTCGTAGAGCGGCATTACGGCAGGTAGTTGTTGCTCGATTTCGGCAATCCGGTCCCGGCCGGCCGGGTGCGTCGATAGCCAGGCCGGCGCTGCGCCGTTGCCGGCTCCTTCCATTTTCTTCCACAAGCTGATGCCGGCCCGCGGGTCGTAACCGGCGCGCGCCGCCAGGTCGAGGCCGACGACGTCGGCCTCGCTTTCGTCGTCGCGCGAGAATTTGAGCGACATCAGGTTGCCGCCGGCCTTGAACAGGCCGGTTAGCTGGCCGCCGCCGATCAGTTCGCCGAGGATGCTGGCGCCGACATCGGTCAACTGGTTCTTGGCCAGCCGCTCGCGGGCATGTTCGCGCAGGGCGTGGGCGATTTCGTGGCCCATGACCATGGCGATCTCGTCGTCGGTAAGCTTCAGGCCATCGATGATGCCGGTGTAGAAGACGATCTTGCCGCCCGGCATGCAGAAGGCGTTGAGTTGTTTCGAACCGATCAGATTGACTTCCCAGTGCCACTGCCGGGCTTCCGGATTGAAGCGATCAACGAAGGGCAGCAGGCGCTTGGCGATGCCGCGCAGGCGGATGAGTTGCGGATGCTTGTCCGGCGCGAGGGCGCCTTTTTCGGCGGCGCTCTGCTTGAGTTGCGTGTACTGGGTGGCGGCGGCCTTTTCCAGCTCGGCGGCCGGCACCAGGGTGCGTAGCGACGAGGCTTCGCCGACAGCAACGCCAGCGCCATGGCGTTGCGGTGCTGGCGTAGCGGCGCAGGCGACAAGCAGGGAAACGACGGCGAACAGCGGGAGCAGACGGTAGTTCATTCTGGAAACCTTAGCGCAGCGTCGCAGAGGTGCGGAAAAGATGGGAAAGCTGTCACTTGCGTGGTTTTTGGGCCACCGGGATGGTGTGCCGAATAGTCCGGGCAAGTCTTTGTATTTCCTCTGTCTCTCTGCCTCTCTGCGGTTTAATTGCATTTTTGGGTGGATGGCGGGGGGTAATAGTCATATCGACTATTTTAAACTCATCACCGCCTTGACCAGTTCGGCCAGCGTGCGCACGCCCATTTTTTCCATGACCCGGGCGCGGTGGGCTTCGACGGTTTTCATGCTGATGTTGAGTTGATCGGCGATCTGCTTGTTCAGCTTGCCGGCGACGACCAGTTGCATCACCTCGTTTTCCCGCTGCGTCAGTTGTTCCAGGCGGTGGGCGATGGCGCCGTCGCGGCGGCGGCGGGCCGCCAGTTCGTCGTCGAGTTCGAGGGCGCGGCGGATGCGCGAGAGCAAGTCTTCGTTGTGAAAGGGTTTCTCGATGAAGTCGCAGGCGCCGCGTTGCAGCGCGCCGACCGCCATCGGTACGTCGCCGTGGCCGGTGACGAAGATGATCGGCAGTTGCGAGCCCAGGGCGTCGAGCTTTTCGTGCAGTTCCAGGCCGCTCATTTCCGGCATCCGGACATCGAGTACCAGGCAGCCGCGCATTTCGTCGCGGCGGGCGTACAGAAAGCTTTCCCCGGAACCGAAGCAGGCCACCGTGTAGCCTTCGCCTTCGAGCAGCCAGGTCATTGAATCGCGCATGGCCTCGTCGTCATCGACGACATAGATGGTTGGCGTCTGCTCACTCATTTTCTTCCTCTATCGGTACAGTAAAGCGGAATACGGTGCCGCCCTCGCGCTGCGGTTCGACCCAGAGCCGCCCCTGGTGAAACTCGATGATCGAACGGCAGATCGCCAGCCCGATGCCCATGCCTTCCGCCTTGGTGGTGTAGAACGGGGCGAAAATTCTTTCGATGTCCTCCTCGGCCAGGCCGTGTCCCTGGTCGGTAACGGCGACTTCGAGCATCCTTTCGTCCACCAGACGAGCCCGGATGACCAGGCGCCGCCGTTCGAACGGCACGTCCCCCATGGCTTCGATGCCGTTCTTGACCAGGTTGAGCAGTACCTGTTCGATCATGATGCGGTCTACCACGATGCGCGGCAAGTTTTCCGGCAGGTCGACGATGATTTGCGTGCCGGTGCGCTGGGCTTCGATATCGGCGAAGGCCCGGGCTTCGTCGACGATTTCCTCGAGAGCGACGGGCTGTCGGTTGGGGTCGCTCTTTTTCACCATGTCGCGCATCCGGCGGATGATCTTGCCGGCCCGTTCGGCCTGGTCGGAGGCTTTCTGCATGGCGGCCAGCAGATCCTCGAAACGGTAATTGCCATCCTGCATGCGCTTGATGCAGCCGGCGCAGTAGTTGGCGATCGCCGAGAGCGGCTGGTTTAGTTCGTGGGCCAGCGAGGAGGCCATTTCGCCCATGGTGATCAGGCGCGAGGTCTGTTCCAGGCGCTTTTGCTGCTGCAGATTGACTTCGTCGATGCGTTTTTTGTCGGTAATGTCGGCGGCGATCTGGACGCGCACGGTCCGCCCGTCCACCCAGCGGATGGCGCGTTCGTGCAGGTGGTACCAGTGGCCGGAGAGGGCGTGCTGGATTTCGCCGTCGAAAATCTCGCAGGGCAGTTGCTCGGCTGCCAGGGCCGCCGGGTTGGCGCTCAAGGCTTCAGCCGCCGGCCGGCAGGCGGCGGTGACCTGGGCCGAAGGGCGGCCGACCGTATCGAAACCGAAAATATTCTGGAAGGCGCGGTTGGCGAAGAGGATTTCCCCGGAATCGACGTCGGCCACGTGCACGGCGGTGTCCAGGCCGTCGATGACGGTGACGAAACGTTCGTGCGCCCGTTCCAGTTCGACCCGGATTCGCTTCGGTTCGGTGATGTCGTTCATCGAGGCCATCCAGCCGATCTGCTGGCCGTTGGTGTCGATCAGCGGGGAAAAATAGAGGCGGACATCGAAACGCTCGCCATTCTTGCGCATGATGCGCATCTCGAAGCCGCTGGCCGGGGCCTGCCCGGCCAGGGCGGCCTCGATGTTGTGCTGCAGCTTGGCGAACTCTTCCGGCGGCCAGTACGGGTAGGGCGGGGCGATGCCGACCAGTTCGTCCTCGTCGAAACCGGTCATGCGGCAGAAGGCGGCGTTGACGAAGGTAATGCGGCCGCTCAGGTCGATGGCGCGCATGCCGGTGACCAGCGATTGCGACATGGCCTGGCGGAAAGCGTAGGCATCGCGCAGCTTCTCTTCGGTTTCGGCCCGGCCCTGGGCGTGGCGGCGAAGCTGGACCAGGGTGCCGGTGGCGATCAGGGTCAGGGTGACGATCAGCACCGCCGGCAAAAAGCTCAGCCAGGCGCCACCGCCCCGATAGGCGACGATGTTGAGGCCGAGTTGCTGGTTCGGCAGGTCGAGGCTGATGGTGCCGGATATCCGCCGGTCGGTCGGCTTGATCGATGAGTTGCTAAAGACCTCGCGATTCTCGGCGTCCACCACGGTCAGGCTGTAACGGGTCGTGAATACGGCGGGTAAGGTCGAACGGAGCAGGGTTTCCAGTGATTGGGTGGCGATGAAGGCGCCGAGGTCGCTGCTGCCGCGTTGGACCGGCAGGATCAGGTCATGGGCCCGGCGCTGGAGGGCATCGCGATAGTCGGGCGAAAACAGCGGACGGCGGATGCGCAGGGCTTCCTGCAAGGCGCTCAGGCGCTGGCCGCTCAGTTGTTCGCCGACGAAGGTGGCATTCGACTCGTTGGGAGCCACCCAATCCACCTTGCCGTCGGTATCGACCCAGACGATGGCGTCGATTTCCGGGTTTTCCTGCACGTAGCGGCTGGCCTTGACCTGGAAGCTCTCATAGGTGAGTTGCTTGAATTCCTGCTCGCGGCCGAGCCCGGTGAGAAAGTCCTGATGGCCGCGCAGGCGGCTTTCGATGGTCCGTTCCGCCCAGTGCATGTCGCCCTCGAGCGCCGAGCGGGCGGTGTCCTGCTCGCGCCATTGGAGCAGGGCGGTGACGACAAGCATGGCCAGCGCGAAAACACCAATCGCGAAATAGGGGGCGAGCCAGAGCCAGGGCTGTTTGGGCGGGCTAGGGGGCGGACGGATGAACATGGATTGATTCTTCGCTGCGTCGGCCCGGCCGACCATAGGTACTTACCCTAACCGGACCGGCGGTGGTCGGGGCGCAGCCCGGTGCGCGGCTCAAACGATGCTCAGCCAGTGGGCGATGGCCGGCAAGAGCAGGGCGGTGAGGGCGCCGTTTAGCCCCATGGCGAGCGCCGCGAAGGCGCCGCTCTGTTCATTGACCTGAAAGGCCCGGGCCGTGCCGATGCCGTGCGAGGCGACCCCGATGGCGAAGCCGCGGATCGCCGGATCGCGGACGTTGATGGCGTCGAACACGTAGCGGGCCCCGACCGCCCCGAGGATGCCGGTGACGATGACCAAGACCGCGGTCAACGAGGGAATGCCGCCGATGCGTTCGGCGATGCCCATGGCGATCGGCGTGGTCACCGATTTCGGGGCCAGCGACAACTGGGTCGGTAGGCTGGCGCCGAGCAGGCGGCCGACGGCGACGGCCGAGAGGATGGCGGTCAGGCTGCCGGCGAGCAGTCCGGCCAGCACCGGCAGGAGCATGGCCTTGACCCGCCGCGCCTGCTGGTAGAGCGGAATGGCCAAAGCAACGGTGGCTGGCCCGAGCAGGAAATGGACGAACTGAGCGCCGGAAAAATAGGTCTGGTAGCTGGTGCCGGTCAGGCTCAAGAGCAGCACCAGCCCGGTGACGGCGATCAGCACCGGGTTGGCCAGGGGGTTGTTGCCGGTCCGGCGATAAATGGCGAAAGCGCCCTGGTAGGCGAGCAGGGTGATGGTCAGGCCGAGCAGCGGCGAGGCCGAAAGATAGACCCAGATTTCGTTGAGGCGGGGCGTCACGGCGCTTCCCCCGTGGTTGCCGGGCGCGGTTGGCAGGCTTTCATGACCAGGGCGGTGACGAGCAGGGTGGCCAGGGTGCTGACCAGCAGCGAAACGAGCAGCGCCAGCCACTCGTCGGCGATGCGGTGCAGATGCACCATGACGCCGGTGCCGGCCGGAACGAAGAGCAGCGACAGGTGTTGCAGGAGGTTCTGGCTGGTCGTCTGCAGCTCGTGCTCGGGGCCGCCGCGCAGGCCAAGGGCGAGAAACAGCAGCAGCATGCCGATCACCGGACCGGGAACGGGAAGCTCAAGAGCGCGGGCGATGACTTCGCCGATAAGCTGGAAGATCAATAACTGGGTGAGGGCGGCGAGCATCATGGGCTCCTGGCGGACAGATGCACGCAGTGTATTTGTTCTTTCCGGTCTTCAATAGACGGCAATTTGTCCTTTTATTGTTGACCGGAAGTAATGGCCGGGCCTCTCAGTAGGTCTTGTTGTCCGACCACATCTCCGGTTTGAAGCGGATCACCCGGTTGCGGCCCTGTTCCTTGGCCAGGTAGAGCGCGACATCGGCAAACTTGACGGCCTGCCAGAAGGTGTCGCTGTCGGTCGGGAAATCGGAAATGCCGATCGAGATGGTCTTTTGCAATACGACGCCGGAGATCTGGACTTTCAGGGCCTCGACGGCCGCCCGGATGTTTTCCGCCACCCGCTCGGCGGCGGTGCTTTCGCTGTCGATCAGGATGATCAGGAATTCCTCGCCGCCATAGCGAATGACCAGATCGGAGGCGCGCACCGACTGCTTGAGGACGTTGGACAGGGCTTTCAGCACGGCATCGCCGGCGTCGTGGCCGTAGGTGTCGTTGACCATCTTGAAGTAGTCGAGATCGAGCATCAGGATGGCGACGTGGGTGCGCTTGCGCTGCACGCTGGCGACCAGGGTTTCGACGTATTCCTCGAGGAAGCGACGGTTGTTCAGGCCGGTCATCGGATCGCGCAGCGTCGAGTCGCGCAGGCTCTCCATCAGGCGCTTGGTTTCCAGCACCGGCGCGGTTTCCCGCAAATAGACATTGATGAACGGGACGCGGCTCTCGAGTTTTTCCATGTCGGCCGGCGTCGTCAGCAACTGGACGACGCTGCCCACCGCGCCGGACTGGATGATCGGGAAGCAGACATGGCGCCGCTCGCCGACTTCGCTGGGCGGCAGGAACGAATAGCAGATTTCCGGATTGGTGATGCCGTCGACGACATGGCCGGTGCGCCGGACGCGGCAGGCTTCCGGGCGGATCAGGATCTGCGGATCGCACCAGCGGCAGGTATCGGCCATTTCGCCATCGACCATGATGCCTTTCATCTGCTTCTTGTTGCTGCTGACCTCGTAGAGCGAGAATTCCTTGAGATCGAATTCCTGTTGCAGAGTGGCCGACAGGCGCTGGTAAATCTCGATCTTGGCTTCGTCTTCCTCGATTGCTTGCTTGAAATGTGCTGCCTTGGTCAGGCTTTCGACCATGTCGATGGTTGCCGTCAGCAGGTTTTCACCGGGGGCGGGCGTCCGTTCGGTAAGGCGGGCGACATTGCTGCCGATGCGGTTCAGACCGTCGTCAAGGAAAGACAGCAAGCGGTTCATGTCGGTGGCGATCTGGCCGATTTCGTCGTTCGTCTTCTTTTCGACATGGGTTTTGAAATCGCCGCGCAAAGCGCTTTGCACCGCCGCTTCGACGGCGTTGGCGGTTTCCGAGATCGGCCGCAGCAGACGGCGCAGCAGCAGGATGACGAGGGCGACAAAGAAGGTCACGGCACCGGCAATACCGGCCACGGTAAACAAGGCCTTTTCGCGCAGCGTCTCGATCGACATGGTCATGGTCACCGCGCCGAGCACGGCGCCTTCGCTGACCTGGTGACATTCCAGGCAATTGGGGGTGCCGTTGGAGGAAGCGATATAGGGAATGGTGCCGCGGAATACGGTTTCCTCGCCCTGAGTGAAAACCCCGAAAAAGGGCTTGCCTTCCTTGAGGACGCGGTGCTCGATGTCGTCGGCCCCGGATTCGACGCTCAGACCTTGGCCGAACTGCTTGATCACTTCCGGCGAACGCACGACGCGGGCCGATTTCAGACCTTGCACCTCGAGCATGCGTTTGAGGAAACGCTCGCGTTTGTCGATGACGCCGTTGATCATCGATTCCGTCAGGTGGACCCGGACAATTTCACCCGCCGTGCGGATGTGTTCGGTCGCCGAGGCCAGGGAAAAACTACGGAAGGCATAGAGGCTGATGGCGACCAGCACAGCCAGCAAAACGGCGGCAATGCTGACGAAAAATAGAGTGACCTTGGCGTTGAGATTCACGGTGGCAGCTTCCGGAAACACGGTTTTAAAAGTGCGTCATTATGTCCGAACAATTTTATGCGAACCATGCATATCTGCTACGGGAAAAGTGAGGAAATGAGTTCTTTTGACGCAGGTCAATTTCCTTCTGCCGGCTGGCCGGGGGGCAGTTCGTCCTGGCGGATTAGTGCGATAAATGCCCGCAAACCGGCTGGAACCAGGCGCCGACTCGGGTAATAGAGGAAAAATCCCGCTTCGGCCGGGCGCCAGTCGTCGAGCACCGTGACCAGCCGGCCCGCCGCCAGGGCCGCCGCGGCGGCCTGATGATAGACGTAGGCGAGACCGAGGCCATCCTCGGCGGCACGGACCATCAGCGGCATTTCGCCGACCGCGAGGGGGCCTTCGACTTCGACTTCGAGTCGTTCGCCGGCGCGGGCAAATTCCCAGCGATAGATGCTGCCATTCGGAAAGCGGATGCGGATGCAGCGATGCCCCGACAACGCTTGCGGCGAGGCAGGGACGCCGTGCTTTGCCAGGTAGGCCGGCGAGCCGACGACCACGAAGCGCTGGGGCGGGCCGAGCGGCACCGCCACCATATCCAGGGCCAGGCGTTCGCCGAAGCGGACCCCGGCGTCGAAGCCGGCGGCGACGATATCGACCAGATTGTCGTCGGCGACAATTTCCAGGCGCAAGCCGGGATTTTCCAGCAGAAAGCGCGTGGCAAGCGGCGCCAGGACATATTCAGCCGCGGCGCGCGGGGCGTTGAGACGCAGTGTGCCGAGCGGCGAGTCGCGAAAATTGTTGATCTCGTCGAGCGCCTCGTCGATTTCCCGCAGGGTCGGTGAGAGGCGGGCCAGCAGGCGCAGCCCGGCCTCGGTCGGAGCGACGCTGCGCGTTGTGCGGTTGAGCAGGCGGACGCCAAGCCGGGTTTCCAGGCTGCGTAGCGTGTGGCTCAAGGCCGAGGGGGAGACGTGCAGTTCGCTGGCGGCGCGGCGAAAGCTGCGCAGACGGGCGACCGTGGCGAAGGCCTGGAGATCGGCGAGGCTGGGGCGGTCCATATTGGTGAAAAATTCTCAGTAAATCATCAAATATTGTGCGGATTGTTGCACATTTGCTCTGCGCCTAATCTGATTCCTCGATAGTTACCCACCTTCAAGGAGATCAAACATGGCGTATTTTCCCGACGATCTGGCCGGCCGGACTTATCTCGTGACCGGCGCGTCTTCCGGCATCGGGGCGGCCACCGCCCGGGCGCTCGGCCGCGCTGGCGCCAACGTGGCGCTGGCCGCCCGGCGCCGCGCCGCCAGCGCAACCCTGGCCGGCGAAATCGAGGCGGCCGGCGGCAAGGCGCTGGTCGTGGCGATGGATGTCGGCATCGAGTCCGAGGTCCAGGCTGCCGTGGCCGCCACCGTCGCCTGCTTTGGCCGGCTCGATGGCGCCTTCAACAATGCCGGCCTGCTCGGCGTCGCGACGTCGCTGCACGAAATCGAGACCGCCGATTTCGATGCCGTGCTGCGGACCAATGTCTCCGGCGTCTTCTGGTCGATGAAATATGAAATCGCCGCTATGCTGGCGACGGGCGGCGGCGTCATCGTCAACAACGCTTCCCTGGTCGCCCAGGTGGCTTTTCCCGGGCTATCGGCTTATACCGCCAGCAAGCATGCGGTGCTCGGCCTGACCCGCACGGCGGCGCTGGAATACTTCAAGCAGGGCATCCGCATCAATGCCGTGTGCCCGGGGCCGGTCGAAACGCCGATGGCGGTGCAGGGGTTCGGCAGTCTCGAGAACCTGCAGGCGGCGACGCTGGCTTTTCCCGCCGGGCGCCCCGGCCAGCCCGAAGAAATCGCCCGCCCGGTTCTCTTCCTGCTGTCGGAGGCAGCCAGTTACATCAGCGGCCAGGGCCTGACGATCGACGGTGGCTATACGGTTCAATAAGTCTAGAAACCTTACCGCGGAGACGCCGAGGAGCAGAGAAAATCGTACAGATAGTCGCTTACATCGCTTTTTCGGCTTACCCGAAGGTGAGCCGAAAAGTCCTGGCAAGTCTTGGTTTTTTCTCAGCGTCTTGGCGTCTCCGCGGTTCAATTGCGTTTTTTGGATAAAGGAGCTTGGACATGCAGCAACGCACCCTCGGGGCCGGCGGCCCCGCCATTTCCGCCATCGGTCTCGGCTGCATGGGCATGAGCGAGTTCTACGGGGCGAGTGACGACCCGCAGTCGCTGGCAACGCTGGAGCGGGCGCTCGAACTCGGCATCAATTTCTTCGATACCGCCGACACCTATGGCTTCGGCCACAACGAAAGCCTGCTCGGCGCCTGGCTCAAGGCCGGCGGCCCGGCGCGCCGGCAGCAGGTGGTGATCGCTAGCAAGTTCGGCATCGTCCGCCAGCCCGGCAAGTACGAGCGGCGCATCGACAACAGTCCGGCCTATATCCGCAGTGCCTGCGACGCCTCGCTGCAGCGCCTCGGCGTCGAAACCATCGACCTTTACTACTGCCACCGGCGTAACCCGGAAGTGCCAATCGAGGAAACGGTGGGCGCCATGGCGCAACTGGTGCACGCCGGCAAGGTGCAGCAGATCGGGCTTTCCGAAATCTCACCGGACACCCTGCGCCGCGCTCATGCCGTGCATCCGGTGGCCGCTGTGCAAAGCGAATATTCGCTGTGGTCGCGCGATGCCGAAGCGGCCATGCTGCCGACCTGCGCCGAACTGGGGATCACTTTCGTGGCCTATAGCCCGCTTGGCCGCGCCTTCCTGACCGGCGCCATGCACACCGAGCAACTGGCCGAGGGCGATTTCCGCAAGCACAACCCGCGCTTCGTCGGCGAGGCGGAAATAAGCAACGGCCAACTGGTCGCCGAACTCGGCCGCTTCGCCAGCGCTCGCGGCCTGACCAATGCCCAGGTCGCGCTCGCCTGGCTGCTCGGCAAGCAGCCCCACGTCGTGCCAATTCCCGGAACCCGGCGCGTCGCCTATCTCGAGCAGAATGCCGGCGCCGCGGAGGTGTTGCTCAATCGGGAAGAAATCGGCGAACTCGACCGGATGTTTGCCGCCGAACGAGTGGCCGGTGCGCGTTATCCTGAGGCCGGCATGGCTGGCATCGAATAGGGCGCGGCAGGAAGTCATCGTTCTCCGCAGCAAGCCTCCCCGGTTGGGGAGGCTGCTCGATGTTTCTAAGCCAGTTCCGGCTGCACCTTCCAGAAACGTACGGCGAGCGCACCCAGCGCGGCAACGGTTGCCATGCCGGTCACCGCAACCCAGCCCCACTGGGCCAGCAACAGGCTGCCCAGCGCGGCGCCGCTCGCCATGCCGATGAACATGCCGACGAAGAGCACGGCATTGAGACGACTGCGGGCGCCCGGTTCGATGCTGTAGACGATGGTTTGATGGGCGATCAGGCTGGCCTGGACGCCGAGGTCGAAGCCGATTGCACCGATGCCGAGCAGCCAGAGCTGGGCGTTCGGCGAGAGCAGCGGCGCCAGCGACAAGGCGGCGAAGGACAGGGCGTTGAGCCCGGTGCCCAGCCGCGTCACCAATTCCGGGCCGCGCTTGTCGGCGAGATGGCCAGCGAGCGGCGCGGCCAGCGCACCGGCCGCGCCAGCCAGGCCGAAACTGCCGGCCACGGCGCTGCCGAGATGGAAGGGGGCGGCGTGCAGCATCACCGCCAGCGTGGACCAGAAGGCGCTGAAGCCGACCGCCTGCAGTCCCTGCGCCAGCGCCGCATGACGCAACGCGGCATGGCGCAGCCACAGCGTGCGCAGCGAGCCGAGCAGGGCGGCGTAGGAAAGATCGGTGGTCGGCGCGAACTTCGGCAGGCCGCGCCAGGCGGCGAGGCCGATCAGCGCGATGCTGGCCGCGGCGACGAAGAAGATCGCCCGCCAGCCGAAATGTTCGGCCACCAGGCCGCTGATCACGCGTGACAGCAGGATACCCATGAGCAGGCCGGTCATCACCGTGCCGACGACGCGGCCGCGCTGGGCCAGCGGCGCCAGGGTGGCGGCCGCCGGCACGATATCCTGGGCCAGCGTTGCCGTCAGGCCGATGGCCAGGCTGGCGGCGAGCAGCCAGGCGACGGACGGCGCACAGCCGGCGAGCAGCAGCGCCGCGATCAGCAGGCCGGCCTTGATCAGAATGATGCTGCGCCGGTCGTGGCGGTCGCCGAGCGGTGCGAGGAGCAGGATGCCGAGGGCGTAACCGAGCTGCGTCAGGGTCGGCACCAGGCCGATGGCGTGGTCCGAGGCGCCGATGTCGGCGCCGAGAACGCCGAGTATCGGCTGGCTGTAGTACAGCGTTGCCACCGCAAAACCGGCGCCGGCCGCCAGCAGCAGGATCAATTGCGGTGCCAGTGGCGCGCTCTGACTATTTTCATGCGTATTTTGAATGGAAGACATGTTGTTCACTGTACTTGCTGTTGATGTCAGGCATTCTGGTTGGTTGTGGATACGAATGGTAGTATCGTTGCCGGCACATTCGTTATACGGCGAACGTATGAGCAATCCCGATACCGATCAGAAGCATGTTGTCGCCGCAGCGCCTGATCTGGCGTCTTCGGCGGTCAGTGGCGACCGCATCGAACTGATGCAGACCTTCGTCCGCATCGTCGAGGCCGGCAGTCTTTCCGCCGCCGCCGGCCAGATGGGCATGACGCAGCCGACGATCAGCCGCCGCCTGCAGGCGCTGGAGCGCTCGCTCGGCCTGCGCCTGCTGCAACGCACGACGCACGCCATGCGCCTGACCGTTGACGGCGAGCGCTGCTACGAGCGGGCGCGCGAGTTGCTGGGTAGTTGGGCGGCCTTCGAATCCGATCTGCGCGGTGCCGGCGACGAACCGGAAGGCATCCTGCGCGTCGTGGCGCCGCATGCCTTCGGCCAGGAGCGCCTGGTCGGGCCGCTCGCCGACTACCTGCAGCGCTATCCGCGGATGAGCGTTGAATGGCTGCTGCACGACGACCGTTCGATCCAGGACTACATCGCAGCCGGTATCGATTGCGCCATCCAGGTCGGCGAAGTGACCGATCCCGGCCTGGTTGCCATCCGTCTCGCGGAGGTGCCGCGCATCGTCGTTGCCGCGCCGGAAGTCCTCAACGGTGCACCGGTGCCGACCGCGGCCGGCGAACTGGCCGCCTTGCCCTGGCTGGCGCTGCGCACCTTCTACCGCAACGAAGTGAGCCTGAAACATCTGGCAACCGGAAAAATCGAGCGCGTGCCGATTGCGCCGCGCTTCAGTACCGACAGCCTGTACGCCCTGCGCAGCGCCGCTCTGCTCGGTCTGGGCGCCTGCCTCGGCTCGGCTTGGGTGCTCGCCGACGACCTGGCGAGCGGCCAACTTATCCACCTGACCCCGGAGTGGCAGGCTCCCGCTTTGCCGGTCAGCCTGGTCTATCCCTACGCCCGCTTCTACCCGGCCCGCCTGCGCTGCTTCATCGACATCATGCGCCAGGCCATGCCAGGCGTGCTGGCCGGGGCGGCGGTGGCGCGGGCTTAGTGGGGGCTAATCGACGGCTGGCGGCAAATCCCAGGCGCCGACCTTGGCGTTGTCGGTCTGGTGAAACTGGCGCACCCAACTGACGAAGTCGCGGAAATCAATTGCTGATCTAGATGAAATCAATAAATCAATGTTTGGCGGGTGTTTCAGCTAGGGGCGTTAGCCTGTCTGGCAAGCCAAGGAAGCGATGCGTTGGAGGATGCGTGGGGCGCGAGTCTGGCTGATGGCGTCGCCGGGGAGGAAGCCGGATACTGCTTCGGCAAGCCTTGGGTCGGCATGCAGGATGGCGAATTCCGCTTGCAGGTAGTCGCGCAAGACGCTTGGGCTGGCGGCAACTTCGGCAACGAGTTCGGAACGACCATCAATAACGCAAACAATGTCTTCCATGTCGTGGCTGGCCCAGTAGTCGCCTTGGCCTCGACCGTGAAAGGCTTCGAATTTGGTAGCCAGAAATAGGGCCGGGGTGAGCATGCGAATCGACTGTCCCGACGGAAGTCGGTAGTTGGTGGCGTTGACCAGGGCATCCGGGTACCAACGATTGGCAAAGCCGAGGATGGCTTCATCGGTGGGCATCAAGTCGAGGATCAGATCGCCAATGCGCCAACGGCAGATCGGGGCATCCGGGCGCATATCGGGAGAAAAACCGATTTTGCGCAGCGCCTCCTCCAATTGGTGATAGTCGATACGTGAACAGGCTTCGGTAATCACGTCAACGTCGCGGGTGGCCCTGACTGGCGGTAACAAAGGGTCGGTAATAAACAGGCCTGTAGTGCTGCCGCCAACGAATATCAATCGCTCCGTGAGGTGGCCCAGTTTATGGGCCATGATTTCGAGCATTTCCAGATTGGGATCGCCAGGTCTCATGCCAGACGTTCCTTGAGGAGCTTTTCCGCGAGTTGCTGTTCGCGCACGTTACCGATACGGATGGCGTCGACCAGAGCCAGCAGCTCATAAAGTTGCGGGTCGCGCCGGGCGGCTTGCGGGGCTGAGGGGTAGAGCGGATAGAGTGCCTGACCACGGGCGCTGCCCTCAGGGTCAGGCCAGACGGGTAAGGTGGCGCCGCTGGCGGCAATCTGTGCGTTCAGTGGTGGTGCTGCGTAGGCGGTGGGCATGCCAATGCTCTCGCTGCCGTGACGGGCGGGGAAAACGTATTTGACGCCATGCACCAGAAATTCGAGTAGGTTCTTGCGTAGCGGGTTCCAGCTATCATGCGGCAGCAGACGAGCGGCGCGAACCCGTTTGGCGCTGTTGTGAATTTCAGCCTTGCTCAGTCCCAAGGCTTCGGGGACGGCCGGGAAAATGCTGCTCGGGCCTTTGAGGATGACGAGCTTGAGCAGGAAGAGGACATCCTGAGGCTTGAGGAATTGCGGATTCAGGTTCATGCGCCGTCGGCTGATTAGTTCGCAGTTCGCAAATTGCGAACCTTTGGTCATTGTCGATGCTTGCCAGCGCGGAAGTCAAGCTTCCTGGTATATGGGGTGACTTTTATACAAATCACTCAATCAGTTGATGGATTTGTATAAGCAGGCGCTACGGTTGCAGCCATGCGTATCGATCAGCGACTCAATGTTCGCAATTTGCGAACTGCGAACCTTGGTCGTGAGTCAGCCGAAAAATTCTTCACCCAAACAAAACGCCCCGGTTTCCCGGGGCGTTTCGCTTACAGCTTCTCTGTCGGAGTCGGGCGTCTATGCACCTTTTTTCCGGGTACTGCTTTAGGCCATTGCCTCGTACAGCGGCAGGGTCAGGAATTCCGGGTAGTCCGGGGTCAGGGACATCTTGTCGAAGATGACCGCGGCCTGGTCGTAGGAGGCGGTGTCTTCGCCCTGGGCGGAAACCGTTGCCTTCACCTTGGCCAGTTCTTCGGCAATCATCGGGCGAACCATCTCTTCGGTGACCTTGCGGCCATCGTCGAGGATGCCCTTCGGCGAAACCACCCACTGCCACACTTGCGAGCGGGAGATTTCGGCGGTGGCCGCATCTTCCATCAGGTTATGGATGGGCACGCAGCCGTTGCCGGCCAGCCAGGAGCCGAGGTAGTGGATGCCGACGTTGATATTGTTGCGCAGGCCGGCTTCGGTGATCGGGGTTTCCGGCTTGAAGTCGAGCCACTGGGCCGGGCCGAACTTGCCTTCAACTTGTTTGCCGAACTGGTTCGGCTTGTCGCCGAGGACCTTGACGAATTCTTCCATGGCGATCGGCACGAGGCCCGGGTGAGCCACCCAGCCGCCGTCGTAGCCGTCGTTGGCGTCGCGGGTCTTGTCGTGGCGGATGCCGGCCAGGGCCTTTTCGTTGGCGACCGGGTCGTTCTTGATCGGGATCAGGGCCGACATGCCGCCCATGGCCGGGGCGCCGCGCTTGTGGCAGGCCTGCACGAGGGCCAGGGCGTAGGAGCGCATGAAGGGCACTTCCATGGTGATGGCGCCGCGCTGGGCCAGGCAGAAGTCCTTGTTCTTCTTGAATTTCTTGATGCAGGAGAAGATGTAGTCCCAGCGCCCGGCGTTGAGGCCGGCGGAATGGTTGCGCAGCTCATAGAGGATTTCTTCCATCTCGAAGGTGGCGAGGATGGTTTCGACCAGCACGGTGGCCTTGATGGTGCCTTGCGGCAGGCCGATGTGGTCCTGGGCCATGACGAAAATGTCGTTCCACAGGCGGGCTTCGAGGTGGCTTTCCATCTTCGGCAGGTAGAAGAAGGGGCCGGCGCCGCGGGCGATCTGTTCCTTGGCGTTGTGGAAGAAGACGACGGCGAAGTCGAAGATGCCGCCGCCGACGCGCTGGCCGTCAACGAGGACGTGCTTTTCGTCGAGGTGCCAGCCGCGCGGACGGATCTGCAGGGTGGCGATCTTGTCGTTGAGCTTGTATTCCTTGCCGTTGTCGCCCTTGAACGAGAGTTCGCGGCGGATCGCCTTGTAGAGGTTGATCTGGCCCTGAATCTGGTTGTCCCAGTTCGGCGAGTTGGAATCCTCGAAGTCGGTCATGTAGGAATCAGCGCCGGAGTTGAAGGCGTTGATGATCATCTTGGCTTCGACCGGGCCGGTGATTTCGACGCGACGGCAGTGCAGGGCCGGCGGCACCGGGGCGACCTTCCAGTCGCCGGCGCGGATGTGGGCGGTTTCCGGCAGGAAATCCGGCATTTCGCCGGCATCGATGCGGGCCTGGCGGGCAACGCGGGCCTTGAGCAGTTCCTGGCGACGGGCTTCGCAGGCGCGGTGCAGCTTGGCGACCAGTTCGAGGGCTTCGAAGGTCAGAACGGATTCGTAACCCGGCTTGATCGGGCCGGTGATTTGCACGCCTTGGGGCAGGTTGAGGCTCATGGTGAACTCCTTGTCTAAGGTTGAAAATGAAAAATCGGTCAGCCGTGCAGTCCGCCGACGTAGGCCAAGACGTCGGAAAGCTGCCGGCCGGTGGCCGTCGGGGCAATGTCGAGGACTTCGTCCGGCTGGTTGTGGCGATTGACCCAGAAGGTGGTGAAGCCGAACCAGGTGGCGGCACAGGCATCCCAGGCATTGGCCGAGACGAAGAGAATTTCCTTCTTCGGCAACTGGAAGGCGTCGACCGCCAGTTGGTAGACCTCGGGTGCCGTCTTGAATTTCTGCACGCTGTCGGCCGACAGAATATGGCTGAACAGGTGGTTCATGTCGTTGTACTTGACGGCGATGTCGAGCATCGAATGCGTGCCGTTGGACAGGATGACCAGCGGAAAGCCCATGGCTTTCAGCGCTTCCAGGGTCGCCAGGTTTTCCGGGAAGGGGCGCAGGCAGGCGTACTGGTTCATCAGGTGCTGACGCTGGCTGTCGCTCATCGCGATTTCCAGGCGGCGCGCCGCGAAAATCAGCGCGTCGCGGGTGACTTCCCAGAAAGTCTTGAATTGGCCGCTCATGCTTCGCACACGGGTGTATTCGATCTGCTTCAGGCGCCACTGCACGGTCAAGGCGGCACCTTGGCCGGGGAAATATTCCTCGGCCAGGGCTTCCATGCAATAGACGTCGAACAGCGTCGCGTAGGCGTCGAAGGCAATGGCTTTGAGCGGAGAGTCGGCGGGCAGTGTCATTATGGACATGGAGTTTATTGTTACTATTAAGATAAGATAAGGGGCAATAACGGCGTGTCTTCATTTACTAAAAGTAAATAATCAATGGATACTTTCAAGCAGATTTCGGCATTTGTAAACGTTTCGACGCGTGGCAGTCTATCTGCCGCGGCACGTAGCGAGAACGTCACGCCGGCCATTATCGGCCGCCGGCTTGATGCGCTGGAAGCGCGGCTCGGCGTCAAGCTGCTGATCCGCACGACGCGCAAGCTGACACTGACCTTTGAAGGCCAGGCCTTTCTCGAGGATTGCCAGAAGGTCCTGAACGACCTGGCCAATGCCGAAGCGGCCGTTTCTTTAGGCAGTTTGCGGGCCAGCGGGCAGTTGCGCGTTTCGGCACCTTCGGGGTTTGGGCGCCGGCATGTGGCGCCACTGGTCGGCGAATTCATGCGGGCCAATCCCGAGGTCCGGGTCAATTTGAATTTGAGCGACCGTTTGGTCGACCTGCTTAACGAAAACATCGACTGCGCCATCCGCATCGGCGAATTGACCGATTCGAGTCTGGTCAGCGTGCGCCTGGGTGAGATGCGGCGCATGGTGGTCGCCAGTCCGGCCTACCTGGTGGCGCATGGCGTGCCGCGCCAGCCGGCGGACCTGGCGCAGCACAACTGTCTGTCGCTCGGCCAGCAACGGGGCTGGGTATTTCGCGATCCGCAAAGCGGCGCGGTCGATACGCTGAAGGTCAGTGGGACTTTCGAGTGCAACGATGGCGCGGTGCTGCACGAATGGGCGCTGGCCGGCCAGGGGCTGGCCTGGCGCTCACTGTGGGAGGTCGGGCAGGACTTACAGGAAGGTCGGCTGAGCTCCGTGCTCGACCCCTGGCAGGCGCCGCCGATGGGCATCTATGCGGTCTTTCCGCAACGCCGGCATTTGCCGCTGCGGGTCCGCCTGTTCATCGATTTGCTGAAGGAAACCTACGGCCGGGCCAGCTATTGGGAATTGCGCTGAGCCTGCCGACGGCGCGCTAAGCCAGCGACAGCCGGACATTGCCGGGCAGGACGACGCAGTCGCGGCCCTGGCGCTTGGCTTCGTACATCCGCTGGTCGGCCAGGGCGACCAGGGCTGGCCAGTTATTGACATCGTCGGTCAGACTTTCGGCGACGCCGATCGAGGCGGTGATCGGCGTGCCCTCCGGACGCCGGCCGAAGCCCTCGCTACGCAAACGTTGCAGCAAGGTCATGATGCTCCCGGTCGGGGTGTCGGGCAGTACCGCGACGAATTCCTCGCCGCCCCAGCGGATCAGGATGTCGCTACGCCGCAAACTGTGCCGCACGCCTTCGGCCAGGGTCTGCAGAGCCTGGTCGCCGGCCTCGTGGCCATAGTTGTCGTTGATGGCCTTGAAATGGTCGAGATCGAGGAAAACGACGCTGAGTGGTTTGCCGCTCATCGAGGCGAGACGGAACATCAGGTCGAGTGCTTCGCCGCCGGATTGCCGGGTGTAGGCCCCGGTCAGCGGGTCATTCATCGCCTTGAGGACCAGGGTGGCCATGTAGTGGCTCTGGCTCATGCCGGAAAAAATGGCCACGCCGATCATCATGAACATGAACCAGAGGGCGGCGCCGTGCTGTTCCAGACTGAAGTGGGCGCCACCCTGAAACATGCCGGCCACCGCGGTAAGCAGTACGGGCAATGAAAAGAGCAGGGTTTCCAGGGCGGTCAGCGGAAAGATCGCCAGGCCGCCGAGGACGATGGTCGGCATGAAAGTGTAGAGCTGGGCGACCAATCGTTGTGTTTGGTCCAGGCTCTGCGGGTCGATGATTTGCAGTGACAGCAGATAAAAGATCGGCGGGACCATCAGCATCAGCAGCAGCATGGTCGCCGCCTGGCGATAGGGTGAGGTGGTAGAGAGTTCGCGTGGCCAGGCCAGGATGACGAAGATGATTGAAGAGCCCAGGCGCAGGATGAACATGCTGCCGGCGGTGGCCGCCGGAAAAACCAGCAGGTCGATCAGGCTCCACAGCGGTACGAGCAGTGCAAACAGGGCGGAAATCAGTTGCACCCGGGCAATAATCACCGAGGCGGCGTGCCGGCGCAGGTGCAGGGTGCGGCCAAAAGGGTGCAGCAAGGCCATGACTTGCAGGCCGCTGAGGCGGGTCGGCGCAACGATGTGTTGACTGATCGCGTTCCAGAACTGATTCACGAGATTCCGCCAAGGTGGGTGAGGGCCGCCATTTTACCCCGGCCGGCCCTCGCGGCAGGGAACAAGGGCGATATAAGCCGCGTCAAATGACCAGGGACGCGGAATTCTCCGGGTCCGATCGCTGGATCGTCGGGAGGGGCGGTCGTTTGGAGTTGAGGTGCGTTATGTTCAAGATGCGTCGTGATGCCAAAACCGCTGCCGCAGTGAACAAGGGACTGGCGGCGGCTTTATTGGTCAATGTTCCGTCGGGTGTCAAAGTGATGAGTGACGAGGGCGTGCCGTCCAGCGTCATCGGCCGGGTGTTTCTCGGCGAGCCGGCGCGCCGGGCCAGCGACTGGAAGCACCACCGCTAGCGTTCGGTCCCGGCCGGACGGCAATCGGTTGCGCCGTCCGGGATGAGGGATGTTGCGGGCGCTGCTTTGTGGTCAATGAAAAAGGCCGACCCCTCGTGAGTGTCGGCCTTCGTTTACCGCCCGGTTGGGGGCGGCAATTCAAACGGGCTGCTGCTTAGTGGAACTGCTCTTCTTCGGTCGAGCCGGTCAGCGCGGTAACGCTGGACTTGCCACCCTGGATGACGGTGGTGACTTCGTCGAAGTAACCGGTACCGACTTCCTGCTGGTGCGAGACGAAGGAGTAGCCACGATCGCGGGCGGCGAATTCCGGCTCCTGGACCTTCTCGACGTAGGCCGACATGCCACGGGCAACGTAATCCTGGGCCAGATCGAACATGTTGTACCACATGGAGTGGATGCCAGCCAGGGTGATGAACTGGTACTTGTAGCCCATGGCGCCCAGCTCTTTCTGGAACTTGGCGATGGTGGCATCGTCGAGGTTCTTCTTCCAGTTGAAGGACGGCGAGCAGTTGTAAGCCAGCATCTTGCCCGGGAACTTGGCATGCACGGCGTCAGCAAAACGCTTGGCGTATTCCAGATCCGGCGTACCGGTTTCACACCACACCAGGTCGGCGTATTCGGCGTAGGCAACGGCACGGGAGATGGCCTGGTCGAGACCCTTCTTGGTCTTGTAGAAGCCTTCGGCAGTGCGCTCGCCGGTCAGGAATGGCTTGTCGTTGGCGTCGTAATCCGAGGTCAGCAGGTCAGCCGCTTCGGCATCGGTACGGGCGATGACCAGGGTCGGCACGCCGCAGACGTCGGCCGCCATACGGGCAGCGATCAGCTTCTGGATGGCTTCGGCGGTCGGCACCAGCACCTTGCCGCCCATGTGGCCGCACTTCTTGACGGAAGCCAGTTGGTCTTCCCAATGCACGCCGGCAGCGCCGGAGCGGATCATCGCCTTCATCAGTTCGAAGGCGTTCAGCACGCCGCCGAAACCGGCTTCGGCATCGGCCACGATCGGGGCGAAGTGGTCGATGTAACCAGCGTCGCCCGGGTTGGCACCCTTCGACCACTGGATTTCGTCGGCACGGGTGAAGGCGTTGTTGATGCGCTCGACAACCTTCGGCACGGAATCAACCGGGTACAGGGACTGGTCCGGGTACATGGCGGCGTATTCGTTGTTGTCAGCAGCAACTTGCCAGCCGGACAGGTAGATGGCCTTGATGCCGGCCTTGACCTGTTGCATGGCCTGGCCGCCGGTCAGGGCGCCCAGGCAGTTGACGTAGGGCTCGTTGTTGACCAGGTCCCACAGCTTTTCGGCACCGCGACGGGCGAGGGTGTATTCGACCTTGACGGAACCGCGCAGGCGGACGACGTCAGCAGCGGTGTAGCCGCGCTTGATGCCCTTCCAGCGGGGGTTGGTTGCCCAGTCTTTTTCCAGTTCGGCGATTTGCTGTTCGCGTGTGCTCATGTCTGTTCCTCGAAAGTTGGCTGTTGTTGGGTTACTCGACGTCGTCTGGGCTGATAGTCCGCAGGCGTCGGTCGATGGAAGAAGTATAGGTTTTTTCATGCAGGGCAGCAATAGTCTTATATAAGACATAAGACAATTTATTCCATTTTAAAAACAATTGATTAGATGTTGCTTTTCGCAATGTGAAACGTTATTTGCTTTTATGAAATGACATCCTCCCGCACTGCGGGATTTTTTTAGCGGCGGCGCCGGACGATGCGCAGACCTGCGGCCTGAGATTTCCCTTGACGAGGCCGTCGTCCGCCCTTTGAATGCTTTCTTTGCCGAGGAATGTCGAGGACGCGATGGATCTTTTCTGGAAACTATACGACTGGAACGAGCGTACCTTCTGGAACAGCCTGACCAAGAAATTGCTGAGCTTCCTGTTGCTGTTTTTCGTTGATCTCTCTTACCTGGCCATCTATTTCAGCGAGAAAAACAGTATCAATGAGCAGTTGGCCAACGCCGGCATCGCTGCCGAGCTGGCTAAGACGGTGGCCGATTCGCTGGATCGCGGTTTGCTGTGGATGATTGTTCTGACCGTCTTTGCCTTGCTCTGGAATGTCGGGCAAATCGCTTATATCCGGTTTCTTATCGTTCGACCGGTGCGCGCCATCACCGTGATCTTCGACGAGATCGGTCGCGGTGAGGGGGATTTTTCGCGCGACCTGCCGGTCATGTCGCATGACGAGTTGCGCCAGTTGGCCGAGAGCTACAACCGCTTTGCCGACAAGATGCGGCAAATCATCAGCGAGGTCAGGAAGGCCAGCGTCAATATCGCCCGCGAGGCGGTCCAGGTCAGGAAGAATGTCGCGGCCACGGCCGGGCGGGCCCGGCAGCAGGGGGAAATCGCCGATCTGGTATTCGGCGCCAGTGCCCAGGCCAGCCGTTCCATCCAGGAAGTCTCCGGCTCGACCGAGGTGATCGCCCATTCGACGGAGAATAACCTGGAAATGGCGCGTGCTTCCTGTAACGAGATGCTCGATATTGCCGGCAAAGTCGAGGGCGTGAGCAGCAAGCTGGTGTCGTTCAACGATACGGTGGGCAATCTGGCCCAGCGTTCTGACAGCATTCGGCAAATTGCCGGTTTGATCAAGGATATTGCCAATCAGACCAATTTGCTGGCGCTCAATGCCGCCATCGAGGCGGCGCGGGCCGGGGAGCAAGGGCGCGGTTTTGCCGTGGTCGCCGACGAGGTGCGCAAGCTGGCCGAGCGGGTCAATACGGCCACCGTCGAGATTGCCGACAATATTGGCGGGATGACCGATCTGGTAAAGGAAACGCAACTCGAGAACGAACTCATCAATAGCGATATCCGGCAGACGCGGGATGTCGTTACGCGTTCGTCGGAAGAATTCCGCAAGATGGTTGGCGATTTCGAACAAACCAATCGCCAACTCGGACAAATTGCCGGCTCCATGGAAGAGTTGAGCAGCACCAATGCCCAGGTTCATGAAAGCGTTGCCCAGGTGCATGGCTTGTCGGCTGAAGTCAGCGGCAGCATGCAGCAGTCCGAGGCGGCGACGGCCAATTTGTCGCGGGCGGCGGAAAGCGTCCAGGAATTGGTGTCGCGTTTCAAGATCGGGCGTGGCGCCTTCGATTTCAATGTCGATCAGACGCACCGCTTCCGGGATGCCGTGCAGGTCAAACTGGCGGCGCTGGCCCACCGCGGGGTCGATATCTGGGATCAGAACTACCGACGGGTTCCCGGGACCAATCCGCAAAAATACGATGTCAGTTATTTATCGACCTTCGAGCAGGAAGTTCAGCCCTTGCTCGAGGATGCGCTGAACGCGCTACGCGGCGGCGCCTACGCGCTGATCATCGATACCGGCGGCTACGCGGCGATCCACAACCGCAAGGTGTCGCAGCCCCTGACCGGCGATTATCAGGCCGATCTGCTCGGCAATCGCGCCCGGCGCATCTGGGACGATGCGACCGGCCAGCGGGCGGCGAAAAATAGCGAAGTCTTGCTCGTCCAGACCTACGCCCGCGATACCGGCGAGGTGCTGTCGGAAATCAATATGCCGATCCGTATCGACGGACGGCTTTGGGGTAATGTCCGGGTCGGTTGCGACAGCAACGTCTTGCTGGAAATTTGAACCACGGCGCCAGGCGGCGCCGTGGTTCCTCGCCGCGCCTTAGAGCAGCGGCTTGGCGCTGACCAGGACGCCGTCTTCGTCGGCATAGAGCCATTCGCCGGGGTGGAAGGTGACCCCGCCGAAGGTGACGGCCAGATTGCGATCGCCGACCCCTTTCTTGATGCTTTTCTGCGGATGGGTGTTCAGGGCGCGGATGCCGATATCGATGCCGTTGATGTCGCCCGAGTCGCGGATGCAGCCGTACACGACCATGCCTTCCCAGCCGTTGCTGTGAGCCAGGATGGCCAGTTGGTCGCCGACCAGCGCACAGCGCAGCGAGCCGCCACCGTCGATGACCAGGACCTTGCCGCGGCCGTTTTCACCGACGGCGGCACGGACCAGCGAGTTGTCTTCGAAAATTTTCAAGGTGACGATTTCGCCGGCAAAGCTCGGGCGGCCACCGTAAGGTTGGAACATTGGGGCGACGACGCGCACGCTCAGGCCGAGTTCGGCTTCGAATTCGTCGCACAGGTCGGGGGTTTTGAAACTCATCGTTTTGTCTCCGGAAATAAAAAAGCCGTGCAATGGTGCACGGCTTTCGGGGTGTCTGGCAATCGTCAGACGACAGCTTCGCTTTTTTCTTCCGTGAAATTGAGCTTGATCTTGCCATCCTTGTCGAGGTCGACCCTGACGTGGCCGCCGTTGGCCAGCTTGCCGAAGAGCAGTTCGTCGGCCAGCGCCGAGCGGATGGTGTCCTGGATCAGACGCGACATCGGGCGGGCACCCATCTGCGGATCGAAGCCCTTGTCGGCCAGCATGCTCTTCACCGCCTCGGTGAAATGGGCGTCCACCTTCTTCTCGTGCAGTTGTTCCTCGAGTTGCATCAGGAACTTGTCGACGACGCGCAGGATGACTTCCCGGTCGAGCGGGGCGAAGGAAATGGTGGCATCCAGGCGGTTACGGAACTCGGGCGTGAACAACCGCTTGATCTCCGCCATTTCGTCGCCGCTCTGCTTCGAGTTGGTGAAGCCCATGCTCGATTTTTGCAAGTCGGCGGCACCGGCATTGGTCGTCATGATGATCACGACATTGCGGAAATCCGCCTTGCGACCGTTGTTGTCGGTCAGTGTGCCGTGGTCCATGACCTGCAGCAGGATGTTGTAGATGTCCGGGTGCGCCTTCTCGATTTCGTCGAGCAGCAACACGGTGTAAGGTTTCTTGGTGATCGCCTCGGTCAGCAAGCCGCCCTGGTCGAAACCGACATAGCCCGGTGGGGCGCCGATCAGCCGCGAAACGGCGTGACGTTCCATGTATTCCGACATGTCGAAGCGCTGCAGTTCGATGCCCAGGCAGTAGGCCAGTTGCTTGGCGACTTCGGTTTTGCCGACGCCGGTCGGGCCGCTGAACAGGAAGGAGCCGATCGGCTTGCCGGGATTGCCGAGGCCGGAACGGGCCATCTTGATGGCCTTGGCCAGGGCGTCGATGGCCTTGTCCTGGCCAAAGACAACGGCCTTCAGGTCGCGGTCGAGATTCCTCAGCGCGCCGCGGTCGTCGAGGGTGACATGCTGCGACGGGATGCGGGCGATCTTGGCGACGATTTCCTCGATGTCGGTCTTGTTGATGACCTTCTTCTGCTTCGATTTGGGCAGGATGCGTTGCGCCGCACCGGCTTCGTCGATGACGTCGATCGCCTTGTCCGGTAGGTGCCGGTCGGTGATGTAGCGGGCCGCCAGTTCGACGGCCGAAGTCAGCGCCGTGGCCGAGTACTTGATGCCGTGGTGCGCCTCGAAACGGGCCTTGAGACCCTTGAGGATTTCGATGGTTTCGGCAATCGACGGCTCATTGACGTCGATTTTCTGGAAGCGGCGGGAGAGTGCGCCGTCCTTCTCGAAAATGCCCCGGTACTCGGTGTAGGTGGTCGCCCCGATGCACTTCAACTGACCGGAGGAGAGCGCTGGCTTCAACAGGTTGGAGGCGTCGAGCGTGCCGCCGGAAGCGGCGCCGGCGCCGATCAGGGTGTGGATTTCGTCGATGAACAAAATGGCATGCGGGTTATCCTGCAGGGCCTTGAGGACGCCCTTCAGGCGCTGCTCGAAGTCGCCGCGATACTTGGTGCCGGCCAGCAGGGAGCCCATGTCGAGGGCGTAAACATTGGCCTTGGCCAGGACTTCCGGCACCTCGCCCTCGACCACCTTGCGGGCCAGGCCTTCGGCGATCGCCGTCTTGCCGACACCGGCTTCGCCGACCAGCAGCGGGTTGTTCTTGCGCCGCCGGCACAGCGTCTGGATGACGCGCTCCAACTCCTTGTCGCGACCGATCAACGGGTCAATCTTGCCTTGCAGGGCAAGGGCGTTGAGGTTGATGGTGTATTGCTCAAGCGGTCCGCTTTGATCCTTTTCACCTTCGCTCTCGACCTCGCCCTCGGCCGGGGCCTTGGGCTGCGGCACCTTGCTGATGCCGTGCGAAATGTAATTCACCACGTCGAGCCGGGTGATGCCCTGTTTCTGCAGGAAATAGACGGCGTGCGAATCCTTCTCGCCATAAATGGCGACCAGCACGTTGGCGCCATTGACTTCCTTTTTGCCGGAAGACTGGACATGCAGGATGGCGCGTTGGATAACGCGCTGGAAACCGAGGGTCGGCTGGGTGTCGATATCGTCCTCACCGGAAACAGTGGGCGTGTGTTCGACGACGAAATTGGTCAGATCCTTGCGCAGGGCATCCGGTTTGGCGCCGCAGGAGCGCAGCGCATCGGCGGCGGATGGGTTGTCGATCAGCGCGAGCAGCAGGTGCTCGACGGTAATGAACTCGTGGCGTTTTTGACGCGCCTCGACAAAGGCCATATGCAGGCTGACTTCGAGTTCCTGGGCAATCATCAGTTTTCCTCCATGACGCAAGCAAGCGGGTGTTGGTGCTGGCGGGCAAATGCGCTGACTTGTTCCACCTTGGTGGCGGCAATGTCGCGCGGAAAGATTCCGCAGACACCACGACCCTCGTTGTGAACTTTGAGCATGATTCGCGTCGCTTGTTCAGTATCCAGAGAAAAAAAACGTTGGAGAACCGTAATGACGAATTCCATCGGCGTGAAATCGTCGTTCAACAACATCACCTTATACATTTTTGGCGGTTGTAGCTGGGCGCGTTGCGCCTCCAGCAGTCCGCCTTCCTGAATCTTTGTAGCCATGCTTTCGATTCTAAACAGTTCGTTCCAATGTGCAACTGGCAAAAATATTCGTTAGCGTCCATTTTCGATGGTAAACACAAGCAATTCCCTTGCCTGGCTTTTGCTGCGCTGCCGCATCGATACTTGTTGACGACATAATTCAAGTGGCGTAGAAAGCAATCGTGTTTGGCTTCAAGCTGCATCAAGGTTGCTGCAATGGACCGGGTCACTGGGCGCAAACAGGGAGTCGGGGAGACCCGGAAATTTGTTCGTTTTTTGTAAGAAAGTTGCAAACATGGCAATCGGTACTGTCAAGTGGTTCAATGATTCCAAGGGTTTTGGTTTTATCACTCCTGACGATGGCAGCGAAGACCTCTTCGCTCATTTCTCCGCTATCAACATGAATGGTTTCAAGACGCTCAAGGAAGGTCAAAAAGTTTCCTTCGATGTCGTGCAAGGCCCCAAGGGCAAGCAGGCTTCCAATATCCAAAGCACCTAAGCAACGGATAGCGGTGATACAAAAGCCCGTCTGGTTTCAGACGGGCTTTTTTCTTGGGTGTTCCCGATTTTTTATGGCAGCGGTCGCTGGTCAACCAGGCGTTGCTTATCGCTGGTCCGGCGAGTGCCGCATTCGGGTGCGGGGGCGGCTGTCTTGCCCTGAATCGGTGCGCGAAAAATATCGCCGGGATGGCGGTAGGGTTTTACTTGGCCAGCCAGTGGCCGGATTTACCGCCGGCTTTTTCGAGCAGGCGGATGCCCTCGATGCGCATGCCGCGATCCACGGCCTTGCACATGTCATAAATGGTCAGCAGGCCGACCGAGGTGGCGGTCAGGGCTTCCATTTCGACGCCGGTCTTGCCGAAGCATTCGGCCGTCACCTCGCAATGAACGGCGTTGTTGGCGGTGTCGATGACGAAGTCGGCGTTCACCCGGGTCAGGGCGATCGGATGGCAGAGCGGGATCAGCTCGCCGGTCCGTTTTGACGCCTGGATGGCGGCGATCCGGGCAATGCCCAGGACGTCGCCTTTTTTTGCCGATCCCGATTGGATCAGGGCCAGTGTGGCGGCTTCCATGAATATGCTGCCAGCGGCGCGGGCCAGGCGGGCGGTTTCGGCTTTGCTGCCGACGTCGACCATATGGGCTTGTCCGGCGCTGTTGAAGTGGGTCAGTGTCTGGTTTGTCACGTCTGGTTACGATCTGTCGGGGGCTTGTCAGGATGGCTGCGCTATCATAACACCATGCTTTATTCTCGACGCCTCGCTGCTGGCCTGCTGGCCGTTTTGTTGCTCGTTCAGCCCCTGCATGCCGACGACCTGCCCGAGCTGGGCGATGTCGCCAGCAACGATCTGTCATTGGCCACCGAAAAGAAAATCGGTCAGCAGATCATGCATGAAATTCGCTGGCGCGAGCCCAGCTATCTCGATGATGCCGACGTCGAGGCTTACCTGAATCAGTTGGGCGGGCGCTTGGTGGCGGTGAGCAACGATCCCGGCCTGGGTTTCTATTTCTTTCCGATCAACGATCCGAGTGTCAACGCCTTCGCCATGCCCGGCGGATTCATTGGTGTGCACACCGGTCTGTTGCTCTCGGCGCAGAGTGAGTCGGAGTTGGCCGGTGTTCTGGCGCACGAAATATCGCACGTGACGCAGCGGCATATCGCCCGCCAGGTCTTCCAGTCCAACAAGCTCGGTATCGCTTCGATGGTGGCGATGGGCTTGGCGCTGTTGGCGGCCCGTTCGAACAGCCAGGTGGCCGGGGCGACGATCGTTACATCGCAGGCCGGGATGGCTTCGGCGCAGTTGGCTTTCTCGCGGGATTTCGAGCGTGAGGCCGATCGCCAGGGTTTTGAAATCATGCGCCGCTCGGGTTTCGACGTGCGCGGCATGTCTGACTTTTTCGAGCGCCTGCAAAAAGCGGTACGCCTTTACGAAAACAACGCCACGGCTTATCTGCGGACGCACCCGATGACCGGCGAGCGGATGACCGACATGCAGAACCGCGAACAAGCGGTCTCCTATCACCAGATCGCCGATAGCGATGATTTCCAGCTCGTGCGGGCCAAGCTGCGCGCCATGCAGGGGATTCCCAGTGAAGCGATCAAGGATTTCACGACCTTGTTGCGCGAGAAGAAATATGCGTCGCAAGCCGCGACTCGTTACGGTCTGGCCTATGCCCTGTTTCGGGCCAGGGATTGGGAGGCGGCCGAGCGCGAAGTGCGGGCCGCCCGCAAATTGAAAATCTCGGCGGCGATGCTCGAGCGTTTGTTGGCCGATATCCGTCTCGCCCAGGGGGATGTGGCCGGCGGCCAGGCCATTTACCGCGAGGCGATGCAGCGTTTCCCGCTGAATCAGGGTTTGTCCTACGGCTACGGTGCTTCCTTGATTGCCAGCCGGCGCTTCGCCGATGCCCTGCATTTTGCCGAGCTCCAATTGCAGAATTACCCGCAGGATGTTCGCCTGCACAAGATGCGCGCCGAAAGTTACGCCGGCCTCGGGCGCCGCGCTCAGGAGCATCAGGCGCTGGCCGAGGCCTTTGCGGTGCAGGGCGATGCGGCGGCGGCGGTCGAACAATTGCAACTGGCGCAGGCCGCCGGCGATGCGAATTTCTACGAAATGTCGGTAATCGATGCCCGTCTGCGCGAAATGAAACAGCGTCAGCTTGAGATGCTCAAGGAAAAACGTAATTGAGGTTAAAATCGGCCCGTCTTATTTGCCGGCATATCAACCATGGAATTTGATCGCGATCTTGATGTAAAGGGGCTGAACTGCCCGTTGCCGATCCTGCGCACCAAGAAGGCGCTGGCCGAGATGGAAAGCGGCAAGATTTTGCGTGTCCAGGCGACCGATCCCGGTTCGCTCAAAGATTTTCCCGCCTTTGCCAAGCAGACCGGCAACGAACTGCTGGCCCAAAACGAGGAAGATCGCGTTTTTGAATTTTTCCTGAAACGCAAATAACTTCGTCGTTTCACGCTTTTCTCGAAGACCGGCGGGCGCCTCCCGGCGAACCCGCCGCTTGGCTTTTCGGTTGCCCGCTCGATTGCCTGGTGGCCCATGATGGCGTCAGCCTGACCGAGATTCTCGATCGTCTGCAGCGCCAACCGGGGTGGACCGTGTTGGCGCTCGATTATGAGTTGGGCTACCTGTTCGAGCCGAAGGCCGCTCCGGCTGGCTGGCAACCCGCCCTAGACCGGCCACTGGCCCGCTTCTGGCGGTTTGCCGATGGCCAGCCGCTGACGGCGGCGGCCGCCGAAGCCTGGCTCCAGGCGCAGGTGGGCGAGGCGGTCGCCGGGGTCGGTGGGCTCGCGCCGGCAATTGCCGAGGCGCCATATTGCGTTGCGGTTGACCGCATCAAGCAATTCATCACGGCAGGCGACTGCTATCAGGTCAATTACACCTTGCCCCTCGATTTCGACTGGTTTGGCTCGCCGCTGGCGCTCTATGCGCGACTGCGCCAGCGCCAACCGGTGCGTTACGGCGGTTTTGTCGGCGACTCGCAGCAGGGGATTGTCAGCCTCTCACCCGAGTTGTTTCTTGAGCGGCGCGGCGATCGCCTGCTGACCAAGCCGATGAAGGGCACGGCGCCGCGCAGCATGGCGGCGGAGGCGTTGCGCAATTCGGCCAAGGACCGGGCCGAAAACCTGATGATCGTCGATCTATTGCGCAATGATCTGGGGCGTGTCGCCGACAACGGTACTGTCCGCGTCGACCGCCTTTTCGAGATCGAGGAATATCCGACGTTGTGGCAGATGGTGTCTGCCGTTTCGGCGCAGGTCAGCGGGCGCGGTCTGGGCGAAATCCTGGGGGCGCTGTTTCCCTGCGGTTCAATTACCGGCGCCCCGAAAATCCGCGCCATGCAGATTGCCGGCGAGCTGGAAAACCGGGAGCGTCTCTTGTATACGGGGGCGCTCGGCTGGCTGGCGCCGGATGGCGATTTTCGCCTCAACGTGGCAATCCGCACCCTTGAACTGGCGGCCGATAGGCGAGGCAAGCTGGGCATCGGGAGCGGTATCGTGGCCGATTCGGAGCCCGCTGCCGAGTGGCGGGAATGCCTGCTGAAAGCGAATTTCCTGCGCGACTGCGATCCCGGGCTCAAGCTGATCGAAACCCTGCGCCGGGAAAATGGCGAATATCCGATGTTGGCCGGGCACCTGGCACGTTTGCGGCGCTCTGCGCAGTGGTTCGGGTTTTCGTGGGATGAAGCGACGCTGCACCGGCACCTGGCGGCGCAGCCGGGGCAAGGTCTCTGGCGGGTTCGCCTGACGCTGGACAAGGTTGGGAACATTGTCGTGCAATCCTCGCCCTTGGGCGATACCGCAGCCTCGCCGACGGCGCGGCTGGCCGAACGGCGGATCGATTCGGCGGATCCCCTGCGTCGGCACAAGACGACCGAGCGCCAGGTATACGATGCGGCCCTGCGGAGTTTGCCGACCGCTTCGTCGGTGTTTGACGTGGTTTTTCTCAACGAGCGCGGCGAGGTCGCTGAAGGCGCCCGTAGCAACGTTTTTGTCGAGCGGGATGGGGTGTTGTTGACGCCGCCGTTAAGCAGCGGGGCCTTGCCCGGCGTATTGCGGGCGGCTTTGCTGGCCGATGGGCGGGCGCGGGAACAGGTGCTTTACCCGGCGGACCTGGGCGCTGCTTGCCTGCTCGGCAATGCCTTGCGAGGTCTGCTGCCCGTCGAGCTGGAGTAATCGCCGCCCTGCCGCCGGCGGGCGGCGGGGCGGCGTGAAAACCTACTGGCGGAATTTGCGCAGGTAGATGCCGAGCAGCGACAACAAGGCGGCGGCAATGCCGTAGTAGAAGGCCTTGGCGCTGACATCCTGGTATTCGACGAGGACCGGCTGCTCATTTTCCACTTTGTAACGGATGGTGGTCTGGAAGTACCAGGACGACGATTTCGCCTCGATCAGGCCATTGACCATCTTCCACTGCAACCAGCCGTCCTTTTCCAGAACTTCACCGGCGTCGCCCGACGGGGTCAGGGTCTTGTAGAGTCCCTTGGCCTTGGCGTCGGCCAATTGGCCATAAGCGAAACCGCAAGGTTCCTCCTGGTCGCAGACGGCGACGACGCGGAATTCCGGTTTCCAGATGTCGCTCTTGTCCCAGGGCCAGGCGACGATGAAGGTGACCGTCCAGATCCACACCAAGCCGCAGAAGATCATCAACAGAAGGAAGGCTTTGGCGAAAAAGCCGCGTTTTTCTTGGGACATCGGTTTCCTTTACTTGCCCAGTTTTTCCAACTGGGACTTGAGTTTTTCCAGCGTCGCCGAGAAGTCGGCAACCCGCTGCTTTTCCTGCTCGATCACGGCGGCCGGAGCGCGGGCAACGAAAGCTTCGTTGGCGAGCTTGCCTTGGGCACTTGAAATCTGCTTTTCCAGTTTCTCGATTTCCTTGGCAATGCGCACGCGTTCGGCCGCGACGTCGATTTCCACCTTGAGCATGAGGCGGATTTCGCCGACCACGGCGACTGGCGCCATGGCGTCGGCCGGCAGGTCATCCACGATTTGTACCTCGGAGAGCTTACCCAGAGCTTGCAGGATGGCGGCGAACTCGGAAATTTCGGCACCACCGCCGGCGACCAGCATGGGCATGCGCAGGGCGGGCGAGACATTCATCTCGCCGCGCAGGTTGCGGCAGGCATAGGCCAGGGCTTTCAGGCGCTCGACCTTGGCTTCGCTGGCCGGGTCGATCTTGTACTCTTCGGCGCGCGGGTAGGCGGCGAGCATGATCGAATCGTGCGTCTTGCGCCCGGCGATCGGTGCCACGGTCTGCCAGAGCTCTTCGGTGATGAAGGGAATCAGCGGATGGGCCAGGCGCAGCACGGCTTCCAGCGTGCGGATCAGGGTCCGGCGGGCGCCGCGCTGCTGGGCATCATTGCCGGTCATGACCTCGACCTTGGCGATTTCCAGGTACCAGTCGCAGAACTCGTCCCAGACGAACTTGTAGATGGCTTGGGCAATCAGGTCGAAACGGTAGTCGATGAAATGGCGTTCGACTTCCTGTTCGACGCGCTGCAACTGGCTGACGATCCAGCGGTCGGCGAAGCTGAACTCGAGCGGCGCGTTGCCGCCGCAGGCCGGGCCGTTCTGCTGGTGTTCCAGGGCCAGGTCGTGGCCTTCGACGTTCATGAGCACGAAGCGCGTCGCGTTCCACAGCTTGTTGCAGAAATTGCGGTAGCCGTCGCAGCGGTTGAGGTCGAACTTGATGTCGCGGCCCGGCGAGGCGAGCGAGGCGAAGGTGAAGCGCAGGGCGTCGGTACCGAAGGCAGCGATGCCTTCCGGGAATTCCTTCTTCGTCTTCTTGGCGATGCTTTCCGCCTGCTTCGGGTTCATCAGGCCGGTGGTGCGCTTTTCGATGAGTTTTTCCAGGCCGATGCCGTCGATCAGGTCGATCGGGTCGAGCACGTTGCCCTTGGATTTCGACATCTTCTGGCCTTCGCCGTCGCGGATCAGGCCATGCACATAGACATGCTTGAACGGGATCTGGCCGGTGATCTGCTTGGTCATCATGACCATGCGGGCGACCCAGAAAAAGATGATGTCGAAGCCGGTGACCAGCACCGAGGACGGCAGGTATTGCTGGAGCAGCGGATTGGCCGCGTCGATGGCCTCGTCGCCGGTCCAGTCCAGGGTCGAGAACGGCCACAGGGCGGAGGAGAACCAGGTGTCGAGGACGTCGTCGTCACGCTTCAGTGCGCCGCTGTAGCCTTGCCTGGCGGCTTCGGCCTTGGCTTCTTCTTCGCTGTGGGCGACGAAAATCTCGCCGTTGTCGCCGTACCAGGCTGGAATCTGGTGGCCCCACCACAGTTGGCGGGAAATGCACCAGTCCTGGATATTGTTCAGCCACTGGTTGTAGGTATTGACCCAGTTTTCCGGGTAGAACTTGATTTCGCCGGAATGCACGACATCGAGCGCTTTTTCGGTGATCGATTTGCCGTCCTCGCCCGGCTTGGACATGGCGACGAACCACTGGTCGGTGAGCATCGGCTCGATGACGACATTGGTCCGGTCGCCGCGCGGCACTTTCAGTTTGTGCTTGTCGGTTTTTTCCAGGATGCCGAGGGCTTCGAGGTCGGCGACGACGGCCTTGCGGGCGTCGAAGCGGTCGAGGCCACGGTATTTTTCCGGGGCGTTGTCGTTGATCTTGGCGTCGAGCGTCAGGATCGAAATCAGCGGCAGATTGTGGCGCTGGCCGACGGCATAGTCGTTGAAGTCATGTGCCGGCGTGACCTTGACGCAGCCGGTGCCGAATGCGAGATCGACGTAGCTGTCGGCAATGATCGGGATTTCGCGGTCGGTCAGCGGCAGTTTTACCAGCTTACCGATCATGTGCTTGTAGCGCTCGTCTTCCGGATGCACCATGACGGCGGTGTCGCCGAGCATGGTTTCCGGTCGCGTCGTGGCGACCACCAGGCTATCGCTGCCATCGGCCAGCGGATAGCGGATGTGCCACATGAAGCCGTCTTCTTCTTCCTGCACCACTTCGAGATCGGAGACGGCGGTATTGAGTTTCGGGTCCCAGTTCACCAGGCGCTTGCCGCGGTAGATCAGGCCTTCGTTAAAGAGGCGGACGAAGGTTTCGGTGACGACCTTGTTGAGGCCGGCATCCATGGTGAAACGCTCGCGCGTCCAGTCGGGGCTGGTGCCCATGCGGCGCATCTGTTTGGTGATGGTGTTGCCCGAGTATTCCTTCCATTCCCAGACCTTTTCCAGGAACTTCTCGCGGCCGAGATCGTGGCGCGAAATGCCTTGCGCATCGAGCTGGCGTTCGACGACGATCTGCGTGGCGATGCCAGCGTGGTCGGTGCCCGGTTGCCACAGCGTGTTGTGGCCGCGCATCCGGTAGTAGCGGGTGAGCGCGTCCATGATCGTCTGGTTGAAGCCGTGGCCCATGTGCAGCGTGCCGGTGACGTTCGGCGGCGGCAGCAGGATGCAGAAATTGTCGGCCTTGCTGCTATCTACGCCGGCGGCGAAATAGTTGTTGGCTTCCCATTCGGGATACCAGCGGCGTTCGATATCGGCGGGTTCAAAGGCTTTGGCGAGTTCCATGGCGGTGTCGGAAGAGCGGAAAACCGGCAATTATACCGGAGCGTCGCTTGCCTTCCCCGGCAATTGCCGCCCGGCCTGCTTCGCCCGGGGGCTGCCTTATGGCTTGGCCGACACCGGCCACTCGGTGACGACAACCGCCCAGCTTGAATTCCGGTAGCCGGTAGGTCGCCACAGGTGTTGCCAGGGTGAGCGAATGACCACCGGTTGCAGTGCGGCCGCCCCGCTACCCAGATAGTGTTGGAGGTCGCCCGGCATAGTTTCGTGTTCGGAGCTCACCGACCAGACGGCGGCCAGTTTGCCGCCTTGCTGGCTGCGCTCCGCTGTCATTATCGGTGCCCCCGTGCTCAGTATGAAACGGGCTTGTGGAAAAAAGCGCCGGAGATTGCCGCTCATCCGCTCATCGTTGCTGACCAGCGTGCCGTCGCTGAAGCCCAGTCGGCGCAGGTTGTCGGCCAGATCGTTGTAGGGAATGCCCCACCGGCATCGGGAACAGAAGGGCTCTTCAATAAAAAGGTTGCTCCAGCGCATGGCATAGGCGGTCATCGTGAAGGCGAGCAGGATGAGCATGAAGAGCTTGATACGGCGTGGTTCGGGGTTGGTCTGGCGGGCTTTTTCGGTAAGCCAGACAATGGCGACGACGAATATCGGCAGGATGCTATGGACGGCGTAGCCAGCGCGCGCATAAAGCAGATTGCCGACGATCAGGCCGCAAAATTCAATGAGCAGCAGATGCGTCAGCAGTCGGGAGAGATCAGCCGGGACGGCCGGACCCGGGCGGCGGGCCGGTGGTTTGAAGATCGACTTGAAGAGCGCCGGGAAGACCAGTGGGACGATCACGCTATAGGGGGCCAGCACCAGCAGCGGAAAAGTGATCGCGTCGCGCAGGCTGGCCCACAGGGCGGCCCAGGAATGCACCGGGGTTGGCGGGTAATACTCCGCCACCAGGGCGCTCAGGCGTGACGGTTCGGCCAGCAGCCAGAGCACGTAGGGGGCGGTGATCAGGACAACCGGCGGCAGGCTGGCGAGGATTGGAGCCCGCCATGTCCGGCGCCGCAGGTCGGGTTGCAGGCTGGCGGCGGCCAGGAGGGCGATCAGGAAAAAGGCGTAAGTGTGTTCGCTGAGCAGGCCGAGTCCGGCCAGTACGCCGAAAGCCAGGTAATGGCGCCAGTTGCCGTTGTCGAGCAGACGAAGGAAGAGTAGCAAGGTGGCGATTACCAGCGCCATGGCGCCGACCCGGTGCGTAAAGCCTTCGTGGAAACGCCAGAATATCTGATACACGGTGGCCATCGACTCGACGGCGATGAAGGCCCATAAGGCGCTGCCGCTCAGGCGCCGGGTGATCAGGAAGAGGCCGCCGGCCATCACCACCAGCAGCGTGTATTTCAATGCCAGGAAAGGCGCCAGGCCGGTGCCGAAAGCTTGTTGCAAGAGCCATAGCAGCCAGTCGTAGAGCGGGCCGGTGTGGGTGCTGTAGCCCGGGCTCAGGGTCTGGATCAGGAGATTGTCGAGGGTGTCGTCCTCGCCCAGGTTGCCGGAGGCCAGCAAGCGGGTGGTGGCGTGGACCAGGGCATAAATGGCGACGATCAGGACAACGCCGGGTAGGGTAAAGGGAAAGCGAGCGCCTCCGGCGAGGTCGGCGGCGACCGGGTTGGTATGCTTCATTGGGCTACTGTTTCGGCGGCCGGGCTAGGGGCGCGGCGGGGTGATTTCGGGCATTTTCCGGTGGGCCAGGTAATCGCGGACGGTGGCTTCGATAATCCGGGGCAGCTCGCTGGCCAGGCGTTCTTCGATGCGTCGTGCCAGTTCGCGGACGACGGCTTCGTCAAGACTCGAAGCCAGGCCTGCGCCGAGGGCGGCTTCGGCGTTCGGGGGCATGGGCGGCGTGTCGAGCCGGGGGGGCGGTTCTGCGGCTTCCTCGCCGGGCGGCTCGGCGGGTTCCGGCGCGGTGGGGGCGAGCGGAGCGGGCGGAGCGGGCGGAGCGGGCGCGGCAGCGTCGACTTCGAGCAGGATGGGAACGTCGTCGTCATCCAGTGCGTCGGTCAGGATGGGGACTTCGTCGGGGCCGGTGTTGCTTTGGCGCCGACGTTGCATCAGGGCATCAGCACGGGCGATGATGGGGCTCGGCACCGGGTCTCCTTAACGATCGCTGAGGTCAAAATAACGCACCTCATAGCCGCGCTCTTTGTAAAAAGCGACGCGTTCGCGTGCCGCCTTTCGGTCCTCCTCATCCTGGCCGACGACCTCGATCAGGCTTTGGAAGCGCGAGAAACCCGGCGGGATGTCGCGGCTCAGGTTCATCAGGCGCTCGTCCTGGGGCAGGGCATCGAGATTGTCGGTAATCAGGATCGGCGTTTCGGCGGCCAGTGGCGAGTTGTTCCGGCAGTGCGGCACGAAGCTCAGCGCCGGGTGGGTCCACAGCATGCGGTCCAGGTTGTCGGCCACCCCTTTGTCGGGGGCGAAAACCAGCATCGCTTTTTTCTTGGCAAAGGCGCCGCCGAGCAGGGCGCAGGCGGCGGCAATGCGGTCCGCCGCCCCGTGGTAGAAGAAGACCTGGGTCAATTGAGTTTGCCGGCGCGTTGCAACAAATAATGCGTCAGCAGCGGTACCGGGCGCCCGGTGGCGCCCTTGTTGCTGCCCGATTTCCAGGCGGTGCCGGCGATGTCGAGGTGAGCCCAGTCGAATTTCTTGGTAAAGCGTGACAGGAAGCAGGCGGCCGTGATGGCGCCGCCCAAACGGCCGCCGATATTGGCCATGTCGGCGAAGGGGCTTTTCAATTGGTCCTGATAATCGTCCCACAGCGGCATGTGCCAGGCGCGGTCGTGAGCTTCGTCGCCGGCCTCGAGCAGGTCCCGGGCTAGGCTGTCCTTGTTGGCGAAGAGGCCGGTAGCGACGTCACCGAGAGCGACGACGCAGGCACCGGTCAGGGTGGCGACGTCGATCACCGTGTCGGGCTCGAAGCGTTCGGCGTAGGTCAGGGCGTCACAGAGGATCAGGCGGCCCTCGGCATCGGTGTTGAGGATCTCAATGGTTTGCCCGGACAGCGAAGCAACGATGTCGCCGGGCCGGCTCGCGCTACCGCCGGGCATGTTCTCGGTGGCCGGCACGATCACCGTCAGGTTGATCGGCAGGGCCATACGGGCCACCGCTTGCAGGGTGCCGAGGACGCTGGCGGCACCGCACATGTCGTATTTCATTTCGTCCATCTCGGCAGCCGGCTTCAGGGAAATGCCGCCGGTGTCGAAGGTGACGCCCTTGCCAACCAGTACGATCGGCTTTTCACTGGCTCGGGCGCCCTTATGGCGCAGCACGATGAACTTGGGCGGCTGGTGTGAACCGTTGGCCACCGAAAGCAGTGAGTGCATGCCGAGTTTTTCCATGTCGGCCCGTTCGAGAATTTCGCACTCGAGCTTGAATTCCGCGGCGATGGCCAGGGCTTGTTCGGCCAGGTAGCTCGGGTGGCAGACATTGGGTGGCAGGTTGCCGAGGGTCTTGCACAGGGTGACGCCTTCGGCGATGGCGAGGCCCTGGGTCAGCGCCTCTTCGGCCAGGGTTAGCTCGTTGCGCCGTTCGACGCTCAAGGTCAGTTTGCGCAGTGGGCGGCGTACTTCGTCTTTCTTGCTCTTGAATTGATCGAACTTGTAGGTGGCATCGAGCGCAATAATTGCGGTCTGGCGAACCCGCCAGGCGATGCTGCGCTTCTTGACGGCCAGTTCGGTGAGGAAAATGGTGGCGTCGAAGGCTCCGGTTTCGTTGAGGGTTTTGACGGCGGTGCGCACGGCGCCGGAGAATTCCTTCTCGCGAAAATCCTTTTCCTTGCCCAGACCGACCAGCAGGATACGGTCGCTCAGGGTGCCGGGGACGTTGTGCAGGAGCAGCGTGGTGCCGCTTTTGCCTTCCATGTCGCCGCGCCGCACGATATCGGAAATGTAACTGTTGGCGGCCTTGTCCAGGAGTTCTGCCGGCAGCGTGAGTTTCCTCGGTTCAAAAACGCCGACCACGACACAGGCGCTACGTTGCTTTTCCGGGCTACCACTTTTTATGCTAAATTCCACAGGCTGCTCCTGTTCAGGGAAATATCAGTATTCGAGGGATTATCCTCGTATTTTTTTGGTTTCGTCAAAGCATGATATTCGAGCGCGCCGTGCGGCGTGAATTCGCTCAGGCAGCCGCCGGCATCAGTGTCGCATTGGTGGCGATCCTGGCCTCCATAATGTTGATACGCCTGCTCAAGGATGCGGTCGGCGGACGTATTGCGCCAGAAGCCGTGGCGTCCTTGCTCGGCTTCTCGATCTTGAGCTTTATGCCGCTCCTGCTGACGCTGATGCTTTTTGTCGCGATTTTGCTCAGTTTGACGCGCGCCTACCGCGATTCGGAGATGGTCGTCTGGTTGTCCTGCGGCCTGCCGCTGACCGCCTGGGTGCGGCCGGTACTCAAGTTTTCCCTGCCCGTGGTGCTGGCTATTGCCATCCTTTCCGGCTTTCTGTCGCCGTGGGCCAATTACAGTACGGCTGATTACAAACTACGTCTGTCGGCGCGCAGCGATGTTTCGCAGGTGGCGCCGGGAACCTTTCGTGAGGCCAAGCGGGGGCGGCGCGTGTTTTTCGTCGAGGCCCTGGCCGAGGATGCCAGTCGCGTCGGCAACGTCTTTGTCGCCTCGTTTCAGGATGGCAAGCTAGGTGTCGTGATGTCCGATACCGGTTATCAGGAAACTGCGGCAAACGGTGATCGCTTCGTGGTGCTCGAGCATGGGCGACGCTATGAAGTCGAGCCCGGGTCGCCCGCCTTCAAGGTCATGGAGTTCGAGCGTTACCGGGTGCGGACCGAAGACAGCGAAGCCAAGCCGGCTGAGCGGGTGCCAAACCGTCTGCCGATCACCGAACTGGTCCTGGAGAACAGCAATCAGGCGCGCGGCGATCTGCTGTGGCGAATCGGCGTGCCGATCTCGGCCTTGATCCTGGCCTTGCTGGCTATCCCCCTGTCTTACGTCAATCCGCGGGCCGGGCGTTCGGCCAATATGCTGATCGCCATCCTGATCTACGCTATCTACAGCAACATGCTGTCGGTCAGCCAGGCCTGGGTGGCGCAGGGCAAGATATCGTTCTGGCTGGGGGTTTGGGTCGTCCATGCCGTGATGTTGCTGCCCCTGTTGCTCCTGTTCTATCGCCGGATTGCGGTGCGTTTTCCCTGGCAAAGGAGGGGCGGCTGATGTTCCGCTTGCAGCTTTACCAACGCTACTTGATGCGCGAAATCCTGGCGGCGATCGCCCTGGTGCTGGCCGCCTTCCTGGCGCTGTTTGCTTTTTTCGACCTGATCAATGAGCTGCGTAGCGTCGGCAATAATGGTTATCAGCTACAGCATGCCCTGATTTCCGTTGCCTTGAGTGTGCCGGGCTTGGTGTACGAATTGATTCCGATCGCTGCCCTGATCGGAACGCTCTATGCCTTGACGACCCTGGCGCGACATTCTGAAATCACGGTCTTGCGTGCTTCCGGGCTGGCGACGCGCGATTTGTTGATGACCCTGTTCCGGGTGGCGGGTTTGCTGGCTCTGCTGACTTTTGTCGTTGGTGAGGGGCTGGTTCCGTTTTCCGAACGGGTCGCCCAGGAAATGCGGGCCCGTGCCATGAGTCGCGTGATTGCCCAGCAAGGTTTCGAGTCGGGGTTGTGGATCAAGGATGGTCGCAGTTTCATCAATATTCGGCAGGCCACGCTGGACGCCAGGTTGCAGGGCCTGCGCATCTACAAATTTAATGAACTCAGTGCCCTCGAGTCGGTGACGGATGCCGAGGAGGCGAGTTTTGTCCCGCCCGGACATTGGCTGCTCAAAGGGGTGGTGCGCACCGTTCTTGCTGGCGAGACGTCGCGTGTCGAGCGCGAGGCGAGTAGCGAATGGATCTCGGCGGTCAATCCGGATTTGTTGTCGGTCCTGATGGTGGCTCCCGAGCGAATGTCGCTTTTCGGGCTGGTCAATTACACGCAGCATTTGCTGGATAATCACCAGAAGACCGAACGCTATGAGGTTGCCATCTGGAAAAAGATATTTTATCCGTTGGCGGCGCTGGTCATGGTTGCCCTGGCCTTGCCTTTCGGCTATTCCCACAGTCGCGTCAGCAGCGGTAGTTTGAAAATGTTCCTCGGCGTTATGACGGGGATACTTTTCTATGCTCTGAATGGCCTGTTTTCTAACCTTGGCGTGATCAACTCCTGGCCTCCTTTGGCCAGCGCCACGGTGCCGTCCGCGCTGTTCATGGCGGCGGCGATGGGCATGTTGTGGTGGGTCGAGCGCCGTTGATCAGGGGGTGGTCGCGATGATGCGGGAGCCGGCAATGCGGTCGTGCAGGAATTGCTTGTCCTTGTCGAACAGTGCCCACAGGATGCCGATCCCGAATAGGCAGTAGCTTGGCCAGGCGGCCAAGTAGCGGAGCAGAGCCTGAAGCGGCCGCAAGCGGCTGCCGTCGGCATTGGCCAGGCGCATTTTCCAGGTCTTCATCGGCAGGGTTTGGCCGCCGTTCAGCCAGAACCAAACGAAATACACCATCAGCAGCGCGAATACATGCAGCCAGAGCATTTTTGCGGTGATTGCCATGCCGAAGCCGGAAAGCACGATCTGGGGCATCAGGAAACCGATCAGCAGTACCGAAAAAACGACCAGGGTTTCATAGAGCAGGCAGGCCAGGCGGCGGCCCAGACCGGGAGTTTGTGTTGACATCAGCGTTTGATCGATTCGGCGACGCCGGCTTCGGCCGGCACCGGTTGAGTGGCGCTCTCCGCCGTCGGGGCAGGAGCAGGGGGCGGAATTTCCGGGGACGGGGACAATAATTTGGATGATTTTCCGCTGCTGCGAATACGCTGCTTCTCATCTTCGGGAAGGTTGGAGTAGGCCTCCCACTTTTGTTTGACCACCTGTTTTTGCTCGGCGGGGAGTTGGTTGAAACCCTTGTAGCTGTCCCGGACCTTGTTGCGCTGCTCCGACGTCAGGCTGGCCCACTCGCGCATCCGGTTCTGGACGCGACCTTGCTCATCCGGCTTCATGTTCGGATAGCGTTCGGCAATGCCCAACCATTTTTTCCGGCGGATGTTCTCCATGTTGTCCCAGTCTACCGAGAGCGGGGACAAGATGTTCTTTTGCTGTGGGTTAAGTTGGGCCCAGCCCGGTTGCGGTGGCGTGCCGATGACGACAGCTGTCGGAGTGTCTGCGCCGAGTGGGGTGGTCAGTGCCAGACAGAGGATTATTCCTCCGGCGAGTTGTCTTTTAGCCATTCGAAGAAATCGTTATCCAAAAAAGCCTCGGGTGGCAGATCGTCGGAAAGCAGAGCGCTGTCGACCTCTTCGAGGTCGCTGGTGTATTGGACGCTCTGCCAGTAGAAGGAAAGCCACATGCCAACCAGCAGGGCCAGGATGGCGATGATTTGCTTGAAGTACGGCAGATGCGAACCGCTACCGGAAGACGATGAGCTGTGTCCGGCCATCGCCAGTTGGCGGGCGGTCTGCTTCTGTTTCGACAGGGCGAGGTGGCGGGCTGCTTCCAGGCGCCGCGAGGCTGCCGGGGAAATGTCCTTCAATCCATGGTTCAGCGCTTGCCGAACGCGGTAGGCGTAACGTTCTTCGTTCATAGCTTTATACCTTTTGCCGACAGGGCGGCTGCCAGTGCGTGTGTGGCGCGCGAGCAATGGGTTTTGACGCTGCCTTCTGAGCAGCCCATCGCAGCCGCGGTTTCGGCTACGTCCATGTCTTCCCAATAACGCATGAGAAAGGCTTCGCGTTGACGTGCCGGCAATTTTTTTATTTCGTCATCGATGGCGTTGAGGGTTTGCGCTTGCAGTAGCTGGCTTTCCGGGGTTCTGGTGCCGCCCGCGTCTTCGTCGGCGGCGAGGGTTTCCAGCGGGTCGTAATCGTCGTCGTCGTCCGGCGAAAAGGCGGAGAGCAGGGTGGTCCACATCGAGCGGACCTTGCTGCGTCGATAGTAGTCGCGGATGGTGTTCTGGGTGATGCGCTGGAAGAGCATGGGGAACTCTTCGACCGGGCGGTCACCATATTTTTCGGCGAGCTTAAGCATGCTGTCCTGGACGATGTCCAAGGCGGCTTCTTCGTCATGCACGGCAAACATCGCCTGCTTGAAGGCTCGGCGCTCGACCGATTCGAGAAAATTCGATAATTCGTTGGAGGATGCCAGGGTAGTCTCTTCCGGGTTAAAGCCTTGAGCATTATATGGTTATGCTGGCAAACCTTGACCGAACAGGGACGGTCGATTAAGGTTACGCCCTTTAGGCAACAGCTTTTTGGGCTCAAGAATGATGATCAGCGGTGCGGAAATTGTAATCAGGTGCCTGCAGGAAGAAAAGGTCGATTGTGTGTTCGGTTACCCCGGTGGGTCCGTGCTGCACATTTATGATGCCCTTTTCAAGCAGGATCAGGTCAAGCACGTTCTGGTTCGCCATGAACAGGCGGCCGTCCATGCGGCTGATGCCTACTCGCGGTCCTCGCAAAAGATCGGCGTCGCCTTGGTGACTTCCGGTCCGGGGGTGACCAATACCGTGACCGGCATTGCTACCGCCTACATGGATTCGATCCCGATGGTTGTGCTCTGCGGTCAGGTGCCGACCCAGTACATCGGTCAGGATGCCTTCCAGGAGTGCGATACGGTCGGCATCACGCGGCCCTGCGTCAAGCACAATTTCCTGGTCAAGGACGTCAAGGACCTGGCGGTGACCATCAAGAAGGCCTTCCATATCGCCTCCACCGGCCGTCCCGGCCCGGTCGTGGTGGATATTCCCAAGGACATCACGGCCCAGCTCTGCGAGTTCGACTATCCGAAGACTATTCAGATGCGTTCGTACAACCCGGTGGTCAAGGGGCATCTCGGGCAGATCAAGAAAGCCGTGCAGCTATTGCAGGAAGCCAAGCGGCCGATCATCTATACCGGTGGCGGTGTGATTCTTTCCGATGCCGCGCCGAAACTGACCGAACTGGCCCGCAAGCTGAATTTTCCGGTGACCAACACGCTGATGGGCCTCGGCGGCTATCCCGCCACCGACCGTCAGTTTGTCGGCATGCTCGGCATGCACGGGACTTTCGAAGCCAATAACGCGATGCACTATGCCGATGTGATCCTGGCCATCGGTGCCCGTTTCGACGACCGCGTAATCGGCAATCCGGAACATTTCGGTGGTGAAAAGCGTCGTGTCATCCATATCGACATCGACCCGTCGTCGATTTCCAAGCGGGTCAAGGTCGATGTGCCCATCGTCGGCAATGTGCCGGATGTGATCGATGAAATCATCAAGCTGATGGACAGCAATTTCAAGACCGATCCGGAAGTGGCTGGCTGGTGGAAGCAGATCGACGAATGGCGCGGCCGCGACTCGCTGCGTTATCGCCAGAGCGAGCACATCATGCCGCAGTATGTCATCGAGAAGCTCTACGAAGTGACCGGTGGCGACGCCTTCATCACCTCCGATGTCGGCCAGCACCAGATGTTCGCCGCCCAGTACTACAAGTTCGACAAGCCGCGCCGCTGGATCAATTCCGGTGGTCTGGGCACGATGGGCGTCGGCCTGCCGTACGGCATGGGCGTGCTGATGGCCAATCCCGATGCGCAGGTTGCCTGCGTCACCGGTGAAGGCTCAATCCAGATGTGCATCCAGGAAATGTCGACCTGCAAGCAGTACGGTCTGCCGGTCAAGATCATCAACCTGAACAACGGCATGCTCGGCATGGTCCGCCAGTGGCAGGAAATGTTCTATTCCAAGCGCTACTCGCAGTCCTACGTCACTTCGCTGCCTGACTTCGTCAAGCTGGCCGAAGCCTACGGTCACGTCGGCATGAAGATCGAGCGCCCGGAAGATGTCGAGCCGGCACTGCGCAAGGCCTTCACGGAACACAAGAATGATCTGGTCTTCATGGACTTCATCATTGATCCGCGTGCCAACGTCTTCCCGATGGTGGCGGCCGGCAAGGGCCTGACCGAAATGATCCTCGCTGAAGATCTGTGAGCGGGGGAGGAAAAGAAAAAATGCGTCATATCATTTCCATCCTGATCGAAAACGAATCGGGTGCACTTTCCCGTGTCGCCGGGCTGTTCTCGGCGCGCGGCTACAATATTGAAACGCTGACCGTGGCACCGACGGAAGATCCCTCGCTGTCGCGGATGACCATCCTGACCTGGGGTTCCGACGAGGTCCTCGAACAGATCACCAAGCAGCTCAACAAGCTGGTTGATGTGGTCAAGGTGGTCGATCTCTCCGAAGCCGCCCATGTCGAACGCGAACTGATGCTGATCAAGGTTCGCGCCACCGGCAAGGATCGCGAAGAGATGAAGCGGATGGCCGATATTTTCCGTGGCCGCATCATCGATGTCACGGAGTCGACCTATGTGATCGAGTTGACCGGCGCCAGCTCCAAGCTCGATTCCTTCATCGCCGCGCTCGATGCCGGCCTGATTCTCGAAACCGTCCGTACCGGTGTCTGTGGCATCGGTCGCGGTGATCGTATTCTTAAAGTCTAACTATTTATAAATAAAGAGGATTTCATGAAAGTTTATTACGACAAGGACGCCGATCTCTCCCTCATCAAGGGCAAGAAGGTCACCATCGTTGGTTACGGCTCGCAGGGCCACGCCCACGCCCAGAACCTCCGGGATTCCGGCGTCAAGGTCACGGTTGGCCTGCGCAAGGATGGCGCTTCCTGGAAGAAGGCCGAAGCCGCTGGCCTGAAGGTCGAAGAAATCGCCAAGGCCGTCAAGGGCGCCGACGTCGTCATGATCCTGTTGCCGGATGAAAACATTCCGCAGGTGTACAACGAAGAAGTCGCCCCGAATCTGAAGAAGGGCGCTGCCCTGGCCTTCGCCCACGGCTTCAACGTGCATTACAACCAGGTCGTGCCGCGTGCCGACGTGGACGTCATCATGGTCGCCCCGAAGGGCCCCGGCCACACCGTGCGTTCCGAGTACCTCAAGGGTGGCGGCGTGCCGTCCCTGATCGCCGTGTACCAGGACGTCACCAAGAAGGCCAAGGACATCGCCCTGTCCTATGCTGCTGCCAACGGCGGCACCAAGGGTGGCGTCATCGAGACCAACTTCCGCGAAGAAACCGAAACCGATTTGTTCGGTGAACAGGCCGTGCTCTGCGGCGGTGCCGTCGAACTGGTCAAGATGGGCTTTGAAACCCTGACCGAAGCCGGCTACGCGCCGGAAATGGCCTACTTCGAGTGCCTGCACGAACTGAAGCTGATCGTCGACCTGATGTACGAAGGCGGCATTGCCAACATGAACTACTCGATCTCCAACAATGCGGAGTTCGGCGAATACGTGACCGGCAGCGAAGTCATCAACGAGCAGTCCCGTGCCGCCATGCGCAATGCCCTGAAGCGCATCCAGAACGGTGACTACGCCAAGATGTTCATCCTCGAAGGCAAGACCAACTATCCGGCGATGACCGCCCGCCGTCGTCTGAACGCCGAGCACCCGATCGAAACGGTCGGTGGCAAGCTGCGCGACATGATGCCGTGGATCAAGAAGAACAAGCTGGTCGACCAAACCAAGAACTAATCGGTTTGCGGCTTGTATGAGCCCCCGAGGGCGGTGTGAAATCTCGCACCGCCCTTGTTGCTTTTGGAACTCGGGGAGGTCCAGGGTGTATCCTTGGCCCCCCATCTGGCCAAGATTGACCTGATTGATGAGCGAACTCAAACCCCGTAAAACCCTGTTCAATCCCGAACTGAAACGGCGCGGGATCTATATCCTGCCCAACCTGTTTACCACTGCAGCGTTGTTTGCCGGATTCTTTGCCATCGTGCAGGCGATCCAGGGCGATTTCGAACGTGCTGCCATGGCCATCTTCATCGCCATGGTGCTCGACGGGCTGGATGGCCGCGTGGCGCGCCTGACCCACACCCAGTCGGCTTTTGGTGCCGAGTATGACTCGTTGTCCGATATGGTCAGTTTCGGCGTCGCGCCGGCGCTCGTCATGTACGAGTGGGCGCTGCACGACATGGGGCGGCTGGGCTGGATCGCCGCTTTCATCTATTGTGCCGGTGCCGCGCTGCGCCTGGCCCGCTTCAATACCACGCTGGAAGTCATGGACAAGCGCTTCTTCCAGGGCATGCCTTCGCCGGCGGCTGCGGCGCTGGTGTCCGGCCTGGTCTGGGTGATGATCGCCTCCGGGATTTCCGGTGGCGAAGTGCGCTGGCTGGCTTGCGGCCTGACCATTTTTGCCGGCGTGACAATGGTTTCCAATATTCGCTATTACAGTTTCAAGGACATCAACCTGCGCAAGAGCGTGCCGTTCTTTGTCATTGCCGCGATTGCCCTGGCGCTGGCACTGGGTGCCTACAGTCCGGAAATTACGCTGTTCGGATTTTTCGCCCTGTACAGTCTTTCCGGCTACGTGCTGGCCGCACTCGGCCTCTTCAAGCGCAAAAGCCTTTGATTTTTCGGAGCAGGACATGAAACAACACCTGGTAATCTTTGACACCACCTTGCGCGACGGCGAACAGAGTCCCGGCGCCTCGATGACCAAGGAAGAAAAAATCCGCGTCGCCCGCCAACTCGAGAAAATGCGCGTCGACGTCATCGAGGCCGGTTTTGCCGCCGCCTCGCCGGGCGATTTCGATGCCATCCAGGCGATCGCCCAGACCATCAAGGACTCCACCGTCTGCTCGCTGGCCCGGGCCAACGAGAACGATATCCGGCGGGCCGGCGAGGCGATCAAGCCGGCCAAATCCGGGCGTATCCATACCTTTATCGCGACTTCGCCGATCCACATGGAGAAGAAGCTGCGCATGACGCCGGACCAGGTCGTCGAGCAAGCGGTCAAGGCGATCGGCTGGGCGCGGGAATATACCGACGATATCGAGTTCTCCGCCGAGGATGCCGGACGTTCGGAAATCGATTTCCTGGTGCGTATTTTCGACGAAGTCATCAAGGCTGGCGCGACCACCATCAACGTGCCGGACACCGTCGGCTACAACATTCCCGAGCAGTACGCCGATACGGTTCGGCAACTGATCGCGCGTGTGCCCAACGCTGACAAGGTCGTCTGGTCGGTGCATTGTCACAACGATCTCGGGCTGGGCGTCGCCAATTCGCTGGCGGCCGTGCTGGCCGGGGCGCGTCAGGTTGAGTGCACGATCAATGGCCTCGGTGAGCGGGCCGGCAATGCCTCGCTGGAAGAAGTGGTGATGGCGGTGCGCACGCGGGCCGATGTTTTTCCGGTGGAAACGCGGATCGACGCGACGCAGATCGTGCCTGCGTCGAAAATGGTTTCGCAGATTACCGGCTACCCGGTGCAGCCGAACAAGGCGGTGGTCGGGGCCAACGCCTTTGCCCACGAATCCGGTATTCACCAGGACGGCGTGCTGAAACACCGCGAGACCTACGAGATCATGCGCGCCGAGGATGTCGGCTGGTCGCAGAACAAGCTGGTGCTGGGCAAGCATTCCGGGCGCAATGCCTTCAAGTCGCGCTTGCAGCAACTCGGTATCGAACTCGATAGCGACGAGGCCTTGAATGCCGCCTTCGCCCGTTTCAAGGAGCTGGCCGATCGCAAGCACGAGATTTTCGACGAGGATCTGCACGCCCTGGTCTCCGACGATGTCGTGATGCCCGAGCACGAGCACTACAAGTTGGTCTATTCGCATGTCTGCTCGGAAACAGGCGAAATGCCGTTGGCCAAGGTCATCCTGAATGTCGGCGGGGTCGAGCATCGGGGTGAGGCGGCTGGCGGTGGGCCGGTCGATGCCACTTTCAAGGCCATCGAAAGCATCGCCGGCAGCGGTGCCGAATTGCTCCTTTACTCGGTCAACGCCATCACCACCGGTACCGATGCGCAGGGCGAGGTGACGACGCGGCTGGCCAAGGCCGGGCGCATCGTCAATGGCAATGGCGCCGATACCGACATCGTCATCGCTTCGGCGCGTTCCTACCTGAATGCGCTGAACAAGCTCTACTCGACGCTCGACAAGGTCAAGGCGCAGGGCGACGTGTAAACGTCAGCCGTCGCTGCCCAAAGGCCGCCTCAGTTCTGCTGGGCGGCCTTTTCTTCTTGCGCCGGGCGGGTGGCGCGGATGTAGAGGATGGTCGTGACAAAAAGAATGCTGGCGAGCACCGTTTCGCCCATCGCCAGCCATTGCGACATGCCGTGATCGCTGGTGGCGCGGACCAGGCCTTCCATCAGGTAGAACTGCACGAAGAGCGAGACCCATTTGTAGGTGTAGCGCTTGCCTCGCAGGATGCCGAAGAGCGCAACCAGAGGGAAGACGCCTTTGAGAATCAGCCACGAGCCCCCGGGGCGCAGCGGGGCGAGAGCCCCCTCCCAGGCCAAGCAAAGAAATATCAGGGCGATGAGGCTGATGCTGGCAGCCAGTTGGTAGTAGCGGGGGGCGGTCATGCGGCACTCAGTTTTAGGACAATATTAGCCAGTCGTTTGCCTTGCGCAAAAGCCAGACGGCTTTCGCTCTCGGAAAGCTGCGGGTTGCCGCCCGTGCCGGCGATATGGCTGGCGCCATAAGGCGTGCCGCCGCCGGCCGTGGCGGCGAGATCGGACTCAGTAAAGGGTAATCCCATCAGCAGCATGCCGTGGTGGAGCAGCGGCAGCATCATCGATAGTAGCGTCGATTCGTTGCCGCCGTGCTGGCTGGCGCTGGAAGTGAAGACGCAGGCCGGTTTGCCGGCCAGGGTGCCGTTCTGCCAGGCGGCCAGGGTGTCGTCCCAGAAGTATTTCATCGGCGCCGCCATGTTGCCGAAACGCACCGGGCTGCCCAGGGCGAGGCCGGCGCACTCTTCGAGGTCGGCCGGCTCAACGTAGGGGGCGCCGCTCTCCGGTACGCTCGGGGCGCATGCTTCGCAGACGGTGGAAATTCGCGGTACCGTGCGCAAGCGGGCACGGGCGCCGGGAACGGTCTCGATGCCGCGGGCGATGCGCTCGGCAAGGGCGCGGACCGAGCCGCGATGGCTGTAATAGAGGATGAGAATATCTTTCATGGTCGGCTATTATACGGCCCCATGCAATCGTCCCCCCGCTCCCGCCGCAAGTCTGCGAAGTCGGCTTCTGGTGCCATTGGCATATTCCAGCGCTTTCGTAGCGAGCACATGATGCAAACCAGTTCGGCGCTCGCCTTCACCACGCTGATGGCGCTCGTCCCCTTTGCCGCGGTGGTCTTGGCGGTGGCCGGGGCCTTGCCTTATCTGGATCTTTTGCTCGGCCGTCTCGATCTGTTGATTCAGGGGGGCTTGTTGCCGCATGGCGCGGCTGGAACGATTGCCGGCAATATCGGCAAGTTTTCGCACAAGGCGCAACAGCTAACTTTTGCCGGAATTGCCATGCTCGGCGTGACGGCGTTCATGCTGATGAATACCATTGAGCGGGCCTTGAATCATTTGTGGCAGGTCCAGCCCCGTCCCCTGCTCGCTCGTCTGCGTCTTTACGCCTTTGCCATGGCGGTCTGGCCCTTTGCCCTGGGCGCTGTTGCCGCGGCCATGTCCTTTGCCGTCACTACCTCGCTGGGTTGGTTTGATGAGCCGGTCTGGTTCCGGCGTGTCCTGCTGAAAGGGGTATCGATAGCCATGCTCGGCCTGTTTTTTTCGATCGTTTATTACGCCGTGCCGAATATCGAGGTGCCGCGGCGGGCAGCGCTGACCGGCGGCATTTTCGCGACGCTGGCCTTTTCCGCGATGCAGAAGGTGTTTGAGCTGTATCTGGTCAGTTCGGCTATGTTGAAGAGTGTCTACGGTGCGTTTGCCGTCTTCCCGGTCTTTCTCGTCTGGCTGCACTTGTCGTGGGCGGTGGTGCTGTTCGGTGGCTTGATTGCCGCTACTCTTTCTCGTCCGGGGCGACGCTGAAAATTTCGATCCGGCTGGTCTGCTCATCAAGTTGAGTCGCCCGCATTTCGCGGATTTCGAGATTTTCCTTTTCCATCAGGACGATCAGTTTGTGCTTGTCGTTCTTGAGTGACCCGGTGGGTACGATCAATGATTGCGAGGGGCGTAAGGGGGCGGCTTCCGGCAGGATCAGTGCGGGAATTCTCTTGATTTCGCTTCCCCCGGGCATGGCAAGTTCGGCGGCGATGGCGTGCGGGGCCAGTAGTTGCAGGCCAAGTTCGATATGTTCCGGATTTTCCGAGAGCGCCCAGCGGACGATGCATATCTGCCACACCGGGGGGAATTCGGCGCGCTCGCCGATGGGCTGAAGGGCTGCGATATCGCCCACCCGCAGACGGTGCGTATGGCCGTTTACATGCATCAGGGAGTAGCCGTCGGGGCTCTCGTTGATGACCATCCATTCGCTGAGTTCGGCGTCGGTCTCGGGGTTTTTCAGGAGCCGCCAGAGATTGTTAAAGCCGGCGCAAATACGTGTTCGATACGACTGTCGGCGACGCGGGAATTTCCGTTTGGCGGGGTGCCCCCACAAGGTTTCAAGGCGGCGCAGAACACTCTTGCCGGCGCGGCTGTTGGCCTGTTCGGGGAGGCCGATGGCGGTGGCGGCGATGCCCTGGTTAAGCAGGGCGAGATCGGCGCGCAGCTTGTGGGCGATGGCGTCACATGAGAAATACAGGACCTGGGTGTCGGCCGAGGGTATGCGCCGGGGCAGGGCGTGGGCGGGGAAGTCCTTGTCGAGGTCGATCCAGAAAATACTCTTGCTATCGGCCGGAGGTTCTTCGGTTAATTCCGGAGAGATGCCGGTGTGTTCGATATATTGCCAGATCAGCTCCAATTCTTCGGCGGAGAACGAGGCGGGCTGGGCAATCGCCGCCAGCAGGGTGGCGGTGTAGATCTGCTGGATCGATGCTTCGCCTCGCCGGCCCAGGGTGTCGGCAATGCCGAGGCGGCGGGAAGTGCCGAAGGCGGCGTGCATTTGCTGCCACAAGCCGATGCCGGACGGGGAGGCGATCAGATGATTGATCCGTATCTGCCAGGCGACGCAGTGCATGACCTGGCGCAGTGTGGTCTGCGGGGGGCGGGTAACGCCCTTGCTCTGGGGGTCGAACAATTCGGAAAGTGTGTTGAAATAATCCTGGGTCAGCGTTTCCAGGAGTTTCAGGAGCAGGCGCACACGCTGGCGTAGGCGGCGCGACACCGGTAGCGACGTTTCGCACAGACTCGAGCGTTCGTTGTCGACGATGCGTTCGGCTTGCTGGTAAAGCAAGTCGAGCAATCTGACTTGTTGGGCCGGGGCGATCGGCGTTTCCCGCAAGAGCAGGAGCTGGCGGTATAACTGATCGGGGTCTGCAGGTTCCTGCCGGCTGTTGGTCAGCGCCAGCCATTCAAGAATGCTCTTGACGTTGGCGTCGATGGTGGGCGGCGAGTGGGTTTCCGGCGGAGTGCTCATTTCATTCGAGAATAAACAAAAATTTACATTTCCGCCATCCATTCAACGATCAGAGGTCCATTTCCTTCTCCCAAAGGTCGGTCTGGTCGCTTGCCGAGATTCTTGCTCTTCTAAGTGGCTTGTTTTTCCTTGAGAAAGCGCTATACTCTCGCGTCTTTTTTCCAGCTTACGAAAGAATCACATGGTTGTTATTCGTCTTGCCCGTGGCGGCTCCAAGAAGCGTCCTTTTTATAACATGGTTGTTGCCGATTCCCGCAATCGCCGCGATGGTCGTTTTGTCGAGCGCATCGGTTTCTACAACCCGGTTGCTTCCGGTAATGCCGAATCCCTGCGCGTCGCCGTGGATCGTCTGACCTACTGGCAACAGAACGGTGCTCAACTGTCCTCGACGGTTGCCCGTCTGGTCAAGCAACACGCTGCCCAGCAAGCTGCCTGAGTCGTTGCGCTTTGAGCGGTAACGATATCGTCGTTCTGGGGCGGCTTGCCGACCCCTACGGGATTCGTGGCTGGCTCAAGCTGCACGCTTTTGGTGATGACCCGCAGGACTGGGCAGAAATGCCGGTCTGGTGGATCAGCCGGGATGGTGAGTCGTGGCGCGAGTGCGGGCTGAAAAGCCTGAAAGTGCATAACAATGGTCTGGTGGTGCTGCTTGACGGCGTCGATGACCGGAGTGCTGCCGAGGCCGCGAAGGGGTTGTTGGTAGGGGCGCCGCGTTCGGCGCTGCCGATCCCCGAAGAAGGTGAGTTTTACTGGTCCGAGCTGATCGGACTGGACGTTATCAATACCGCTGACGAGAAGCTTGGCAAGGTCGCCGGCTTGATCGAGAGTGCTGCCAATTCTGTTCTGCGTGTTGTCGCGGATGACGAAACCGAGCGCTTGTTGCCCTTCGTGGCGTCAGTGGTGCTGGATGTCGATAAGGAAGTCGGGCAGATTCGTGTGGAGTGGGGCAGCGACTGGTGATCCGGTTTGACTGCATTACCCTCTTCCCGGAGATGTTCGCAGCAGTAACGGAAAGTGGCATTACCCGTCGGGGGCTGGAAGAACAGCGCTGGGCCTGGCAAGGCTGGAATCCACGCGATTTCGCCGAAAATGCCTGGCGGCGGGTGGATGATCGCCCCTTCGGTGGTGGGCCGGGCATGTTGATGCAGGCGGCGCCGCTGGAAAAGGCGATCAATGCCGCCAAGGCGCAGCAGCGCGAGGCTGGCCTGGCGAAAAGCCGGGTCATCTACCTCTCGCCACAGGGCGCACCGCTCACCCACGAACGGGTGATGCAACTGGCGACTGGCGAAGAAGGCTTGATCCTGCTTTGCGGTCGTTACGAAGGAATTGACGAGCGTCTGATCGAGCGCTGTGTCGATGAAGAAATATCGATCGGGGATTTTGTCCTGTCCGGCGGCGAGTTGCCGGCGATGGCGCTGATTGATGCCGTCGTCCGCCAGTTGCCGGGGGTGCTTGGAGATGCCGCTTCGGCGGTAGAAGATTCGTTTGTCGATGGTTTGCTGGATTGTCCGCACTACACGCGACCCGAGGTCTATGAGGGCGCGGCGGTGCCGGAAGCCTTGATGTCCGGCGACCACAAAAGAATTCGACGCTGGCGGCTGAAACAGTCGCTGGCCCGGACCCGGAAGCGCCGGCCGGATTTGCTGGCGCACCGCGTGTTGAGCGCGGAAGAAACGCAACTACTCACGGAAATTTCCGGAGAGGAGCAATGCGGTGAGTAAGTGTTTATAAATTAAAGGATCTCACATGAACCTGATTGAACAACTGGAACAAGAAGAAATTGCCCGCCTGGGCAAGACCTTGCCTGACTTCGCACCGGGCGACACCATCGTCGTGCAAGTGAAGGTCAAGGAAGGCAATCGCGAGCGTCTGCAGGCTTACGAAGGCGTCGTTATCGCCAAGCGTAACCGCGGCCTGAACTCGGCTTTCACCGTCCGCAAGATTTCTTCCGGCGAAGGCGTCGAGCGTACTTTCCAGACCTATTCCCCGCTGGTCGCTTCCGTTGAAGTGAAGCGTCGCGGTGATGTGCGTCGTGCCAAGCTGTACTACCTGCGCGAACGCTCGGGCAAGTCGGCCCGTATCAAGGAAAAGCTGGTCCGCAAGGAAAAGCCGGTCGCCGCTGCCTAAGCGACTTCTTCAGGTACAAAAACAAACGGGACGCTTCGGCGTCCCGTTTGTTTTTGGGCAATAGAAAAGGGCGCCGCGGCGCCCTTTTCTATTTTTGCATCCGGAGTTACGGATGCGCTGCCGGGCGCTTTTTGTCGTTTTCAATCAGGGCATAGGCCGAATGATTGTGGATCGACTCGAAGTTTTCGGATTCGACGATATAGGCGTCGATGCGGCCTTCGGCGTTGAGGCGGGCGGAGACGTCGCGGACCATGTCTTCGACGAATTTTGGATTGTCGTAGGCGCGTTCGGTGACGTATTTCTCATCGGGGCGCTTGAGCAGGCCGTAGAGCTCGCAGGAGGCTTCCTGCTCGACGAGCTGGACGATTTCCTCGATCCACATGAAATCGTTGGTGCGGGCGGTCACGGTGACGTGCGAACGCTGGTTGTGGGCGCCGTACTCGGAAATCTTCTTCGAGCAGGGGCAAAGGCTGGTCACCGGCACGACGACCTTGGTCGAGGTGACGATTTCACTGTGGCAGATGTCGCCGATGAAGGTGACGTCATAGTCCATCAGGCTCTGCACGCCGGAGACCGGCGCGGTCTTGTTGATGAAGTAGGGGAAATTCATCTCGATGTGGCCGGTTTCGGCTTCGAGTTTGACCACCATGTCACGCAGCATGGTCGGGAAGTTTTCGACCGAGATTTCGCGTTCGTGGCTGTTGAGGATTTCCACGAAGCGCGACATGTGGGTGCCCTTGAAATTGTGCGGCAGGCCGACGTACATGTTGAAGACGGCGATGGTGTGCTGGACGCCGGTCGATTTGTCCTGGACCATGATCGGGTGGCGGATGGACTTGATGCCCACCTTGTTGATCGCGATGTGACGCGTGTCGGCGGAGTTCTGGACGTCGGGGATGTTGGGGTTCGGGGTGTTCATGGGCTGTTCTATAAAGAATTATTGTTGGCTGGTTTTGGCGCGTACCGCGCGCACGATGCCAGCCTTGTCGAGGCCAAGTTCGGCCAGCAACTGGCCTTGTTCGCCGTGGTCGATGAAGCGGTCGGGCAGGCCAAGGCGCAGTACTGGTACCTGCAACCCGCGCTCGGCCAGCGCCCGTTCGATTTCCGAGCCGGCGCCACCGATGAGGGCGTTCTCTTCGATAGTGACAAGCAGGGAATGGTTCCCGGCCAGTTCGACGAGCAGTTCGACATCGAGCGGTTTGACGAAGCGCATGTTGGCCACGGTGGCATCCAGTTCCTCGCCGGCCGCGACGGCTGCGCCGACCAGACTGCCGAAGGCGAGCAGGGCGACGTCCTTGCCCTGGCGGCGGATTTCGCCCTTGCCGACGGGCAATGTGGCGAGATTCATTTCCGGCACCTTGCCGCTGCTGCCGCCGCGCGGGTAACGCACCAGGCTCGGGCCGTCCAGGGTGTAGGCGGTGGACAGCATCTTGCGACATTCGGCCTCGTCGGCCGGAGTCATGACCACCATGTTGGGGATGCAGGTGGCAAAAGACAGGTCGAAGGTGCCATGGTGGGTCGGGCCGTCGGCGCCGACCAGGCCGCCGCGGTCGACGGCGAAGATGACCGGCAGGTTCTGCAGCGCGACGTCGTGGATCAACTGGTCGTAGGCGCGTTGCAGGAAGGTCGAATAGATGGCGACGACCGGTTTCAGGCCTTCGCAGGCGAGACCGGCGGCGAAGGTCACGGCGTGCTGTTCGGCAATGCCGACATCGTAGTAGCGATCCGGGTGTTCGTTGGCGAAACGCACCATGCCCGAGCCTTCGCGCATGGCCGGGGTGATGCCGACCAGGCGCGAGTCGGCGGCGGCCTGATCGCATAGCCAGTCGCCGAAAACCTGGGTGTAGGTCAGCTTGCCGGGCCCTTTGGCGGACTTGATGCCTTCACCGGGTTCGAACTTGGCAACCCCGTGGTAGAGAATCGGGTCGGCTTCGGCCAGCTTGTAACCCTGGCCCTTCTTGGTAATGACGTGGAGGAATTTCGGACCCTTGATGGCGCGCAGGTTTTGCAGCGTCGGGATCAGGGCATCGAGGTCGTGGCCGTCGATCGGGCCGTAGTAATGGAAGCCGAATTCCTCGAATAGCGTGCCCGGGGCGATCATGCCCTTGACGTGCTCCTCGGCGCGGCGGGCCAGTTCGAGCAGCGGCGGGGCGAAACCGAGCATGTGGCGACCGGCAGTACGGGCGACATTGAAGGTCTTGCCCGACATCAGTCGGGTCAGGATGTTGTTCAGGGCGCCGACCGGCGGCGAGATCGACATTTCGTTGTCGTTGAGGATTACGAGCATGTCGGCATCGGCAACGCCGGCATTGTTCATCGCTTCGAACGCCATGCCGGCCGACATCGCGCCGTCGCCGATGATGGCGATGGCCTTGCGCTTCTCGCCCTTGTGCTTGGCGGCCAGGGCCATGCCCAGGGCGGCCGAGATCGAGGTCGAGGAATGGCCGACGCCGAAGGTGTCGTAAGGGCTCTCGCTGCGTTTGGGGAAGCCGGAGACGCCGCCGTGCATGCGCAGCGTGCTCATACCTTCGCGGCGGCCGGTGAGGATCTTGTGGGCGTAGCACTGGTGGCCGACGTCCCAGACCAGGCGGTCTTCCGGGGTGTTGAAGACGGCGTGCAGGGCGATGGTCAGCTCGATGGTGCCGAGATTGGACGACAGGTGGCCGCCGGTCTGCGAGACCGATTCGATCAGAAATTCGCGCAATTCGCCGACTAGCTGCTGCAACTGCCTGCGCTCCAGACGGCGCAGGTCGGCCGGACTGTTGATGGTTTCGAGCAGGGGGTAGTGGCTCATTTCAGAATTGCCGATGGCAGATGTAATCGGCCAACTGGGTCAGGCGGCTGGCGCGTTCGCTGAAGATGGCCAACGCCTCGAGAGCTTCGTTGCGCAGTTCGTCGGCATAGCGGCGGGCATCGTCGAGGCCGAGCAGGCTGACGTAGGTCGGTTTGGCGGCGGCTTCGTCCTTGCCGGCCGTTTTGCCCAGGGTGGCGGTGCTCGCCGTGCAGTCGAGAATGTCGTCCACCACCTGGAAGAGCAGGCCGGCGCGCTTGGCGAAGCGGTCGAGATTGCTGCGCTCATCGGCCGCCAGCGGCTGGCCGGAAAGGGCGCCGAGCAGCACGGCGGCGCGGATCAGGGCGCCGGTCTTCAGGGCGTGCATGAGTTCCAGCTCGGGCTGGTTCAGGGCCTTGCCGACCGCAGCGAGGTCAATGGCCTGGCCGCCGGCCATGCCGCGCGAGCCGCTGGCGTGGGCGAGCAGGGCGATCATCTCGAGTTGGCGGGCCGGGTTGCCGGCCGGCTGGCTGGCGAGCAACTCGAAAGCCAGGGTTTGCAGGCTGTCGCCGACCAGCAGCGCAGTCGGTTCATCGAATTCGACATGGCAGGTCGGCCGGCCGCGGCGCAGCACGTCGTCGTCCATGCATGGCAGATCGTCATGGACCAGCGAATAGGCGTGGATCAGTTCGACGGCGCAGGCGGCATAGTCGAGTTGTTCAGGTGTTGCTCCGGTCAGTTCGCCAGCGGCGAAGGCGAGCAGCGGCCGGACGCGCTTGCCGCCGCCCAGCGTGGCGTAGCGCATGGCGTCATGCAGGCGGGCGGGAATGCAGTCGGGGCCGGGCAAGTGATGGGCCAGGGCGGCTTCAGTACGGGCCTGGGTGGCGGCCATCCAGGCGGCGAATGGCGTCTGGCTCATTCGGCCTCCAGGGGGCGGTCGATGTTTTTGAATTCGCCGTTTTCAAGAATGCGAATCTGCTCTTCGGCACTCGCCAGTTGGCTCTGACAGTGCTGCATCAGCGCCATGCCGCGGCGGTAAGCGGCGATGGAGGCTTCGAGTTCGAGCTTGCCACCTTCCATGCTGGAGACGATGTTTTCGAGTTCGGCGAGCGCTGTCTCGAATTTCATGTCGGCGATGGGGGATTGATCCATGTCAACGGGCTTCGGGGAAACACGCGAAAATACTCCATCAAGGGGCTTCAGGTCAAATCGAGGGGAGGGTAAAATCGCGGTTTTTTTACCCGCTGGAGGCCTGGAATGTCCGATGTGGCGACGCTGTCCCGATTGGCCCCCGCAGTTTCCCAACTGCCGGTGCACTGGTATTTCGATGAAAAAATCTATGAGCTGGAGAAAAAGCTCATCTTCGATGCCGGTCCCGGTTATGTCGGTCACCAGTTGATGGTGCCGGAGGCGGGTGATTACCGTTCGCTGGAATGGAAGGACCACGGTCAGATGCTGCTCAACGGCGGCAGCAGCGGCCCGCAGGCCGGTATCTGGCAGATGTCCAACGTCTGTCGCCACCGCCAGGCGATCATGCTGCAGGGGGCCGGCAAGCTGCAGGGTAATGTCGTCTGCCCGATCCATCGCTGGACCTACGATACGGCCGGCGAGCTGATCGGCGCCCCGCATTTTCCGCAGAATCCCTGCCTCAATCTGAACAAGGCCAAGCTGGAAAACTGGGGCGGTCTGCTCTTCAAGGGGCCGCGTTCGGCCAATGCCGATCTGGGCGGCATGAATGTCGCCGGCGAATTCGATTTTTCCGGCTACAAACTCGACCATGTCGAGATGCACGAGTGCAATTACAACTGGAAGACCTTTATCGAGGTCTATCTCGAGGATTACCACGTCGTGCCCTACCACCCCGGGCTGGGCAATTTCGTCACCTGTGACGACCTGACCTGGCAGTTCGGTGAATGGTATTCGGTGCAGAAGGTCGGTATTACCTCCTTGCTGAAGGACGGTTCGCCGGTGTACGGGCGCTGGCAAAAGGCCGTCCGCGAGTTTTACGGCGACCGCGGCCAGACGCCGCCGCAAGGTGCCGTGTGGTTGACCTATTACCCGAATGTGATGGTCGAGTGGTATCCGCATGTGCTGGTCGTGTCGACCGTCTTGCCGATGGGCGTGCACAAGACGATGAATGTCGTCGAGTTCTACTATCCCGAAGAAATTGTCGATTTCGAGCGCGAATTCATCGAGGCCGAACGCGCCGCCTACATGGAAACCGCGATTGAGGACGACGACATCGGCGAGCGCATGGATCGCGGCCGCCTGGCCCTGCTTCGGGAAGGGCGTAACGAGGTCGGCCCGTATCAGAGTCCGACCGAGGACGGCATGCAGCATTTCCACGAGTTCTACCGGCGCATCATGCAGGCGCAGATCGAAGCGCGCTGAGTCTGGCGTGCGCTAAGACACAAGGCGGCGGGGTAAAATCCGGCGCCTTTTTTGTTTCGGCCGCCGCTTTGTGGCTTGATGGTGGTGCGGTCGACATGAGCCTGCCCTTAAACTTACCTTTTTATTTTCGAGCCACCCCATGCAATCCCTCTGGATGGTTGTTGCCAGCCTGCTTTTCGCCTGCATGGGGGTGTGCGTCAAATTTGCCGCGCAGACCCACTCGGCGGTCGAGATTACCTTCTACCGTAGCTTCATTTCACTGATCCTGATGTTCGGGCTGGTCCGCCTGCGCGGCGTCTCCCTGGCGACGCCGCACTGGCGTTGGCAATTCAGCCGTGGTGCGGTCGGTTTCGTGGCGCTGTTGGCCTATTTCTACGCCATTACCCGCTTGCCGCTGGCGACGGCGGTGACGCTCAATTACACCTCGGCCATTTTTCTGGCGCTGTACCTGGCGCTGGCCGGTATGCGCTTGCGCGCCGGTATTCTCGGCGCCTTGCTGCTCGGCCTGGTTGGCGTCGGTTTGCTGCTGCGGCCCACCTTGCAAGCGGAACAGATGGTCGGCGGGATGATTGGTTTGGGCTCGGGCGTCCTGGCCGGCATGGCCTATTTCAGCGTGCGCGAACTGGGTGCTCGCGGCGAGCCGGAGGCGCGGACGGTGTTCTATTTTTCCCTGGTTTCCTCGCTCGGGGCCGGCGGCTGGCTGCTCTTTAGCGAACTGCACCCGCTCGAACGGCATAGTGCCCTGTTATTGCTCGGTGTCGGCGGCTTTGCGACGCTTGCCCAACTGGCCATGACCCGCGCCTATACCCGCGGCAAGACGCTGATGTCGGCCGCATTGGCCTACAGCACGGTGATTTTTTCCAGTCTTTTCGGGGCGCTGTTCTGGGGCGAACTGCTTGATGCCGCGGCCTGGTTCGCCATCGGGCTGATCGTCCTATCCGGCATCGGAGCCACGCACTTTTCCCGCGCCCGCCCGGTGGAAGCGGATTAAACGGCGTTAAACTCTCGACAAACAACAACGGAGTCAAATCATGATCGTCATCGACCATCAACCCAGCCGTGTAAGCGTGTCCGTCTTTGGCGAATTCACGCTGGCCGATTACAAAGAATTCGAAGAGGTCGTCAATTACAAAATCAAGTTCGAAGGGCCGGTTGATCTGTATTTCGATCTCAGCCAGATGGCCGACCTGACCATCGATGTTGCTTGGGAAGAACTCAAGTTCTCGCGCGCTCATGCCAACGACTTCAAGCGCGTCGCCGTCGTCACCGAAAGCCAGTGGGTGACCTGGAGCGCCTGGCTGTCGCAAACTTTCGTCAATGCCGATGTCCAGGTCTTTGCCGATGCCGGCGAAGCCAAATCCTGGCTTGAAACGGCATGAGTTTCACGACCCTGATTGATGTCGCCACCTTGGCGAGCCATCTCGACGATCCGAACTGGCTGATCGTCGATGTCCGCCACCAGTTGGCGGATACTGCCTACGGGGCGCGGGTTTATGGCGAAGGACACATTCCGGGGGCGGTTTTCCTGCACTGTGATCGCGATCTTTCGGGTTCGATGACGGGGTGCAATGGTCGCCATCCGCTGCCGGCGCCGGAAAAACTGGCGACCCTCTTCGGCCAGATCGGCCTTGGGCCGGCGACCCAGGTGGTGGTTTATGACGACGCCCAGGGCATGATCGCCGGTCGTTTGTGGTGGTTGTTGCGCTGGCTCGGACACGATCAGGTGGCGCTCCTCGACGGAGGTCTGGCGGCCTGGCAGGCGGCCAACCGGCCACTGAGCACGGCCTTGCCGCCGGTCAGGCCGGCGGCCGCCTTCGTCGCCGATGAGCGCGACAGTCGAGTGGATGCCGACTACGTGCAGGCTTTTCTGCAAACCTCGCGCCTGCATCTGGTTGATGCCCGCAGCCCGGATCGGTTCCGCGGCGAGAACGAAACCATGGACCCGGTGGGAGGGCATATTCCGGGGGCGGTTAACCGTTTCTTCCGGGACAATCTGCAAGCCGACGGGCGTTTCAAGCCGGCCGCCGCATTGCGTGCCGAATGGCTGGCGGTGCTCGCCGGTGCGGCGCCGGATCAGGTGGTGCACCAGTGCGGGTCGGGCGTTTCCGCTTGTCACAATATTCTCGCCATGGAAATTGCCGGCTTGACCGGCTCGCGCCTCTACGCCGGTTCGTGGAGCGAGTGGTGCGCCGACCCGGCGCGCCCGGTCGTGCGTTAAACCGGCCGGGTGTCAGCCCGCTTGGCCCTTACTTCATCGTCTGCTGGGCCAGGGCCCAGGCGACGTGTTCGCGAACCAGCGCCGCCGGGTGATCCAGCCGACTGCGCAGGGCGGCCAGGACTTCCGCTGCGGCGGGTGCGTTGCCCAGGGCCACGGCAATGTTGCGCAACCAGCGTTGGTGGCCGATGCGGCGGATCGGGTTGCCGGCCAGGCGGTCGTTGAATTCGCTTTCCGTCCAGGCCAGCAGTTCGCTCAGCGTTGCCGTGTCCAGGCCGTGGCGCGGCGAGAATTCAGCATCGCCGAGCCGGGCGAAGCGATTCCACGGGCAGCATAGCTGGCAGTCGTCGCAGCCATAAATCCGGTTGCCGATCAGTTCCCGGAACGGCTCCGGAATGCTGCCGGCCAGTTCGATGGTCAAGTAGGAGATGCAGCGCCGGGCATCGACCTGATATGGTGCCGTGATTGCCCCGGTCGGGCAGGCCGCCAGGCAGGCCGTGCAACTGCCGCAATGGTCGGTGAGCGGGGCGTCGGGCGGCAGCGGCAGGTCGCAGTAAATCTCGCCGAGAAAGCGCCAGGAACCCTTCTTGGAAAGCAGCAGGGTATGCTTGCCACGCCAGCCGAGTCCGGCCTGATGGGCGAATTCGACTTCCATAACGGGTGCCGAATCGGCAAAGGCGCGGTAGCCGAAGGGGCCGATCAGGGTGCTGATTGCATCGGCCAGCTTTTGCAGGCGGTGGCGTACCACCTTGTGATAGTCGCGCCCCTGGGCATAGCGTGAGATTGCTGCCTGCCCGGGCTGGTCTGCGGTTTTCAGGTGCGGCAGATAGTCGATTGCCGCCGATATCACGCTCAGCGTGCCGGGCTGCAGCAAGGCGGGGTGGGCGCGCAATTCGGCGTGGCGGGCCATATAATCCATCTCGCCGTGGCGCCCGGCGCTCAGCCAGTCGCGCAGATGTCGGCCGGCCTGGCCAATCTCGGCGCGAGCCACGCCGATGGCAGCAAAGCCCAGTTCTTGTCCGGTCTGGCGGATATTTTCCTTCAGCGCCGCGTAATCCACAGTGGAGTCCCGATCGTGCATACCCCCGATGTTACCGCCGTTTTCGACCTGCCTGACGAGGCCGCCACGCAACGTCTGGGGATGTGCCTGGCGCCGCTGCTCGGCGGCGGTCGCGTCGTTTTCCTGGAAGGCGACCTCGGGGCCGGCAAAACAACGCTGGCGCGAGCGCTGATTCGGGCACTTGGTCACACGGGCGCGGTCAAAAGCCCTACCTATTCTCTGGTTGAAGTTTACGTAATTTCGAGCTTATACTTATATCACTTTGATTTTTATCGTTTCGAGTCACCAGAGGAGTTCCTCGATGCGGGCTTTTCTGAATACTTTAATGAAAATGCGCTCTGTCTTGTCGAGTGGCCGGAGCGCGCTGAAGGCTGCGTACCGTCGCCAGACCTGCGGTTGCGCCTTCATCATGCAGGTCTCGGGCGTCTCCTCGAAGCCGTGGCAGATACACCGGAAGGGGCGCAATGCATAAGAGGGCTAAGCACAGCCTGGAACGCCGGCAACTCCTCCGTTACGCCGGCGCCTCGCTGATCCTCTCTGTTTCACCCCTGGCCGGGGCCGTCGGCAAGCAGCCCGCGGTCTTGGCCGTGCGCATCTGGCCGGCCAGCGATTACACCCGGGTGACGCTGGAGTGCGACGCGCCGCTGAAATATACCCAGTTCACCGTCGAAAACCCGGATCGCCTGGTGGTCGATATCGAAGGTGTCGAATTCAACAGTGTGCTCGACAGCCTGGCGCGCAAGGTGGCGACCGACGATCCCTATATCAAGCTGCTGCGGGCCGGTCGTTTCAAGCCGGGGGTTGTGCGCTTGGTCATGGAGTTGAAGACCAAGGTCGCACCGCAGGTTTTTGAACTGAAACCGGCTGGCGAATACAGTCACCGGCTGGTTCTCGATGTCTACCCGGTCAATCCGCCCGACCCGCTGATGGCCTTGCTGGAGGGCCGCAAGGACGCGGTCGAGCCGCCGACGCAGGAGCAGGATTTCCGGATTGCCGAGAAAAAGCCGGACGAGGCGCCCTCGAAGCCGGCCGAAAAGCCGCTCGAGGCGCCCGAGGTTCATACCGGCAAGAAGTCCGGCAAGCCGGTGGTCGACCGCATGGTGACCATCATGCTCGACCCCGGTCACGGTGGCGAAGATCCGGGGGCCATCGGCCAGGGCGGTTCCTATGAAAAAAATGTCACGCTGCAGGTGGCCAAGCGCCTGAAGGCGCGCATCGATGCCGAGCCCAACATGCGCGCTGTGCTGACGCGCGATTCCGATTTCTTCGTGCCGCTGCAAATGCGGGTCCAGAAGGCGCGTCGCGTCCAGTCGGACCTTTTTCTGTCGATTCACGCCGATGCCTGGATCAAGCCGGATGCCCGTGGCTCATCGGTTTTCGTCCTTTCCGAGCGCGGCGCCTCAAGCACTCAGGCGCGCCTGCTGGCGCAGCGCGAGAACGAGGCGGATCTGGTGGGCGGGGTCAATCTGGGTGCCAAGGATTTGTTCCTGGCCCGTACCCTGCTCGACTTGTCGCAGACGGCAACGATCAACGACAGTCTGAAACTGGGTAAATATCTGCTCGGCGAATTGGGGGCGGTCAATACGCTGCACAAGAACAGCGTCGAGCAGGCCAGCTTTGCCGTCTTGAAAGCACCGGACATCCCTTCGGCGCTGATCGAGACAGCCTTTATTTCCAACCCGGAAGAAGAGCGCCGGCTGAATGACGACGCTTATCAGGAGAAGCTGGCCGACGCCATCGTGCGCGGTGTGCGCCAGTATTTCAGCAAGAACCCGCCGGGGCCGAAAGCCAAGTTGGCGCGGCTGGGCTAGAAAAGTTCGACTTCGCCCTTGGCGATTTGTTTGATGTCGAGTCGGCCGTTGTCGATCAGCGTTTCGTAGCATTCGATGCGATTGCGCCCGTGTTGCTTGGCGTAATAGAGCGCCTCGTCGGCCCGGTCGATGACATCGGTTGGCGTGTCGTTGGGCAACAGGCGGCTGAAGCCGATACTCACCGTGATATGGCCGATGCGGCTGAATACCTGGTTTTCGACGTCGCTCCGGAAACGTTCCAGTGTTGCGCTGGCCGACGCCAGATCGGTCGGCTGCAGCAGGGTGATGAACTCCTCGCCGCCGAAGCGGAACAACTGGTCGTCGAAGCGGAATGAGTGGCGCATGACGCGGGCGAGCATGATCAATACCTCGTCGCCGATCAGATGTCCGAAGTTGTCGTTGACCAGTTTGAAATGATCAATGTCGCACACGGCCAGCCAGTGGCTGCTGGACTCCGGCTCACCCTGGCGGCGGCGCGGCGAATCGTTCAGGAAAGTGCTCAGTTGTAGGTCGGAAGACGATTTTCCCAGCAGCTCGAAAAGATGTTTGTCGAAAGTCTTGCGGCTGGAGAGGCCGGTCAGGGTGTCGCTTTCGCCGTAGTCGAGGAGGGCGATGTGGTTGCCGAAATACTCGATCAATCCCATCAGCGAGACGCGCTGGTCGGCCGAAAACTCTTCCGCGAGCGAGAGATCGATCATGTAGCTCGGCTGATCAAGCCGGAACACCGGAAAAACCACGCGGTGCGAACCGTCGTCGAGGATTTCGAGAGCGGCCGAGGCTTCCTTGCGGCAGCGCCTGAGCAGCGGATCGCGATCCAACGGATAGCAGTAGCGCGGGTCCGGCAGGTAGGCGTTGTGGACGAAACGCCCCTCTGGTCGGGTGCCGGCGCAGGAAAAAGCCATGGTTTTTCGTTTGCCGGCATAGCAGCGGAAAATAGTCAGCTTCTGCGGATGAAACAGTTCGGTCAGCGCATCGAGCATGGCGGCGTTGATCTCGGTGCGATCGCGGTGCGCCGAGATTTTGACCACATGATTGATGAGATTGAGCATGAAAGGGCAGGTTTCCCGGCGTCGATAGGCGCCGGCAATTATAGCCAACCCGGGGTTTGGCGAGGCCGGCTAAATAGTTAAGCCGGGTAAATTGCCTGGAATGGTCGTGGTGGGAGCGGGGCCGTTATAATTCAACGTTTTCGTTTCGCCCAAAAGCCCATGCGTGTCTTTCGCGGTTACTCGCGTTCTGTTCCCTCCCCGGTTGTGCTGGCCATCGGCAATTTTGATGGTGTGCACCTTGGCCATGCCGCACTTGTGCGGCAGTTGGCGGAGGCCGCGGCACGCCTGCAACTGGCGCCCACCGTATTGACCTTCGAACCGCATCCGCGCGAGTTTTTCTCGCCGGCCTCGGCGCCGGCCCGCTTGACCTTGCTGCGCGAGAAGCTGGAATTGTTGGCCGAGAGCGGTGCCGAGCAAGCGATGATATGTCCCTTCAATGCTGCCTTTGCCGCTCTTTCAGCCGACGATTTCATCGAACAGGTGCTGGTGCGTGGGCTCAAGGTCAAGCATTTGATCATTGGCGACGATTTTCGCTTCGGCTCCGGTCGGACCGGAGACTTCGCCTTGCTCCGCCTGGCCGGCGAGCGTCTGGGGTTTACCGTCGAGGCCATGCAGAGCGTCACCATCAATGGCGAGCGGGTTTCCAGTTCCGGCGTCCGACGCGCCCTGGCAAGCGGTGACATGGAGCACGCCGCGCTCTTGCTCGGGCGACCCTACATCATCGACGGTAGCGTCAGGCATGGCGAGAAGATCGGCCGGCAACTCGGTTTTGCGACAGCGAATATCCGCATCCGCCATAATCCGCTGCCGATGACCGGCGTTTTTGCCGTCGAAGTCAGCGGGCTCGGCGACAAACCCCGACCGGGCGTCGCCAATCTGGGCATCCGGCCAACCCTGGGCGGTACGCGGCCGCTGCTCGAAGTCCATCTTTTCGATTTTGACCGCGATATCTACGGCACCCACATTTCCGTTCGTTTCGTGCATAAATTGCGCAACGAGCAACGCTTTTCCAATTTTGATGCCCTCAAGGCGCAGATCGCGGCAGACGCCGCGGCCGCCCGGGCCTTTTTCAAGCTGTGAGCACGCAAAATGGCTGATTACAAAGACACCCTGAACCTGCCGGATACGGCTTTCCCGATGCGCGGTGATTTGCCCAAGCGCGAACCGCTATGGGTCGGGCAATGGCAGCAGAAAAAGCTCTATCAGCGCATCCGCGAAATCTGCGCCGGCCGGCCGCGCTTCGTGCTGCACGACGGGCCGCCTTATGCCAATGGCGATATCCATATCGGCCATGCGGTCAACAAGATTCTCAAGGACATCATCGTCCGCGCCAAAACCCTCTCCGGTTTCGACGCGCCCTACGTGCCCGGCTGGGACTGCCACGGTCTGCCGATCGAACACCAGATCGAGAAATTGCACGGCAAGGCCATTCCCGCCGACCAGGTGCGCGAACTGTCGCGCGCCTACGCCGCCGAGCAGGTCGAACGGCAGAAGAAGGATTTCATCCGGCTCGGCGTACTCGGCGACTGGAACAATCCCTACCTGACGATGAATTTTGCGGCAGAAGCCGGCGAAATTCGGGCCCTCGGCAAGATTCTCGAGCAGGGCTACCTGTACCAGGGCCTGAAGCCGGTCAATTGGTGTCTGGACTGCGGTTCGGCCCTGGCCGAGGCAGAAGTCGAGTATGAGGACAAGACTTCGCCGGCCATCGACGTCGCTTTTGAAGTCCATGAAAATCATGCCGCCAAGCTGGCGGCTGCTTTCGGTCTGCCGCGTCTGAATGGACCGGCCTTCGCCGTGATCTGGACGACGACGCCGTGGACGCTGCCGGCCAACGAAGCGGTCAGCGTGCATCCGGAACTGACCTACGACCTGATCCAGACCGCGAAGGGCGCCCTGATCCTGGTCCGCGAACTGGCCGAGTCGGCGCTCAAACGCTACGACTTGGAAGGCACGGTGATTGGCTCGACGAGCGGCGACCAGCTCGACCAGATCCTCTTGAAGCATCCTTTCCAGCCGCGCGACGTCGCCATCATCTGCGGTACGCACGTTACGACCGAGGCCGGTACCGGCCTGGTGCACACGGCGCCGGCGCATGGCGTGGATGACTACAATATCGGCAAGAAATACGGCCTGCCGGTAAACAACCCGGTCGGCAACGACGGCAAGTTCCTCGCCAACACACCGGCGCTGGCCGTCGGCGAGCTGGCCGGACTCACCGTCTGGCAAGCCAATCCGCTGGTGCTGCAGGAACTGGAAGGCAAGGGGCGCCTGCTCAAGCAGGAAAATATCCGGCACAGCTACCCGCATTGCTGGCGCCACAAGACGCCGATCATTTTCCGCGCCACGACGCAGTGGTTCATTGGCATGGAGCACAAGAAGGACGAAAACGCCTCGACCCTGCGCTGGATCGCCGAACGGGCCGTCGATGAAACCCAATTCTTCCCGGCCTGGGGGCGCGCCCGCCTGGAAGGCATGATGAAGACCCGGCCGGACTGGTGTGTTTCGCGCCAGCGCAACTGGGGCGTGCCGATCCCCTTCTTTCTGCACAAGGAGACGGCCTTGCCGCATCCACGCACGGCGGAACTGGTCGAGCTGGTGGCCCAGCGCGTCGAGAAAGCCGGCATCGAAGCCTGGTTCAGCCTCGACCCGGCCGAACTGCTCGGCGCCGAGGCCGAGCAGTACGTCAAGATGAAGGACACCCTGGACGTCTGGTTCGATTCGGGCACCACCCACTGGCACGTCTTGCGCGGTTCGCATGCGGCCGACCTGGCTTATCCGGCTGATCTTTATCTCGAAGGTTCCGACCAGCATCGCGGCTGGTTCCAGTCCTCGCTGCTTTCCGGTTGCGCCATCGACGGCCGGGCGCCCTACAAGGCGCTGCTGACGCACGGTTTCGTGGTGGATGGCAAAGGCCACAAGATGTCGAAGTCGAAGGGCAACGTTATCGCGCCGCAGCAGGTGTCCGACAAGATGGGCGCCGAAATCCTGCGCCTGTGGACGGCGTCCACCGATTACTCCGGCGAGTTGTCGATTTCCGATGAAATCCTCAAGCGCGTCGTCGAAGGCTACCGCCGCATCCGCAACACGCTGCGTTTCGTGCTGGCCAACACGGCCGATTTCGACGCCGGCAAGGATCTGCTGCCGGTCGACCAGTGGCTGGAAATCGACCGCTACGCCCTGGCCCTGAGCCGCGAGTTGCAGGCCAGCTGCCTGGCCGATTACGACAAGTATGAGTTCCACCGCGTCGTCCAGGCGCTACAGACCTTCTGTTCGGAAGACCTCGGTGGTTTCTACCTCGATATCCTCAAGGACCGTTTGTATACCACGGCGCCCAATTCCCGCGCCCGCCGCTCGGCGCAATCGGCGCTTTGGCACATCCTGCAAGCCTTTACCAAGCTGATGGCACCGATCCTCGCCTTCACCGCCGAGGAAGTCTGGCAGGTCTTGTCTGGCGACGCTGAACAGTCCGTGATGTTCCAGACCTGGCATGAACTGCCGCAACCCGCCGGTGAGGCTGAGCTGCTGGCCAAATGGACGCAGATTCGCAGTGTCCGGGCCGAGGTCACCAAGGCCCTGGAAGAATTGCGCGAAGCCGGCAAGATCGGCTCCTCGCTGCAGGCCGAAGTCGAACTGCATTGTGCTGGTGAGAAGTACGAGCTGCTCGCTTCGCTCGGCGACGATCTCAAGTTCGTGCTGATCTGTTCCAAGATTGCCGTCATCAAGGCCGACGAGGAGAAACTGGTGGCCCAGTCGGCGACGCACGCCAAGTGCGAACGTTGCTGGCACGTCCGCGAAGATGTCGGCGCCCATGCCGAACATCCGGGACTGTGTGGCCGTTGCGTCAGCAACCTGCATGGCGCTGGCGAGGTGCGTCACTGTGCCTAACAAGCCGGCTCACTGGTACGCCCTGGCCGGGCTGGTCGTCATTCTCGACCAGCTCAGCAAGTGGCTGGTGCTGAGCACTATCGGGCTTGGCGAAACGATCTACGTCGCCCCCTTCTGGAACTGGGTGCTGGCCTTCAACCAGGGTGCCGCCTTCAGCTTCCTGGCCGACCAGCCGGGCTGGCAGCGCTGGCTTTTTTCCGGCCTGGCGCTTGGTGTTTCGGCCTGGATCGCCGTCATGTTGCGCCAGCATCCTCAACAGAAGCTGCTCTCGCTCGCCCTGACCCTGGTCATGGGCGGCGCGCTGGGCAATGTCATCGACCGTATCCGTTTCGGCGCGGTCGTCGATTTCATTCAATGGCATGCCGCGGGGTACTATTTCCCCGCTTTCAATGTCGCCGATTCGGCCATTACCCTCGGGGCGATTTTGCTGGTGATCGAGCAACTGGGCGCCGCCGACAAGAAAACCGGGAAACCCAACCAATGACCACCGTCCGCTCCGACAGCTACCTGACCCTGCATTACCGCATCACCACGCTCGATGGCGACGAGTTCCTGTCGACTTTCGACATGAGCCCGGCCACGCTGCAGATGGGCAGCGGCCAGCTAGCCGAAAATCTCGAATCCGTGCTCATCGGTCTGCCGGCCCAGGAAAACTTCGTTTTCGAACTGGCCCCGGAACAGGCTTTTGGTCAGCACAACCCGCGTCTCGTCGAGCGTATCGCCCGCCACGGTCTGCCGGCCGAAATGGAACTGAAAGAGAATTCCGTCGTCGAATTCACCGCCCCGAACGGCGGCACCTTCGCCGGCTTCCTGCGCGAGCTTGATGCCACACACGCCCTGTTCGACTTCAACCACCCGATGGCCGGAAAGACGATCCGCTTCGAGGTGAAGATTATTGGAATTATGTAGTTGTTAGTTATTGGTAGGTTTGAGTTGTTAGCAGAGTTGTTATTACTCAAGCTGGCTCGCGACTAATAGCTGGCAGCTAACAACTAACGACTAATTACTAGCGACTGACAAATGCAAATATTACTCGCCAATCCCCGCGGCTTCTGCGCTGGTGTCGAACGCGCCATCGCCATCGTCGAGCGTGCCCTGGAAAAATTCGGGGCGCCGATCTATGTGCGCCACGAAGTCGTGCACAACAAGTTCGTCTGCGACGACCTGCGCGCCAAGGGGGCGGTGTTCATCGAAGAGCTGGCCGAAGCACCCGCCGGCAGTACGGTCATTTTCAGCGCGCACGGCGTTTCGAAGGCCGTCCGCGCCGAAGCCGAAGAGCGTGGCCTGAAGGTCTTCGACGCCACCTGCCCGCTGGTCACCAAGGTGCATGTCGAAGTCGGCAAAATGCGTCAGCAGACCCGCGAAGTAGTGATGATCGGCCACAAGGGCCACCCGGAAGTCGAAGGGACGATGGGGCAGAGCGCCAAGGGGATGTACCTCGTCGAAACGGCCGATGATGTCGCCGCCTTGCTGGTGAGCTCGCCCGACAATCTTTCCTTTGTGACCCAGACGACCTTGTCGGTCGATGATGCGTCAGTGGTCATCGCGGCGCTGAAAGCGCGTTTCCCCAATATCCAGGGGCCGAAAAAAGACGATATCTGCTATGCCACCCAGAATCGTCAGGATGCCGTCAAGGCACTGGCCGAGCAGTGCGATCTGGTCATTGTCGTCGGTAGTCCGAATAGCTCGAATTCGCGGCGCTTGAAGGAAGTTGCCGTGGCGCGGGGGATCGATGCCTGGCTGGTTGACGGAGCAGATGAAATCGATCCGCAATGGCTGGAAGGCCGGATGCGGATTGGCGTGAGCGCAGGGGCCTCGGCACCAGAAATCCTCGTCGAACAGGTTGTCGATCACCTTCGGCAATTGAGTGGAGCGACTATTCAGCAGTTGCCGGGCGTGGCGGAAGGCGTTTCGTTTCCCTTACCGAAAGAGCTTGTCTAGCTACTGTTGTGTTCTGGCTTGAGGCGATATTGTTCAAATTGCCACCGCTAACCAGAAATTATTAACCGCCTGTCGCAGTTTTGTACGCAATGCGAATACTTGCTCTAAAGTGGCAACGTATCCATTGTGTTGGGTGTCGGCTTATTTTGAACCGGAGAAACGCTGTGCGGAATGCTTGGAAAAATAAGTGTGGGTTAGCTCAAAGGAAGCCACAAGGGTTTACTTTGATTGAGTTGATGGTGGTTGTCGCAATTATCGCCATTTTGGCTTCTGTTGCCTTGCCTGCATATAGTGATTACGTCCGGCGAGGGCAATTGCAGGAAGCTTTTACCTATTTGGCCGATTACCGACTCAAGATGGATAGTTATTTTAACGACAGTAAAAACTTCGGTGCCCCCGCCGGAACCACTTGCGCTACCGATGCCAGTGCCGCAAATTGGAGTGCTTTTGCGCCAGCGAGTGCCAAGTATTTTACTTTTGGCTGTGTGACAGCCAATAGCGGTCTGGAATATACAGTTACGGCGACCGGTAACTCGACTTTGACAACGGGTTATGACTACACGATCAATCATAACGGTGATAAGAAGACAATTACGTTTGCAGGTGGGACTGTTGATAAAAGTTGTTGGCAAACCAGCAGTTCGTCATGTTGAAATGATCGTCGCCATGCGTAGCCGCGGTTTTTCTCTTATCGAGCTTTTGATCACTCTGGCGGTTATGGCGGTGTTGATAGCTGCTGTTTCTCCTAGTTTGACAGATTGGATGGTGAATCTGCGTATCCGAAACGCGGCTGTCGCCATTCAGGAAGGCATAGTGCAAGCGAAGCGGGAAGCCAGTAACCGGGGGGGGGCGAGCTTTTGGCTGGTGTCGGCCTCGGCCACAAATTCGTCGGTACTTGATAGTTCTTGTGCTCTTTCCAGCTCCAGTGGCTCTTGGGTTATCAGTATTAGATCGCCGGTCGGCAATTGCGATGCCGCGCCTTCAGCGACTACCGCACCAATGCTGGTGGCTTCCCATGCGGTTGGGGATGGTGCTAGTGGTGTCACGGTGGCGGCGGTTGCTGCCGATGGTGCGACGGCAGCAACCAAAATTGTTTTTAATGCGCTCGGCGAGGTAACCAACGCCGATGCAATAGCACGTGTCGATGTGAAAGCAGCGACGAATGCGGCCAGTCATCGTAGCCTTCGTGTCGAGATTATTGGTGCCGGGGCCGTCAAATTGTGTGATCCTGCTTTGCCAGCCGCTGATCCACGTGCTTGCAAGAATTGATTTTGGAGTGCGTATGTCTGCTCATTCAAGATTTTCGTCCAGCAAAAATCGCGAGCTACGGCAAACGAGAAGGGGGCGGCAAGATGGGTTTGCCTTGCTGGAGGCCTTGGTGGCTATGCTGGTCTTTGCCTTGGGGATACTCGGCATAATCGGCTTGCAAGGCAATATGACCCGCGAGCAGGGGGTGGTTAAAATGCGTGCTGATGCAGCATTTCTGGCTAGCGAGATTATCGGAAGTATGTGGGTTGATATCGCAAACATCGCCCTTTACAAAGCGACGAGTGGCGATCAGAGTTGTAATGCGTACACGCGATGTAATGATTGGTTGAATAAAGTTTCCGCGACTTTGCCTTCCGCTGCTCCGGAAATAACGGTGGCTCCCGCGACCGGCGATGTCACCGTTACTATTACTTGGACTATGCCCGGGGGTGATAGCCACAAGTTCACCACCGCTACAACCATCGTCGCGGCCAAAGCGGGGTAATCATGTTTGGACGTGAGCAACAAGGCATCATGCTGATTGAACTGATGATCGGTCTGGTCATTGGTTTGATGACTGCACTGGCTATCGTACAGGTGCTGTCGGTGGCGGAGAGTCAGCGACGTACCGTGACATCAGGGACTGATGCTCAGGTGACTGGTGCGGTCTCGCTGCATAGTTTGCAGCGTGAAATCCGCCAAGCGGGCTATGGGTTGCTCGATAATCCGAATGCTTTGGGCTGTCCTATTACCGGTAAGGTTGGTGTCAATAACGTCAATATCACGCTTGCTCCGGTGGTGATTACCAATGGTGCCGATGGGGCGCCCGATAGCCTGCAAATATTTTCCAGCAGCAAACAGGGTGCCTCGGTGCCGCTTATGGTCAGCAACAATCATCTTCAGGCGGCTACTTCTTTTGATGTCAAATCATCATTTTCCGTCGCGGTAGGTGATCTGTTGGTAGCCGTTCCAGAAACAGGTGCCGCGGCTTGCGCGCTGTTTTCGGTCACTTCGACAACGCAAACCAAGATCAATCATGCCGATTTGACGGCCTACTCTCCAGCCGCCGGTTATCCGGCCAAAAGTTTCCTGGTTAATCTGGGGGGGGAGATCAACCGTAGAACCTATTCCATCTCCGCCAAAAATGTTCTGCAGGTGCAGGAGTATTCGGCGGCAAATCCTAAGGATTTTTATCCTGAAGTCGTGAATCTGCAGGCCTTGTACGGAAAAGACACAAATTCCGATGGTGTCGTGGATGCCTATGACACTGATACACCGACCACTTCGGCCGGCTGGAAGCAGGTGCTGGCGGTACGCCTGGCCGTGGTGACACGGAGTTCGGAATACGATAAGGATTTAGTAACCAATAGCGCGCCCGAATGGGATTTGGGAACCGCAATAACAGTAACGGGAACGACCGAGTGCACCAGCGGCAGTGGTGGTCAATGTCTGGCCCTCAAGATTAGTCAATTGGCGGATTGGAAACACTATCGTTACAAAGTTTACGACACCCTGATTCCATTGAGGAATGCATTGTGGAACTCTTGAATCGAGAATTGCCAGATCGTCAGCGTGGTTTGTCGCTGATTTACGCCTTGCTGGCGCTGGCGGCTTTATCCGTAGCGAGCGTGGCATTGATGCGCGCTATCAATACTGGTTCGCTGGTTGCTGGCAATCTGAGTTTTCAGCAAGAAGCGACGGCGGCGGCTGACCAGGCGGTTCGTCAGGCGGTGAGTTCGCTCAACGGTAAAATCAGTGCGCTTTCAACGAATCTCGATGCCGATATTCCGGCCATCGGCTATTACGCCAGTACGGATGACCTGCTTGATGTCACCGGGGCGCAATCCAGTGCAGCTACCCGCACACTGGTCAAATGGACTGATACCTATTGTAGCGAGCAGATCTCCGGTAGTTATGCCAGTTGCGCGTTTACCCCGATGAAGCTTGCGGCCGCGATCAATGGAAATTCGGCCAGCTATATCGTTTTTCGGCTTTGCGACAGCGCAGGTGATCCGACAACAGTCGCTACCATAAACTGCGCCCGTCCTCTTTCTTCGTCCGCCATCTCAAGTACCAACGAAACGCGGGACTACTCCGCGGGGTCTGGGACAAGTAGCGGCGTTGTATCTCCGTATTACCGTATCGTTGTGCGCGTTAGCGGTGCCCGCAATACCGTCAGTTATACCGAAACCATCATGCATTTCTGAGGGCAGGCACCCTCAAGATAGGATCTATCATGTCATCGATCATCTTTTCCCGTTCGCTTGCCCGGTCGCTGTCGGTGTTGCTGTTGTTGCCGTTGTCGTTGGCGCCGGTAGTTTCGCTCGCCGATAGTACGGACATTGCGGTAGAACCGTTGATCACCATGGCCGATGTATCGGCCAAGCCGAATATCATGTTCATCCTGGATAATTCGGGAAGTATGGCCAGTGCTTATATGCCTGATGAGCAAGGCAGTAGCACAAGTAGATACGGTTATTGGTCATCGCAATGCAACGGGGTTGCCTACAATCCGAACATTACATACAAAGCCCCCTCGACCTCGGCGGGCGGGGTATATACCGATGCTGTTTTCGGTGCAGCATACTCGGATGGCTATGTTCCCAGCGGTTCGCCGAGCGATCTGCAGTATAGCGGTGATACGGTAACTATAGGTACGAGTTCGAGTATTGCTCCGGCGACCGGTAGCAAAACCTTTACGATCAATTCGTCCAGCAATATGACGGCGACGAGTTTTGCCGTGGGTGTGACCGTAGTGATTGCTAATGGCTCAAATAGCATGACCGGTACGGTCACCTCTTGGACCTATACATCCTCCTCAAATGCCAAATTGATCGTTAACGTAACATCGGCAACGGGGAGCTCCAGCAAGAATTCGTGGACGGTCAATCCCAGCCCCTACTACTACACCTATAGCGGTACCGAAGCAGCCATGAGTTGGAAGTATGACTCGGTAGGTGATGTTGATACTTCAACAACATTCTATAAGCAATGTAAAAGCTCAATCGGCGGAACCGATGGCAAGAATGTATTTACCAAGGTTTATGTTTCTGCGAACTCGACTGAGGCGACAAATTATGCCAATTGGTATTCTTTTTATCGGACTCGCCGTTTGTTGATTCGTACCGCTGCTGGCCGGGCATTCGTTGGGTTGGGTTCGGGTTATCGCGTTGGGTTTACCACAATTTCGGAAAGTGGCATAACGCCAGGGACCTATTTCCGGGATGTGAAAGCCTTTGACGAGACGCACAAGGCAGATTTTTATACCAGTCTGTACGAGGCGACGGGACGTAGTGCGACACCATTGCGGGCGTCGTTGTCGAAAGTCGGGCGCTACTTTGCCAAGCAGATATCGGGGCAGACTTATGATCCGATGGAGTATTCCTGCCAACGCAATTTCGCCATTTTATCAACTGACGGTTATTGGAATACCGGCAGTGAGGGTGGTGACTACATTCCTGTTCAGCTTGATGGGAGTACTGCGCCGGGTAACCAGGATGGTACAGAGGATCGGCCGATGTACGATGGTTCAACCGTCATATCGATCCGGACACGTAACAAATATTCGGTGGTAAAGGGAACTGGGACTTTTTTTGGTAATGGTTGCAGTTCTAGCACATACAAAGTGACTACTACTCTACAGACCTATTCGGCAGCGTCTTCCAGTTGGGTTAACGGTACCTCGGGTTATACCTGTGAGGCCGCTACATACATCGTTTATGGCACTAGTACAGCTTCTGCTTTGTCGGGAAAATCGGCAATCTATAGTAGTGAAACCTCGACTCCGGGGACGACCGGAGGAAGCTCCAATACGTTGGCTGATGTGGCAGAGTACTACTATAAGACGGATTTGCGAACCAGTGCTTTGGGGAATTGCACCTCCAGTACTTCCGGTTCTGATCAGGATGTCTGCTCCAACAGCGTGGTGCCCACCGGGCGCGATCTGCAGACCCAGCAGCACTTGACGACTTTTACCATAGGTCTCGGCGTCAGCGGTACGCTGACTTACGACAAAAATTACCTGACCCAGGCGTCGGGTTCGTATGTCGATGTGACCAATGGGCCAAGCAATTGGCCTGTCCCGGTGGAAACCGATACGGGGGGGGATGCCCGGCAAATTGACGATCTTTGGCATGCGGCGGTGAATGGCCGAGGGCAGTATTATTCAGCACTCAATGCAGAAGAGTTGAGTTCGGCGATCAGCGGGGTCGTCACGTCCATTCAGGAAACCACCGGCTCTGCCTCGTCGGCGAGTACCAATACCCTTGAACTGGTGAAGGGAAGCAGCAATCGGGTTTATCAGGCGAGCTACACTACTGCCAACTGGGTCGGTGACCTCAAGGCGTATTCGATTGACGGTACGACGGCGGAAATTGGATCTACGGCGATTTGGTCTGCCCAGTCGAAGCTTGATGGTGTGACGCCAAGTAGCCGCACTATCTATTTTAACAAGGGCGGTACGCTGACCTCCTTTGTTTACGGTAATTTGGCAAGCCCGGCGCAGACCGCTTACTTTGATAATTTCTGTAGCATGAGTGTGGTTGCCTCGCAATGCCCGGGGCTGACCACGGCTAATCTGGCACTTGCCAATAGCGGCAATAATCTTGTCGATTACCTGCGGGGGGTTCGTGCCAACGAAACTACGCTGTATCGGGCGCGAACCCACGTGCTGGGCGATATCATCAATAGCACCCCGGTCTATGTCGGGGCTCCATTGTTCAGTTATGTCGATGCCGGTTACGCGGATTTCAAAACCAGCCAGGCTTCCCGCACCCCGATAATCTATACCGGGGCCAATGATGGGATGTTGCATGCCTTTGATACCTCGGGCAATGAAGTGTGGGCTTTCGTCCCAACGGCTGTCATGCCCAATCTGTACAAGTTGGCCGATGCGTCTTATGCGAGTCGACATGTCTACTTTGCCGATGGTACGCCGGTGGTTGGTGATATTTATGTTGGCGGTGCCTGGAAGACCATCCTGGTGGCTGGTCTTAACTCCGGTGGGAAGGCCTACTACGCCCTGGATATCACAACGCCGGAAAGTCCTACCTTACTTTGGGAGTTTACGGACACCAACTTGGGTTTGACCTATGGCAATCCCATTATCGCCAAGCGTGCCGATGGTACTTGGGTAGTGGCATTTGCTTCTGGTTACAACAATACGGGTGGTGATGGCAAGGGGCATCTCTACGTTCTTAATGCCAATACGGGGGCCGAGATTATGAATATTTCGACTGGTGTTGGCTCCTCTGCCAGTCCGAGTGGTTTGGCCAAGATCAATGCCTGGATTGCGGATAGTAGCGACAATACCGCCCTCCGATATTACGGTGGTGACTTGCAGGGTAATCTGTGGCGTTTTGATCTGGATGATCTGGTTCTTCCCCATAAAAGTGCATTTAAGCTCGCCGAATTTACGGGAAGCGATGGAAAAGCGCCCTCGGCGACCATTGGCCAGCCGATCAGTGTTGTTCCCCGGCTAAAACAAATCGCCGGCTATCCGGTGGTGATCGTCGGTACCGGGCGTTATTTGGGAACCACCGACATCTCTGATAAGGCGGTGCAAAGCCTGGCTGTCATAAAGGATCCGTTGACTGACTCTGGTTGGGGCGTGGTGCGCGATAACGTGACCATGGTCAAGCAAACTCTGACCGTTTCAGGTACGACAGCGACATCAACAAGCAATGCTGTCGACTGGTCGGTAAAGAATGGTTGGTGGTTTGATTTTCCAAGTACTGGCGAGCGCCTGGTGACCCCGATGGCATTGGCTGGGAATACCCTATACGCGGCATCTGCAATTCCTAGTGGGACTGCCTGTACGTCTGGTGGGGCCTCGTGGATTTATACAATTAATCTGCTTGATGGTTCGAGCACCGGGATGATGTACAGTGATTCGGCCCTTATTGTTGGGATAACTGCAGTCTCGGCCGATGGCAAGAACGTGCTACTTGTCAAAGATAGTACGGGTAACACCAAGCCTACACCTGGCGGCGACGGTGGTGGTGGTGGTGGAACTGCAGTGCACCGCACATCGTGGCGGGAACTGATTGATTAGTTCGGAGCGGTATTCAAATATCGGCCAAAACAAGCGGTTGGCGTTCGCGATTCTGTTGTCGGCAAGCCTGCACGGTGGCTGGTTGTATTGCTCGCAAGCTCATCAGGCTCCGGTGGTCCCGGTCAAAAAAGGGGGTGGCGCAGGAGCCGTAATTCTTCATGTCTTGCTCCAGCAGCCGGTGCTGGAGTCTTCAGAGAATGAGGGGGGGCAAGCGAGTGCGGCCCCTGAGTTCGCTGATGGGGCGGGGCTACCATCCCGCGAAATTTCTGTTGAGCGGGAAATGGTGGAGAATACTAGAGCCTCGCCAGCGAGTCCTATTGTTATAGGCGGGGAAGCCGGATCCGGCGGGCGTGTTTTGCCAGAGGGCTATCTGCCCCGTTCTCGCCTCTCCGCTCCAGCCCGCCCGCTGTCCGATATCAAAATCCCATGGCCGCCCGGATTGCCTACGATAGGTGTGCAGAGCGCGGTTTTTACGCTTTTTATTGACGAGTTGGGTTTTGTTAGGGAAATGGTTGCGGATGCTCACACTATTTCCCCTCCGCTGGAGGAGGCGGCGCGCCGCACCTTTATGGAGTCCCGCTTTAGTCCGGCGCAGGTCGATGGGCGTTCGGTGAAATCGATTCAACGTATCGAGGTTTTCTTTGAGTTTTTGCCGGTTCAGGGAGATCCGGCGGTGATCGTCAATCGCAAGGGGTTGTAGGCTCGCCGGAATAAGTGTTTCTGGCTACCTGATTTTCCTGTAAGAGCGCTTTGCTACTTTTGGGCTTGCAGTGGCTGTGGATTTGTAAGATAATTTCACGCTTTACCGATGTTTAGAGACTTCTATGGCCAATAGCGCACAAGCCCGCAAGCGCGCCCGTCAAGCTGACAAGCAGCGCTCCCATAACGCCAGCCTCCGTTCGACCCTGCGTACCGCAATCAAGCGTGTGCGTCAGGCGATCGAAGCTGGTGACAAAGCTGCTGCACAGGGCGTTTTCCAGCAATCCGTTGCTGTTCTCGATCGTATTGCTGACAAGCGTATCATCCACAAGAACAAGGCTTCTCGTACCAAGAGCCGCCTGTCTGCTCAGATCAAGGCAATTGCTGTTGCTGCCTGATCAAGCTGGATGGCAATAAAAAAGGCACCTTCGGGTGCCTTTTTTATTGCCTGCATTTTTCTTAAGTTGGTTAGTGCTTGTCTTCCAGTGAGCAAACGCCGTCAATGATCTGCAGATCGTTGTCTTGCGCGAAATTGAGCATGAAACGGTAGGCCATCGGTTCGATTTCGCCGAGGCGGCCATCGACGAAAACTGCTTTTTCACCGTTGTAGTCGCCGGGGCCGACGTAGGGGGAGTATTTCATCTTGCGCTCGGCACCGAAGGCGGACATGACGCCACAGAGGCGTTCAGCCCAGTCGCTGGGGCGAAACTTTTTTCCCTGCTTGGTTAGGCCAACAATGATGAAAGTGGTCGATTCTGATGTTGTCATTGTTCTACTCTGCTTTTATGGGGCGTTGCGACCTTTGGTGCAAGCATTCTAGCAGAAGCGCCGTTAGAGTGGCATGTTTGCCAATTTTGTGAAAAAAACTTGTTTATACTGAATGAGATACGGATCAATTAAAGAATTGGCAGGAGGTGTTCAATTTACCTCATTGATTTGCCGGTGGTACTCGACAGGCGCCATCTTGTCGACGAGGCGAGGGGGCGATCGGGTCGGTGGTCGGCAAAGTTGGCCGCTCAGATATCGCCGCGTTGGCGCAATTCGTCGAGCAGGGCCTGGTAGTCGTGGGCGCCGTTGCTGGCGGCGTTGTGACGGAAGACGTCGCGGCTGACGGACGGGCTTTCGGCGACGGCGACGTTTTCGGAGATTACGGTGTCGCAAACCTCATCGCCATAACGTTGGCGTAATTTGCTGCGCACGTCTTCGCTCATTCGGCGGCGGCGATCGAAGCGGGTCAGCAGGTAACGGCGTTCGACCCGGCGCTTGAGTACCGGTTCGAGAACCTGCAGGGTGCGGGTGATGTGTTCGGCGGCCTGTAGCGACAGGTAATCGGTTGAGACGGGAATCAGCAGTCGGTCGCAAGCAAAGATGGCATTGAGGGCAAGGACGCCGATGTAGGGGCAGCAATCGATCAGGGTGGGGCGCGGGGGCTTTGTGGTTTCCAGCGTTTCCAGGCCGTTGCGCAATTTGTTGAGAACGGCCGGGCCTTTGCCGAAAATCGAGTCGACTTTGATCAGTTGCTGGTGGGCGGGAATTAGTTGCCCGATATGTTCCCACTCCAGTTCCAGTTCCGAAAGGCCGTGTACGTCCTGGTAAAAGGCAAAGAGACTGCGGCTGGCTTCGAGCGGGGCGTTGCCGTGAATGCTGGAAAGGTGTCCTTGCGGGTCCAGGTCAATCAGTAGCGGAGGCGTGCCAGCGCGATTCAGGGCAGCGCCGAGATTGAGTGCGGTCGTCGTTTTGCCGACGCCGCCTTTCTGGTTGAAAATGGCTATGTGCATGGTTTTGTCGTTCTATACAATGCCCTATTTTTCACTTAACATCTAGCTTTCTGCAACTCTTTCGGGTCTTTTCGATCTGTTTGAGGAGTGGTCGTTTCGGCGGCAATAGCCGCCGTTTTCGTTTTTTGGGGTTGCCTGATGTCGCATGTCATGAATACCTATGGCCGCTTGCCGGTGGCGTTCAGCCACGGTCAGGGGTGCCGGATTACCGATACCGAGGGCAAGGAATATCTCGACGCCATGTCCGGGATTGCCGTGTCCACGCTCGGGCACGCCCATCCCGGGTTGGTGGCGGCGATTGCTGCGCAGGCCGGTCGCCTGCTGCATACCTCCAATCTATATCGGATCTGCGAGCAGGAAGAACTAGCCGACAAGCTGGTTGAACTTTCCGGTATGCAGGAAGTTTTCTTCTGTAATTCCGGCTGCGAGGCGAACGAGGCGGCGATCAAGCTGGCGCGCTTCTATGGTCACCAAAAAGGTGTCGAATCGCCGACCATCATCGTCATGGAAAAAGCGTTTCATGGGCGTACCATGGCGACGCTTTCCGCCACCGGCAACCGCAAGACCCAGGCCGGCTTCGAGCCGCTGGTGTCGGGGTTTGTTCGCGTTCCTTACGATGACCTTGAAGCCATCAAGGCGGTGGCCGAGCACAACAAGAATATCGTCGCCGTGATGCTGGAAATAATCCAGGGCGAGGGGGGCATCCATCTCGCTTCGCTGGAGTTCCAGCAGGGGCTTCGTCGGTTGTGCGATGAACAGGGCTGGTTGCTGATCTGCGACGAAGTGCAGTGCGGTATGGCGCGCACCGGGCAGTGGTTCGGTTATCAGCACGCCGTGATTCAGCCGGATATCGCCACCATGGCCAAGGGGCTGGGCTCCGGCGTGCCGATCGGGGCCTGTCTGGCCGGCGGCAAGGCGGCCGGTTTGTTCGGGCCGGGCAATCACGGCTCGACCTTCGGTGGCAACCCGCTGGCCTGCCGGGCCGCGTTGACGACGATTGAAACGATAAGGCAGGATGGCCTGATGGCCAACGCCGAGAAGGTCGGGGGGCTGATTCGCCAGCTTTTTGCGGATGCGCTGAGCGGCGTCAAAGGTGTCGTCGAGATTCGCGGTCATGGCCTGATGATCGGCATCGAACTGGATCGTCCTTGCGGCGAGCTGGTTACTCGGGCCTTGGCGGCCGGCCTGCTGATCAATGTGACGGCCGACAAGGTGATTCGCCTGCTGCCGGCGCTGATTTTCAGTGAGAACGACGCCAAGGAGTTGGTTGAACGCTGCGTTCCCCTGATCAAGGACTTTTTGGGAGCCTGATCATGGCCATCAAACATTTTTTGCAATTCAAGGATTTCTCGCGCGACGAACTGGATTATGTCTTCGCACGGACGCGCTGGATCAAGAACCAGTTCAAGTCCTACCAGAAGTACTGGCCGCTCAGCGATCGCACGCTGGTGATGATTTTCGAGAAGGCCAGCACCCGGACGCGCCTGTCTTTCGAGGCCGGCATGCAGCAGTTGGGCGGTTCGGCGATCTACCTGAATACCCGCGACTCGCAACTGGGGCGGGGCGAGCCGGTGGAAGATGCGGCGCAAGTTATTTCTCGGATGAGCGATATCGTGATGATCCGCACCTTCGAGCAGGACATCATCGAGCGTTTCGCGGCCAATTCCCGCGTGCCGGTAATCAACGGGCTGACCAACGAGTATCACCCCTGTCAGATCCTGGCCGATATCTATACCTATATCGAGCATCGTGGTTCGATCCAGGGCAAGACGGTGGCCTGGGTGGGCGATGCCAACAATATGTGCAATACCTGGCTGCAGGCAGCCGCGGTGCTCGACTTCAACGTGCATGTGTCGACGCCGCCGGGTTACGAGATCAATCCAGAATTGGTCGGAGTGATCGATGATTCCCACTATCGGGTCTTTGCCGACCCGATGGATGCCTGTCGCGGCGCCGATCTGGTGACCACCGATGTGTGGACCTCGATGGGGTTCGAAGCAGAGAACGAAGCGCGGATCAAAGCTTTCGCCGACTGGTGTGTAGACGGCGACATGATGCGCGTCGCCAACCCGGGCGCGCTGTTCATGCACTGCCTGCCGGCGCATCGGGGCGAGGAAGTGACGGCCGAAGTGATCGATGGGGCGCAATCGGTGGTTTGGGACGAGGCGGAAAATCGCCTGCACGTCCAGAAGGCACTGATGGAATTTTTGATGTTGGGCCGCATTCAGGGCTAGCGACTCGGATTTAGTTATTAGGATTTAGCTGAGGAAGGCGGGCGCGTGAGGTTTTGCTCGATCCTGGCTCCTCGATCCTGAATCCTGCATTTAAAAGGGAACGGAAATGAGCGATATCAAGAAAGTTGTGCTGGCCTATTCGGGCGGCCTGGATACTTCAGTCATCCTCAAGTGGTTGCAGGATGTCTACCAGTGTGAAGTGGTGACTTTTACGGCCGATCTGGGGCAGGGCGAGGAACTTGAACCGGCCCGCACCAAGGCACTGAAGGCCGGCATCAAGCCGAAGAACATCTACATCGACGACGTCCGCGAAGAGTTCGTCCGCGACTTCGTTTTCCCGATGTTCCGCGCCAATACCGTCTATGAAGGCGAATACCTGCTCGGTACCTCGATCGCCCGGCCGCTGATCGCCAAGCGCCTGATCGAGATCGTCAATGAAACCGGGGCCGATGCCATCTGTCATGGCGCGACCGGCAAGGGTAACGACCAGGTCCGTTTCGAACTCGGCGCCTACGCGCTGAAGCCGGGCATCAAGGTCATCGCCCCGTGGCGCGAATGGGATCTGATGTCGCGTGAAAAGCTCATGGCCTATGCCGAGAAGAACGGCATCGAGATCGAGATGAAGCACAAGAAGGGCGGCTCGCCGTATTCGATGGACGCCAACCTGCTGCACATCTCCTACGAAGGCCGTCACCTGGAAAACCCGGCAGCCGAAGCCGAAGAATCGATGTGGCGGTGGACCGTGTCGCCGGAAAAGGCACCGAACAAGGCCGAGTACCTCGACCTCGAATTCGTCGCCGGTGATCTGGTGGCGATCAACGGCAAGAAGATGAAGGCGCACGAACTGCTCGCTACGCTGAACGAACTTGGCGGCAAGCATGGCATCGGCCGTCTCGATCTGGTCGAGAACCGCTACGTCGGCATGAAGTCGCGCGGCTGCTACGAAACCCCAGGCGGCACCATTCTGCTGCGTGCTCACCGCGCCATCGAATCGGTGACGCTCGACCGCGAAGTCGCCCACCTCAAGGACGACCTGATGCCGCGCTACGCCAGCCTGGTGTACAACGGCTACTGGTGGAGCCCGGAGCGCAAGGCGCTGCAGGTGTTGATCGACCACACCCAACAGACCGTCAACGGTACGGTCCGTTTGAAACTGTACAAGGGCAACGTGATTGTCGTTGGCCGCGATTCGCCGAGCGATTCGCTGTTCGATTCGACCATCGCCACTTTCGAGGATGATGCCGGAGCCTACGATCAGAAGGACGCCGGTGGCTTCATCAAGCTGAATGCCCTGCGTATGCGTATCGCGGCCAATCTGGCGGCGCGCAAGGCCGCCACACCGGTGGTCAAGAAAGCGCCAGTCAAGGCTGCGGCCAAGAAGTCAGCGGCCACGAAGCCGGCGGCCAAGAAAAAAGGCTGATGAATGGACGGTGGTACACTTTTCGGCTTCAATGAAGAGCAAATTGCGGATTTTTTCTCAAGCTGGGGTGTGGCCGCCTTCATCATCTTCATGCTGTTCATCATCGGCGAGATTGCCTATAAGTCGAAAGCCGGCAAGACCGGGACCTTTGTCTTGTTCTTCGTGCTGGCCTTCGGCATGGTCGGTTTTATCGCCAAGTCGATTATTCAGAAACTCTGGGGTATGTAAATGTCGCAATACGACAATGTTTCCGTGGTCAAAAAGGCCAATGTATATTTTGACGGCAAGTGTGTCAGCCACACCGTGGTGCTCGCCGACGGCACGAAGCAGACGGTCGGCGTGATCCTGCCGGCCAGTCTGACCTTCAACACCGGTGCCCCGGAAATCATGGAAGGCGTCGGCGGTTCCTGCCGCGTCAAGCTCAAGGGCGAAAGCGACTGGAAGACCTACGGCGATGGCCAGTCCTTCAATGTGCCGGGCAATTCAAGCTTCGAAATTGAAGTTGCCGCCGGTGAGGCCTATCACTACGTCTGCCACTTCGGGTAAGCGCCATGCCAAGCTTTGACTTTACTTCCGAAGCCGACATGGTCGGCCTGAAGAACGCCATCGACGTGACTTCGCGCCAGATCGACAATCGTTATGACTTCAAGGGCACCAGCGCCAAGGTCGAACTGAACGAGAAGGACAAGGTCATCACCCTGTGGGGCGATTCCGATTTCCAGCTCGATCAGATCAAGGATCTGCTTTTCCCGGCCATGGAAAAGAAGGAAAAGGAAAGCGTCAAGCGCCTCGATCATCAGAAGGTGATCAGCGTTTCCGGCAACAAGGTCAAGCAGGAAATGAAGCTCAAGGATGGTATTGACAGCGACCTGGCGAAAAAAATCGTCAAGTTGGTCAAGGACAACAAGCTGAAGGTGCAGGCCTCGATTCAGGGCGATACGGTACGGGTGCAGGGGATCAAGCGGGATGATCTGCAGGCCTGCATTGCCTTGATTACCAAGTCGATTACCGACTTTCCGATCAAGTACGGGAATTTCCGCGATTAGGCTTGGTGCGGTTTCAAACATGGAAAAACGGGCCGTCTGACGGCCCGTTTTTCTATTCCGCTACCGGTCGTCAGCGGGCCAATCCCTTGATCCACACCGAGTAAAGTTGATCGGATAATTGGCGCATGATCGGTAGGCGTTGGCCAATATCCCCTTGCATGGCGGCCGGCATCTGTACGCTGGGTTGGTCGGCTGCCGCGATTGCCTCGTCGGCCCATTGGCCACACCAGGTGGCAATCATTTCCGGCGTCATTTCGACATGGCACTGCATGCCGAGGTGGGGGCCGCGCACGAACATCTGGTTGGCACAGTGCGCATTGGCCAGGATGCGGGTGGCGCCGGGTGGAATGCTGAAGGTTTCACCGTGCCATTGGAAAACGGTCGCCGGCTGGCCGGCAAATCGCCCCAGCCAGTGGCGAGCGATGTCGTAATCTTCTCCGCTCGCTTTGCTCCAGCCGATTTCCTTGACCGGATTGCGGCTCACGACGCCGCCCAGTGCCTTGCTTATCAACTGCCCGCCCAGGCAATGCCCGATCACCGGAATGTTCCTGGCGACGGCGTCGCGAATCAGCGCGCAGACCGACTCGATCCACGGCAGTGGGTCATTGACGCTCATCGGGCCGCCCATCAAGCAGAGTCCGGAAAAGTCGTCGGCCGCAAGCGGTACCGCCTGGCCTTCATCAAGGGCTATCAGCCGCCATGGAATCCCTTGCTGTTCAAGGAATATGGCAAAATAGCCCGGACCTTCAGTAGGGGAGTGGCGAACGATGGCAACGGGTAGCATTTTTGCGAATATCTCCGGACGCGGTAGGCCTTATTTTACGCTGGCTATCGTTCTGCTTGGCCTCTTTCCGGTCATGGCCGGGGCCCAGGACGTCGGTCTGGCCGGGGTCATGGGCAGCAAGGCGATGCTCATGGTCAACGGCAGTGAGCCGCAGGCGGTGGCCATCGGGCAGAGCATGGACGGCGTCAAGCTGCTCTCTGTACAAGGTGATCAGGTGGTCGTCGAGATCGGTGGCAAAAAACGGCCGCTGCGGGTCGGGCAGCATGCCATCGGGGCGTCCTCCGGTGACGGTTCCGGCAAGATCATCATGACGGCCAATGGACAGGGACATTTTTTCACCACCGGCACCATAAATGGCACCTCGGTGCGCTTTATGGTGGATACTGGGGCGACCATGATTTCCCTGGGGGCGAGCGATGCCCGCCGCCTTGGCCTGGATTTCAATAAGGGGCAGAAGGGGATGACGCAAACGGCCAACGGCCCGGCCGCCGTGAGTAAGCTTGCCCTCGATACGGTGAGGATAGGCGATGTCACCTTGCACCAGGTCGATGCCTTGATCCTGCAGACAGAGATGCCGGTCGCGCTACTGGGCATGAGCTTCTTGAACCGTATGGAAATGCAGCGCGATGGCAGTACCATGACACTTAAAAAACGATATTAGGAGAGAATCCATGCCCAACCGAGACAACGAAATCACCATGCTGCGCCGCGAGCTGGAAATGCTGATGAGCGAACGGCAATCCATCCTCCGTGTCGTCGGTGCCTCGGCCGCGCTGATCGCCTGCCTGGACAGCAAGCGCCTGCCGGTGGGGGCGGTCGAGGCGGCCGACATGGTTGCCACTTCGATCAACTGCCTGCCGGAAGAAACGTTACAGGACGCGTTGAATGCCGTTCATGCCGAAATCGAGGACAACGCTACGGCAGAATGAGTTTCGATCTTGACCGAATAAGAGCGTGTCTGTTGCCCGCGCCGTCGGTGGGCGATTTTGTCCAGGAAGCCGGGGGCGAAGACTTGGCGCTGGTCCCGGCGGCGGTGCTCTTTCCCATTGTCTTGCGCGATGCCGGAAAAACGGTATTGCTGACGCAGCGGACCGCGCATTTGCGTGACCATGCCGGCCAGATCAGTTTTCCCGGCGGGCGGGTCGAGAGCCATGACCTTTCGCCGATCCATACGGCCTTGCGCGAGACCGAAGAAGAAATCGGTCTGGCGCGGGAATGTATCGAAATACTCGGTTTCCTGCCGGAATACCGCACCGGCACCGGGTTCCGGGTGACGCCGGTGGTCGGTCTCGTGACGCCGCCGTTTGCTTTGGCGCTCGATCCTTTCGAAGTGGCCGAAGCCTTCGAGGTGCCGCTTGATTTTCTGCTCGATCCGGCCAATCACCAGGAGCACTCGTTGCATTATCGCGGTGCCTTACGGCATTATTTCGCCATGCCCTATGGTGATTATTTTATCTGGGGGGCGACGGCTGGAATGATCCGTTCCCTGACCGCACGTCTTGGTCTGCATCCACTGTAAGCTTGTGGTAATGTGGCGTTTTAGCATAAGAAAATAAGCCGATTTCGGCAAAATTCCCAGCCCCCATGAGTATTCTCTCGCTGATTGCAGTTTTCCTCATCGAGCAGCTGCAACCCCTTTCCTACCGTCGCATGGTGGCTGACCCCGTCTCCGCCTGGGCGGACTTCGTCGAGGCGCGCTTCAATGACGGCGAATACCGCCATGGCGTGATCGCCTGGGGCTTTGCGGTAGTGCTGCCGGTCGGTCTGCTCGGCCTGCTCTACTACCTGCTTTATTCGCTCAATCCACTGCTGGCCTGGGGACTCAATGTCGGCGCCCTGTACCTGACCATGGGTTTTCGGCAGTTCAGTCACCATTACACGGAAATTCAGTTGGCGCTGCGTTTGGACGATCTGCCGCGAGCCCGCCAGCTCCTCGGAGAATGGCAGGGCCGTTCGACCGAAACGCTGGCGGCGGAGGATGTCGCCCGGCTTTCCATCGAGCAGGCCCTGGCCGCCTCGCACCGCCATGTCTTTGCCGTCCTGCTCTGGTTTGTGCTTTTGCCAGGCCCCTGTGGCGCTGTGCTGTATCGAATTTCGGCAATTGTTAGCGAGCGCTGGAACAATTGTAATATTGCTGAACATAATGAGTTCTTCGCGTTCTCACGCCTTGTTTTCGGTATTATCGACTGGCTGCCCTTGCGGGCTACGGCGGCGGCTTTTGCCATCGTCGGTGATTTCGAAGACGCGGTGTATTGCTGGCGGACGCAGGCCGGGCAATGGCCGGATCGCGATCTGGGCATTGTCCTGGCCAGTGGGGCCGGGGCGCTCGGGGTCCAGCTCGGGATGCCGGTGCTTGATGGCAGCGAGGTGACGGACCGCGCCGCCTTGGGTATGGGTGACCCGGCCGATGTCGATTTCATGCAGAGTGCCGTGGGCCTCGTCTGGCGCGCCACGGTGTTGTGGATGTTGTTGTTGTTCTTGTTGGGGCTTGCCAGTCTGGCAGGCTGAATGATTCTTATAAGGAGATGTTTATGAGCAGAGAAGTCGTCGTTCTGAGCGCAGTCCGTTCCGCTATCGGTACCTTTGGTGGTGCCCTGGCCGATTTCGAAGCCAGCGAGCTGGCCGGGATCGTGATGAAGGAATCCGTGGCTCGCTCCGGCGTTGATCCCCAGCAGATCAACTATGTCACGGTCGGCAACACCATGCCGACCGATTCCCGTTATGCCTATGTTTCCCGCGTCGCTTCCATCCAGGCCGGTCTGCCGATGGAATCCGTCGCCATGCAGGTTTCCCGCCTGTGTTCCTCCGGCCTGCAAGCCATCGTCACCACCGCCCAGAACATCATGCTGAACGATGCCGACTACGGTATTGGCGGCGGCGTTGAAGTCATGTCCAAGGCTGCCTACATGCTGCCGGCACTGCGTAATGGTGCCCGCATGGGCGATACCAAGGCCATCGACTCGATGGTCGCCATCCTGACCGACCCGTTTGGCGTCGGCCATATGGGTATCACCGCCGAAAACCTGGCGACCAAGCACGGCATCAGCCGCGAAGAGCAGGATGCGTTCGCGCTGGAATCGCAGCGTCGCGCGACGGCCGCCATCGCCGAAGGCCGTTTCAAGTCGCAGATCGTGCCGATCGTCAAGCAGACCCGCAAGGGTGAAGTGGTGTTCGACACCGACGAACACGTCAAGTCCAATACCACCATGGAAAGCCTGGCCAAGATGAAGCCGGCCTTCAAGAAGGATGGTACCGTCACCGCTGGTAACGCTTCCGGCATCAATGACGGCGCTGCCTTCTTTGTGCTGGCCGCCGCTGACGTGGCTGCCAAGGCCGGTCAAAAGGCGCTGGCCCGCATCGTTTCCTACGCCGTTGCCGGCGTGCCGAACGAGATCATGGGCGAAGGTCCGATCCCGGCCACCAAGCTGGCCCTGAAGAAGGCTGGCCTGAGTCTCGATCAGATGGACGTTATCGAGTCCAACGAAGCCTTTGCCGCACAGGCGATTACCGTGACCCGCGGTCTCGGTCTCGATCCGGCCAAGACCAATGTGAACGGCGGCGCCATCGCCCTCGGTCACCCGGTCGGCTGTTCCGGTGCCTTCATCGCCACCAAGGCGCTGTATGAACTGGAACGCGTTGCCGGCAAGTACGCGCTGGTGACGATGTGTATCGGTGGTGGTCAGGGTATCGCGGTTATCTTCGAACGCGCCTGATCCCTTCGGTCTTTCGTTGTACAGAAACCCGCCGGAGCGATCCGGCGGGTTTTTTTATTGCACCACATTGAAATACGCATGCACCGCCATGGGGCGTCGTCTTGCCGGCCTGATTCCTAATCCACTGATTCGTTGATATTTTGAAGCGTGGCATGGAAACTGCTGAATCACACCCGAGAGCATCCTCAACGAAGAGTCCACTATGAACTTCTATAACGAAATGATCGACGCCAACGACGGCGTCCGTGCTCATTACCAGGGTTACGATCAATGGCTCAAGGCAACGCCACCCGAGCGCATCGCGCGCAAGCGGGCGGAGGCTGACCTGGCCTTTCACCGAGTCGGCATCACCTTTGCCGTCTACGGCGAGGAAGCAGGCAAGGAACGGCTGATTCCCTTCGACATCATTCCCCGCATCATTCCCTCGGCCGAGTGGAAATCATTGCAGTCCGGCCTGCGCCAGCGCGTCAAGGCGCTCAACATGTTCCTGCACGACATCTATCACGACCAGGAAATCCTCAAGGCCGGCAAGATTCCCGCCGAGCAGATACTCAATAACGCCCAGTACCGCCCGGTCATGAAGGGCGTCGATGTGCCCGGCGGCATTTACGCGCACATTGCTGGCGTCGATATCGTGCGGGCCGGGGCAGGCGAATTTTACGTACTGGAAGACAACCTGCGGGTGCCGTCTGGCGTCTCCTACATGCTCGAAGACCGCAAGATGATGATGCGACTGTTCCCCGAATTGTTCGCCAAACACAAAGTGGCACCGGTGCATCATTATCCGGACATGCTGCTGGAAAAACTGCGCGCCGTCGCACCGCAGGGCGTCAACGACCCGACGGTCGTGGTCATGACGCCGGGTGCCTACAACAGCGCCTATTTCGAACACACTTTCCTGGCCCAGCAGATGGGCGTCGAACTGGTCGAAGGTCGCGATCTGTTCGTCAAGGACGAAGTGGTTTACATGCAGACGACGCAGGGTCCGCAGCGCGTCGATGTGATCTACCGCCGGATCGACGACGATTATATGGACCCCACCGTGTTCCGCGCCGAATCGACGCTCGGCGTGCCGGGCATCCTCAAGGCCTACCAGGCCGGCAACGTCACACTGGCCAACGCCATCGGCACCGGTGTCGCCGACGACAAGTCGATCTACCCGTACGTGCCGGAGATGATCCGTTTCTACCTCGGCGAAGAGCCGAAGCTCAACAACGTGCCGACCTACATGTGCCGCAAGCCAGATGATCTGAAGTATGTGCTCGATCATCTGCCGGAACTGGTCGTCAAGGAAGTGCATGGCGCCGGCGGTTACGGCATGTTGGTCGGACCAGCGGCGAGCAAGGAACAGATCGAGCATTTCCGCCAATTGCTGATTGCCAAGCCGGACGGCTACATCGGTCAGCCGACGCTGGCCCTGTCCAACTGTCCGACCTTCGTCGAGGAAGGCATTGCGCCGCGTCACCTCGATTTGCGTCCCTTCGTGCTGTCCTCGGGCAAGTGCGTCAACATGGTGCCGGGCGGTCTGACCCGCGTTGCCCTGACCAAGGGCTCGCTGGTCGTCAACTCGTCGCAGGGCGGCGGTACCAAAGACACCTGGGTTCTGGAGGATTAAGCCATGCTAAGTCGTACTGCCGATCATTTGTTCTGGATGTCCCGCTACATTGAAAGAGCGGAGAACCTCGCCCGTCTGCTCGACGTTACCTGGCAGATGTCCCTGGTGCCGCAATCGCTGGAGGCCGCCAACCAGAACTGGAATGCGATCATCGCCTTGAACAGCCTCGAGGAAACCTACGCCAAGAAATATTCGGAAATTACCGCCGAAAACGTTCTGCGCTTCATGGTCAGTGATGCCGACAACTTTGCCTCCATCCATAGCTGCCTGCGCATGGCCCGCGAAAACGCCCACGCCGTGCGCGGCACAATCACCACCGAAATGTGGGAAACGCTGAATGCCACCTGGCTGGAAGCGCGGGAAAAGAGTTTCGAGCAACTGCTCAATGCCGGGATCAGCGAATTTTTCGAATGGGTCAAGATGCGTTCCTCGCTGTCGCGCGGCACGACGTTGGGCACGCTGCTGCAGGACAAGGCCTATCACTTTATCCGCCTCGGCACGCTGCTCGAACGGGCCGACAACACGGCGCGCATACTCGACGTCAAATACCACGTCCTGCGCCCGCATGGCGACGAAGGCGCCACCGACTTCTACCAGTGGGGCGCCTTGCTCCGCTCGGTATCGGCCTTCGAGGTCTATCGCAAGGTGTACCGTGACGTGATCACGCCGGAACGGGTGGCCGAACTGCTGATCCTGCGCGAAGACATGCCGCGTTCGCTGCATTTTTGCATGAACGGCGTGGTCAAGAATCTCGACCTGATCGCCAACCGGCATTCCGGCGAAACCCAGCGGCAGGCGGGTTTGCTGCATGCCAAACTGCATTACGCGCGGGTTGAGGACATTCTCGAGCAGGGGCTGCATGAGTGGCTGACGGATTTTATGGATCACATCTATATGTTGGGGGATGGGATCAGCAAGGACTTTTTGGTGCCGATGGCGGAGGCGGCTTAAGGTTTGCTTTTCTCCGGCCAGCCGGTTATTGGGGTGGCCGGAGTTGTCCTTCGTAGATAGGTATTTCGTTGTTTGGCGGCTGTTTTCCGCCTTGCGGGCGGGCGTACTTTCTTCTTGCTTCGCCAAGAAGAAAGTAGCCAAAGAAGAAGGCGACCCCAGGCTACGCGGTCGGCTGCGCCGACTTCCCTGCGCTACTCGCTGCTGGCGGGGGCTGCGGAACTCGGCCCTGCGGGCCTCAGACAGTCCTCGCCCTTTATCCGCCATCAGCTCCGTTGCTCGGCGCTCCACATGGGGACCCGGAAAAGCGTCGCCGCCGAACCGACTGAACTCAATATTGCCTGAATTTTGTATTCGGCTGCTGTAGGCGTTTTTTCAGGGCAGAGCCGTCGTTTCGTGACGTTTTTCGGGTCCCCATGAGAGGCGCTGAGCAACGCAGGAATGCCGGGGGAAGTCGGCTGGCGTTGTCTGAGCCGAAGGCGAGTTTAGCCAGCCGCCCGGCGTTTCGAGTAGCGCAAGGGACCCGCGCAGCGGGCGCCGACCCTGGGGTCGCCTTCTTCTTTGGCTACTTTCTTCTTGGCGAAGCAAGAAGAAAGTATGCCCGCCCTCAAGGCGGAAACGAGCCGCCAAACAAACCAGAACCCAATTTGCCGCGAGCCGAAACATCCCGAAATCCCTCTTTGGCGTTATTCTCCCGAATCAACAAAAGCCCAAATCAACAAAAACACTCTCAGGAGCCACCCCATGTCCCGCCTGCTGCCCGCCGTCGACCCCGACGGCCTGCTCGAATATTCCGTGGTCTATACCGACCGCGCCCTGAACCACATGTCGCAGTCCTTCCAGGGCGTGATGCGCGATGTTTCGCGGATTCTCAAGCAGGTGTATGGCGCGCAGGCTGTGGCCATCGTGCCGGGCAGCGGCACTTTTGGCATGGAGGCCGTGGCCCGGCAGTTCGCTACTGACCAGAAGGTGCTGGTGATCCGCAATGGCTGGTTCAGTTTCCGCTGGACGCAGATTTTCGAGATGGGGCGGATTCCGTCCGAAGCTATCGTGCTCAAGGCCCGCCGCCAGGGTGAAACTTCCCAGTCGCCGTTTGCGCCGCCGCCGATCGCCGAAGTCGTCGCCGCCATCCTGCGTGAGAAGCCGGCCGTGGTCTTTGCGCCGCACGTCGAAACGGCGTCCGGCATCATCCTGCCGACCGACTACATGGAGGCGGTCGCCAAGGCCGTACATGCCGTCGGCGGCTTGTTCGTGCTCGATTGTGTTGCCTCCGGGACGATCTGGGTCGATATGGCAGCCACTGGCGTCGACGTGCTGATCAGTGCGCCGCAGAAGGGCTGGAGCGCTTCGCCGTGCTGTGCGCTGGTGATGCTCGGCGAGCGGGCGAGGGCGGCGATCGACGCGACGACCAGCAGCAGCTTCGCCTGCGACCTGAAAAAATGGCTGCAGATCATGGAAAGCTACGAAGCGGGTGGCCATGCCTATCACGCGACGATGCCGACCGATGGCATTGCCCGCTTGCGCGAGGTGATGCTGGAGATGGAAGCCTACGGTTTTGACAAAATTCAAGCCGAACAGCAGGCGCTTGGCGATCAGGTGCGGGCGCTGTTGGCCGCCAATGGTTTTCCCAGTGTCGCGGCCGAAGGTTTCGGGGCGCCGGGTGTCGTCGTCAGCTACACCTGCGACCCGGATATCCAGTCCGGCAAGAAGTTCGTTGGTCTCGGTCTGCAGACCGCCGCCGGGGTGCCGCTGCAGTGCGACGAGCCGGCCGATTACCGGACTTTCCGGGTCGGCCTGTTCGGGCTGGACAAGCTGCACAATATCGAGCGCACGGTCCGTCATCTGGCTGACGCATTGGTGCAAGTAAAATAATCCCCTGGTCGAGGCGCACCGCTGTGGTGCGCCTTCCATCGGTTTCGGCTTTGGCTTGGTGCCGTTGCCATTTTCTGATTCGAAAAATCAATGGCTTGCAAGCTGGTTCGTGTCTTGCTTTTAGCCTTTCAGTCTATTTGCCCGGAGCAAGCCCGTGTCCATTCACGTCGCACTAAATCACGTCACGCATTACTCCTATGATCGCCTGATCAATCTCGGCCCGCAGGTCATTCGTCTGCGCCCCTGTCCGCATTCACGGACGCGCATTCTTTCCTACTCGCTGAAGGTCGGGCCGGAAAAGCACTTCATCAACTGGCAGCAGGATCCGCAGGGGAATTACCTGGCGCGCCTGGTATTCCCGGAAAAAACCCGCGAGTTCCGCGTCGAGGTCGACATGGTGGCCGAGATGTCGGTCATCAATCCCTTCGACTTCTTCCTCGAGCCGCATGCCGAGAAGATTCCCTTCGCCTACGAGGCCGGCGAGCGTCACGAACTGGCACCCTATCTCTACAAGGTCGACTATGGTCCGGCCTTCGCGCAGTACGTCGCCAGCATTTCGCTCGAACCGCTGCGCAGCGTCGATTTCCTGGTGGCGATCAATGCCCGGGTGCAGCAGGACATCGGCTACACCATCCGCATGGAACCCGGCGTCCAGACGCCCGAAGAAACGCTGACCAAGCGTTCCGGCTCCTGCCGCGACTCGGCCTGGCTGCTGGTGCAGGTGCTGCGCCACCTCGGCCTGGCGGCGCGTTTCGTGTCCGGCTACCTGATCCAGCTGACGGCCGACGTCAAATCGCTGGATGGCCCGTCCGGCCCGGAAGCCGATTTCACCGATCTGCACGCCTGGACCGAAGTCTACCTGCCGGGCGCTGGCTGGATCGGTCTCGATCCGACGTCCGGGTTGTTTGCCGGCGAAGGTCATATCCCGCTCGCCTGCACCCCGGAACCCTCGTCGGCCGCGCCGATCAGCGGCGGCATCGACGAATGCGAAACCGAGTTTGCCCACCACATGGGAGTTTCGCGTATTTGGGAAGCGCCGCGCGTGACCAAGCCGTATACCGATGAGCAGTGGCTGGAAATTGAAAATCTCGGGCACAAGATCGACGGCACCCTGCAGGAACTCGATGTCCGCCTGACCCAGGGCGGCGAGCCGACCTTCGTCGCCGTCGACGATCCGGATGGTGCCGAATGGAATACCGCCGCCCTCGGCCCAACCAAACGCTTCTTTGCCGCCGAACTGTTCCACCGCCTGCGCGAGAAATATGCGCCGAACGGCCTGATGCATTTCGGCCAGGGCAAGTGGTATCCCGGCGAGCAGTTGCCGCGCTGGTCGCTGAACTGCTTCTGGCGCAAGGATGGCGAGCCAATCTGGAATGCCCCGGCGCTGTACGCCGACGAGCGCAAGGATTACGGCGTCACCGCCGAGCAGGCGGGGCATTTCCTGCGCCGCGTAGCCGAACGCCTAGGCGTCACGGGCGAACACGTCTTCCCAGCCTTCGAGGACGTCTATTACTACATGTGGCGCGAGCGCCGCCTGCCGGGCAATGTCGATCCCTTCGATTCGCGCGTCGATGACGAACTGGAGCGCGAACGCCTGATGAAGGTGTTCACCCAGGGGCTGAAGTACACCGTCGGTTATACCCTGCCGATCATGAAAAACCTGGCCGACCAATGGCAGACCGGGCCGTGGTTCCTGCGTGCCGAGCGCTGCTATCTGTTCCCCGGCGATTCGGCGATGGGTTATCGCCTGCCGATCGACTCGCAGCCATGGACGGCGCAGAGCGACTATCCCTACGTCAATCCGCCGGATGCCGAGATGGCCACCGATCCGCTGGCCAGCCATGCCGAGCTGCGGGCTCGCGTCGATGGCCACCGGGAAGCCCGGGCGCCGCAGATGCAGGATAGACGCAGCGGTTCCGCTGCCGGCTTCGCCGCCGCGCCCGGCCAGGGCCATCCCTGGGAAAAACCGACCGACACCCGCCCCGGTTTCAAGGAATCGGCGGCCTGGATCACGCGTCTCGCAATGTGCGCCGAGCCGCGCGACGGCAAGCTCTACATCTTCATGCCGCCGACCGAGAAACTCGACGACTACCTGGAAATCGTCGCCGCCGTCGAAGCCACCGCCGAAGAGATGAATCTGCCGGTGATCATGGAAGGCTACGAGCCGCCCTCCGATCCGCGCCTGACGCATTTCCGCGTGACGCCCGACCCCGGCGTCATCGAAGTCAATATCCACCCGGCGAAGAGCTGGGATCAGCTAGTCGAGCAGACCACCCATCTTTACGATGCGGCGCACCTGACCCGCCTGACCACCGAGAAATTCATGGTCGATGGCCGCCACACCGGCACCGGCGGTGGCAATCACTTCGTGCTCGGCGGCGCGACGCCGAACGATTCGCCCTTCCTCCGTCGGCCGGACCTGCTGAAGAGCCTGATCGCCTACTGGCACAATCATCCGAGCCTGTCCTACCTGTTCTCCGGCCTGTTCATCGGGCCGACCAGCCAGGCGCCGCGCGTCGATGAGGCACGCAACGATTCGCTGTACGAACTGGAAATTGCCTTCAAGCAGATTCCGCAGCCGGGCGGCGTCGTCCCGCCCTGGCTGATCGACCGCATCCTGCGCAACCTGCTCACCGACGTCACCGGCAATACGCACCGTTCCGAGTTCTGCATTGACAAGCTGTATTCGCCGGACGGCCCGACCGGCCGCCTCGGTCTGCTCGAACTGCGCGCCTTCGAAATGCCGCCGCACGCCCGCATGTCGCTCGCCCAGCAATTGCTGCTGCGCGCCATGATCGCCCGCTTCTGGGAAGAACCTTACGAACCGGCCCGCCTGGCGCGCTGGGGTACCGAGTTGCACGACCGCTTCATGCTGCCCTTCTACGCCGAGCAGGATTTCAAGGATGTCATGCAGGAAATGGCCGAGGCGGGCTTTGCCTTCAAGACGGAATGGTTCGCCCCGCATTTCGAATTCCGCTTCCCGAAATACGGCGATTTCGCCGTCAAGGGCATCGAGTTCGAATTGCGTCACGCCCTCGAACCCTGGCATGTCATGGGCGAGGAGGGCAGTGCCGGGACCACGGTGCGTTACGTCGATTCCTCGGTCGAGCGCGTCCAGGTCAAGGTCAAGGGCATGGCGCCGGATCGTTACGTGCTGACCTGCAACGGCGTCCCCGTGCCGCTGCAGAATACCGGCACCAACGGCGAATTCGTCGCCGGCGTGCGTTATCGCGCCTGGCAGCCGGCGTCCTGCCTGCATCCGACGATCGGCGTGCATGCGCCGCTGGTCTTTGACATCGTCGATACCTGGATGCAGCGTTCGCTGGGCGGTTGCCAGTACCACGTGGCGCATCCGGGCGGACGCAGTTTCGATACCTTCCCGGTCAATGCCTTCGAGGCGGAAAGCCGCCGTCTGGCGCGTTTCTTCCGCTTCGGCCACACGCCGGGCAAGATGCTGGTCGGCACGCCGGTAATTACCGGGGAGCACCCGTTTACGCTAGACTTGCGCCGTTCCTAACCCTTCCTGATGCGGGTGGCGGCCCCCGGGCCGCGAACAAGGGCTGGAAACAGCCCGCCCGCATTGCTCGACTGGCTGAATGGCCCGCACACTACTCGCAATCTATCCCCACACTGCCCGCCGCTACGACGAGATGCTCGCCGCGGACGGTACTGTGCGTCCGCACTGGCGGCAGTTTTTCATCCATCTCGATTCGGTGGCGCCGGACGAGATGCACCGCCGGCTCGATTTCGTCGATCGGCGGATCCAGGAAAACGGGGTCACCTACAACGTCTACGCCGATCCCAACGGCGCCGACCGGCCGTGGGCGCTCGATCCGCTGCCGCTGATCATTTCGCCCGAGGAATGGGCCGAAGTTTCGGCCGCCGTCGCCCAGCGGGCAACCGTGCTCAATGCCATGCTGGCCGATCTTTACGGCGAACAGAAACTGCTCGCCGACGGCCTGCTGCCGCCCGCCCTGGTCTATGGCCAGCACGGCTACCTGTGGCCCTGTCAGGGTATCAAGCCGGCCGGCGGCACCTGGCTGCACCAGTACGCCGTCGATCTGGCGCGCTCGCCGGACGGCAAGTGGTGGGTCATCGCCGATCGCACGCAGGCGCCTTCCGGCGCCGGTTACGCGCTGGAAAATCGCCTGGTGGTCTCGCGCGTCTTCCCGGAAATGTTCCGTGACCTGCATGTCCAGCATCTGGCCGATTTCTTCCACGACCAGCAGGACGGTCTGGCGGCGCTGGCGCCGGTCGAGGGCGACGAACAGCCGCACATCGTGTTGCTCACCCCGGGACCGTACAACGAAACCTATTTTGAACACGCCTACCTGGCCCGCTATCTCGGTTTCCCGCTGGTCGAGGGGCAGGACCTGGCGGTGCGCGGCGAAACCGTCTATCTGAAGACCCTGCGCGGCCTGAAACGCATTCACGTCATCCTGCGTCGGCAGGACGACGATTACTGCGATCCGCTCGAACTGCGCGGCGATTCCGCCCTTGGCATTCCCGGTCTGCTCAATGTCGCCCGGGCCGGGCGCGTCGTCATCGCCAATGCGCTGGGTAGCGGCCTGCTATCCTCCGGCGCCTTGATGGGCTTTCTGCCGGCGATCTGTCGCAAGCTGCTCGGCGAGGAACTGGCGATGCCCTCGGTGGCGACCTGGTGGTGCGGCGAGAAGCCGGCGCTCGAATACGTCCGCGAGAATTTCGACGACCTGGTGATCAAGCCGGCCTACCCGACGCAGCGCATGGACCCGGTGTTCGGTCACGAACTGAAGGGCGAAGCGCGCGAGGAAATGCTGCGCCGCATCGAAGCCCGGCCACATGCCTATGTCGCCCAGGAAATGGTCAACCTGTCGCAGGGGCCGACCTGGAGCCGTTCGCACGAACGGCGTCTGCTCGCCCGGCCGGTCGGCTTGCGCGCCTATGCCGTGGCGACGCCGGACGGTTATTCGGTGATGCCCGGCGGCCTGGCCCGCGTCGCGACCGGCGCCAGCGACCGCATCATCTCGATGCAGCGCGGCGGTTCCTCGAAGGATACCTGGGTGCTGACCAACGGCCCGGTCAGCGATTTCAGCCTGCTCAAGCCCTCTCTCGGCGTGCGCGACCTGGTGCGGGCCGGTGCCAACCTGACTTCGCGCGTCGTCGAGAACCTGTTCTGGCTCGGTCGCTATTCCGAACGTTTCGACGACAGCGCCCGGATGTTGCGGGTGGCGCTGAGTCGGGTGGTCGAATCGGCCGGCGAAAAGACGCCGGCCTTGATTTCGGCGATGGATATGGCGCTGCATCTGCGCATCCTGCCGACGCCGGAAGAGGATACCAAGATCAAGGAAGGCAGCGAGCATGTCCTCCTCGAAGCGATCTACGACCCGGACCAGCCGGGTAGCCTGGCCGGTAATATCCGCAGCCTGTTGTGGTCGGCGACGCATGTCCGCGACCGCCTCTCGCTTGATCACTGGCATTCGCTGAACCGCCTGCAGCGCGAGCAGCAGACAGCGCTCAAGACGCATCCGACGCTGCCCGAGGCGATTGCCTTTCTCGACCGCGTGCTCAGCGTTTCCTCGTCGCTCACCGGCTTCGCCATGGACAACATGACGCGCGACGATGGCTGGCGTTTCCTGATCATCGGCCGCCGTCTCGAACGCCTCTCCTTCCTCGCCCAGACGGTCGCCAATTTCCTCAGCATGTCGTCGTCGCGCGGTTCGGGCAGCCTGGAGTGGTTGCTTGAACTGAGCGATTCAATCATCACCTATCGCTCGCGTTACTCGCGCCTGCCCGAATTGCTGCCGGTGCTCGACCTGTTGGTCTTCGACAACAGCAACCCGCATGGCGTCATCTTCCAGGCCGAGGTCGCCGCCCGCTATCTCGAACGCATGGCCCGCGAACTGGGCGAAGAGAGCGGCAGCCCCCTGCCGGATGTGCTCGGTCGGTTGCGCACCTTCGATCTGGCGGTTCTCGAACGGGTGCGACTGGGCCAGTGCCAGCCGAATTCGCCCTGTGCCGAACTGGCGGGCCTGCTCTGGGAGCTCGATGCCGCGGCCATCCAGCTCTCCGACTGGCTGGGCATGCGCTACTTCACTCACGTCGGCGATGTCAGCCGGCAAACGATGGCGCTGTGAGCATGGCCAAGACGCCCGTTCGTTACCACGTGCTGCATGAAACGACTTACGACTACGGTAGTCACGTTTCCCTGTCCCAGCAACAACTCCACCTCTCGCCACGGATTCTGGCCTGGCAGCAGATCGAGGAGCAGCGCATCGAGATCCGGCCGACCCCCAACTGGCGGCGCGACGGGCAGGACGCTTTCGGCAATCCGGTGACCTGGATCGCTTTCCATGCGCCGCACGAGATGCTTTTCATCAGCTCGGCGATGACCATCGCGGTCCGCCCACACCTGCCCGACAACCTTGAAAAGTCCGTGCCCTGGGACGAACTGCGCGACCGCCTGGCCTATGACGCGACGGCGCCGGCGCCGGAAGATCTCGAGGCGACGCGTTACCTGTTCGAGAGCGCCCATGTCCGCATTAAGCATGAGCTGGCCGATTACGCGGCGGATTGCTTTCCGCCCGGCCGGCCGGTATTGCTCGGCGCCCAGGCGCTGATGACGAAAATTTTCAAGGAATTCAAGTTCGATCCGGAGGCGACCACGGTATCGACCCCGGTCATGGAAGTCCTGGAAAAGAAACGCGGTGTCTGCCAGGACTTTGCCCACCTGATGATCGCCTGTATGCGGGCACTTGGTCTGGCGGCACGTTATGTCAGCGGCTACCTGCTGACCCATCCGCCCGTCGGCAAACCCCGGCTGATCGGGGCCGATGCCTCGCACGCCTGGGTTTCGGTCTATGCGCCGGGTTTCGCCGACCCCTGGGTGGATTTTGACCCGACCAACAACCTGCTGCCCGATACCGAACACATCACGGTCGCCCTTGGCCGCGATTTCGGCGATATTTCGCCGCTGCGCGGCATCATCCTGGGGGGCGGCGGTGCCGAACCCGAGGTTGCGGTCACCGTCACCCCGCTTGACGAGGCTGTGGCGCCCGTCGCCCTCGCGGTGGCGCCGAATGACAAGCCAGCGGCCCCGGCCGGCGGGCCAGCCAGCGACTGATGCGGCGTCTCGCCATCATCGGCGGCGGTCCGGCCGGCCTGATGGCGGCCGAAGTGCTGGCCGCCGGGCAGGGGGCTGAAGTTGCGGTCTACGATGCGATGCCGTCGCTCGGCCGCAAATTCCTGATGGCCGGTAAGGGGGGCATGAATATCACGCATGCCGAGCCCTTGCCGGATTTCATCGGGCGTTATGGCGAACGGCAAGAAGAAATCGCTCGCCTGCTCGACGGCTTCGGTCCGCAGGCCTTGCGCGACTGGATCCACGGTCTGGGCATCGAAACCTTCATCGGCACCTCGGGCCGGGTTTTCCCGAGCGGGATGAAAGCGGCGCCGTTGCTGCGCGCCTGGTTGCACCGTTTGCGTCAGCAGGGCGTGCATTTCCATGTCCGCCATCGCTGGCTGGGCTGGACGCCCGAGGGCGCCTTGCGTTTCGCGACGCCGGAGGGGGGGCGGGAGATCACCGCCGATGCCGTCATCCTGGCCCTGGGCGGCGGCAGTTGGTCCAAGCTGGGCTCGGACGGGGCCTGGGTTCCCCTGCTGGCCGAGCGCGGCATCGCCATCGCGCCGCTCAAACCGGCCAATTGCGGTTTCGATGTCGGGTGGACGCCCTATTTCCGCGAACGTTTCGCCGGCCAGCCGGTAAAGCCGGTCATCGCCGCCATCGGCGAGCGGCGCCAACAGGGCGAGTTCAATATTACCGCGACGGGCATCGAAGGCGGCTTGATCTACGCGCTTTCGGCGCCCCTGCGCGATCGCCTGGCACAGCACGGAGCGGCGGCACTGACCCTGGACCTGGCGCCCGGCCGCTCGCTGGAAAGACTGACGGCCGATCTGGCGCAAGCCCGCGGTCGCGATACGCTGGCCAATCATCTGCGGCGGCGGGCCGGCATTGAGGGCGTCAAGGCCGGCTTGCTACGCGAATTGTGTCGGCCGGAGACTTTCCAGTCGCCGCTTGCCCTGGCCTCCGCCATCAAGGCCTTGCCCCTGCCGGTGGGCGCGACGCGCCCGCTCGACGAAGCGATCAGCAGTGCCGGCGGCGTGTCTTTCGCGGGGCTCGACGGCCAACTCATGGTGCGCGGTTTGCCCGGGGTTTTTTGTGCCGGGGAGATGCTGGACTGGGAGGCGCCGACCGGCGGTTATCTGCTGACGGCCTGTTTCGCCAGCGGCTGGGCGGCCGGCCATGGTCTCCTGGCCTGGCTGGCGGACGGTGGAAGAGGCGGCGACTGGACCTAGGTACATGTTTCGGCGGGAGGAAATGGGCTAATCTTGCGTCCATAAACTGTCGGCCGGGCTGGCCGGCGATCAATACGGAGGAGCGGCCTTGGCGCAGACTTGTATTCTGGTAGTCGATGATGAGCCGATCGGTCGTGAGACCCTGGCCGAAAACCTCAGCGAGGAAGGTTATGCGGTGGTCGAGACGGCGTCGGGGGCGGCCGCCTGGCGCGAAATCGATGCGGCGCCGGAGCGTTTCGACGCCATCCTGCTCGATCGCATGATGCCGGACATGGACGGTATCGAGATTTTGCGCCGGGTCAAACTGCGCCCCGATATGGCGCATGTCCCGGTCATCATGCAGACCGGAATGACGGCCGATGCCGACGTTCTCGAGGGCCTTCGGGCCGGCGCCTATTATTACCTGACCAAGCCCTTCTCGGCTGACACGCTGCTCGCCATCGTCGCGGCGGCGACGCGCGATTACCGCGGGCACAAGGAACTGGCCGATGAGGTCAAGCGCCAGGGGCGGACCCTGGCCTGCCTGCTCGAGGCGCGTTTCGCTTTCCAGACGCCGGAAGAGGCGCGCAATCTGGCGGCCTTGGCCGCCAACGCAGCACCGGATCCGGGCCGCGTGGTTCTCGGCTTGTCCGAGCTGATGCTCAATGCCGTCGAACATGGCAATCTGGGGATCGGTTACGAGCAGAAATCGCGACTCATCGAGGAAGGGCGACTGCAAGAGGAAATCGAGCGCTTGCTGACCCTCCCCGAGCATCTCGTCCGCCACGCCGAACTCGAAATAGAACGGAGCGAGGGCGAACTGGTTTTCATCATCCGCGATCAAGGGCCCGGCTTCGATTGGCCGAGTTATCTCGAAATGAGCCCGGAGCGGGCTTTCGATACGCATGGCCGGGGCATCGCCATGTCCAGGATGATCAGTTTCGATAGTCTGGAATACCGCGGTTGTGGCAACGAGGTCAAAGCTGCCATCAGGCTCTGAAACGCCCGCCGTTCAGTCGGTATCCCGTCCGGCGAGGGCTTTTTCGAGCAGCAGCAGGGCCTGCGGGAAGTCGAAATTTTCCAGCTGCCGGCGGAAGGCGGGGTAGTCCGCAGCGAGCGTGGCGCTGAGCTGCTCGCTTCCCTGCTGGGCCAGCGCCAGGCTTTCCATGTCGTCTTCGGCGAGCAGGGCCAGCAACTGTTCGATTAGCTGGCGGTGACCGGCCGGGTCGGTTGCCGGCGGGGACGGGGTATCGGCGCCGAGCGCCGCGCCCAGGGCGGCCAACTGCTGCTGATGGACAGCCTCCAGCGCCCCGGCGAGTTCCATGCAGCGCTGGTTCGGCTCATCGTTGCGGAGGGCTTGCTCGAGGGCCAAAGCGGCAGCGCGGATGCTCTCCAGGCCGAGCGTGGCGGCGACGCCCTTTTGGGTATGGGCGAGCCGTTGCGTCGTTGCCTGGTCGCCGGCCGCCAGGCTCTGGCAGATTTCGGCAGCGGCCCCGCCATGGTGCTCGAGATACTTGTGGAGCAGGCTGATATAGCGCTCCGCCTTGCCATTCAGCGAGGCCAGGCCGACCTTGCAGTCGATGCCGGGCAGGGCGGCCAGTCGTTCGAGAACAACCGCGACGGCCGGGAGAGGCGCGGGCGCCGGGGTGGCCGGCGCGATTGCGGCTTCGGGCCGCGGCGCGCCGGCCGGCAACCAGCGCAGGAGCAAGGCATAGAGCGTTTGCGGGGCGACCGGTTTGCCGATGTGGTCGACCATGCCGGCGGCCATGCAGGTTTCGCGGTCCTCGCTGAAGGCATTGGCGGTCATGGCAACGATGATGGTGGATGACTTTCCCGGTAGCGCCAGAATCTGCCGGGTGGCGGCCAGGCCATCGAGCACCGGCATCTGCATATCCATCAGGATCAGGTCGTAGTCTTTCTCGCTGGCGAGGTCCACGGCCTTCTGCCCGTTGTCGGCAAGATCGGCGTTGAGTCCGGCATGGCGCAGCATATCGAGGGCGACTTCCTGGTTCAGCGGATCGTCCTCGACCAGCAGAATACGGGCGCCATGGCGGGTCCGGCGAACTTCTGCCTCGCTGTCGAGCGGCTCGGCGGGACGCGGTGCGCTGTCCTCGGCAAGTGCCGCGATGCCCAGGCTGGCTGTCATCCAGAAGGTACTGCCGCGCCCGGGCGTGCTGCTCATGCCGGCCTCGCCGCCCATCATGCGGGCCAGTTGCCGGCTGATCGCCAGGCCCAGTCCGGTGCCGCCGAAGCGCCGGGTGGTGGTGTCGTCGGCCTGTTCAAAGGGGAGAAAGAGACGGTTCTGGATGGCCGGGTCGATGCCGATCCCGGTGTCTTCCACTTCCAGGCGCAGGATGATCCGTTCGGCGCTGCTTTCGGCGACGCTGGCGCGCAACAGGATATGACCGCGCTCGGTAAATTTGATGGCGTTGGAGAGGAAGTTGAGGAGAACCTGTTGCAGGCGCTTGGGGTCGCCGTGGAGACCGGCCGGCAGGCCGGGGTCGAGCGCCGAGAGGAGGGCCAGGCCTTTGTCGCGGGCCCGATAGTCGACCATCTCCAGGGTTTCGGCAATGATGCGACGTAGCGAAAAGTCGCTCTCTTCCAGGTGCAGCTTTTCCGCCTCGATTTTGGAAATGTCGAGGATGTCGTTGATGATGCCGAGCAGGTGCCCGGCCGAATCGGCTATCCGGTCGAGGCGTTCCTTGTCGCGGGAATCGGCGCTGTCGCGGCGGATCAGGTGGGTCAGGCCGATCACCGCATTGAGCGGCGTCCGGATCTCGTGGCTCATGTTGGCGAGAAAGGCGCTCTTGGCCCGACTGGCCCGCTCGGCATGTTCCTTGGCCGCGGCCAGTTCGACCGTGCGCTCGCTGACCATGTGTTCCAGTTGGCGGCGATATTCCTCCAGTTCGCTGTCGATCTTGTGGCGATCGGTGACGTCGGAGGCAAAACCGAGAATGTGCGAGATGCCGGCGATGTCGATGATCGCCGCCGAGATTTCGATATTGCGGGGCTGCCCGATACGATCGCACCAGATCGCCTCGTAATTGAGCAGCGAGCCCCGTTCCAGCAAGTTGGCCAGCCATTTGTCACGGGCTTCGATATCCCTCCACAGGCCGAGTTCGAGCGCCGTCTTGCCGAGCATTTCCTGGCGCTGCCAGCCGAAGTAGCGCAGGTAGTTGTCGTTGGCATCGACGATGCGGCCGTCATCGGTGCGGGCGATGGAGGCGGCCAGCGGGCTGGCGTTGAAGGCAATGCGGAAACGTTCCTGTTCGGCCCGGGTGGCGCTTTCGGCATGGAATAACTGACGATAGCGACGGATGCCCCGGGTCTGATAGATGAAGCCGAAAATACTCGCCGTGCTCAACAGGAGAACGGCGATCAGGCCGAGAATCAGACGCGAGGCGCTGACCCAGTTGCTGAGGGCTTCCTGGCGGGTGATTTTGCTGATCAGATACCACGGCGAGTCGGGAATCGCCTGCACGGCGGCAATCACCGGCCGGCCGGAGTAGTCGTTGCCTTCGACAACGCCGCTGCGGCCGGCGAAGATGGCCTGGATGGCGGGTACGTCGGTGCGGCTCGAGGGCAGGCGGAATTTGAGCGGCGCGCCGGCCTGGTGGCGTAACTCGCTGAGATAGAGGGCATCGTCTTCATCGCGCCGGACGAGCAGGGTTTCGCTGGTCTGGTTGGGCGTGGGGGGCAATTGCAGGGTGGGGAACAGGTAGGTGCGCGGGTCGATCTGCAGAACGAGCGAGCCGATGCGCGGTGCCGAGGGGGCGTCGCTCAGGCGCAAGGGGGCAATCAGGTCGGCATGGAGCAGGCCGCTGGCCGGATCGGTATGCAAGTCGGTGAGGCCGGCTTGCCGTGATCGGGTGAGCATTTCGTTGGCCAGGAATAGCGGGTCCTGCAGTTCCCCCGAGCGTTTGCTCAGACTCAGCCGGATCTTGCCGGCGGCGTCGAGGAGAAGGATGTCGACATAGCCCTTGTTTTTGGCCAGCGACTGCAGGCGGTCGAGCAGTTCTTTTTCGCCCGCCGCATCCGCTCTGGCCAGCCAGGTCCTGACCTCCTCGCCGAGCCAAGGGTCATCGCTCAATACCTGGGCATCGGCTATCCGTTCGCGTCGCCAGTCGTTGATTTGGCGCGCCTTGAGTTCGGCCACGGCGAGCCTTTGCTGGCCGGCCTGGTTGAGCAGTTGCTGGCGTTCGACGCGGTAAAGCTGGGCGCCGCCGCCGCCCAGCAGCAGGATGCTGAGCAGCAGGGCGGGCAGGAACCAGCCGGGCAGCGGTGACGGGGAATCTGCTTCTTCAGACATTGCCGGGCTGGCCGAGGGAAATGCTATCGAGCAGGGTGAGGGCCGCTTCGAAGTCAAAATTGCTGATGGCGGCGTCGAATGCGGCGTAGTGGTCGCCCAGTAGTTTCCCGAGCAGCGGGGCCACCTCGGCGATCAGGGGGAGGGCGCCAAGATCGCCATGGCGCAGGTGCTGGCGCAGTTTGAGCAATTGCCGCTGCTCGTCCTCGCCGACCGTCGGTGCCGCTACAGCCGGGGCCGCTACCGGGGCGCTGGGGAGCAGCGTCGCCAAGGCCTCGCTCAGCCTGCCATAAGCATTGGCACAGGTGCTGATCAGGGCCTCGATGTCGTTGCCCTTGCCCGGTTCGCGAATCGCCATCTCGAGATCGCTGGCGGCTTGCCGAATGGCATTGGCGCCCAGCGTGCCGGCCGCTCCCTTCAGCGAATGCGCCAGGCGGCGAGCTTCGTTGTTGTTGCCGACGCTCAGCTCGTGGCGGATTTGCGCGAAGTCAGCGTGGTGATTGCCGGCAAACTTGCCGAGCAGGCGGCAGTAGCTGCTCAGTCGACCGCGCACGGCTTGCAGGCCGAACAGGGTGTCGAGATCCGCTAGCTTGGCGAGCGCCGCCAGCAACTCGTCATCGTCGCTGGCGGCGCTCGCGGCAAGCGTCGCCAGCGCTGCCGGGGCGGGCGGCGGCAAGGCGGTGGCAAGCGGCAGCCAGCGGGCCAGGGCGGCAAAAAGGCGGGTCGGATCAACCGGCTTCGCGATGTGGTCGTTCATGCCGACCGCCAGGCAACTCGCCCGGTCTTCGTCGAACGCATTGGCGGTCATGGCCAGGATGGGGACCGTCGCATAGCCGGGCAGTTGGCGAATTTGCCGGGTCGCCTCGATGCCGTCCATGATGGGCATCTGCATGTCCATCAGGATCAACTGGTAAGCCTGTTGGCCGGCCATGGCCAGCGCTTCCGCCCCGTTGCGGGCGATCTCGACGCATAGGCCGGCGCCGAGCAGAAGATCGGTCGCCACTTCCTCGTTGATCTCGTTGTCTTCGGCCAGCAGGATACGGGCGCCGGCATGGCGGGCGGCGATTTCCAGCTCGCTGTTGGCGACCCGCGCCTGGTTGGGCGGGCTTTCCGGACGGGCGGTTTCGAGGCGGGCGGTCAACCAGAAGGTGCTGCCCTGGCCGGGTTTGCTGTCTACGCCGACCGCCCCATTCATCATTTCGGCCAGCCGGAAGCTGATGGCAAGACCCAGCCCGGTGCCGCCGAAACGCCGGGTGGTCGAGCTGTCCGCCTGTTCGAATGGATGGAAGAGGCGGGCCTGGGCTTCCGGGGTGATACCGATACCGGTGTCGCGGACTTCGCAGCGGACCAGTAGGCCATCGCTGTTTGCGTGGAGCAGGCGGGCGGCGATGGTGATTTTGCCGTGCTCGGTAAATTTGACGGCATTCGACAGGAAATTGAGCAGGATCTGTTGCAGGCGGAGCGGGTCGCCATGCAGCAAGGAAGGCAGTTCCGGGTCGACTTCGCAGAAAATGGGCAGATGCTTGGTTTCGGCGCGGTCGGCAATCAGGGCGCGGACCGTTTTGAAGGTGTCGATCAGTGAGAAATTGGTTTTTTCCAGGCTCAGCTTGCCGGCCTCGATTTTCGACAGATCAAGGACATCGTTGATGATCGACAGCAGGTGCTGGGCCGCCCCGGCCACCTTGGCCAGGCGGCTTTGTTGCTGCGGGTCGCTGGTGTTGCGCTGGGCGAGATGGGTGAGGCCCATGATGGCATTCATCGGGGTCCGGATTTCGTGGCTGATGTTGGCCAGGAAGGCACTCTTCGCCCGGTTGGCTTTTTCGGCGTCATCCCTGGCCTTGATCAATTCGGCCGTCCGTTCGTCAACGAGGATTTCGAGATGGTGGCGATGGCTTTCCAGTTCGGCGGCAATGCGCTTTTTCTCGGTGATGTCTTCCTTGATCGCCAGGTAGTGGGTGATATGCCCATCCGGCTGGCGGACCGGGGAGATGATCGCGAATTCTTCGAAAATCGAGCCGTCCTTGCGCCGGTTGATGAACTCGCCGCGCCAGATTTCGCCGCGCTCCAGGGTTTGCCAGAGATTGGTGTAGGTGGCCGGCGGCGTCTGCCCGGAATGCAGCAGGCGCGGATTGGCGCCGACGATTTCCCGACGGCTGTAACCGGTGTTGCAGACAAAGGCGTCATTGACATATTCGACCTCGCCAAAGACATTGGTGATGACGATGTTGTGCGGACTCTGCTCGATGGCCAGCGAGTGCTTGCGCAATTCCTCCCCGGCGGCGCGCCGTTCGGTGACGTCCTGGACGGTACCGACGGCATAGCTGGCCTGGCCGTTGGCGGCGAAATGGACATGGGCGCGCTCGCGCACCCAGCGGATGGCTTCATTGACCACGATGCGATGCTCGGTATCGTATACCCGGCCGAGCAGTGCGGCATTCCAGTCGGCCAGCACGCGTTCGCGATCATCGGGGTGCACCCGCTCGACGAAGGAGTCGAGCGAGAGCACGGTGTTTTTCGGCAAGGCGAAAATCTTGTAGGCTTCGTCGGTCCATTGCAGCCGCTTGCTTGGAATGTCCAGCGTCCAGCTCCCCAGATTGGCGATGGCCTGGGCTTCGCGCAGGGCATTCTGGTTTTCGCGCAACTGCCGGTTGAGGGCGTGTGCCTCGGTGACGTCCTGAATGATGCCGAAGAGGCGGGTCATGCGCCCGTTTTCATCCAGCTTGACCTCGCCGACGCCATGCACATGGCGGACTTCGCCAGTGCTGCGGCGCACGATCCGGTACTCGACATCGAAATGCAGGTTCTGGGCGCGAATCTGCCCCCGCTGATAGGCAATCAGATTGGCCCGGTCATCCGGGTGCACGAGGTCGATCCAGCTTTTTTTCGAGCGGACGAAGTGGGTGTCGATGCCGAAAATCTCGTCCAGCATCGGCGACGAGGTCCACATGTTCCGTTGCGGTTCGAGTTGGAAGTGACCGAGGCGGGCCAGACGCTCGGCCCGTTGCAGGTCGGCCTCGCGCTGGGCCAGGGCCGTCCGCGAGCGCTGCATGGCGAGCCCGATGCCGATCTCGCCGGCGAGATCGCACAGCAGCGGCATTTCGTCGTCGTCGAAAGCCTCGGCATGGGCTGAGTAGAGATTGAGGGTGCCGATGATCTGCCCATTGATGCGTAAAGGCAGGGCGGCCGACGACTGGAACGCCGAGTCGCGGGCGAAGTCGCGCCACAAGGCATAGGATGGATCGTTCGGCGCATCGTGCACGATGACCGGGATGCCGCTCCGGATACAGCGTCCGGTCGGTCCCTGGCCGTGCGGTACGTCGGCCCAACTGATGTTGAGCGAGTTGAGATAGTCGGTGCTGAAGCCCGATCCGGCCAAGGGGATGACGCGACGTTCGCTGTCGGCCATGGCCTGGGCCACCCAGGCGTAGCGATAGTCGCCGATTTCGACGGCGATATGGCAAATCTCGCTGAGCATTTCGATTTCGTCGTCGTGCCGGATGAGCGCCTGGGCAACGCTGCTCATCAGGCGCAGGGCGCGGTTCTGCCGATTGAGGGCGACGCTCGCCTGTTGCCGTTCGCTGATGTCGGTCAGGATGCCGGTGGTCAGCAGCGGTTGGCCGTCGGCCTGCCGTTCGATGATACAGCCCCGGTCTTCGACCCAGAGCCAGCTTTGGTCGGCGCGCCGAATCCGGTATTCGGCCCGGTATGTCGTTTCGGCACCGCAGCGTAGCTGCTCGAAGGCACTTTCCAGTGGCCCGAGGTCGGCGGGATGGATGCGGGCCAGCAGGTCGGCCCGCGACTGCGGGGCGGTGCCGGCATCGCAGCCGAGCATGTGCAGGGCGCCACCGCTGAAAATATGGCGGTCATGGGCATGGTCGTATTCCCAGTTGCCGGCCCCGGCGGCATCGAGTGCCATTTGCATGTGCGCTTCGAGGCGCAGCCGGTTGCGTTCCTGGCTGACCTTTTCCAGGGCGCTATCGAAATGTTGTTTGGCCAGATGGTCGAACAGGCGGCGCTGGCTGACCACCCCGGCAACATTGCCGGCCAGGTCGAACACCACCATGTGTCGCAGATGCAGTTCGGTCATCTGCTCGAGCGCGTCGTTCAACGATTGCGCAAGGCCGAGACCGCGCACCGGACGGCTCATCACCTGGCCGATCCTGACCGCTGCGGGGTTGGGAAACTGGTTGACCAGGCGCGGGATGTCGCGCTCGGTGAGAATGCCGAGGGTGCGCTCCTGATCGGCGATGACGATGTAGTCCGAAGCGCGTTGCGCCATCGCGCTGATCGCCTGCTTCAGCGGAGCCTCCGGGGAAAGACGCGGAATATCGCGTTCCATCAGGCTTTCCAGGGTACGCAGGTGGCGGAATATGTCGGCCCCGATGTGCACGCGGAAATCGGTATCGCTGACCAGTCCGAGCGTCCGGCCGCTGGCCGAGACGATGACCAGATGGCGGATATTGTGCCGCATCGCCAACTGACGGGCGGCGAAAAGATCCATCTCGGCCGGGGCGGTGATCAGGGGTTTCGACATCAACTGCTCGACCGGCGTATCGAGGGCGGCATCCTGGTTGAGGTAACGGACAATGTCCGTCTCGGTAACGATGCCTTGTGCGACGCCGTCGATTTCGACCAGCAGGCTGGACGTTCCCGCCTCGGCCAGGCGACGGAGGACGTCGGCCAGCGTTTGTTGCGGAGCAATGCTTTGGACGGTGCGCGACATGATGTCGGCGAGCGTCGCGAAGGGCCGGGAGTTCATGGCGTGCCTGAGACGGATGAAGGTTGGCTAAGCAGGGTGTCGGTAATCAAGGGAATCAGGCGCTGGTGTTGTTCGGCCAGTTCGGTCAGGCGCTGCTCGACTTCGGCGCCGGCTGCGCTTTGCTGCAGAGCGGCTTCGAGGCGCGCCGCCGCTTCCTGGATGGCTATGATGCCGAGCGTGGCAGCCGCCCCTTTCAGGGAATGCGCGGCACGCAAGGCGTCGTTCCGTTGCCCGGCCGAGAGCAGGCGGGCGATCTCGTCGGGGGCGTCGGCATGAGTCTGGGTGAAAGTGCGGAGCAGACGGGTATAGCTGCCGGTCCGGCCGCGCACCGCGTTGAGTCCGATATGGGGATCGAGACCGGAAATCTGGGCCAGCGCGTCGCTCAGGCTGGGGTACACGGTGCTCTCCGCCGCTGCCACTTGTGGCAGGCCGGGGCCGCCATCGGCCTGGGCGGGACTCGGCGCGGGCAGCCATTTGATCAGGCTGGCGTAGAGATCCTGCGGGTCTACCGGCTTGGCGACATGGTCGTTCATGCCGGCTTCGAGACAACGTCGCTGGTCTTCGCTGAAGGCGTTCGCCGTCATCGCCAGGATCGGTACGTGCCGAGCGCTGGCGGCCTCCTTCTGGCGGATCGCCCGGGTGGCGGCGAGACCGTCCATGATGGGCATCTGGACGTCCATCAGGATCAGGTCGTAGGTATGTTTGGCGGCCATTTCGACCGCCATTTTTCCGTTGTCGGCGACCTCGGCCTGGAGACCGACGGCGCGCAGCAGGTCAAGGGCGACTTCCTGATTGATCAGATTGTCTTCGGCGAGCAGGATGCGCTTGTTGCGGTAAGCAGCAGCCAGTCGGCTTTCGGGATTGGCCTCGATGGGGAGCGGGCTGCCGTCCTCGCTCAAGGCGCTGCCGGCGTGCAGGCGGGCGCTGAACCAGAAGGTGCTGCCCTGGCCGGGCACGCTGTCGAGGCCGGTTTCGCCGCCCATCAGCAAGGCCAGGCGGCGGGCGATGGCGAGGCCCAGGCCGGTGCCGCCAAAGCGCCGGGTGGTGGAACTGTCGGCCTGTTCAAAGACATCGAAAATCCGCGCCTGTTGCTCGAGCGGGATGCCGATCCCGGTGTCGCTGACCGAAAAACGCACCAGCAGGTCGCTTGCCGTTTTTTCCAGGAGCTCGATGGCGACCGTGATACTGCCCCGCTCGGTAAATTTGACGGCATTGGAGAGATAGTTGAGCAAGACCTGGCCGATGCGCAAAGCATCGCCATTGAGGACCGGCGGCAAGGCCGGGTCGATGTTGCGGTGGAATTGCAGGGCGCGCGAGCGGATGCGGTCAAGGAGCAGGGCCGAGGTGTTGTCGAGCAGCCGGCGCGGCGAGAAATCGGTGGCGACGAGTTCCAGCTTGCCGGCCTCGATTTTCGAAATGTCGAGAATCTGGTTGATGATGGCCAGCAGGTGATGGGCCGCGTGGCCGGCCTTGCTCAGCCGTTCTTGTTGCGCTGGATCGTGGGTGTTGCGTTCGGCAAGATGGGTCAGGCCGATGATGGCATTCATCGGGGTGCGGATTTCATGGCTCATGTTGGCCAGGAAAGTGCTTTTGGCGCGGTTGGCTTCTTCGGCCAGGTCCTTGGCGGCGGCCAGCTCGGCGGTGCGGGCGGCGACCAGCTCTTCCAGATGGTGGCGGTATTTTTCCAGTTCGGCCGCCGCCTGACGTCGTTCCGTGATGTCGTCGATGAACACGACAAGATGGGGCGAACCGTCCATCTGTACCATTTCGGCCGACATGCTGATCATTCGTTGCCGGCCATCCCGGCCGACGCCAATGCTTTCGAAATCGTACAGGCAACCGTCGCGGCGGATGATCTCGAGCATTTTCAGGCGGTCCGCCTCGTTGCCCCAGAGGCCGGCTTCGACGGTGGTGCGGCCGATCAGTTCCTCGCGCGTCCAGCCGTATTCGTGCAACAGGCGGTCATTGGCGTCGACCAGCTTGCCATCTTGCAGGCGGGTGATGCAGGCGGCGATCGGGGTGGCGCGGAAGGCCGTGGCCAGCCGCTCCTGGAGCTGGGAAATCTCGTCCTGGGCTCGTTCCTGCTCGGAAATGTCGATGAAGAACGAGAGTATGTAAGGCTGGTCGCCGAGGGCGATGATTTCGGCCGACAAGCTGACCCGCATCGGCTGGCCATCGCGCATCAGCCATTCCGTCTGGTAGTCGCGCAGGCGACCGCGCACCTCGAGCTGGCGCCGCCACAGTTCGCGGCTTTCCGCGTTCGGCCAGAGCTTGATGTCGAGCGAACTGCGGCCGATCAACTCGGCGCTCGGCCAGCCGGTAAGGCTGGTGAATTGCGGGTTGATGTCGAGAAACTGGCCGTCGCTGATCGAGGTCAGGGCGATCGCCGCTGGGCTGGCATTGAAGGCGACCTCGAAGCGCTCCTGCATTTCGTGCAATTGCGAGATGTCGCGACCGATGCCGAGGACGCCGATGACTTTGCCGTCGGCGTCGCGCATCGGCGCCTTGATGGTATTGAGAAACTCGCGATGCCCGTCGCTGGCGAAACTGACCCACTCCTCGTTGCTGCGCGGGGCGTCGGCGAGCAAGGCGGCCTGGTCGTTGGCCCGGAAGAAGCAGGCCTGCTCATGATCGACAAAGTCAAAATCGGTCCGGCCGATGATTTCCTTCTCGCTGGCCCCGAAAAATTTCTCGAAACGCTTGTTGCAACTCAGATACACGCCTTCGGTATCCTTCAGCCAGACCAGGTCGGGCAGGGTGTCGAGCAGGCTGCGCAAGCGGCCGCGATCTTCGGCGATTTGCCGGGCGGCGCTGAGGGCGGCTGCCTGGGCCTGATTCTCGATGCTCTGGCGCTCCTTGATCTGGCCGAGCAGGCGGCGCAGCAAAAGGGCGAGCAGGGTGGCGGTGACGGCAACGAAAAACCATCCCTTCAGCGTGTTGGCGATCAGGTTCTGCGCCGGGTCGGGAAAGATCGAGCTGGTCAGGCGATCGGAAACCAGAATCCACAGCACGGCGAGCACGACATAGGGAACGACGACTTGCGCGACGCCAGCCTGGACGCTTTCGTTATGCTTGGACTGGCGCATGCGCGGGGCGGGTTTCATGGTGAGCTGACAAAATTGCCTCAGTCAGCGTAGGCGTCGGCGATTGCCTTGAATGTCGGAAACTGGCCGGTGAAGGCGAGAACGATATCGGGATCGAAATGGCTGCCGCTGCCGTCGACGATCATGCTGCGCGCCTGTTCGAGCGGGAAGGCCGGTTTGTAGACGCGTTTGCAGATCAGCGCATCGAAAACGTCGGCCAGGGCCATCAGGCGGGCGGCGATCGGAATCTGGTCGCCGGCCAGGCCGGCCGGATAACCGCTGCCATCCCAGCGCTCATGGTGGTAATGGGCGATGAGCTTGGCGATGGCAAGAAACTCGACCGGTTTTTCGGCATCGCGTTCGGCCATTTCGATGGCATCGCTGCCCAGTTTGGCATGGGTTTTCATGACCTCCCACTCTTCCGGGGTCAGCTTGCCGGGTTTGAGCAGGACATGATCGGGAATGCCGACCTTGCCGATGTCGTGCAGCGGGGCGGACTGGGCCAGGGCATCGATGGTGCGCGGATCGAGAAAGGCGCTAAAGCGCGGGTGGTCGGCCAGCGACAGGGCCAGGGTGCGGACGTATTCCTGGGTCCGTCGCAGGTGGTTGCCGGTTTCCGGGTCGCGGGTCTCGGCCAGGCGGGCCAGGGCGTGAATGCTGACCTGCTGGATCAACTGGTTTTCGCCCATGCGGCGCGCCACTTCTCCCTCGAGATAGCTGTTTTGATCGCTCAGGAAGTCGCGGGCCCGCTTCAGTTCGAGCTGGGTGCGGACGCGGGCCAGGACGATGGCCGGGCGCAGTGGCTTGGTGATGTAATCGACGGCACCGCAGTCGAGGCCATGTTCTTCATCTTCGGTACCGTCCATGGCCGTGACGAAAATGACCGGGATCAGCCGGGTCGCCGGCGACCGGCGCAATTCGGCCAATACCGCGTAACCGTCCATGTCCGGCATCATGACGTCGAGCAGGATGAGGTCGGGGGCGGGATGGCTGCTGGCGATCTGCAGGGCGCGCCGCCCGGAATTGGCGGCGCGGACCCGGTAGGTGGGCTGCAGCAACTCGCCGAGAATACTCAGGTTCTCGGGCGTGTCATCGACGATCAGAACGGTCGGTTGGCCGTTGGTCATGCTCTTTCCCCGCAGACTTTGGTGGAGACAATGGTTCCCGGATTATGGGGGGGCGCCGGGAATATTGCTACTGCGCGGCAAGCTTTTCGTTTATGCCGAATGCTTCGCCTGTTGGTGCTTCAGGGCTCGGTGGGCAGTTTTCAGGGGGCGCGCAGGGTGCCGACGATACGGTGGTAGGTGGCGAAACGGCGTTCGTCGATTTCTCCCGCCTGGAGTGCCGCCGTCAGGGCGCAGTCCGGCTCACGGTTGTGTTGGCAGTCGCGAAAACGGCAGTGGCCGAGATAGGGCCGAAATTCGCGGAAGGCCAGCTCAATTTCCTGTCGATCAAGGTGGCCCAGACCGAATTCCTGCAGGCCGGGCGAGTCGATCAACTGGCTGTCGGGATCGAGGTTGTAGAGCGTGGCGTGGGTTGTCGTGTGCTTGCCGGAGTCGAGGGCCGACGAAATTTCGCGGGTCGCGGCCTGGGCTTCCGGGAACAGTGCATTGACCAGGGTCGATTTGCCCATGCCGGATTGGCCGACCAGCACGCTGGTCTTGCCGTACAGCGTCGGGCGCAGGTCTTCGGCGTGTTCGAGCGCCGAGAGTTGGAGAATGCGGTAGCCGAGTTTCTCGAACATTGCCAGGCGCTGGCGGGCGGCGTCCAGCTTGTCGCTCAGGTCACATTTGTTGAGGACGATCAGGACCTCGATTTCCTCGCTCTCGGCGGCCAGCAGGGCGCGGGTCACCAGTTCGTCGGAAAAGCCGGGTTCGGTGGCGACGACAATGATCAACTGGTCGACATTGGCGGCGATCAGCTTCTGCTTGATCTCGTTCGAGCGGTAGAGCAGGCTGGTGCGCGGCTGGATCGCCTCAATGACGCCCTGGTCGCTGGAGGTCCGGGCGATATCGACGCGGTCGCCGCAGGCGACATCGCTTTTTTTGCCGCGCGGAAAGCAGGGCAGCAAGGTGCCGTCGGCCAGTTGCACGACGTATTGGCGACCATGGGCGGCGACGACGCGACCTTCCATCATGGCCGGGGCGACCGTTGGTTTGCGCTGTGCTTGGTCATCGGGCCAGTTCCTGCAGGCGGGCAATGCGCTGGGCGGCCGGCGGGTGCGAGTCGTAGAACAGCGAATGCAGTGGGTCGGGGGTTAGCGTCGAGGCATTGTCTTCATACAGTTTGACCAGGGCGCGGATCAGGTCGCTGGCCGCGGCGTGTTCGGCCGCGTAGGCGTCGGCGGCGAACTCGTTGCGGCGCGACAGGTAGCTGCCGAGCGGGCTTAAGGGGAAGGTGAAGACCGGGATGACGAGGAAGAAGAGGACCAGCGCCAGGGCGGTGTTTTGCGCCGGCACGCCGAGGCCGGCATAGAACCATGAGGCGTCGATCAACTGGCCGAGCAGCCAGAGGAAAGCGAGGGAAAGCGCAAACATCAGCGCGATGCGCTGGACGACGTGATGTTGGCGGAAGTGGCCGAGTTCGTGGGCGAGCACGGCTTCGACTTCGGCCGGGGCCAGCCGGGCCAGCAGGGTGTCGAAAAAGACGATGCGCTTGTTGTCGCCGAAGCCGGTGAAATAGGCGTTGCCGTGGCTGGAACGTTTCGAGCCGTCCATCACGAAGAGGCCGTTCGAACGAAAGCCGCAACGGCCGAGCAGGGCTTCGATGCGGCTTTTCATTTCGCCCTCGGCGAGCGGCGAGAACTTGTTGAACAAAGGCGCGATCCAGGTCGGGTAGATGAACAGGATGAGCAGGTTGAAAATGCACCAGAACAGCCAGACGTAAAGCCACCAGTAACTGCCCATCGCCCCCATCAGCCAGAGCACGGCGAGGATCACCGGGGTCCCGATGGCGAGGCCGAGCAGGGCTTGTTTGAGCAGGTCGGAGAAGAACAGGCGGAGCGTCATGCGGTTGAAACCGAAGCGGGCTTCGATGACGAACTGGCGATACAGCGAAAAGGGCAGGTCGATGATGCCGGAAATCAACAGCAGGCTGAAAATCAGCGCCAGCCCGTAGGGCAGACCATCCAGTCGGGATGCCCAGAACTCGTGCAGCCATGCCAGACCGCCGCCCAGGGTCAGGGTGAGGAGCAGGGCGGCGTCGACCAGGCTGGTGCGCCAGCCCAAGTGGTTGCGGGCAATGGTGTAATCGGCGGCCTTTTGATGGGCTTCGAGGCCGATGCGTTCGGCGAAATCGGCCGGTACGGCAGCCCGATGGGCGGCGACATGGCGGATCTGGCGCCGGGTCAGCCAGAGGCGGCCGAGCAGGGTCAGGGCGAAGGCGGCAATAAAAAGCGTGCTGAAGGTGGTGGTCACTAAACGGGATTCAAAGGTGTGAGAAAATCGGAGTTTTCAGGAATTTAGGCAATTATATGACAGGCACCGCAAACAACCTCGTCTGGCTGGATATGGAAATGACCGGCCTCAATCCGGACGGCGACCGGATTATCGAAATGGCCATGGTGGTGACCAACTCGGAACTGGAAATGGTGGCCGAATCGCCTTCCTGGGTGGTGCATCAGTCGGATGCCACGCTGGCCGGCATGGATGAGTGGAATCAGAAAACCCACGGCCGCTCCGGATTGATCGACAAGGTCAAGGCGTCGACGCAGGACGAAGCGGCGGTCGAGGCCGAGGCCCTGGCTTTCCTGAAGAAGTACTCGGTGAAGGGGCATTCGCCGATGTGCGGGAATTCGATCGGCCAGGATCGCCGTTTTATGGCCCGTTACATGCCGGAACTGGAAACCTTCTTCCATTATCGCAATCTCGACGTCAGCACCCTGAAGGAATTGTGCAAGCGCTGGCAGCCGGAGATTTACAAGGGCTTCAAGAAAAAGGGGCGGCATACCGCGCTGGCCGATATTTACGAGTCGATCGACGAACTGAAGTACTACCGCACGCACTTCCTCAAGGGTTGAGTTGATGGCTGGCGGTCAGCGGCTGAACAGACGGAATTTTTCTTTCCGATTGCCCGCCCGGCCGCCTTCCCAGACCTTGACCCAGTTGCCTTCCGGCGGCGTCTGTTCCTGCCGGGTATCGCCGCCAACCAGGATCCAGTCGCACTTGCGGCCTTCGCGACTGGTGGCGGCCAGGGGTTCGATCTCGACAAAGTAGGCCAGCGAAGCCAGTTGGGTTTCGTTCAGTCCGCGCTCGGCCAGGCAGCCGTGTTTTTCCGGCAGGGCTTTGGCGACCGCCAGCGCGACCGGACGGTAACTCAGGCCGAAATCGAACCAGGGCAGGATGAGCGTCGTGGCGAGCAGCCACAGGCAGGTAAAACCCAGGCTCCAGTGGGTCAGGCTGCGATAGGGCGAACGTGGCGCGGTGACGATCAACCAGGCCCACCACAAGGTCGTGGCCAGGCCGATGAGCAGGGCCAGCCAGTCGAGGTGGCCGACGAAACCGGGACGCAGAACGATGGCCCGCTGCGCCAACTTTTCCGGCCAGCCGAGCGCCATGGCTGACCAGGCGAGCCAGACGAGACTGACAAAAACGCTGAAAGTCGTCATGGCGAACCAGTCGAAGGCGTTGGCGGCGCCGCGCCGCAGGCTCAGGGCGCCCGGCGTGGCGAGCAGGGCGAGCGGTGGCAGGAGAAGCAGGGCGGGAATTTGCCGCGGCCGATAGGCCAGGGCCAGCATCAGGAAAGTCAGGAGCAGGAAGAGCAGTGGCAGCAATTGCGGCGCCGCTCTGATTTCCTTGCGCCGGGTCCATAAGGTCCAGGCGGCCAGCGGCATGGCGGGGAAGGCGAACCACGGCAGCATGGCCAGGAAGCGCCCGGCGCCGGAAAAGGAAAAAGGCGTCCGGAGTGGGGTCAATTCGGTGTTCAGCCAGCCATGAAAGCGGGCCGGTTCGAGATCGAGTAGCAGCAGCGGCCAGGGCAGGATCAGGAGCAGCGCGAGAGCCAGACCGCGGGCGATGGTTTTCAGGGCTTGCCGGCGATTGGTCGACAACCACCAGGCGACGGGGAGAATCGCCAACAACGGCAGGCTGGGTGCGATGCCGGTGCCGAGCAGGCAGCCGGCCAGGGCGGTGCCGTAGAGAACGCCACTCAGGTCGGGGCGGTGTTCGAGTGCCGCTAGGGCGCCGAGGGCGCCGGCGTAGGCGGCCAGCGCAATGAGCATCGGTTGCGCGTCGTGGGCGTGGAAAAGCAGGCCGGTGCAGCCGGCCAAGAGTAGCGGGCTGGCCGCCGCGCTTTCCTGGCCGTAGAGTTCGCGGCCGGCATAGTAAAGCCCGATCAGGGCGAGGGCGACCCAGACGCCGCTGACCAGGCGGATGGCTTCATGCATCGGCAGCAGCCCGCCGAAGAGTTGGCCGGTCAGCGCGGCGCTCCAGTAATAGAGCGGCGGTTCGTGGAAAGGACGGCCGGCCAGATCGGGGGACAGCCAGTCGCTGAAGTGCAGCATGTGCCAGGCCGTGCCGATGTGGATGGCATCTTCGCCCTTCCATGGATCGCGCCCGAAAAGGCCGGCCAAGACGTAGAAGGCGAGCATGGCGGCGAGCATCCAGCCGGCCGGCGGCAGGCGGATACCGCGACGGATCAGGGCGACAAAATCGGGCATGAGCTCACGCGTGTTGGGCAGAAATGAAAAAGGCAGCCTGCCGGCTGCCTTTTATACCGCAATTCGGACGAATCAGGCAGCGGACTTGCCGCGCATGGCGCCGAACTTCTGGTTGAACTTTTCAACGCGACCGGCGGTGTCGACAATCTTTTGCTTGCCGGTGTAGAACGGGTGGCACAAAGAGCAGACTTCGACATGAAGGGCTTTCTTCATGGTGGAGCGGGTCGTGAAGGTGCTGCCGCAGGAGCAGGTGACCTGGATTTCGTTGTACTCGGGATGGATGTCTTTCACTTTGTGTCCTTTCGTTATGCGACCGGCGGATGTGGCCGATCTGGAAAACGCGCGATTATCCGCGAATAATCACGCGCTTGCAATGTTTTTCTTGGTCGTCCGGCGGCTTTAGCCGCGCCGCATGGCGTCAAAGAACTCCGCATTGCCCTTGGTGGACTTGACCTTGTCGAGCAGGAATTCCATGGCCGCCAGATCGTCCATCGGGTAGCAGAGCTTGCGCAGGACCCACATTTTTTGCAGGACGTCGGGCTTGAGCAGCAGTTCTTCGCGACGGGTGCCGGAGCGGTTGACGTTGATCGCCGGGTACATCCGCTTCTCGGCCATGCGACGGTCGAGGTGGATTTCGGCATTGCCGGTACCCTTGAATTCTTCGTAAATCACTTCGTCCATGCGCGAACCGGTATCGATCAGTGCCGTCGCCAGGATGGTCAGGGAGCCGCCTTCCTCGATGTTGCGCGCCGCACCGAAGAAGCGTTTTGGCTTCTGCAGCGCATTGGCGTCGACGCCGCCGGTCAGCACCTTGCCGGAGGCCGGCTGTACGGTGTTGTAGGCACGGGCCAGGCGGGTGATGGAGTCGAGCAGGATGACCACATCCTTCTTGTGTTCGACCAGGCGCTTGGCCTTCTCGATGACCATTTCGGCCACCGCGACGTGGCGGGTGGCCGGTTCGTCGAAGGTCGAGGCAACCACTTCGCCTTTGACGGTGCGGGTCATTTCGGTGACTTCTTCCGGACGCTCGTCGATCAGCAGCACGATCAACACGACATCCGGGTGGTTGACCGTGATGGCGTGGGCGATGTTCTGCAGCATCACGGTCTTGCCGGATTTCGGCGGCGAGACGATCAGGCCGCGCTGGCCGGCGCCGACCGGGGCGATCATGTCGATGACCCGGCTGGTGATGTTTTCGTCGGCCTTGATGTCGCGTTCGAGTTTCAGGTGACGCGTCGGGTGCAGCGGCGTCAGGTTCTCGAACATGATCTTGTTCTTGTTCGCTTCCGGCGGGAAACCGTTGATCGATTCCAGCTTGGTCAGCGCAACGTAGCGTTCGCCCTCCTTCGGGGTGCGGATCTCGCCCTCGATGGTGTCGCCGGTGCGCAGGTTGAAGCGCCGGACCTGCGACGGGGAAACGTAGATGTCGTCGGTGTTGGCCAGGTAGGAGGTGTCCGAGGAGCGGAGGAAGCCGAAGCCGTCCTGCAGCACTTCGAGCGTGCCGTCACCGTAGATGGTCGTGCCGTTCTTGGCGATGGCCTTCAGGATGGCGTAAATCAGCTCCTGCTTGCGCATGCGGTTGGCGTTCTCGATCGCCAGTTCGGTGGCCATATCGAGCAGTTTGCTGACGTGTAATGTCTTGAGTTCGGAAAGTTGCATGTGTGCGTGGGCGTGGCGCCAAAATTGGGGGTCGGGTAGAACCCAGGACCGGGGCGCAGAGTTTAAGTGCTTGAGGAGGGGAGGACGTTAAGCAGGGTGGCTGCTGCGTCGGCCTGAAGACGCAGAACGCATCTTCAGGCGGGGAGACTACGGGTATTACAGATTGCTGTCAATGAATGCCGCGAGTTGACCTTTGGAGAGGGCGCCGACCTTGGTCGCTTCGACATTGCCGTTCTTGAAAATCATCAGGGTCGGGATACCGCGGATACCGAATTTGGCGGGCGTCGCCTGGTTGTCGTCGATATTGACCTTGGCGACCTTGAGCTTGCCGGCGTATTCGCTGGCGATTTCGTCGAGGATGGGAGCAATCATCTTGCAGGGACCGCACCATTCGGCCCAGTAGTCGACCAGAACCGGCTGCTGCGCCTGCAGCACTTCGGCTTCAAAGGTGTCGTCGGTGACGTGATGAATATGCTCGCTCATGAAATGCCTCGTGGATTGGAGTGAACCGGAATGGCCAGAATTGATCCCCGGCGGGGGATGTAGTTTCCGCAAGATGCTAGCGAAAAAAGGGGGGTAAGGGAAGGGTCAGCGTCCCGCTTTCATTAAATTGGCCAGTTCGACCGCCGTTTTGACCTGCATCTTGTCAAACAGGTTGGCGCGATGCACCTCGACGGTGCGCATACTGATATGCAATTCGTCGGCAATCACCTTGTTGAACTTGCCGGCCAGGACCAGTTCCATGATTTGCCGTTCGCGGGTGGTCAGGCTGGAAAGCCGAGCATTCAGCGAGTCGGCGGTGGCGTTGGCGGCGCGTTGGCGAGCGTCGTGCGCCATGGCTTCCTGGATGCGGCTGGCCAGATCGTTGTCGTTGAAGGGTTTTTCGAAAAAATCGAAAGCGCCTTTTTTCAGGGTGGCTACGGCCAACGGGACGTCGCCATGGCCGGTCAGGAAAATGACCGGTAGCGTCGACTTCAGTTCGCGCAGGCGGTCGAAGCAATCGAGGCCGCTCATCCCGGACATCCGCATGTCGAGCACCAGGCAGCCGGCCAGTCCGGGATTCCAGGCGGCGAGAAAGCTTTCGGCGCTGGCGTAGGTCGTGTACGGAATGCCCAGCGACTTGAGTAGCCAGCCGAGCGCATCGCGGATCGCTTCGTCGTCGTCGACCAGATGGGCTTGTGACAGTCTCATGCGGCTTCCAGGGGGAGGGTGAAGGAAAATATCGTACCGCTTCCGGTGGGCGATTGGTGATTGTCTTCGGCCCATAAGCGGCCGCGATGAAATTCAACAATCGAGCGGCAGATCGACAAGCCGACCCCCATGCCTTCCGGTTTGGTGGTGAAAAAGGCAGTGAATAGTTTTTCCCGGATGGCGGGCCCGATGCCGCAACCGTTGTCGGTGACGCTGATCTTGAGTTCGGCGGCCTCCAGGCCGACGCTGATGTGCAACTTGCGATGGCCTTCCGGGGTCGAGGCCATGGCGTCCATGCCGTTGCGGATCAGGTTGAGGAGCACCTGTTCGAGCATCAGGCGGTCGGCCGGAATGGGGGGGACTTCGGGGATTTCGCATTCGATGCGGATGTGCCGTTTGCGGGCATCGGCTTCGCTGAAGCCCAGGCAGTCTTCGACGACTTCGGCCAGTTGGCAGGGGGCGCGCTTGGGCTCGCTCTTGCGCACGAAATCGTGGACACGGCGAATGATGCGACCGGCGCGCTGGGCCTGAACGCCGATTTTCTCCAGCGCCGGACGAATCTCTTCTATTTCGCAGTCGCTGCGCTGCAGCAGGTTGAGGCAGCCGCTGTTGTAGCTGGCGATGGCGGCCAGCGGCTGGTTCAGTTCGTGGGCCAGGGTGGAGGCCATTTCGCCCATAGTGACCAGACGTGAAGTAAATTGCAGTTGCTCCTGCTGCAGACGGGCCAGTTCTTCGGCATGCTTGCGTTCGGTAACGTCGAGGACGGAAGCCATCCAGCCGGTGTGCTGGCCATTGCCGTCGATCAGTTTGGCTTCATAGACGAGGGCATGGAAGCGTTCGCCGTTCTTGCGCATGAAGGTGATTTCAAAACCGTCCAGGGGGGCTTTGCCGGCCATCACCGACTGGTGAATGGCGAAGGTTTCGTCGATCTGTTCGGGAATCCAGTAGGGCATGGGCGGCACCCGGCCGACCAGTTCCTCGCTGGCAAAACCGGTCATCTTGCAGAAGGCGGGATTGACGTAAATGACCTTGCCCTTGAGGTCGCGGGCCCGCATGCCGACGGTCAGCGAATCCTCCATGGCGGTGCGGAAAGCATGTTCGGAGCGTAGCGCCTCTTCGGCCTGCAGGCGTTTTTTCATCAGGTCGCGGACGATCCACAGACTCCAGAAGACGCCGGCGCCGAGCGCGATGATGGCAACGGTGAGCAATTGCTGGAGCGGGTTGCCATTGTTCTGGTAGGTGCTGACCCGCAGTTTCAGACCATAGCCCGGCGGGTCGAAGAGAATTTCGTAAGTCTGGTTGCCGCGCCCTTCGATATGGGTCTTGGTGGCGTACAGGATGTCGTTGTCGTCGGTGATGACAACCTTGTATTTTTCGGTGAACCACCAGGGAACGAGATTGCCGAGCAGGGTTTCCAGCGGGTATACGGCGACCAGCATGCCGGAAAATTCCTTGTCCTGATAAACCGGAACTGCGACTTCGATGAAGGCGTGGTTGTTTTCCAGGAAAAAAGGTTCGCTATAGACCAGCTTGCCGAGCCGGCGGGCCATGTCGAAGGCCTTGCTCGTCACTGGCGGACCGAAGGCTTCGATTTCCCGGTCGGGGGGGGCGGAGCCGGGCAGGGCGTCGATCACGCTGTGGTTTTTGTCGAGCCACAGGATCTGGGATATTTCCGGGTTGTTTTTCAGCAGGTGGCTGACGCGCAGGCGAAAGATGCGGCGCGGCTCGGGCAGCATGGCTACATCGACGGCCAGTTGTTGCAATTGTTCTTCGTTGCCGTTGAGGTGGAAATAGAGGTTCTGTTCCAGCCAAAGTACGTCCTTGATCAGTGCGGAACGTTCCTCCTCGATTTCATTCAAATGCAGTAGCCAGAGTAGGGTCAGCAGCGCCCCCAGGAGGAGGACGATGCCCAGCTTGGGGAGAGCCAGCAGCCAGCGCAGGTGGCCGTTGCCGGAAGTCAGGGTGTTCAGGGGCGGCTTCATGGAGTGAATGGTACAACACGTTTTTTTCGGGCTGGCCATTGTGGCTATCCACAACTCGGATAACCACAATGGTGCGGGCTCCGGCGATTGGTAATACTGCGCAAAATTTTTTAAAAATCATTACCAGAGGAGTCGATTCGGATGGCTAAAAGAGGGTTGTTTAAAAGCCTGTATTTCCAGGTGTTGGTCGCCATTGCGCTCGGTGTGTCGCTTGGTCATTTCTATCCGGAGTCGGGGGCGGCCATGAAGCCGCTGGGCGACGGTTTCATCAAGTTGATCAAGATGATCATCGCGCCGATCATCTTCTGCACCATCGTCGTCGGCATCGCCGGCATGGAAGACATGAAGAAGGTCGGCAAGACCGGCGGCCTGGCGGTTCTCTATTTTGAAGTGGTCAGTTCGATCGCTCTGGTCATTGGTCTGATCGTGGTCAATGTCTGGGCGCCGGGCGTCGGCATGAATGTCGATCCGGCGTCGCTGGATACCAAGGGCATCGCCAAGTATGCCGAACCGGGCAAGATGCAGTCGACGGTCGATTTCCTGCTCAACATCATCCCGACCAGCGTCGTCGATGCCTTTGCCAAGGGCGACATGCTGCAGGTGCTGTTCTTCTCCATCCTCTTCGGTTACGCCATGCATGCTTTCGGCGAGCGTGGCAAGCCGGTTTTCGAATTGATCGAGAAGCTGTCGCATGTCTTGTTCGGCATCGTCGGCGTGATCATGAAGGTTGCCCCGATCGGCGCCTTCGGCGCCATGGCCTACACCATCGGCAAGCACGGCGTCGGCAGTCTGGCCCAACTGGCCAGCTTAATGGGTGCCTTCTACCTGACCTGCCTGATTTTCATCTTCGGTGTGCTGGGCAGTATCGCGGCCTTCCACGGGTTTTCTATCTGGAAGCTGATCAAATACATCAAGGAAGAACTGTTCCTGGTCCTCGGCACCTCCTCTTCGGAATCCGCCTTGCCGCGTCTGATGGCCAAGATGGAAAATGCCGGCGCCCAGAAATCGGTAGTTGGCCTGGTTGTGCCCACCGGTTACTCCTTCAACCTCGACGGTACCTCGATCTACCTGACCATGGCCGCCGTCTTCATTGCCCAGGCGACCAATACGCCGCTCGACCTGCAACACCAGCTCACGCTGCTGGTCATCCTGCTGCTGACCTCGAAGGGAGCGGCCGGCGTGACGGGCAGTGGCTTTATCGTCCTGGCGGCCACCCTGTCGGCCGTCGGAACGGTACCGGTGGCCGGTTTGGCGCTGATTCTCGGGATCGACCGTTTCATGTCGGAAGCCCGGGCGCTGACCAATTTCATCGGCAACAGCGTGGCGACGCTGGTGGTTGCCAAGTGGTGCAATGCATTGAATTCGGAAAAGCTGAACGCCGTGCTCGATGGCGAAACTTCCGACGAGGCGAATGTCCCGGAACTGGTCCTCGACGATGGGATGGAATCGCCGATTCCGCACAGTCCGCGGCCGATGGTCGAACACCACTGAGTAGTTTCTGTGTTGCAATAACCGCCGGCGAGTCCGGCGGTTTTTTTTGTCTTGGAAAACGCCATCGGTTGCGGGGATGGCGCCGATCTGCCGCTGCCGTTATGTGGATATCCACAATACGCAACGGTTATATCTTTCGTAATACTTTTACCAAGCTGAAATTTTGGCTTTTGTTGTGCGCTATCTATTGGAGGAGAAAATAATGAAAGTTTCGAAGCTTCTGATTGCATTGTTCGCCGGTGCATTATCGCTGGCGGCTTATGCCCAGCAACCGATTGTCATCAAGTTCAGTCACGTGGTGGCAGCCGATACGCCGAAGGGCAAGGCGGCCGAAATGTTCGCCAAGAAGGCTGCCGAGCTGACCAAGGGCCGGGTTAAGGTCGAGGTCTATGCCAATTCCACCTTGTACAAGGACAAGGAAGAAATGGAGGCGCTGCAACTGGGCGCCGTGCAGATGCTGGCGCCCTCGCTCGCCAAGTTCGGCCCGCTCGGCGTCAAGGAATTCGAAGTCTTTGATCTGCCATTCATCTTCAGCGACTACGATGCCCTGCGCAAAGTAACCAACGGGCCGGTTGGCAAGCAGTTGCTGACCAAGCTCGAGCCCAAGGGAATCCGCGGTCTGGCCTACTGGGACAACGGCTTCAAGGCCTTCTCGGCGAATACGCCGATCAAGGCGCCGGCCGACCTGAAGGGCAAGAAAATGCGTATCCAGTCCTCCAAGGTCCTCGAAGAGCAAATGCGTTCCCTGGGCTCGTTGCCGCAGGTGATGGCCTTCTCCGAGGTTTATCAGGCGCTGCAGACCGGGGTGGTCGATGGTACGGAAAATCCGATCTCCAACCTGTATACCCAGAAGATGCACGAGGTGCAGAAGTACCTGACCCTGACCCAGCACGGCTATCTCGGCTATGCGGTGATTGTTAACAAGAAATTCTGGGATGGCCTGCCGGCCGATGTCCGTGCCCAGTTGGACGATGCCATGGAGCAGGCGACCCGCTACGCCAACCAGATCGCCAAGGTGGAAAACGACAGCGCGCTGGAAGCGGTGAAGAAGAGCGGCAAGACGATTGTCTATGTGCCGACCAAGGAAGAGCGTCTGGCCTTCAAGAGGGCGCTGGTGCCGGTCCATCAGAAGATGGAAAGCCGGGTTGGCAAGGACGTCATCCAGGCGGTTTACAAGGACACCGGCTTCAAGCCCGATAGTCTGTAATCCGCCGCAACAATAAGACTTGGGGGCTGCGGCCCCCAATTCACACCGGGGGAACTCGTTATGATCAACAAAGCGTTGAATCACCTAGAAGAGTTGCTGGTCACCTTCCTGATGGGGGCGGCCACGCTGATCATCTTTGTCTCCGTCGTGCACCGCTATCTGGCCGGGGTGGATATTCCGGGCCTGCAGGACTGGTTGCTGACACTCGATCTGGGCTGGGCGCAAGAGCTCTGCATCATCATGTTTGTCTGGATGGCCAAGTTTGGCGCCGCTTACGGCGTGCGGACCGGCATCCACGTTGGGGTCGATGTCCTGATCAATCGCCTCGACGATAAGTGGCGCGCCAAGTTCATTATTTTCGGCCTGCTCGCCGGCGCGCTGTTTACCGGCACGGTGGCCACTTTGGGGGCTACTTTCGTCTGGGAAAACGGCGCCCATTACGCCATCTTCCAATTCCTGGGCCTGGATACCGGTGATAACTACCAAGGGCCGACGACGCCCGATCTCGAATGGCCGACCTGGATGGTGTACAGCGCCATTCCGCTCGGTTCGTCGCTGATGTGCTTCCGCTTTCTGCAGGTGGCCTGGGGCTTCGTCAAAACCGGCGAACTGCCGCACCACGATCACGGTCATGTCGATGGTCTGGAAGATGTTGTGCCGCCGGTTGATGTCAATCTCTACGGGATGGACGACAACCTCCATATGCACGATCTCAAACACCCGATGATCGGCGATCGCCGCAGCGGTGATGAGCGTCGCCAGTCGGAGAGCGCGGCCGCGGCAGAAGAACGGCGCCGCTCTGCGCGGCGCAATGCGGATAAAGAAGGAGATCAGCAATGAACGCCCTGGTGATTTTCAGCCTGTTGGCTGTGCTGATGCTGACCGGCATGCCGATCTCGATTTCGCTCGGCCTGACCGTATTGACCTTTCTGTTTACGTTGACCCAGGTGCCCCTGGAGTCCGTGGCCCTGAAATTGTTCACCGGTATCGAGAAATTCGAGATCATGGCCATCCCCTTCTTCATCCTGGCCGGCAATTTCCTGACCCATGGCGGGGTGGCGAAGCGGATGATCAATTTCGCCGCGTCGATGGTCGGCCACTGGTACGGTGGCCTCGGTCTGGCCGGCGTGCTGGCCTGCGCCCTGTTTGCTGCGGTCTCCGGTTCCAGTCCGGCGACGGTGGTGGCGATCGGCTCCATCCTGTTGCCGGCGATGGTCAAGGCAGGTTTTCCGAACAAATTCGGGGCGGGCGTCATTGCCACCTCGGGCGCGCTCGGCATCCTGATTCCGCCGTCCATCGTCATGGTGATGTACTCGGTGGCGACCAATACCTCGGTGGGCGCCTTGTTCATGGCCGGCGTCATGCCCGGTCTGGCTTTGGCGGCAACGCTGGGCGGTGTGACCTGGTATCGGGCCAAGAAATTCAACTACCCGCGCCAGGCGAAAGCCACCTGGGCCGAGCGCTGGAAGGCCTTCCGCGCTTCCGTCTGGGGTCTGCTGCTGATCGTCGTGGTGATGGGCGGTATCTATACCGGTATCTTCACGCCGACCGAAGCGGCGGCGATGTCGGCGGTCTATGCCTTCATTTGCGCCGTGTTCATCTACCGTGACCTGGGTCTGAAGGATGTGCCGAAAGTCTTGCTCAATTCGGCCAACATGTCGGCGATGCTGCTCTACATCATCACCAATGCCGTGTTGTTCTCCTTCATCATGACCAACGAGAACATCCCGCAGGCGCTGGCCGACTGGATGATGGGCCATGGTCTGGGGATGATTGCCTTCCTGCTGATGTGCAACGTGCTGCTGCTGCTGGCCGGCAACTTCATGGAGCCGTCGTCCATTGTCTTGATCTTTGCGCCCATTCTGTTCCCGGTGGCGATCAAGCTGGGTATCGACCCGGTGCATTTCGGCATCATCATGGTGGTCAACATGGAAGTCGGCATGTGTCACCCGCCGGTCGGTCTCAATCTCTACGTCGCTTCGGGGATTACCAAGATGGGGATTACCGAGCTGACCGTGGCGGTCTGGCCGTGGCTGCTCTCGATGCTGGTTTTCCTGGTGGTCGTCACTTACTGGCCGGGTTTGTCGCTCTGGTTGCCACGCACCTTGGGCATGGTCTAGGCGCGGCAAGTCGGCACAAGGCCGCGTTCGGATTGATTCCGGGCGCGGCTTTGGCGTTTCTGGGAAGGGCTGTGGCACAATCGGCCTCCTTGTTTGCAATAACCGGTTGCCCAATGAAATTTGCCCTGTCGTTGATTGCCTTTGTTCTCGTGGTGCTGATCGTGCCTTTTCTGATGCCCGGAATCGGTCGCCAGGAAGGGGTGGATCCCAATCGCAATCTGCCCTGGCAGATCGAAACCGATGCCCGGGGCGGCAGTTCGGTTTTTGGCCTGCAACTCGGGGTCAGTACCCTGGCCGACGTGCGCCGGCTGTTGGGGCCGGAAATCGATGTGGCGATGATCGCCGAGCCCAACGAAGCCGGGACGCTGGAGGGGTATTACTCGCAGGTGGCGCTCGGTTTTGTGCTGGCCAAGGTGATCGTCACCTTCGATGCTTCGAAGGAACAACTGGCGGCCATGCGCGAGCGGGCCTTGAAGTCGAAAAACATGGAAAGTGCAACGCGCAAGATCACCCTGCACCCGGACGATCTGGCGGTGGTTGAACAGTTGCCGATGCGGGCGATCAGCGTTATTCCGGCGGTCAATCTGGATGAGGCGACGGTGCTGCAGCGCTTCGGTCAGCCGGCTGAGCGGCTACTTCTTGCCGAGCAGCGGGTGCACTTGCTGTATCCGCAGAAAGGCCTGGATATCCTGGTCGATGGGGAGGGCAAGGAGTTGTTGCAGTATGTCGCGCCGCGCAATTTTGCCAGCCTGCGTCAGCCTTTGCTGGCCGCCGAGAGCGCAAAGGCCGTGGCTCAGTGAGGCGGGCGTTCGCATTGCGAATCTGCTAAAATCGCCCGTTTTTCAACTAACTAGCTTTTGCGGAGCAAATAAATGGCTATCGAACGCACCCTTTCCATCATCAAACCCGACGCTGTTGCCAAGAATGTAATCGGCAAGATCTATTCCCGTTTCGAAACCAACGGCCTGAAGATCATTGCCTCCAAGATGGCCTGGCTGTCGCCGCAGGAAGCCGGCGCTTTCTACGCCGTGCACAAGGATCGCCCCTTCTTCAAGGATCTGGTTTCCTTCATGATCTCCGGTCCGGTGATGATCCAGTGTCTGGAAGGCGAAAACGCCATTGCCAAGAACCGCGAACTGATGGGCGCCACCGATCCGAAAAAGGCTGATGCCGGCACGATCCGCGCCGATTTCGCCGAATCGATCGACGCCAATGCCGTGCACGGTTCCGATGCGCCGGAAACCGCCGCCGTGGAAGTTGCTTTCTTCTTCCCGGAAATGAACGTTTACGCTGGCCGCTAAAAGCAGCTATTAGGATCAAGGATCGAGCTGTTAGCTAAAAGCTCGATCCTTGATCCTGGATCCTATGCAGAATCTTCTCGATCTTGATGGCGATGGACTGACCGCCTGGTTTGCTGACCAGGGCGAAAAGCCCTTTCGCGCCCGCCAGGTGTTGCGCTGGATACATCGTTCCGGGGTCGCCGATTTCGATGCGATGACCGATATCGCCAAGAGCCTGCGCGAAAAGCTCAAGGCGCAGGCGGTTATCGTGCCGCCGAAGGTTGTTTCCGACAAGTTGTCGGACGACGGGACGCGCAAGTTCCTGATCGATGTCGGCAACAACAATGCTGTCGAAACGGTGTTCATTCCCGAAGACGACCGCGGCACGCTGTGCGTCTCTACGCAGGCCGGCTGTGCGCTCGATTGCGCTTTTTGTTCGACCGGCAAGCAGGGCTTCAACCGCAACCTGACGGTGGCGGAAATCATCGGCCAGGTTTGGCAGGCCAATCAGGCCTTGGGCGCCGTCCATGGCGACCAACGGATCATCTCCAATGTCGTGTTGATGGGCATGGGTGAGCCGCTGGCCAATTTCGAAAACTCGGTGGCGGCGCTTCGCCTGATGCTCGACGACAATGCCTACGGCCTGTCGCGGCGCCGGGTCACGGTGTCCACCTCCGGTTTGGTGCCGGTCATGGATCGCTTGCGCGACGAATGTCCGGTCGCCCTGGCGGTCTCGCTGCATGCGCCGAATGACTCGCTGCGCGACCAGTTGGTGCCGATCAATCAGAAATATCCCCTGCGGGAGTTGATGGCGGCCTGCCGGCGTTATCTGGAAAAGGCGCCGCGCGATTTCATCACTTTCGAGTACGTCATGCTCGATGGTATCAACGACAGCGATGCCCATGCCCGCGAATTGCTGGCCCTGGTCAAGACGGTGCCGTGCAAGTTCAATCTGATTCCCTTCAATCCCTTCCCGGGGTCGCCGTTCCGGCGTTCGCCAGCGGAGCGGGTGCGGCGTTTTGCCGATATCTTGATGGGGGCGGGCATCATTACCACGACGCGCAAGACGCGCGGCGACGATATCGATGCGGCATGCGGCCAGTTGGCCGGGCAAGTTCAGGATAAAACCAAGCGTACTGCCGGGCGGGTGATCGCCCTCAAGGAGGTGAGGCCGTGAATAGCTTTTCGTCAAGAAATCTGATTGCCGGGTGTTGTCTCAGTTTGTTGTGCGCCTTTGGGGTGCTGGCCCAGAGCCTCGATGCGCCGAACCAGAACCGCAACCAGAATACCAGCGACCCGAAAAACCGGGCGCGCATTCACACCGAGCTGGGTGCCATGTATTTTCAGAGCGGTCACATGTCGGCCGCGCTCGACGAGTTGCGCATCGCCCTCAGCGCCGACTCGGACTTTGTCCAGGCCTACAGCATCCGCGGCCTGGTCTATGGTCAGCTCAAGGAGTATGCCCGGGCGGAAAGCGACTTTCAGCGGGCCTTGAGCCTGTCGCCGGGCGATCCGGAGGTCAATAACAATTACGGCTGGTACCTTTGCGATACGGGCAAGGAACGCCAATCCATCGCCTATTTTTTGCAGGCGCTGAAGAATCCGCTCTACGAAACCCCGGAGCGGGCCTACGCCAATGCCGGCACCTGTGCCCTCAAGGCCGGCGATCTGGATGGGGCGCAAAAATATCTGCTCAATGCCGTCAGCCTGGCGCGCGACGGGGGCGGGACCGCCCGCCTGCAATTGGCCAAACTTTTTTATCTGCGCGGGATCAACGAGGAAGCTCGTATCTATCTGAGCGATGCCCTGAAGCAGGTCGAGCCGACACCGGAGGCTCTCTGGCTGGGCGTGCGCATCGAACGCAAACTGGGTAACCGGGCGGCCGAGAGCGGCTATGCCGCGCAATTGCGCAGCCGTTACCCAACCTCGCAAGAATATCAGGAATTCCTGAAGGGCGATTTTCAATGAGTGAACAGATGGATGTCGGCGAAATTCCGGCAGCGGAAGTACTTGTCGAGCAGCTACCCAAGGTCGGCGGTCAGCTACGTGCGGCGCGCGAAGCGGCCGGTCTGCTGCTGCCGGAAGTGGCGGCGGCCCTGAAGCTGGGCGAACGTCAGCTCGAAGCCCTGGAGAACGACAACTGGAAAGTGTTGCCAGGGGCCACCTTTGTTCGCGGCTTCGTTCGCAACTATGCGCGGCTGGTGCATCTCGATCCGCTGCCGCTGATGAAGCAGTTGGATGTCACACTCGAGAAGCCGGTCATGCGGCTGGGCGAAGCCGAAATGCGCCAGGCGCGGATGCCGCAAGGCGGGCCGGGAATCTCGCGACGCGACCGTCTCGTCGTGGTCACCGGCGGGGCGCTGGTGGGGCTGGCGGCCCTGATCTATTTCCTGTTGCCGAATGATCTTTCCGCCTGGCGTAATGCTACCCAGGGGCTGCTCGATTCCTTCTCCCGCCAACCGCCGCCGGCCGTTGTCGAACCCGCTGTCGAGCCGGTCTTTCCGCCGGGAACGACGCCGCAACAGGTGATGAATCCGCAAGCCGAGGTGCCCGCCGTTGCCGCGCCGGCGCCGGCTGCGGTCGAGCCGAGTGGCGCTCCGGCTCCGGCCAATCCGGTTGCCGAGAAGAATTTGCAGGTTTCCGGGGCGCCGATCATGCGTTTCGTTTTCGACAAAGAGTCGTGGGTCGAAGTCCGCGATCGTGACAGCAAGGTTATCTATTCCCAGCGTACGGCGGGCGGTAGCGAGCAGAGCCTCGCTTCCGGGCAAGGACCGTTCTCGCTGGTCATCGGCTATGCGCCGGGCGTCAAGCTGTTCTGGCATGGTCAGGCGATCGACCTGGCCCCCTATACGCATGGCGACGTCGCCCGGTTGGTTCTGGAGTAAGTCGTGAGCGCAGTGGCAAAACGTTTGACCCGTAGCTGTCGTATCGGCGATGTCCTACTCGGCGGCGCGGCGCCGGTTGTCGTCCAGTCGATGACCAATACCGATACTGCCGATTACCTGGCGACGGCTATCCAGTGTGCCGAACTGGCGCGGGCCGGCTCGGAACTGGTGCGCATCACGGTCAATTCGCCGGACGCGGCGGCGGCCGTGCCGAAAATCCGCGAGCATCTCGAGCGCCTGAACTGCAACGTGCCCTTGATCGGCGATTTTCATTACAACGGCCATCGCCTGCTCACCGAGCATCCGGCCTGTGCCGAGGCGCTCGCCAAGTACCGCATCAATCCCGGCAATGTCGGTTTCGGTAAAAAGAAGGACGAGCAGTTTGCGCAGATGGTCGAACTGGCCTGCAAGTACGACAAGCCGGTGCGCATCGGCGTGAACTGGGGCAGTCTCGACCAGGAATTGCTAGCCCGAGTCATGGACGAGAACAGCCGCAAGGCCGTGCCGCTCGACGCCACCGAAATGATGCGTCACGCCATGGTCACCTCGGCGCTCGAATCCGCAGCCAAGGCCGAGGAAGTCGGTCTGGCCGGCGAAAAGATCATCCTGTCGTGCAAGGTGTCCAGCGTCCAGGACCTGATCGCCGTTTACCGCGAACTGTCGAAACGCGCCGATTACGCGCTGCATCTCGGTCTGACCGAGGCCGGCATGGGTTCAAAGGGTATCGTCGCGTCGACCGCCGCGCTGTCCGTGCTGTTGCAGGAAGGCATCGGCGATACCATCCGCGTTTCGCTGACCCCGGAGCCGGGTGGTTCGCGCAGCCAGGAAGTCATCGTCGCCCAGGAAATCCTGCAGACCATGGGCCTGCGCGCTTTTACGCCGATGGTCGCGGCCTGTCCCGGTTGCGGCCGGACGACCAGCACCCTGTTCCAGGAACTGGCCGGCGAAGTGCAGGATTTTGTGCGCGCCAAGATGCCGGAATGGAAGCTGCATTACGACGGTGCCGAGAACATGACGCTGGCCGTCATGGGCTGCATCGTCAATGGCCCGGGCGAATCGAAGCACGCCAATATCGGTATTTCCCTGCCGGGGACCGGCGAGGCGCCATCGGCGCCGGTCTACGAGGATGGCCAGAAAACGGTCACCTTGAAGGGCGATAACATCGCCAATGAATTCAAGCAGATCATCGAGCGCTATGTCGAGCGCACCTATACCAAGAAACTGAAGTCATGAGTCAAACATTGCAAGCCGTGCGCGGGATGAACGACGTCCTGCCCGACGAAGCCGCCTTCTGGGAACTGTTCGAGGACGCGATCCGCGCCTGGCTGAAAGGCTACGGCTACCGCCCGATCCGTATGCCCATCGTCGAGCCGACGCCGTTGTTCAAGCGCGCCATCGGCGAAGTCACCGACATCGTCGAAAAGGAAATGTATTCCTTCGTCGATGGCCTGAACGGCGAAGCGCTGACCCTGCGTCCGGAGGGTACGGCTGGCTGCGTGCGCGCCGTTATCGAGCACAACCTGGCGGCGCGTCAGACCCAGCGCCTCTACTACATGGGCCAGATGTTCCGGCACGAGCGGCCACAGAAGGGGCGCTATCGCCAGTTCCACCAGGTCGGCGTCGAAACCTTCGGCATGGCCGGTCCGGATATCGATGCCGAAATGATCCTGATGGGCGCCCGCCTGTGGAATGACCTTGGCCTCGACGGTATCGAACTGCAACTGAACAGCCTCGGCCAGCCGGATGAGCGTGCCCAGCATCGCGCCGCGCTGATCACCTATTTCGAGGAACATGCCGAGTTGCTCGACGAAGACGGCAAGCGTCGCCTGCACACCAACCCGCTGCGCATTCTCGACACCAAGAATCCGGCCATGCAGGACCTCTGTGCCGCCGCACCGAAACTGATCGATTACCTCGGCGCCGACTCGCTGGCCCATTTCGAAGGCGTGCAGCGCGTGCTGCGCGATGCCGGCCTCCCGTTTACCATCAACCCGCGCTTGGTGCGCGGCCTCGACTACTACAACCTGACCGTTTTCGAATGGGTTACCGACAAGCTCGGCGCCCAGGGTACGGTCTGTGCCGGTGGGCGTTACGATGGCCTGGTCGAGCAACTCGGTGGCAAGCCGACGCCGGCCTGCGGTTTTGCCATGGGCGTCGAGCGCCTGATCGCCCTGATCAAGGATTCCGGTGGCGAGCCGGCTGCGCCGGCCCCCGATGTCTATGTTGTACATCAGGGTGATGCAGCCTCCCGGCTGGCGTTTCGTGTCGCCGAAGGCTTGCGCGACCACGGTATCAACGTGCTGCTGCATTGTGGCGGCGGCAGCTTCAAGTCGCAGATGAAGAAGGCTGATGGCAGCGGTGCGGCCTTCGCCGTCATCATCGGCGACGATGAGGCGGCGACCGGCGAAGCCCAACTCAAGCCGCTGCGCGAAGAAGGTGCGGCGCAATTGAAACTGAAGGTCGACGATCTGGCGGATGCCATCATCGGTCAATTCATTGATTCGGACGAAGAGGAATAAGCAGCATGGCGCATTACGACCTTGAAGAACAGGAACAGATCGCTTCCCTGCAAACCTGGTGGAAGATGTACGGCAATCAGGTGACCGGGGTGGTCGTCGCTGCTTCGCTCAGCGTCATCGGCTGGCAGAGCTGGAACTGGTACCAGCGTAGCCAGACGGCGCAGGCCTCGGCCATCTATGCCGTGCTTGAGCAGGCCGTGGCGGCGGGGGATGCGCAGAAGGTCAAGACGGCCGCCGGCGAACTGGCGGAAAAATTCGGCCGCACCAGCTACGCCGCGCTGGGCGCCATGCTGGCGGCCAAGCAATCCTTCACGGCCGGCGATCTGAAAACCGCCCACGCCCAATTGAGCTGGGCCGCCGATAACGGCAAGGACGAGCTCAAGGATATCGCCCGGTTGCGTCTGGTTGCCGTGCAACTTGATGAAAAAGCCTACGACGAGGCCCTGAAGCAACTCGAGGTGGCGCATGCCGCGGCCTTCGACGGTCGTTTCCTGGAGTTGAAGGGCGATGTCCTGGTTGCTCAGGGCAAGAAGGCCGAGGCCCGTGCCGCCTACCGGGCGGCGCTTGACAAGGCCGGCCAGAAAGCCGGGGCGGCCCGTGAGCTGCTGCAGCAGAAGCTCGACAGCCTAGGGGAGGCCGCCTGATGTCCCGTCATCTGCTTGCCCTGCTTGCCGCCAGCGGTTTGTTGTTGGCTGGGTGTTCGACGATTTCCGACGGACTTGACGCGATCAACCCGTTTTCCGGCTCGGCCCCCAAGATGGCGCCGCTGACCCCGCTCAAGAATCCGGCTGACATTCGCCTGCTCTGGGCGGATAACATCGGCAAGGCGGCGGCGTATACCTTTACGCCGGCCGTTGTCGGCAATGCGGTTTATGTTGCAGCTCAGGACGGCGTCCTGGCCCGTCTGGAAGACGGCAAAACGATCTGGAAAATCAAGACCGGTCAGCCCCTGTCGGCCGGGGTCGGGGCCAACGGCCGCCTGGTCGTGGTCGGTACGGCCAAGGGCGAGGTGCTGGCTTTTGCCGCCGAGGATGGCAAGCCGCTCTGGCAGGCCAAGGTCTCCAGCGAAGTGCTGGCCGCGCCGACGGTGGGAGACGAGGGCGTCGCGGTAAAGAGCGGCGACAACCGGGTTTTCCTGCTTGATCTTGGCGATGGTGGCCGCAAATGGGTGTACCAGCGCGCCACGCCATCCCTGTCGATACGCAGCGCCGGCGCTCCGGTCTTTTCGGAACGCTATGTGTTCGTGGGTTTTCCCGGCGGCAAATTGCTCGCCCTGAGCGTGCAGAACGGTGCGCCGGCCTGGGAGGGGACGGTTGCCCTGCCGAAGGGCGCCACCGAACTGGATCGGGTGGCCGATGTCGTGGCGTCGCCGGTGATCGATGGCAGCCAGGTTTGTGCCGTTGCCTTCCAGGGCAAAGTGGCTTGTTTTGACCTCGGGCAGAGCGGTGCCATGATCTGGTCGCGCGATATTTCATCGGCGGTCGGTCTGGCGCTCGATGGGCGCTATCTTTTCGTGACCGATGAAAAGGGGGCGGTGCATGCCCTGGATCGCCTGTCCGGCAGCAGTCTGTGGAAACAGGATAAGCTGGTGAACCGTCGCGTTTCAGGGCCGGCGGTGCGGCGCGGCATGGTGGCCGTGGCTGACGCGGAAGGCATCGTGCACTTCCTGTCCCGTGAAGATGGCAGTTTTGTCGGCCGTCAGAAAACCGACGGGACGCCTGTCCGTACGCCGGTTCAACAGCTCGGTTCCGGCTTCCTGGTGCAAACCAGCGGCGGCAACGTGAGTGCAATCGAGATCCAATGAAACCTACGCTCGTCCTGGTTGGCCGGCCCAATGTCGGCAAATCCACGCTTTTCAACCGCCTGACCAAGTCGCGCGATGCCATCGTTGCCGATATGCCGGGCCTCACCCGTGATCGTCATTACGGCCATGGCAAGCTCGGCCGCAAGCCGTACCTGGTGGTCGACACCGGCGGCTTCGAACCGTTGGTCAAGGATGGCATCCTGCATGAAATGGCACGGCAGACCGAACAGGCGATTGTCGAGGCCGATGCCGTCATTTTCGTGGTCGATGGCCGGGTTGGCCTGACACCGCACGACAAGGAAATCGCCAACATGCTGCGCCGTCTGGCGCGGCCGGTCTTTGTCGCGGTGAACAAGGCGGAAGGTCTGAATTCCGGCATGGTCGAAGCCGACTTCCACGAACTCGGGTTGGGTGAGCCGAATGCCATTTCCGCCGCCCACGGCGAAGGCGTGCGCGGCCTGGTCGATCTTGCCCTGGAAGCCTTTCCCGAGCCGGATGAGGAAGAAGAGAAGTCGGATGCCATCCGCGTCGCCATCGTCGGCCGGCCGAATGTCGGTAAATCGACGATGATCAATACCTTGCTCGGCGAAGAGCGCGTCATCGCCTTCGACGCCCCGGGGACGACGCGCGACTCCATCGAGATCGACTTCGTGCGCGGTGGTCGTAAATATGTGCTGATCGATACGGCCGGCATGCGCAAACGCGGCAAGGTCTTCGAATCCATCGAAAAATTCTCGGTGGTCAAGACCCTGCAGGCGATTGAAGACGCCAATGTCGTCATCCTGATGGTTGATGCCCAGGCCGACGTTTCCGAGCAGGATGCGCACATTGCCGATTTCATCGTGCAATCGGGCCGGGCGCTGGTGGTTGCCGTCAACAAATGGGACGGCCTGGATTCCTATACCCGCGAGCAGACGCGGGTGATTTTGCAGCGCAAGCTGAAATTCCTCGATTTCGCCAAGTTTCATTTCGTTTCGGCCAAGGAAAACATTGGTCTGGAAGCGGTTTTTCGTTCGGTCGATGCCGCTTTTGCAGCCGCCATGTCGAAGATGTCGACACCGCGTCTGGCCCGTGTCCTGGCCGACGCCGTGGCTCGCCAGGCGCCGCCCAAACACGGCCTGTTCCGGCCGAAACCGCGCTATGCCCACCAGGGCGGCTCGAATCCGCCGATTATCGTGATCCATGGCAATGCGGTCGATCACATCGCCGATAGTTATCGGCGTTATCTCGAACATACCTTCCGCGAAGCCTTCAAATTGTACGGTACGCCCTTGCGCATCCAGTTTGTGACGGCGAAAAACCCATTTGCCGATAAAGATAAAAGATAAGCCGTAAATTCTTCGGCAAGGCGCAGTAAATTTGGGTACATTAGGCACCTCATAACAACACACATGGAGTCCACACCATGAGCAATAAAGGGCAACTGTTACAAGACCCCTTTCTTAACGCTCTTCGTCGCGAGCACGTTCCCGTTTCGATTTACCTGGTCAACGGGATCAAATTGCAGGGCCAGGTTGAATCGTTCGATCAATACGTTGTATTGCTCAAGAACACCGTCACCCAGATGGTGTACAAGCATGCAATTTCCACGGTGGTGCCGGCCCGTCCGGTCAATCTCCAGCAAGAACAGGCGGCGGAATAATTTCCTCCCCTACAGCGGCCCGCTGGCTTGGCGGGCCTCTTCTTTCCAGGAAATGCCCATGAATGAACGACCCGCCGCCGGTGAACGCGCGGTGATCGTTCAGCTTGACTTCGGCCAGCCCGATTTGCAGGATCAGCTGGAGGAAGTTCGTCTGCTCGCCGAATCGGCCGGGGCGTTGGTGGTCGCCGAAGTCTTTGGGGCGCGTCATGGCCCGGATCCGAAAACCTTTGCCGGTAAAGGCAAGGTCCAGGAAATCGCGGCCATGCTGGCGGCTGGCGAGGCCGATCTGGTGATTTTCAATCATGAATTGTCGCCGGTTCAGGAACGCAATCTCGAAGGCGAGCTCAAATGTCGCGTGATCGATCGCACCAGCCTGATTCTCGATATCTTCGCCCTGCGCGCCTCGAGCGCCGAGGGTAAGTTGCAGGTCGAACTGGCGCAACTCGAGCATTTGTCTACCCGCCTGGTGCGTGGCTGGACTCACCTGGAAAGGCAGCGCGGCGGAATCGGCATGCGCGGTCCGGGTGAGAAGCAACTGGAAACCGACCGTCGTCTGCTCGGCAATCGTGTCAAATTATTGAAGGGGCGGCTGCAGAAGCTGACCCGGCAGCGTGGCGTGCAGAGAAAGTCACGCTTGCGCGGCGATGTGCTCAGTGTCTCGCTGGTCGGCTACACCAATGCCGGCAAATCGACGCTGTTCAATGCCTTGACCCATGCCGGCGTTTTTGCCGCCGATCAGTTGTTTGCGACGCTCGACACCACCTCCCGCAAATTGTGGGTCGAGGGAGCGGGCAATATTGTCGTTTCCGATACCGTCGGCTTCATTCGCGATTTGCCGCACTCGCTGGTTGATGCCTTTCATGCGACACTGGAGGCGGCGACCGATGCCGATCTGCTGTTGCATATCGTCGATAGCGCCAGTCATGCCCGCGCTGAGCAGATGAGCGAAGTGAATAAGGTGCTTGAAGAAATCGGCGCCCGGCAGGTGCGGCAGGTCATCGTCTGGAACAAGATCGACCTGACCGAAGCCACGCCGGGAGTCGAGCGGGATGAGTATGGTAATATCGCGCGCGTTCGCGTCAGCGCGCGGTCAGGAGATGGCTTGGATTTGTTGCGTGAATCCCTTGCCGAATATGCCCGGGTGAAGGCCGAAAGTCGCCAGCGAGAACTGGCGGCGGCTGCACGCGATGCCCAACAAGACTACATAAGCTGATACCCCGAACCATGATTCCGACCCTAGGTATATTTATGTCGCTCAACGACCCGCAGTGGGGCAACCGTGGTGGAAACGACGGTGACAAGTCCAATGGCGGCGGCCCGCGCCGCCCCAACGATGGACCGCCCGACCTCGAAGAATTGTGGCGCGATTTCAATCGCAAGCTTTCCGGCATGTTCGGCAAGAAAGGCGGCGGTGGTGGTAATGGCGGCGGCGATGGGCCGCGCCTGCCGCAGTTCGATTTCAGTCCGCGCTTTCTCGGTGGCGGTATCGGCCTAGTCGCCGTCTTGGTTGCCCTGGTCTGGCTGGCCTCCGGCTTCTATATCGTCGATGCCTCGCAACGCGGCCTCGTCCTCCAGTTCGGCAGTTTCAAGGAAGCGACCGAGCCGGGCCTGCGCTGGCGTTTTCCCTATCCGATCCAGTCGCATGAAATCGTCAATTTGACCGGCGTGCGGACGGTGGAAATCGGTTATCGCGGCAGCGAACGCAATAAGGTGCTGAAAGAGGCCCTGATGCTGACCGACGACGAAAACATCGTAAATATCCAGTTTGCCGTGCAGTATGTCTTGAAAGATCCGGTTGAATACCTGTTCAACAACCGTTCGCCCGATGAAGCGGTGATGGGTGCCGCCGAAACGGCGGTGCGTGAGATCGTCGGCAAGAGCAAGATGGATTTCGTGCTTTACGAAGGTCGCGAGCAGATCGCCACCCAGGCTTCCAAGCTGATGCAGGATATTCTCGACCGTTACAAGAGCGGCATCCTGATTTCCAAGGTCACCATGCAGAATGCGCAGCCGCCGGAGCAGGTGCAGTCGGCCTTTGACGATGCCGTGAAAGCCGGTCAGGACCGCGAGCGGCAGAAAAATGAAGGGCAGGCCTACGCCAACGACGTGATTCCGAAAGCCAAGGGCACGGCGGCTCGCCTGATGCAGGAAGCCGAGGGCCACAAGCAGCGCGTCATCTCGACGGCCGAGGGCGATGCCTCGCGCTTCAAGCAGGTGCAGACGGAATATGCCAAGGCGCCGGAAGTGACGCGCCAGCGTATGTATCTGGAAACCATGCAGCAGGTCTATTCCAGTACCAGCAAAGTCTTGATCGACGCCAAGGGGCAGGGCAACCTGCTCTATCTGCCGCTCGACAAGCTGATGCAGGCAACGGCGGCCGCCGGCGCCGCGGCGGCCGGTCCGGTGGAAACGCCGAATACCCAGTCCGGCAAGCCGTCCGCCGCATTGTCCTCGGAAGTGCCGCCGCAACTGGAGCATGCGCCGGCGGTTGGCGGCAAGTCTTATTCTGGGAGCTCGCGCGAAGGCTCGCTGAGTTCGCGTGATCGGGAGAATCGTTGATGAGTCCGCGTATCAATTTTGCCGGCGCGCTGATCGCCACCATTCTGGTGGTGGCCGCGATGTCGATCTTTACCGTCGATCAGCGCCAGTTTGCGGTCGTTTTCCAGTTGGGTGAAGTCAAGCAGATCATCACCGAGCCGGGCTTGAGTTTCAAGATTCCGCTGATCCAGAACGTGCGTTTCTTCGAAAAGCGCATCATCACGCTCGATAACGCCGAACCGGAACGTTTCATTACTTCCGAAAAGAAGAACGTACTGGTCGATTCCTACATCAAGTGGCGGATCGTCGATCCCAAGCTCTATTACATCTCGGTCGGCGGCGACGAGTCGCGTGCCAAAACCCGCTTGAACCAGACGGTCAATGCTGGCCTGCGTGAGGAATTCGGCAAGCGCACGGTGCATGACGTCGTCTCCGGCGAGCGCGACAAGATCATGGAGCAGATGCGCGAGAAGGCCGATGCCGATGCCCGCAAGATCGGCGTGCAGATCGTTGATGTCCGCGTCAAGCGGGTCGAGTTGCCGACCGAGGTCAGCGATGCGGTGTATCGCCGGATGGAGGCGGAGCGCAAGCGGGTGGCCAACGAATTGCGTTCGGAAGGTTCGGCCGAGGCGGAAAAAATTCGCGCCGATGCCGACCGGCAGCGCGAAATCATCATTGCCGATGCTTATCGCGATGCGCAGAAGATCAAGGGCGAGGGCGATGCCAAGGCTTCGGCGATATATGCCGGTGCTTTTAGTCAAAGTCCCGAATTCTATGCTTTCTACCGTAGTCTGGAAGCCTATCGCGGCAGCTTCAAGAGCAAGGGCGACGTGATGGTGGTTGAACCCAGTTCCGATTTCTTCAAGTACATGAAGAGCCTCGGACGCGGTAACGACAAAGGCAAATGACCTCGACGTTGTTGCTGGCCTTCGCGCTGATGTTGGTGCTCGAAGGCCTGATGCCCTTTATAGCCCCGGCGGCGTGGCGTGAAACCTTTCGCCGCCTTATTCAATTTTCGGACGGGCAGATCCGTTTCGTCGGCTTGACGTCGATGATCGTCGGTCTGACCCTGCTCATGGTCTTTTCATGAACTGGCTGTTACCTGAATACATTGCCGATGCCTTGCCGGCAGAAGCCGCTCGCATTGAGCAACTGCGCCGCACCGTGCTGGACCATTTCCAGACGCGCGGTTTCGAATTTGTCATGCCGCCGCTGCTGGAATACCTGGAGTCGCTGCTCACCGGCGCCGGCCAGGATCTCAACCTGCGCACCTTCAAGCTGGTCGACCAGCTTTCCGGGCGGACGATGGGGGTGCGTGCCGACATCACACCGCAGGCGGCGCGTATCGATGCCCATCTGCTCAACCACCAGGGCGTGACCCGCCTGAGTTATTGCGGCAGCGTGCTGCATACGCTGCCAGCCAGTATTTCGGCCGGTCGCGAGCCGGTGCAGATCGGGGCGGAGCTTTATGGCTTCGCTGGTATCGAGGCCGATCTCGACATCATTCGCTTGATGGCCGGGGCCTTTGCCAAAATCAAGTTGCCAATCAGTCGCATCGATCTCGGACATGTCGGTATTTTCCGCGCCCTGGCCGAAGCCGCCGCTCTGCCGCAGGAAGCCGAGGAAAACGTCCTGCGCCTGTTGCGGGCCAAGGATGTGCCGGGTCTGGTCGAGGCCTGTGGTGCGGTGCCGTCGCCCTATGGCGAGGCGTTGCAGGCCTTGCCGCTACTCTATGGCGGTGTCGATGTGCTGGACCGGGCGCGGGCCGAATTGCCGGCCCTGCCGGCGATCACCGCAGCGCTCGACGGTTTGCGCCACCTGGTAGAGGCGGCGCCGGATCTGGCCTTCTCGATCGACCTTTCCGATTTGCGTGGTTACCACTATCACAACGGTGTGGTGTTTGCCGCCTACTGCCCGGATTACCCGGCCGCTATCGCACTTGGCGGGCGTTATGACGGCGCCGGCAAGACGTTTGGGCGGGCTCGTCCGGCGACCGGCTTCTCGATGGACTTGCGCGAAGTGGCGCGTCTGCTGCCGCCGGTCAAGGCGCCCGGGGCCATCCTGGCCGCCTGGGCCGGTCATGACCGCGGCTTGGCCGCGCAGATCGCCGCCTGCCGTGCCCAGGGGGAAGTCGTCGTCGAGTTGCTGCCCGGTGAAATCGCCTGCGAAGGCCCGCTTTGCGACCGCAAGCTGGTGCAGGTCGGCGGACAATGGATTATTGAAGCAATACAAGAGGATTAATACAGATGGCCAAGAATGTCATTGTGGTGGGGACCCAGTGGGGTGACGAGGGTAAGGGCAAGATTGTCGACTGGCTGACCGATCACGCCCAGGGCGTCGTGCGTTTCCAGGGCGGCCATAATGCCGGCCATACGCTGGTCGTCGGCGCGCAGGTGTACAAGCTCAACCTGGTGCCCTCCGGCATCGTGCGCGATGGCGTGATGTGCTACATCGGCAACGGTGTCGTGCTCGATACGCATCACCTGCTGTCGGAAATCGCCGAGCTCGAAAAGGGCGGCATCGACGTCCGTTCGCGGCTCAAGATCAGCCCGGGTTGCCCGCTGATCCTGCCGTACCACTCGGCCATCGACAAGGCGCGCGAAGGCGCCAAGTGCGAAGACAAGAAAATCGGCACGACCGGCAAGGGCATCGGCCCGACCTACGAAGACAAGGTTTCACGGCGCGGCCTGCGCGTCTATGACCTGTTCTGCCCGGAGCGTTTCGCCGAGAAGCTCACGGAAGTTCTGGAGTACCACAATTTCGTGCTGACCCAGTATTTCAAGGCTCCGGCCGTCGATTTCCAGACGGTTTACGATCAGGCGATGGCCGATGCCGAGCAGATCAAGCCGCTGGTTGCCGACGTCTCCGCCGCGCTCTACGCCGCCAACCAGGCCGGTCAGAACCTGCTGTTCGAAGGCGCCCAGGGTACCCTGCTCGACATCGACCACGGCACCTATCCTTTCGTCACTTCGTCCAATTGTGTGGCTGGTCAGGCTTCGGCTGGCGCTGGCGTCGGTCCGGGCATGCTGCATTACGTGCTGGGCATCACCAAGGCCTACTGCACGCGCGTCGGCGGCGGTCCCTTCCCGAGCGAACTGGATATCGACACCGCAGGCGTGCCGGGCTACCAGATGTCGCAGGTTGGTCGTGAATTCGGCACGGTGACCGGGCGCAAACGTCGTTGCGGCTGGTTCGATGCGGCTGCGCTGCGTCGTTCGGGCCGGATCAACGGCCTGACGGGGCTGTGCATCACCAAGCTCGATGTGCTCGATGGCCTCAAGGAACTGAGCATTTGTACCGGTTACGAGCTGGATGGCAAGTTTATCGATCTGCTGCCCATCGGGGCCGACGAAGTGGCGCGTTGCGTGCCGGTCTATGAAACCATGCCGGGCTGGAGCGAGACGACGTTCGGCGTCAAGCGCTGGGAAGACCTGCCGCTCAACGCCCGCAATTATCTGGATCGTCTCGAGCAACTCTGCGAGGTGCCGATCGCCATTGTGTCGACCGGCCCCGAGCGCGACGAAACCATTCTCAAGCAGCATCCGTTCAATTAAGCGGACGATTTCTTGTTGCAACGGGCCCGGTCGGGCCCGTTGGCATTTCTAGCGCGGAGGCATGACCTGTTGCCAGCCTTCCGGGCAATAGTCGACATAGGGGTAGTACTGGTTGGCTGAGCCGCAGTAATACCAGTTGCCGGCCGGCAATTGCTCCTGCACCGGGGGTGGCGGGGCAACGTAGACCGGGGTCGGACGATACTGGTTGTAAGTGGCAGCGCCGATGGCCAGGCCGGCGATGGCAAGAATGGCGACTGGACCGACCCAGTCCGAGCCGCCCCGTTGGCCGCGATCGTGGCGGGAGCCATGATCGGCACGGTAGTTGTCGTGGCGTCCCCAGTCGGCCTGTGCGCTTCCGGCGGTAGTGAGGGCCAGGCAGAGGGCCAGGCCGAGGGTGGTGATCTTTTTCATGATTTGGCTCGTTGTGCTGATGAGCCAAATAACGCCTGGCGGCAGTCGGCGATTACCTTTGCCGTGTACGCAAATGTTAGTAATTGTTACCCGCTGACGGCAAGCCGGGTTTGGCGAAAAGGCGCACTCGGCTTTGTGGGGTGCGGTTTTGGCTGGCTTTTTACGCGGCCCGGGCAAAAATGAAAAAAGGCCTTGTTTGCGCAAGGCCTTCAATCAAAATCGTTGGTGCCCAGGAAGGGACTCGAACCCCCACGGAGTTACCCGCTAGTACCTGAAACTAGTGCGTCTACCAATTCCGCCACCTGGGCACGGGAGCGAAGAGCGCGCATTATATAGAGTTTTTGTGCGCCGCATAGAAGTTTTTCGGGAATTTTTCGGCCGCCATGTTCGTTGCATTTCGCGGCGACGCTTGGGGTGGGCTGTGAGACAATGACGTCTGTTCTGCATGTGTGGGGCAGAAATGAAAAAAGGCCTTGTTTGGACAAGACCTTCAATCAAAATCGCTGGTGCCCAGGAAGGGACTCGAACCCCCACGGAGTTACCCGCTAGTACCTGAAACTAGTGCGTCTACCAATTCCGCCACCTGGGCACAGGTGCGAAGACCAAGAATTATAGAGGAAAGTTATTCGATGTCAAGAAAGAAAATTACAAAGATTCGCCGGGCCGACCCCTTCTTTGAACGTGAATCCGTGCGTTACGAATTTCCGTTGCCGTCGCGCGAATACATCATCCAGATCATGGCCGACGAAGGTCGTCCGCTCGTTTTTCTCGAACTGGTCGAGCTGCTGGACATTACGGAAAGTGAGCACGAGATGTTCCAGCGTCGCCTCGGCGCCATGGAGCGTGAAGGCCAACTGATGCGCAACCGCAAAGGGGGCTACATCCTGCCCGAGCGGGCCAGTCTGACGGCCGGCCGCATCCAGGGCCATCAGGATGGTTACGGTTTTCTGATTCCCGACGACGGGAGCGCCGATATCTTCCTCGACCAGCACCAGATGGGCAAAGTCCTGCACGGCGACCGCGCCCTGGTCCGGGTCATGGGAGTCGACCGCAAAGGGCGGCCGGAGGGCAGCATTGTCGAAGTCACCGAACGGGTCAATACCAAGGTCGTTGGTCGCGTCTTCATCGAGCATGGCGTCGTCTTCGTGGTCCCCGAAAATAAGCGTATCGCCCAGGATATTCTGGTGCCGCCGGAGAAAAAGCCGAAATTCAAGCCGGAATCCGGGCAGGTGGTGATGGTCGACATCATCGAACAGCCCAGTAAGTTCTCGCAGCCGATCGGGCGTATTACCGAGATGCTCGGCAATTATGCCGATCCCGGCATGGAAATCGAGATCGCCCTGCGCAAGCACGACTTGCCTTTTGAATTCTCGAAGGCGGCGCTCGAAGAAAACAAGGCCTTGCCGGACAAGGTCAAGAAGGCTGATTTCGCCGGTCGCGAGGATTTGCGCAAGCTGCCGCTGGTGACCATCGATGGCGAGACGGCGCGCGATTTCGACGATGCCGTATTCTGCGAAAAGAAGGGCCGTGGCTGGCGGCTGGTGGTGGCGATTGCCGATGTCTCGCATTACGTCCGGCCGGGCATGGCGCTCGACAAGGAAGCGGCGGAGCGGGGCAATTCGGTCTATTTCCCGCGCCGGGTGATCCCGATGTTGCCGGAAAAACTGTCCAACGGCATCTGTTCGCTCAACCCCGATGTCGAACGCATGGCCATGGTCTGCGACATGGAAGTCAGCGCGGTCGGCAAGATTGGCAAATACCGCTTCTATCCGGCAGTCTTCCGCTCGCATGCGCGGTTGACCTATAACCTCGTCTGGTCCTGGCTGTCGGGCGAAAGCCAGCCGGCCAACGAGGTGCATCAGGCGCTGCAGCCGCAGATCCAGGATCTCTACAAACTTTTCAATGCCTTGCACAAGGCACGCGAGCAGCGTGGGGCGATCGATTTCGAGACGACCGAAACGCAAATGCTGTTCAACGAGCAGGGCAAGATCGGAAATATCGTTCCCGTGGTGCGCAACGATGCCCACCGCATCATCGAGGAGTGCATGCTGGCGGCCAATGTCTGCGCCTCGGCTTTCCTTGCCGAGCACAAGCAGACCTGCCTGTACCGCATCCATGAGGCGCCGTCCGAGGAAAAGCTGGCCAACCTACGCACCTTCATCGGCGAATTCGGCCTCGCCCTGGGCGGCGGCGATGAACCGCAGGCCAAGGACTATGCTGTGCTGCTCGAAAAGGTCAAGTTGCGGCCGGATTTCCAGCTACTGCAGACGGTGATGCTGCGCTCGTTGCGTCAGGCCATGTACAGCCCGGACAATGTCGGCCATTTTGGCCTGGCCTACGAGCATTACACCCACTTCACTTCGCCCATCCGCCGTTACCCGGATTTGCTGGTGCATCGGGCCATCAAGGCGGTGCTCGCCGGGGAGAAATACACACCGGTCGGCAGTTGGGAGGATATCGGCCTGCAGTGTTCGGCCACCGAGCGGCGGGCCGACGAGGCGACGCGCGATGTCGAAAACTGGCTGAAATGTTTCTTCATGAAGGAGCGGGTCGGCGAGGAGTTCGAGGGCACCATTTCGGCGGTCACCGCCTTCGGCATTTTCGTCGCCCTGGATACGATCTACATCGAAGGTCTGGTCCATGTTTCCGAACTGGGCGAGGACTACTTCCAGTTCGACAACATCAAGCACCAGATGCTCGGCGAGCGGACCGGTCAGCGCTTCCGTCTCGGTGATCGGCTGCGGGTCAAGTTGGTGCGGGCCGATCTGGAAACCAACAAGATCGATTTCGTGCTGGTCCGCGCCGGCAAGAGCAATTCGCCGCGTCAGGCGGCCTCCGGGCAAACCCTCCAGGCCCGAAGCAAGGCGCTGGCCGGCAAGTCGGCGGCGGGTTCGGCTGTCAACGCGGGAGGCAAAGCGCCGGTCCAAACGCCGGCCAAGCCGCTGGCCAAGGCGGTGCCCAAAGCGACCGCCAAGGCAGCTCCCAAGGCAGCGGTCAAAGCTTCGGCCAAGAAAGCAAAAGCTCCGGCCAAGGCCGCCGCCAAGCGTTCCGCCAAGCCCGTCGGGAAAAAGGCGGCGAGCAAGCGCTAGTTGGCGAAATGCTGCCTATTGCCCTGTCGGGGCCGCCAAAGCGGCGGCCTTGAGGGCGATGTTGGCCGCCGCCTCCTCCACGATACCGGGCAGTTGCCCAGCCAACCATTCGAACGAAGCCCCGGGAATGATGTGCCTGGCTTCGGCCACGTCGGAAGGTAGGGCTGGGTCTTCCGGCCCGCCGGCGGTGAGATGGCGGGCCGTGTCGATACATAACCGGGAGAGGTTGGCGCGGGTATTGTCGATGCCGCGGATCAACTGCGGCAGCAGCGAAGGCAGATGCCAGATGGCGGCGCATTTCAGGGTCAGGTCGGTGAAGCGGAAGCCGCAGCTATCTATCTGCGCCTGGACGGAGCGTGGCGAGTGCCCGCTGTGCAGCGCCTCCAGGGCGGCCAGCGGCAATTCCGGGGCGAAGGACCAGAGCAGTAGTTCGCCGATTTCCGAAAGCAGGGCAGCCATGGCGATCTCGTCCGGGGAGATGTCGGCGCGGGCCGTTCCCCAGCGCAGCGCCAGTCGACTGGCCAGGTAGCTGCGCGCTTCGCAGGCCGCCAGGCCGCAGTTGCTTTCGTCGGTTTCCCGACTGTTGCGCAGTAACTCGTGAAAGGAATCGGAGCCCAGTTGCATGACGGCGGCCAGCGGTGTCGTCGTTTCATGACCGAGGCGCTGGACACGATGATTTTCCGCCTCGCGCAACAGGCGCAGGCAGAGAAATGGATCGGCGCCGGCAATGTCGGCCAGATCGCGGGCGGCGAGCTGCTCGCCGAGGCTGTTCTCCAGTTCGAGCAATTGCGCCTTCGAGCGCGACATGCAGGGAAGTTCGTGGCTGCTGAGAAAAGCCGCCCATTGATCGACGCCCCAATGGCGCTGATGCCCACTCAGCATGGCTGCTCCTTTCGTTGTTTTAACCGGCTTGTCATTGGTTAACGGCGAATTGTTCGGTAACTCAAGCGCTATCGGTAATTATGCATTTTGTCGTAGAATGAACCGGTAATCCACGATGGGCGGAAAACATGTTCAATGCACGGGGTGAGGTCGGAAGTCTGCCGCTGGCTGCCGTAACGGATGGCCCGATGTCGGTCGAGATGCTGACCGGCAATACAACGATCGATGCCGAGCATGAGCAACTCTATGCCATCCTGAAAGCCGCCCGCTCGGTATGTCTGGACGCCGCCCGTTTCGAGAATTGCGTGGCCTGCAGCGAGGCGCGGCGAGCCGGTTGCGAGAACCAACTGGTCGGCCTGTTGGGCGATCTACTGTCTTTTATTCTGGAACATTTCAAGACAGAAGAATCGTTCATGCGCGAATCCTTGCTGATCATGGTCGACCGTTTGCTCTGTGAAACGCACATGGAAGATCACGCGGCGATTTCTTCGAGAATCGAGCGCCTTGTCGCCGCCCTCGATTCGACACGCACCGTCAGTCTCTTGCGCGAACTGGATCAGATCTTCGGGCGCTGGGTGATCAGGCATGTGGCGACGCATGACATGGCCCTGGTTCACTGGATTGAACGCGAGGATTCCGCGTTACGCTCGGGTTTTTGAATCAAGCACAAGGTTGATCGACGTCGGCGCGGTAAAATCGCGTCCTGAATTTTTCGGAAGTTAACCATGTCCTCCCGCCTGATCTACGGTTTTCACGCCGTTACCGCCAAGCTTCGCCATGATCCCGAGGCCGTCAAGGAAATCCACATTGATGCCGGTCGCCATGACGGCCGTGCCCGCGACCTGCTGGCGCATGCCGAGTTGCAGGGCGTCAAGGTGCTGGCCACCGACGGCAAGCGGCTCGACGGCATGGCGCCGGGGGCCAAGCACCAGGGCGTGATTGCGCGGATCGAAGGCGAGCGCAAGCTGGCGCATCTCGATGATGTGCTCGACACGCTGGAAGAACCGGCTTTCCTGCTCGTCCTCGACGGCATCACCGATCCGCGCAATCTCGGCGCCTGCCTGCGCGTCGCCGATGCCGCCGGCGTGCATGCGGTGATCGCACCGAAGGACCGGGCCGTCGGCCTCACCGACGTGGCCGCCAAAACCGCCTGCGGCGCCGCCGAAACGGTGCCTTACGTGATGGTCACCAATCTGGCCCGCACCCTGCGCGAGTTGCAGGAACGCGAAATCTGGGTGATCGGCACGGCCGGTGAAGCGGCAAGCGATCTTTATGCGGCCGAATGGCCGCAGGCCACGGCCTGGGTACTGGGTGCCGAAGGCGAGGGCATGCGTCGTCTGACGCGCGAGAACTGCGACCAGTTGGTGCGCATCCCGATGCACGGCACGGTCGATAGCCTGAATGTTTCGGTCGCCGCCGGCGTCTGCCTGTTCGAGGCGCGTCGCCGGCGCTAAGCGCCTTAGGCCGAGGTGGCGCAGAGCACCCGGTCGCGGCCGCTGTGCTTGGCCCGGTAAAGGGCGGCATCGGCTGCGGCAATCAGTGATTCCGGACCGTCGTCGGGGCCCGGGATGGTGGCCGCGACGCCGAGGCTCAGCGTGACGTGCGGCGCCACCTCGGAAGCGCCATGCGGGATGCCGCATTCTCGCACGGCCAGGCAGATTCGTTCGGCGACGGCACGGGCGCCGGCCAGATCGGTGTTGGGCATGATGATGGCGAATTCCTCGCCACCGTAGCGGGCGGCCAGATCGGCGGGGCGGAAAACCGTGCCGCTGATGGCGCCGGCGATAGCCCGCAGGCAACTGTCACCCTGCTGATGCCCGTAGGTGTCGTTGTAGCGCTTAAAGTAGTCGATATCGCCGAGGATAAAGGCCAGCGATGACTCGGTGCGCTGGCCGCATTTCCATTCGAGCAGCAGTTTTTCGTCGAGGGCCCGGCGATTCGCCATGCCAGTCAGCGCATCACGGGTGGCCAGGTGTTGCAGGGCCATCTCGGCCAGTTTCTGTTCGGTCATGTCGCGCAGCGTCTGGATGACGGCGACCAACTGGCCATGGTCGTCGTAGATCGGTCCGGCATCGACCGCCAGGTAACGGCGTTGGCCGAGTGCCGGCATGACGCACCAGTTCTCGGCGCGCAAGCCGACGCCGAATTCGCCGGGGGTGGTGTGGGCAGCATAGAGTTCCGCCAGCATGTCGAATTGCTCGAGGGCAATCAAGTCGGCCAGGCAGTGACGCGGCGCATCGTAAAAGCCGCGCCAATGGTCCCGGGTACCGATCACTTGCGCCGCCGGAATGCCGGTCAGGCGTTCGCAGGCATGATTCCAGATGGTGACGCGGCGCTCCGCATCGAGGACGAAGGTCGCGACGACCAGATGCTGCATCAGGCGCACCGCGAGATTGTGCACGACGCTGCTGCTGGCCACCTGTTGGCCGGAAATGATATCCAAGAATTGTCTCCCTTGGCGGTGGTGGATTTGCTTCGCGCCGGCGAAGCGACTGCTGGTTTTTACCAGTCTGGTAGTCCGCCAACATACGCCAGGCCAATGCACTTGTCAAAATGACCAGGGCCCCGCTCTGCGCTGTCGGCGGAGTACGTCAGGCGGCCGTGGCGGCTCGCCGGTACTTGTGCCACATGCTCCAACTGAAAACGAACAACCCCAGCCAGATCAGTCCGAAGCTGACGAGCCGTGCCGACTGCATCGGTTCGCCGAAAAGCCAGACCGCGGTCAGGAATTGCAGGGTCGGATTGATGTACATCAGCATGCCGACCGTCGCCAGGTCGAGGCGCTGGGTGGCGGCGGCAAAGGCCATCAGCGGCAGGGCGGTGAGGATGCCGGCGCCGATCAGGAGCAGGGTGGTCGAGGTCGCGGTCGCGGCAAATACCTGATGTCCGACCTGCACCTGCCATAACGCATACACTCCGCAAATCGGCAGCATGGCCAGGGTCTCCAGCCAAAGACCGGAAATGGCGTCGACCGGGACCTGCTTGCGGACCAGGCCGTAACTGCCGAAGGTGCCGGCCAGCAGCAGGGAAATCCAGGGCAGGCTGCCCAGGGTCAGGATTTCGTTGCCGATGGCGGCTACCGCCAGACCGACTGAAATCCATTCCAGCCGGTTCAGGCGCTCCTTGAGCACGAGCAGGCCGAGCAGGACATTGACCAGTGGCGTCAGGAAGTAGCCCAGGCTGGAGGCGACCACCTGCTGATGGGCCACCGCCCACAAAAAAATCAGCCAGTTGCTGCCGACCAGCAAGGCCGCCAGGGCTAGGCGGGCCAGTTGGCCAGGCCGCTGGAAAATGGCGAGCACCTTGCCCCAGCGCCTGTTCAGCGTGAGCAGCAGGGCGACGAAAAGGCAGGCCCAGACCGCCCGGTTGCTCAGGATATCCATCGGCGGGACATGCGCAAGTTGCCGGAAATAGAGCGGGAAAAAGCCCCAGATGGCGTAGGCCAGCAGGCCGAGGCCGATGCCGGCCAGAGAGTGTTGCCGATTCATGCCGGGCACGGCGTCACGGCAGGTCGCGCAGCACGTGCAGGGCTGGCGAAGCGTAATCGCGGCGATAGAGGACGATCAGGATGCAGACGGCGAGCGCGCCGAGCATGACCGGATTGAGCAGCCAGCCGGACGCGGCAAGGCCGAAATAATAGGCCCGGATGCCGCGGTTGAAATCGTCGCCGGCCAGGCTGTTGGCGCCGGCCAGGCGGTGCGCGTAGGTGTCGATGGCCGGCTCGCCACGCTTGCCGAAGGGCGCGGCGCCGACCAGGATGCACAACAGGTTGAACTGGCGTAGCGACCAGGTGAATTTGAAATAGGCGAAGACAAAGGAAGCGAGCACCAGCATCAGCTTGAGTTCGAGCAGTTCACGATTGCCCACACCGCCGAAGGGCAGTTCGCTGGTGAAGCTGAGCAATTTGTCGGCGGCGCCGAGGGCGGCGACCAGACCGGCGATGATGTAGATGGTGGTGTTGGCGTAGAAGGAAACGCTGGTCACCAAGTTGCCGATCAGCGTCGAATCGGCTACGCGAACTTCCCGCTCCAGCAGGTGGCGCGCCCATTCCAGCCGGAAAGCCTGGCTGGTGCGGACCAGTCCGCCCTCGCCCCAGCGGCTGTGTTCCGAGAACCAGCCGTAGCCAGCCCAGCAGGCAAAGAAAATGACCAGGGAGATCCAGTCGATGGCAGCAAGGTGGGGCAGGGCATTCATGGGCGGAAGTTTGCCACAAGGCAGCACCATCCGCTCGCCCCGGCGGCGGGGATTGCCGAGCCAGCGGGACGATGGTGGCTTATTTTTCCGTCGGCGGTTAATTGTCCGGCATCAGCCTATACTGAATTCACGCTGGCAGTTGCCGGTATCCCAGAGGAGCACGATCATGGGCAAGACTACGAAGAGCAACAAGGAAGCGAAGAAGCAATCGCTGTTGTCACCGAAGGAAAAGAAAACCGCCAAGCAGGTCAAGAAGCACGCCTCTGACGCGGCGCCGCTGATTCACCCGCGCTGAGTTTTCTAACCGGCGCCGGCCATGCTCAGCGCCACCTGTTCGGCAACTTTGATGCCATCGACGGCCGCCGAGAGAATTCCCCCGGCGTAGCCGGCGCCTTCGCCGGCCGGAAAGAGGCCGTGCGTGTTCAAACTCTGGCATTCGGCGTTGCGCGTGATGCGGATCGGTGACGAGGTGCGCGTCTCGACCCCGGTCAGTACCGCATCGGCCATGGCGAAGCCGCGAATCTGCTTGTCGAAGGCGGGAATCGCCTCGCGTAGCGCGGCAATGACATAAGGGGGCACGCAGCTCGAAAGGTCGGTCATGTGTACGCCCGGCTGGTACGAGGGATCGACCTTGCCCAAGCCGGTCGACGGCCGGCCGGCCAAAAAATCGCCGACGCGCTGGGCGGGTGCCGCATAGGTGCCGCCACCGGCGACGAAGGCGGCCGATTCCCAGTGGCGCTGGAAATCGATGCCGGCCAGCGGGTTGGTCTGGTAATCGCCGGGAAAATCCTCGGGATTGACATTGACCACCAGCGCCGCGTTGGCATTGCGCTCGGCGCGCGAATACTGGCTCATGCCGTTGGTCACGACCCGGCCCTCCTCTGACGTCGCGGCGACTACCTGGCCGCCCGGACACATGCAGAAACTGTAGGCGGTGCGGCCGTTGGCGCAGTGGTGCACGAGCTTGTAGTCGGCGGCGCCGAGCAGTTCGTTGCCGGCATTCGGGCCGAAGCGGGCCTGGTCGATCAGGGCCTGCGGATGTTCGATGCGGAAACCGATCGAGAAGGGCTTGGGCTCGATGTATACGCCCTGTTCGTGGAGCATCCGGAAAGTGTCGCGGGCGCTGTGGCCGATCGCCAGCACGACGTGCCGGCTGGCGATTTTCTCGCCATCGGCCAGTACGACGCCGGTGACCTGCCCGTTGTCGATATCGATCTTCTCGACCTTCGCGCCGAAGCGGATTTCGCCGCCCAGGCCGGTGATCGTCGCGCGCATGTTCTCGACCATCTTGACCAGTCGGAAGGTGCCGATGTGCGGCTTGCTGACGTAGATGATTTCCTCGGGGGCGCCGGCCTTGATGAATTCCTCGAGCACCTTGCGACCGTGGAATTGCGGGTCCTTGATCTGGCTGTACAGCTTGCCGTCGGAGAAGGTGCCGGCACCGCCTTCGCCGAACTGGACGTTGGATTCCGGATTCAGCTTGTTGTCGCGCCACAGGCCCCAGGTGTCCTTGGTGCGTTCGCGCACGGCCTTGCCGCGTTCGAGGATGATCGGCTTGAAACCCATCTGGGCCAGCACCAGGCCGGCGAGCAGGCCGCAGGGGCCGGTGCCGATGATGACCGGGCGCTCCATCAGATTTTCTGGGGCGCGGGTCACCAACCTGTAGGTGGTGTCCGGCGTCGGGCCGAGATGGGCGGCGTTGTTGGCGGCCTGGAGGCGGCTGACGACGGCGGCTTCGTCTTGCAGTTCGACGTCGAGCGTGAATACGAAAATGATGTTCGATTTCTTGCGTGCATCGTGGCCGCGGCGGAAGACCGTGAAACCGAGCAGTTCGTCCGGCGCGATGGCCAGACGGTCGATGATCGCGGTCTTGAGGTCGTCGTCGGTGTATTTCTTGAGCGGGAGCTTGATTTCGGTCAGGCGCAGCATGGTGTCTATCCGTGGGGGCGCTTAGGGGGCGCGTATTCTATCGCGCGGGCCGGGGCAGGGGAATTGATCAGTAGATTCGGGCCGGCGAATTCCGGCCCGTGTATGCGTCGGCCCCGGCCCTGCTCATATCGCCTGCGGCAGCCACTTGAGGATGGTGGCAAACATGGTTTCCGGATTCACCGGTTTGGCGATGAAGTCATTCATGCCGGCGGCGAAGCAGCGCGACTTGTCCTCGATGAAGGCGTTGGCGGTCATCGCCAGAATCGGGGTGGTCGCTCCGGCCGGTTGTCGGCGGATTTGCCGCGTGGCTTCCAGGCCGTCCATGCGCGGCATCTGCATGTCCATCAGGATCAGGTCGTAGCGATTGAGGGCGGCCTGCTCGACGGCGATCACTCCATCTTCGGCAATGTCGATGCTCAGTCCGGCATCTTTCAGGAGTTCCAGGGAAACTTCGCGATTGATGATTTCGTCCTCGACCAGCAATATCCGGCGCCCACGATAGTCGCGGCGCAGGATGGCTTCGGCCGAGTCTTCGGTGGGGGCCGGGATGCTGGCGGTGGCGATCTCGCCTTTCTTCAGGCGGACGGTAAACCAGAAACGGCTGCCGACCCCGGGCGTACTCTCAACGCCGGTGCCGCCGCCCATCAATTCGGCCAGCTTCTGGGTAATGGCCAGCCCGAGCCCGGTGCCGCCATATTTGCGGGTTGTCGAATTGTCGGCCTGTTCAAAGACCGAGAACAGCTTGCCGAGGGTTTCCGGCGGAATGCCGATGCCCGTGTCGCGGACCTCGAAGCGCAACAGGAGACTGCTGGCATCTTCGCTTTCCAGGCGGGTGCGCAGGGTGACGCTGCCCGTTTCGGTGAATTTGACGGCATTCGTCGCGTAGTTCAGCAAGGCCTGCTGCAAACGGGTCGGGTCGCCGATCAGCGGGTAATTCGGGACTTGGGTGTCGACCACAATCTGCAGATTCTTGTGGCGGGCGGGGTAGGAGATAATCGAGGCGACATTGGCGATGATGCTGCTCAATCTGACATCGCTCTCCTCGAGGGTGAATTTCCCGGCTTCGATCTTGGAAAGGTCGAGAACGGCATTGATGATCTCCAGCAGGTGCTGCCCCGCGGTGTCGATCTTGTCCAGCCGCTCCTCCTGCTGGGCGGTCATGCCGGAGCGCCGGATCAGATGCGCCATGCCGGTGATGGCATTGAGCGGCGTCCGGATTTCATGGCTCATGTTGGTCAGGAAGGTGCTCTTGGCAATATTGGCCGCCTCGGCGGCGTCGCGTGCTCGTTCCAGTTCCTGGGTGCGCTGGTGCACCATTTCCTCGAGGTGTTCGTGCTGGTGCTGCAAATTTTCTTCGGCCAGTTTGCGCTCGCCGATTTCGCGCAGCAATTCGTCCCGGTAACCCTTCAGGTCCTGGCGCATGGCAGCAAAACTAGTGACCAGGGCCCCGATTTCGTCGTCGCCGGTGCTCGGCAGGGGGGCTTCGAACTCTCGTCTGGCCAACGCCCGAGCGGCTTTGGCCAGATGTTTGGCGGGCTGGATGACGGTGATTTCCAGCAAAAAACCGATGGTCAGCGTGAGGATCAGCAGGACGCCGATCTGGGTCAGCAACAAGACCTGGTGGCGTTCCTCTTCGTCGGCCAGAAAGGGCGCCATGTCGACGCTCACCTCGAGATTGCCGAGGGCCATATCGAGATAGCCGATCGGCCGTGAAATGGTTTTCTGGTGTGCCGATGGCGCTGTGCTGAGGCCGGATTTGCCGGTCAGCAAGGGGTAGAGTTGCTGACCTTGGGCATTGAGCAGGCGTACGCTGCGCCATTCGCTGTTTTTTTCCTGCAGGGCGCCGAGATTGCTGTGGATGGTGCCCAATTCGTTGCCGAGCAGCAGCGGAATCAGGCCTTCGGCCACGCTGTCGAGATGGCGTTCGATCAGTTTCAACTGGACTTCTTCGGCCTGGCGCAGGGAACTGGGAATCCAGAATCCGTAGATATAGCCGCCGACCAGCGCGCTGACAACGAGCAGGGGGATCAGGAGTTTTTGCCGCAGGCCGAAAATCATCGATATCTACTCAACCCAGTAGCTTTCCAGTCCCCACTTGCTCATTGGCTGATAGTCGCTGATCGTGGTCGGGATCATGTTGCCCATGGGGATTTCGCGCAACAACTGGCGGCCGGCTTCGCTCCTGGCCAGATCGAGCAGGGCGCGTTGCAGGCGGTCGCGGACCGCGGCCGGCACGCGCGGATGGGCGGCGATCGGGTGGGAGGGCATATCGCGCGTGGTGTACAGAATACGCAGTTGGTCGCGCACCGCCGGGTCCTGCTCCTGCAGGGTCTTTTCGACGCCGCCGCCAGCCACGGCAAGGCCGTTTGCGACGTGCAGATAAACTGAGCTGTGCGTCTTGGCGTTGATCGGCACTACCCTGGCTTTGTATAGTTGTTCGAGGTCGGCGCGCAGCAGCAGGCTGGCGCCGAGGGCGTTGAAGGAGGGGATGGCCAAGGTCTTGCCGTCGAGTTCGGCCGGCGACTTGAGCGGGCTGTCCTTGCGCACGACCAGGATGCCGCGCAGCGGGTCCTGGTCGCGGACCAGCGGCAGGTAGCCCTGGCGCGGCACCTCGTGCAGGATGTGGTAGGGGTTGGCATAGACGAAATCGAAATTGCCGCGCGACAGTTCGCGCTCGAATTCCGGCACGGTCAAGGTTGCCACCAGCTTCAGTTCAAGGCCGGTGCGCTTGTTCAGTTCATCGATGACCGGTTTCCAGATGGCAAACAGTTTGCGTTGTTCGAACTGCGGTACCACGGCGAAGCTGTAGCTCTCGGCGGCTTCCACCAGACCGGTCGTAAGCAGCCCGAGGGCGAGTAGACGAAACAGCCGGCGGCCGATTCCGGCGGCGGATAAATGCACAAAAAATGTCATTTTCGTTGTTTTCCTCTCTGTCCTGCCGTTGTTAGGGACATGGCATGCGCCAACCGACTCGGGAGGGGGATATCTGCTGGACCGATCTTTGTGTCGGGATTTTCTTCATCATACTCCAATCGTTTTCCGGTGCTTTGCCCGCTCAGGCCAGCCAGAGCTTCTTCCAGCCCGCGTGGCCGAGATTTTCCATGGTTTCGATATTGCGTTCAAAAATGCTCGCCGCATCGGGAAAGGCGGCAACCGCGCGGTCGATGCTGCTTTCGCGCAGCAAGTGCAAGGTCGGGTAGGGCGAACGATTGGTGAAATTGGCGATATCGTCCGGCGCGCTGCCGGCAAATTCGTATTGCGGGTGCAGGCTGGCGATCTGGTAGATGCCGTCGAACCCCAGGTTGCGGTTGAGCGCATCGACCTCGGCCAGAAAAAAGTGATAGTCGAGAAAATCCGTCATCGCCAGCGGGTGGATGAGCAGCGTGGTATCGAGTTCGGCCGGGGCGGTATCGGTCAGCCGGTGCAGTTCGCTGGCCAGCTCGGCGAGCAGTTCGTCGGCCGTGCGGGCGGCGCTCAGGGCATAGCGCACCTGCTTCTTGACGAACACGCTTTTAGCGAAGGGGCAAAGATTGAGCCCGATGACGGCGCGCTCCAGCCAGATTTGCGTGTTGGCGATGATTTCGGCGCCGGCGGCCGGATCGGGGTAGGGATGTAATACCTGGGGCATGGGACGGGCCTGGGCAAGGGAGGAGCCATCGCGGCCGATGGCGGCAAAGGCTGAGGCTATCCTCGATTGGCCCGGTGGGCCGTCATTCTACCGCGGGCCGGACGGCGCATTGTTGCTGCCAGCGCCGGGCCTATTTGTTAAGCTCGCCGCATGCCGCAGATTCCCCTCTCCCGTCTTTTCGCCGAACGCCAGTTCCTCCGTTTCTGGTCGGCCCGCTTGGCCGGCATGCTGGCCAATCAGATGCTGATGGTCGCCGTTGCCTGGCAGATGTACGACATCACCGGCAGCGCCTGGGATCTCGGCCTGGTCGGCCTGTTCCAGTTCGTCCCGGCGCTGTTGCTGACCCTGCCGGCCGGGCACGTCGTCGATCGGCTGCGGCGCAGCCGGGTTTTCGCCGGCTGCATGCTGTTGCAAGCAGCGCTTGCGTTGTTGCTGGCCGGCGCGCTGCTCGGCGGTTTCGCGACGCGCGAACTGATCCTTGCCGTTGCCATCGCGCTTGGCATCGCCCGCGCCTTCCAGATGCCGGCGCAACAGGCGCTGATCCCCTTGCTGGTGCCGCTCGAAATGCTGGAGCGGGCGGTGACGCTGAGTTCGCTGGGCATGCAGGCCGCCGTCATCGGCGGCCCGGCGCTCGGCGGTCTGCTCTACGCCGGGGCACCGATCGCGGTCTATGGCAGTTGCGGCGGCCTCTTCCTGCTCGCCTACGGACTGGTGCTGGCGATCAACGAGCGACACGCTCCGGCCAAGGAAACGGTCAGCCTGCAATCGGTGCTGGCCGGCGTCGCCTTCGTCTGGCGCAACAAACTGCTGCTCGGCGCCACCTCGCTCGATCTCTTCGCCGTGCTGCTCGGCGGCGCCACCGCGCTGCTCCCCATCTACGCCCGCGACATCCTGCACAGCGGGCCGCAAGGCCTTGGCCTGCTGCGCGCCGCGCCGGCCGTCGGTGCCCTGCTGATGGCGCTGGCCATGCTGCGCTGGCCGATCCAGCGCCGGGTCGGCCACAAGTTGCTTGCCGCCGTCGCCGCCTTCGGCCTGGCAACCGTGGTTTTCGGACTCTCCGAACATTTCGCCCTGGCCCTGCTCGCCCTGGCCATCTCCGGCGCTGTAGACAACGTCAGCGTGGTTATCCGCATGACGGTGATGCAACTGGAAACACCGGACGAAATTCGCGGCCGGGTCTCGGCCGTCAATTCCATCTTCATCGGCGCCTCCAACCAACTCGGCGAATTCGAATCCGGCGCCACCGCCGCCCTGTTCGGCCCGGTCAACTCGGTGGTCATGGGCGGGGTGGGAACGCTGCTGATCGCTGCCGCCTGGCTGCGGCTGTTCCCGGAACTGGCGCAACGGGACCGGATGATGGGGAAATGATGGTTGGTGGGAGGGGGCGTTTGGTTCTGATAGATGCGGAAATGCGCCACCGTGACGGAGTTGGCGTTTGAACTCAATCGCCAAGTGCGAAGGGCATCTTGCCATTTTTGCCAAGCCGGTGTTTCCCCGGAAACCCGACTCCTAAACCCCCGTCGATTCGCGCCGCAGTCAGTCTGCCGTTAAGCTCACGGCTTGGCGTCTGCCCGGTCATTTTCGCGGCGCGCCCGTTCCTTATCTTTTGGGTGATGCATGAGCGATCTGATTAGCGAGCTACAGCGACTTTATTTCCTTTCCGACCAGCAGTGGCTGAGCCAGGAGTCGGCGGCCGGCGGCGAGGCGGTTTGTACCGCGGCCGGGGACTTGACGCCGGAGGTGGTGGGGCAGGGGCTGGCCGGCCGGATTGAGGTGAGGCTCAAGCTGGTCGACGCCGGGGATAGGGTGCGGGCCTTGGTGCTCGGTTTTGCCCGGGCCAGTGACTGGCCGCGGGTGGCCGAGCTGTATCAGGCGGTGCAGGATGATCTGGATTTGCCGGCGCCGGCCCTCGCGGTGTCCGGGCAGAATGGCTTTCGGCTGTGGTTTTCGCTGGCCGAGCCGGTTCCCGTCGGGCTAGCGCGGGCATTTCTTGATGGGCTGCGGTGCAAATATCTGGCCGATATGCCCCTGGCCAAACTTGAGCTGCGGCCGGATGCCGGGTCGCCGGCCGTCGTCAAACTGACGCCGGCCCTGCATCGAGCGACCGGCAAATGGTCGGCCTTCATCGACCCGAGCCTGGGCGGCATGTTCGTTGATGAGCCGGGCCTGGAAATGGCGCCCAGCATGAATCAGCAGGCGCATATTCTGGCCGGTCTGGCCGGTATCAAAGCCGGGGAGTTTGCGCGAGTGTTGCACCTGCTGCAGAGTCCGGCCGTGGCGGATGCCGGCGATGCCCCCAAGCCGGCGCTCGATGTGCCAGCTTCGCCGGCGGCGCCGTCCTCCCGGCTCGATGTCGGCCATGATTTCAGCGATCCGCAAAGCTTTCTGCTGGCCGTGATGAACGACCCAATGGCCAGTGCCGGTCAGCGGATCCGGGCGGCCAAGGCGCTGCTGCCTTATTTTGCCAAAGGGCAGCCGAAATGAGCGGATTTGCCGAGAATCTTGTCGCACCTGATCTGATTGAGCGCGTCGCCGAGCAGATCAAGGCCAAATTCCTGGCCGAGAGTTCGGGCCACGACTGGTATCACATCAGCCGGGTGTGGAAGTTGTCCCGCCAGCTTGCCGCCCGGGAAGGGGCCGATCGGCCGGTGACCGAACTGGCGGCGCTGGTGCACGATATCGCCGACTGGAAATTCCACGGCGGCGACGACAGTGTCGGGCCGCGCCAGGCGGAACTGTTGCTCACCCGGGAAGGGGCGCCGCGCCGGGTCATCGAAGCGGTGGTCGAGATCGTCGCCACCATCTCCTTCAAGGGGGCGGGGGTGAGCAGCGCGATGCGCACGCTGGAAGGCAAATGCGTGCAGGATGCGGACCGCCTGGATGCGCTCGGGGCGATCGGCATCGCCCGCTGCTTTGCCTACGGCGGGCATGCCGGCCGCCTGCTCTATGACCCCGCGGTGCCGCCGGTGTTGCACGCCACGGCGGAGGCCTACAAGGCGGCGAAAGGCCACAGCCTGAATCATTTCTATGAAAAGCTCCTGCTCCTCAAAGAGCGTATGAACACGCCGAGCGGCCGGGCGCTGGCCGAGTGTCGGCACCAGTATATGGAAGACTTTGTCGCCCGGTTTCTCAGCGAGTGGGAGGGCGAGGCCGGGCTGACTGACTGACGGGAGCGTCGCCGCCGGCGGTCACTTGCTTCGGAATACCCTGCCGGCCGGTTCAGAAAGGCGCGCTGAGGGTGAAGTTGAGGGCGCTGTTGTCGGCGCCCGGCTGGTTGATGGTGGTCGATGCCGTGACGGCCAGCCGCATGCCCGTGCTCAATTCACTGGAGATCCCGGCCAGCAGGTTTCCATAACCGCCGGTCCGGTTGGCGGTCGCCACCGTCATGGCGGAATTGCTCCCGAGCAGACCGGCGCTATAGCTGCGCTCATCCTTGAGGTGTTCGTAGTCGTAAGTGAGTTGGGCGTAGGGGCGCACGTTGACCCCGGCCCAGCGGCTTTCCGTCGCGATCTGCCAGCCCAGCCGCGAGCGTAGCGATGCGCGGCTCTGGCTGCTGAAAGTCATGGCCGCGAGGCTGTCCGGGCTTTCGCTGAAGCCATCGACATCGACCCGTTCCCAGGCCAGCCCGAGCAGCGGTCCATGGACGAGATGGCCGAGCCCGAAATGGTAGCCGAGTTGGCCTTTGGCGCCGAATTGGCGGCCGCGGGTGGCGCCCTGTTGGCCGGTGGTGAGATTGCCGAGCCCGACATTTCGTGTGCTCTGGTAATTGAGCCAGGCGTAGGTGGCCAGCGCGTTGGCGTAGAAAGAACCGAACTTGTGCGAGGCAAAGGCCGAGAGAGCCCATTCCTCGTATTTGACCGTGCCCTGGTCGTTGCCCAGGGCAAACGGCGTCTTGCCGTAGCCCAGCGTCAGGCCGCCGAAGAGTCGGTCGCTGAAGGCCTTCTCGTACCCCATGATCAGGCTGCTCCCGGCGCCGTCGGCAGCGGGCTGGCCGCCCGCCGCCTCTTTTTGCGAGGCGCTGTAATCCCCCGTGACGAAAAAGCCCTGGCCCCGATAGCCGAAATTCTGGAACTCGTTCATCCGGCCGTCGATCGAGCGCCATTGCGCACCGGAACGTCCCAACGGCACCAGCGACAGCAGTCCGATCCGCGCGGCGCCTTCCAGTGAGCCATAAACCCAGTCGGAGAGCAGCTTGTGAAACAGTGTCGAGGGGTGCTTGTCGTCGGCGAACAGATGCCCGGCGGCGGGTGTCGAGCAAAGCAGGGCGGCGATCGCGCCGCAGGCCGGATTCGTGGTGTCGGTGAAACCGTAGGCCAGCGGCGTGGCGAAAATGGCGGCAAATAGCTTGTTGGTGTCGAAATAGAGCACGTTCCGGCCGGCCATTTGCGCGCCAAGGGTGGCATCGAATGCGTTGTTGAGCTGCTCGATCTGCGCCTTTTCGGGCGCCGTTTTTGTTTGTCCGTAGGGGAACCAGTAGCTGTTTGCCAGATTGAAGACAACGAAGTGGCGGGCTCCGGCCGACTGCAGGCGCGTCATTTGTGCCGAGAGGTCGTTGGCCGCCGTGACGATGGCCGCCTGGGCGGCCGGCGATGCCGCGCCGGCCCCGCCGACAAATTGGGCAAAGACGTCGTTGCCGCCCGCCCACAGGGCATAGAGCGCGTTGGCATCGACGGCGCCGCGGGCCAGAAAACTGCTGACCTGGGTGTGGACCGAGGGGATGAAAGGAGCCAGGGGGGCGAGGGGGCCGACCCCGGTCGGCTGGGCATTGACGAGTGCCGAGCCGACGGCGAAGTTGTTGCCGTCGGGCCGCTCGGAAAAGCCGTCCAATTTTTTCGATGCCGCGTAGGCGGGGGTGATCGACGTGCCGTAACGGGCGCCCAGATTCTCGCCCCAGACGGTGCCGGGGTTGGTCGTGAAGCGGGCGTTGGGCCCGACCAGTGGTCGGTAAGCCCCGGAATCGGAAAGGCTGTCGCCAAAGAGATAGATGTTCGAATAGTCGCCGGCCTGGGTGCGGGCAACGGCGCCGAGTAATAAGATCGCCAGCACGGCCCATCGCTTCGGCATATACCCTGAGTCTTCACGCATTTTTCACCCGGCGGTCTCAAACATCAAGTGCAACACCGGTTGGGATGTTGGCATTTTGCTTTACGCAATCTTCGAAGAAGACAGCCGCCGGTGTTCTAAAACCCAGGGTGGCACGCGGTCTGGTGTTCAGACTCCA
>Ga0316603_10000037_pt1 | contig 168754 bp, 126 predicted proteins | sample OWC_soil_day10_n_FD_207649 | JGI IMG/M metagenome (GOLD analysis project Ga0316603, IMG submission 207649) | Wetland soil microbial communities from Old Woman Creek delta, Ohio, United States - OWC_soil_day10_noCT | ecosystem: Environmental > Terrestrial > Soil > Wetlands | place: USA: Ohio...
ATGAGGTTGAATTTCCGAAACTTACCATATCTGAGCTTGAATTACTCGTTCCCCAAAAAGATAGTATAGTTGATTTACAAAATCGATCAACCGTCACATTTGCATGGGAAAATTCAACCATTGTTTCTAGTTATAATCTGGTCTTTAGTACAAACTCAGATTTGTCTGATCCGGTTGTCGTCGAAACCAGTTCAAATCCTTATGTGATTCGTTCATCCGAAATGAATGATTTGGGTAAATCATTAGGTTTAAGTACTGGCTCTACTAATAAAATATTCTGGAGTGTAAAATCCAGAAAATCATCGCAACCAACGACAGCCGAAGTAAATTCATTTACTTTAAAAATGCTTTTGGCTCAACCGTTAACCCCGGCTAAAGACTCAATCATAAATCTTAATCACGATTCCCTTTCAACCCAACTCAAATTTTCATGGGAATCAATGGCAGATATTAATAGCTATCAATTGATTATAAGTGCAAAAGCTGATTTGTCGAATCCGTTGATTGATATGTCGGTTAGTGGAACATCAACAGTAATTACGCAGCAACAGTTTCAAAACATAATAGAAAACACCACTAATGGTCTGAAAAGATACAAAGGCAACACGATTTATTGGAACGTTAAGGCGGGAGATAAATTTATGGCTAATTCCGCCTGGAAATTCAAATTGTATGGAACTAAAATTTTCACAGACATTCGTGGAAACGAATCTATTACTTATAAAGTGGCAGTAATCCCAACAGCCGATGGTACAGATGAAATGGTATGGATGGCTGAAAATCTAAGAACCCGAAAACTGAACAATGGGGTCGAGCTCGTTTATGATGCAACAGGTCAAATGAGTTGGAATTCCCAATACTTCACACCTGCTGAAGCAATGATCAGTTCCACAACAGCTGTACCTGATGAGTTACGTACAACGGCAGGAATGTACTATCGGGTACAAATGATTGGAAATAACTCATCAGCAGTGGTTTGGCCTAATTTGCTTGTTCCTGCCAAATGGAGAGTGCCTGAAGTACAGGATTTTGTGAATTTAGCCAATGCGGCACTTACAGCTTGTGACTATCTGGAGGTACTAAGAGCGCCCGCGGCATATCCGGCATTGTTAGTAGGAGCTAAGACACTTGTAGGTAGTAAGATGAACCTTTGGGGAATGAATATGGCGCCAAGTGGGACTAATAGAGTCGCATCCCCGGGAAATTTATATCTGGGTGAATTTGGTCAGGTTAACGGACTGCACATGACTTATGCCATAAATAGTATTACCCAATGCAATACATTGGAGATTAATGCAGCTACTGGCAAAGGTAACGCCAGAGCTATCGGGTTAGGTTATAATGCTCCAATAGTTGTGCGATTGATTTATAAGGGAGATGATTAATAATGATATTTGTTTTAAAACATTACATTAATTCGAACTTTTGGATCATTTAGCTCGTACTTATATTTAAAAAATTGTGTTGTTTCTTGGTTGTAGGAGGTTGGTGACAATAAGGTGTCCCAACCATCCTTAACCAATAAATTATTAGTAGTCAGCATAATTATAACAAAATTTTCCATAAAACAATAATGCAAAAAGAAATAATAGTGATAAAGCAATTGTGTTTTAAAGTATTGGTTACTGCTATGTGTGTAGGAGGGTCAATATCTTTGTTCGCACAAAAGAGTTTAATGCTTTCAAATGGAAAAATAAATATAGAGTGGGAGAATCGCGATGGAAAGTGGGTATTAGTTTCGTTCGCTGGAAAAACTCATGAAGGACTTAAAGCTTTTGGTAGCCCTTCTGGGCAATATAGCCTGCTTTATGATACTGTGAAACCAACTATAAAGCCATTAGTGATGGTAGAAAATGGTGACACGCTTGATTTTCCTGAGTCAACATTCAAGTACGTGAGGCCCGATTTTCAAAGAGCTGTTTCCGCTGTCCCCATGAACAAGGCAGGAAGCTATTATAGCTTTTTACCTACTCAAGGACGGGTAGAAGATAATGTGGCTACATTTGAAGAACAGACTTTGTATGGATTATATAAGGTAACATGGAAATTTGATGAAAAATATCAGTCCGATATTATTCTAAATATTTCTTTATCAGCAATAAAGGATGGTTATTATTCATTACCTACGCCCACTATAAGCACGCTAAAAGAGAAAGACCTGGCGTGGGCACTGGTTCCGGGATTTTACCAGGGTAATCAAATTCAGCATTCATTTCCTTTGTCATACGCTTATGCACAAGGATTGCCCAACTATCCTGTTTTATGCCGTGAAAGTACAATTACTACGATGGCATCTATTATGAGTAATCAATCAGGATTGACTTTGGGCATAATTCCTGAACCGGGTCAGGACAGGAATCCTTATGAAAAGGATGAAGTTACGCATGTGAAACTTTGGAATATTGCTTTGTCGCACATGAATCATGATTCTGAGTTGACACCAATGGCTTATCATCCTGTTTTGGGTGAGAACGGATCCTACCTAAAGAAAGGAGAAGTTGTTGAATTCAAAGTAAGAATAACTCTCCAAAACTCTGACTGGTATACCGTTTACAAACACGCCGTATACGATGTCTACAATCTTCCCTATTCGTTTGAACTGAAAGAAAACAAACAGTCATTGACTAATCGACTTCTAAAATTATACGATTATGTGTTAGATGACAAGAAAGCTTTGTGGAACTTTGAAGAATATAAAGGAAAGAAAATTATTGCTCAATCTTATATGTCGGGGATTTTAGGTGCAGATAATGATGCAATGAAAAATTCAGACATAGGAGCTGTTTGGATGTTGTCAAAGTTGAGTCAAGATTCATTGTTGAAGAACGAAAAAGTACCAGATATAAGAAATTTTAAAATATTGCAACAATTTGACAAAGGTTTTTTTAAAGGGGCTGTTCAGGGTCAGTATTATTTGGCTAAATCGAAGAAATTTACCGAAGAATGGGGTAATCATTTTGAACCTATTGCAATAACCTATTACACTATGGCCGACCTTGGCAATATTTTACTTTTTGAACCACAAAATAAAGAGATTAAAAGATTACTGAAAAATGGAGCACAACGATTACTAAAATGGCAAAAGTCAGATGGAAGTTGGGAGGTTGCTTATGATAGAACCACGCACAAGCCGATTTATACCGATTTAACCGATTATCGTCCGACTTTTTATGGACTTGTCATTGCTTATAAGTTATTTGGAGATAAAAAATATCTTACGGCTGCTGAAAAAGGGGCTAATTGGTTGATTGAGAGGTCGATTAAAAATGGATTTTTCTTAGGTGTATGTGGGGATGCAAGGTTTGTAAATGACTTTGCTACTATTCAGATTTCTGGTGCAATGTATGATTTATATGAAATAACCAAAAATCAAAAGTATTTGAATGCAGCCATTGAAACTGCTAAGATGTACACAACATCCATATATACACACCCTATTCCAAGCCGGGAGATAAAATATAAAAAAGGAAAGGAATTCGAGGACTGGCAATTGAGTCAGGTTGGTCTTAGTTTCGAGCATGGAGGCTCTATGGGATCTGCTGTTAATGCAGGCCCTATTTTACTTGCAAGTCATTGTGCCTACTTTCTTAAATTATATTCTGTCACAAAGGACAGTATTTTTCGCGATATGGCTCGTTTAGGGTCTTTGGGTAAGGATGCTTTTGTGAATGAGGATACCGGAGTTGCATCTTATTACTGGAATCGCTTCGATTTTGGTTCCGGACTTTTTCCTCATCATGCTTGGTGGCAAATAGGATGGATTTACGATTATTTACTTGCCGAAGCTGAGTTGCGCTCGAACAGCAGAGTCGTTTTCCCTCGTGGATTTATGACACCAAAAGTAGGAACACACAAAGTCACGGGATTTGCACCGGGAACTGTAGATGGACAAAAAGCAAATTTAATTCTTCGCAAAGGGTTAATTACTATTGATAACCCAAATATAGATTACGTTACGGCTTTGAGCGAAGATTCTCAAACTCTCTTTATTGTTTTGCTCAATGATCGGGCTAAAACAATAAAGTTCAATCTGATTGTCGACGAATCCCTGCTCGGATCGAAAAACAGAACACAGCGGAATTTTAAAGATGAAATAAATTCTTTTGGTTATCATATTATCAAATTTGATTTGTAAAAGGAAATACACATGAAAAAAACAACCTTATTATTTTGTTTAGCCGCATTGCCGTTGTTGATGCAAGCTAAAATTACATTGCCAAATATATTGGGCGATAATATGATTTTACAACAACAATCCGATGTGAAAATTTGGGGTAAAGCCAGTATAAATAAAAAAGTGAAAATTTCTCCTTCATGGACTAAGGAAACGTATTCAACAAAGAGTGATTCGTCAGGAAAATGGTTAGTTAATATCGCAACTCCTGTTGCAGGAGGATCATACAGCATAAAGATTACTGATGGAGATGAATTGATATTAAAAAATATTTTGATTGGTGAAGTTTGGTTTTGTTCCGGTCAATCCAATATGGAAATGCCTATGAAAGGATTTGAATTTGAACCAATATCAGGATCGAGTGAAGTAATTGCAAGTGCGAATGAATCAATACCTATCAGGATATTCTCCACCGATTTTGATGAAAACGGTTGGTCTCGACAATACAATAAAAAACCACAGGAAGATTGTAAAGGACAATGGCTTTTGAACAATCCTAAAAATGTTGCTTCGGTTAGTGCTACAGCATATTATTTCGCAAAACACCTTCAAAAGACTCTAAATATTCCCGTTGGAATTGTTGTGTCATCCTGGGGTGGATCAAATGTAGAATCTTGGCTGAGCGAAGAAACTGCAAAATCTTTCAATCTGAATCTATTACACCTTCACGACGACAAAGAAATTTCTAAACCCATTCAACAACAACCTTGCGTGCTTTTCAACTCAAAAGTAGCGCCTTTGACAAATTTTAAAATTAAAGGAATGCTTTGGTATCAGGGTGAGAGCAATAGACATAATGCTGAAGAGTACTCCAAAATGTTACCTGCAATGGTAAAAGATTATCGTAATAGGTGGGGCGTGGATTTCTCTTTCTACGCTGTTGAAATAGCACCCTATGCTTATGACAATCCAGAGGGTTTATCAGCCGCATATTTTCGCGAAATGCAGCAAAAGCTTTTGAAAGCGATACCAAATTCGGGAATGGTATCAACGATAGATATTGGAAGTCGTGATTTTATCCATCCTGCTAATAAGGAAGACGTAGGTAAGCGACTGACATATTGGGCTCTTGCTAAGGACTATGGGATAAGTAATATCGGATATCAAACACTTATATACAAATCGATGGAAGTAAAAGAGGGCAAAGCTTATATTGAGTTTGAAAAGTTGAATGCTAAAGTGTATCCGCATCCAATTAATCAGTCTCTTGAATCTTTTGAAATCGCAGGCGAGGACAAAATTTTCTACCCTGCCCAGGCAATAATTGATTTAAAGAACAAACAACTTACTGTCTGGAGTGACAAGTTATTGAACCCGGTCGCTGTCCGTTACGCTTTTCATAATTATTCAAAAGCTTCACTTTTCGACCGCTACGGATTACCCGTAGCTCCATTTAGAACTGATAATTGGTAAAAATATTGATATGAAACAAACTCGAATTTTAGCTGCACTTTTAATTTCTTCTTTTTGTATTCACGTAGCAGCACAACATAATAACATTGATCAAAAAATTGATTCAATTCTCCGTCTTATGACTTTAGACGAAAAAATTGGACAACTAAATCTTTATGCGGGTCGGATGAATCCAACAGGCCCTATAACTACCCGTGAAGACGATGAGGATGCCATACGAAGGGGTGATGTAGGTATGGTGTTTAATATTGTGGGAGCAAAACGAACTCGTGAAATCCAGCGTATTGCTGTAGAAGAATCGCGCTTAAAAATACCTCTTTTGATTGGGTTCGATGTTATACACGGTTACCGGACTATTTTTCCTATACCGCTTGGCGAATCAGCTAGTTGGGATTTGGATTTGATGAAGCGTACTGCAAGGGCTTCAGCCGATGAAGCTTCTGCTATGGGAATTCACTGGACATTTGCACCCATGGTGGATGTTTGCCACGATGCCAGATGGGGACGTATTATGGAAGGTGGAGGCGAAGACCCTTATTTAGTTTCTCTTATCGCCAAAGCAAAAGTTGAAGGCTATCAAGGTACTGATTTGAAAGAAATGGGTTCAGTAATGGCATGTGCCAAACATTTTGCTGCTTACGGAGCTACAATTGATGGCCGTGATTATAATACAGCAGATATAAGTGATGCTACGTTGCGTAATATCTATTTACCACCATTTAAAGCTGCCGTTGAAAGCGGTGTAAGTACGCTGATGGCTGGTTATCATGAGTTAAATGGCATTCCTACTTCTGCTTCCTCTTATTTGATGACTGATATTTTGCGAAACGAATGGAAATTTGATGGTTTTGTTGTCTCGGATTGGGGTTCTATACGAGAAACAGCTACGCATGGATATGCAAAAGATAGAAAAGATGCAGCTATGAAATCTTTTAATGCAGGACTTGATGTAGATATGGAGTCGTCCGCTTATTTGAAGCACATGAAAGAATTAGTTTCAGAAGGAAAAATAAGTGTGGAGAAAATAGAAAACTCTGTTAGAAAAGTATTAAAAATGAAATATCTCACAGGAGTAATGGACAATCCTTATCGTTATTGCAATCAGCAGCGGGAAGATACTGTTATTTTAAAAAAGGAATATCTTAAATTAGCTCGAGAGGCAGCTTGTAAGTCTATGGTATTGTTGAAAAATAAGGATCAGGTACTGCCTTTGTCAGAAGATTTGAAATCAATTGCGGTCATCGGACCTTTGGCAGATTCTAAAAAGGATATGCCCGGAAGCTGGTCGAAAAGTTGCGATCCTAAAGATATGGTAACATTCTTAGACGCATTAAATACGCGATTTGGAGGCACAACAAAAATAAAATATGAAAAAGGATGTGATGTGATAGGAGACGACCGTTCCGGATTTAAAGCAGCAATAAGAGCCGCATCGAAAAGCGATGTTATTCTAGTTGCAATGGGAGAATCTAAAGAGCTAAGCGGCGAAGCATCTTCAAGAAGTGACATTTCTTTGCCCGGCATTCAGAAAGAGTTACTAAAAGAGCTCAAAAAACTCAACAAACCAATAGTTCTGATCTTATTCAACGGTCGTCCGTTATCTATTCCTTGGGAAACCGAAAATATGGATGCCATATTGGAAGCTTGGTTTCCGGGAAATGAGGCTGGAAATGCGTTAGTAGATGTTTTATTCGGAAAGTTTAATCCACAAGGAAAACTCACGGTTTCATTCCCACGCTCAGTGGGACAAGTCCCTATTTTCTATAATCATAAAAACACAGGACGTCCTGAAGGAGGAGGTGAAAAATTCTTCGTTACACGTTATATTGATAATTCCAACCAGCCATTATTTCCCTTTGGTTATGGCTTGTCTTATACTACGTTCGAGTATTCGGAAATAAAATTAGAAGCGCCCCAATTAACCTATGACGGAATCCTGCATGCAACTGTGAAGGTAAAGAATACGGGTAAGTACAAAGGTGTTGAAACAGTTCAGCTTTATATCAGGGACTTAGTGGCTTCGAGCACACGCCCTATAAAAGAATTAAAAAATTTCCAAAAAGTGGAATTGGCACCGGGTGAAGAAAAAGAAGTGAAATTTGATATAAAAGAAGAAGACCTTCGTTTTTGGAACAATAATAAGCTATATCTCTCGGAACCAGGTAAATTCCAGTTATTCATAGGGTCGGATTCAGAGAATGTGAAGAAGACTGAATTTGAGCTGTTGTAATATTGATAAATTTCGAAGAAAATAAGATGAAAAACTTTAAAACAGTGCTCTTACTGCTTGTATTATGCTGTGTCGAATTGTCGGCTTTTTGCAGTAAAAAGGCAACTAACTATGCGCAATATGTCAATCCATTTATTGGGAATGCCGATAATGGACATACCTTTCCGGGGGCTTGTGTTCCTTTTGGATTGATACAAGTAAGTCCCGAAAGTGGCAATGGTTCATGGCGCTACTGTTCCGGCTTTAATTACGATGACGATCAAATTATAGGTTTTTCTCAAACTCACCTGAATGGAACTGGTGTACCTGATTTGGGAGATATTCGCATATTGCCATTTAACGATAAACTTCCCGATGAAACATTTTCCTGTCGATATAACCGGAAAACCCAGACAGCAAAACCGGGCTATTATTTTGTAAATCTTTTGGATATGAATATTGATGTAGAACTAACTGCAACGGGGCATACCGCATTTCATAAATATACCTATAATCAAACTGGAGGAGCATATATGTTGATTGATTTGCAAAATGGGTTGGTGAATTCGACGAAAGATTTACAGTACAGAATGAAGGACGCTAAGGTAGAGATGCCGGACAATAAAACTATCGTTGGTTATAATCGCTCCAGAGGCTGGGTAAACCGCAATGTTTTTTTTGTAATTAAATTTGATACTCCATATAAGGTCAAAAAGACGATAACAGCATTAGAAGGTGAAAAAGCAAAACGATTTGTATTAGAGTTTGAGTTGGATGGACGTAAATCAGTGCAAACAAAAGTAGCTATTTCAACTGTCAGCATTGAAGGTGCTATGAAATCTATCGAGAAAGAAAATCCAAATTGGGATTTTGATTCGATAAGATCAGCTGCTGATAAAGAATGGAACGATTTATTATCTTCCGTTGATATTAACGGAACAAATGACCAAAAGATAAATTTTTATACATCGATGTATCATTTGTTTATACAACCTAATAATATTGCAGACATAGATGGAAAATACCGCGGTGTAAACGATAGTGTGTTCACATCTGTTACCGGGAATTATTATTCAACATTTTCCCTCTGGGATACTTACAGGGCAGCTCATCCGCTATATACACTTATCGCACCTGAAAAGGTGAATGATTTTGTAAACAGTATGCTTGCTCATGCCGATATTCAGGGATTTCTTCCGATATGGACACTTTGGGGCAAAGAAAACTATTGCATGATAGGGAATCATGCGGTGCCTGTTGTGGTCGATGCTTATTTGAAGGGACTTACCAGTGTAGATGGCGAGAGATTATTTGCAGCGATTAAAACCTCTTTGACAACAAATCACCAAAAATCAGACTGGGATGTGTACGACAAGTTTGGATATTATCCATTCGATATTATTAAAAATGAATCTGTTTCAAGAACTCTGGAAAGCGTTTACGATGATTACTCTGCTGGACTTATGGCTCAAAAATTAGGAAAGAAGGAAGATTACGAATTTTTTATGAAACGTGCAGGATATTATAAAAATCTATTTGACAATCAAACTGGAATGATGCGCGGAAAAGACTCAAAAGGCAATTGGCGCACGCCATTCAATTCATTCTCACTCTCGCATGATAGCTCTCATGGCGGAGATTATACCGAAGGCAATGCGTGGCAATATACTTTTCATGTGCAGCACGATATTGAAGGTTTAATAAACTTGATGGGTGGTAAAACTTATTTTAAAAATAAATTAGATTCCTTGTTTTATCTACAATCATCAGAAACAAAAAAAGTACTTGATGTGACCGGATTAATTGGCCAATATGCCCACGGCAACGAACCGAGTCATCATGTCGCATATCTGTATAATTACATTGGAGAGCCGCTCAAAACACAAGCACTTGTACGTGAAATTTGTGATCGGTTTTATAAGCCCAAAGCAGATGGGCTTTGTGGAAATGATGATTGTGGCCAAATGTCGGCCTGGTATATTTTTTCTGCTATGGGTTTTTATCCGGTAAATCCGGTAGGAGGAGAGTATATTTTGGGTGCCCCTCAGGTTCGTAAAGCAGCTATAAAACTCCCAAACAATAAAGTGTTTATAATGACGTCAAAAAACCTGAATAAAAAAAATAAATACGTGAAGTCAGTTACCTTTAACGGTAAAAAAATAAATGATTTCAGAATACATCATTCAGATATTATGAATGGAGGAAATCTTGTTTTCGAAATGACTGACAAAGCTAATTAATCATTGAATTTTTAAATAAAGTATGAAAAAGACATTTATATTTATAGTGCTTACAATTTTCATTTTCTCAGCTAATGCACAAAAAAAATACAGCCTGACCTCTCCGGATGAAAAACTGAGAGTTGAAATCTCAATTGGAAACAGAGTGAGTTATACTATACAATCTGAAGCCGATACAGTCATTTTTCCTTCGTTTATTTCAATGAAACTTGAAAATGAAAAGTTTGGATATAAACCAACAATAAGAAGAACAAAAAGAGCCTATGTCAATAATATAATACAATCTCCATTTTATAAACGTTCTCAAATAACAGACAGTTATAATGAACTTCGGTTGATATTTAAGGAAAACTTCGAATTAGTTTTCAGGGCTTATAATGAAGGTATGGCTTACAGGTTTATCTCTACTGAGAAAAAAGATTTTTTGGTTATAGATGAAGAAGCCGAATTCAATCTCGGTTATAATAGTAATGCTTTTGTACCTTATGTTAGAAATAACGCCAAAACCTATGAAGAACAATTTTTCAACAGTTTTGAAAATGTTTATTCTAATATATCTTTAAATCAATGGGATAAAGCGAGGTTGGTTTTTACTCCGATTGTTGTAGCCAGAAAGAATAGTAAGAAAATTGCCATAGCAGAATCAGATTTAATCAGTTATCCGGGAATGTTTTTATATAACCCCGATCAATCTCTAACATTAAAGGGGAAATTTGCGACTTACCCATTAAAAGAAGCTCAAAGTAAATATAACATTGTGCAAATGAAGGTAGAAGAACGGAAAAATCATATTGCCGAATGCAGAGGAAACAAATCGTTTCCATGGAGAATAGTAATAGTGGTAAATAATGATAAAGAATTAGCCGATAATGACATTGTGTATAAATTAGCTTCACCCTCTAAAGTTAATGATGTCAGTTGGATTAAGCCGGGAAAAGTAGCATGGGACTGGTGGAACGATTTGAACTTATCCAGAGTAGATTTTAAAACAGGTATCAATAATGAAACATATAAGTATTATATAGATTTTGCATCTCGCAATAAAATTGAATATGTGATTCTTGATGATGGTTGGTCGGTAAGAGGTCCAAATGATTTGTTTCAAGTTGTACCGGAAATTGATTTGAAAGGTTTAATAGCTTATGCCAACGAGAGAAATGTTGGACTTATTTTATGGGCAGGATATATTAGTTTTAATAAGGACATAGAAGGCGTGTGCAAACATTACTCTGAAATGGGAATTAAAGGTTTTAAAATAGATTTTATGGATCGAGATGATCAGCCGATGGTTGAATTTCACACCCGTGTTGCGGAAATAGCTGCTAAGTACAAACTACTTATCGATTTTCACGGAACTTATAAACCAACCGGACTAAATCGAACTTATCCGAATGTGATAAACTTTGAAGCTGTTCATGGTTTGGAGCAATTAAAATTTCCAACGACTGTTGATCAGGTAACGTACGATGTTACCGTTCCGTTTATCCGTCAGATTGCCGGACCAATGGATTATACTCAGGGAGCTATGAGAAACTCGACAAAAGATAATTTCAGACCGGTATTTAGTGAACCCATGAGTCAGGGAACACGCTGTCGGCAATTGGCTACCTACGTCATATTTGAGTCTCCCCTGAATATGCTGTGCGATAGTCCTACAAGTTATGAAAAAGAACAGGAATGTACAGATTTCATTACATCTGTACCAACTGTTTGGGATAATACTGTTGTAGTTGATGGTAAGATAGGAGAATTTATTGTTATGGCACGTCAGAAAGCAGAGAACTGGTATCTTGGTGCAATGACAAATTGGGATTCCCGAGTATTAGAAGTGGATTTGTCTTTCTTACAAACAGGTAATTATGCTGCTGAGGTATTTAAAGATGGTTTGAATGCGGATAAAAAGGCAAGTGATTATAAAAAAGAAATTATTCAAATAGGCAAAGAAAGAAAATTGAAAATAAGTATGGCACCCGGAGGAGGTTATGTAATAAAAATATATCCAGTTGTAAAATAAAGTTTTAGCTTAAGTTTTATTACATAATAATTAATCAAAAATAAATAACCGGCATTAAAACAGTATGAGAAAAATAATCCAAATATTAACCACGTTGCTTTTATGCATTACTATAAGTGTATCTGCTGAAAATGAACAAACACTTTTTGTGAAATCAGTGTCTAATTCAATAAAATGGGGAGTTAATATACATAAAGGAGGAAATGACCCGCAAAATGTTGCCAATAAATTAATTGAGAGAAACTTGAAATTTGTAAGAATGGATTTGTGGGGGCATGATCCTGTTTATTTATCAAGTTTTTTAAATGCTGCTAATATCATGCAATCCAATAAAATTAAAATTCAGGTAGTTGTTCATTCATCGTTTTCGAGAGGACAAGCACGTTCGCAAGATTATATGGCAGATACTGCAGAAGTAGCGCAATATGTATATAATCAAATAAAACCAGGAATTATAAGTACAAAAGATTTAGTTTTGGAATACGAACTTCAAAATGAAGTGCCCTTGTATCCAGATATAATTTTGTCTGGAACAACAGGACAAAATGCTTCCGATTACAATACTCCTGCAGGACGATTACAGGCTGCTGCTTTGCGTGGTATGTCGAAAGCTATAAATGATGTTCGGAAACAGTATAATCTCCCAATTCGTATTATACTTGGTACAGTATCAAGAGATTTTGGTTTCATAACTTATATGCAACAACAGGGTGTACTTTTCGATATTGTTGGTTATCATATTTATCCGTGGGAAAGACATGCTGCACTTGATCAGGATCCTTGGTTTGGGATTGGTGGTCCATTAGGACAGCTCTCAAAGTTTAATATGCCGATTCATATAAATGAATTTAATAGTGGCGAAATTACTTCTGGTGCCTCATACTCACCCGGAACTAATTATGAAAATCAGGCAGGACAACCTTTGACCGAAATCGGATACAAAGGCTTGTATAAACATTTAAATGAGATTGTAAATCAGACAGTAGCAAATGTTGAGTCAGTTTATTTTTACGAAGTTTACGATCAAGCTCAGAATGCAATACCGGAAAATCGCTTCGGACTCTATTATGATACCAACATGGAAAAACCCAAAATATCATTATTGTTGGCAACTGCTTACGCTGGTGGCGCGCTTTCTCAAGCAGAAAAGGATTCATTAATCAAGAGAGATTTCATCTTTAACTTTGTAACTGATACTACGAATGATACTACAATTAATACAACAGACCAGTTCTATTTGATTCCAAGTTTCCAATGGCTTTCTAATAATGCAACATTCGGTGCTATATTCAAAAATGGGGCTATAGAAGTGAAGGTTGCTTTTACACTTGATGTTACTACTGGAATGTATAAATTGACTATTCCGGCTGGTAGCTGGCCACAAATTTGTTTGAAGCGTTATTCAACAGATGGAATGGGAGACTGGGGAGGTTTTGCAACTTATGACGCGGTATTACAAATTCAATCAAATAATTTTATTACGTACAACAAAGCTTACAATTGTATTTCAGTTATAGGTTGGGCTAATGGGACAGATCCTTCACAATACAATATATCAACATATCCGGTTACTTCACAAGTGATAATTCCTCAATCAGGTAAAGTTAAGTATGTTTATGGCATAAAAAATCAACTAATAGGGAATATCGAAGGTACAGCACATATTGAATTATACACCATAACAGGACAATTGCTTCAAAAAGAAACTATGACAGGAAGATTTATTTATCCTGTTAATTCAGGAATTTATTTACTTCGAGTGAATGGGGAAACTCATAAGATACCAGTGCCATAGATTTAAATTCAGTAATTATGTTCACTTTTTTTAGGACGTGACACTCTTTTCAAGGCACCGACTTCTATGCCGGTTACAGGATGTGTTGGTAATTCTATTACTTCCAACCCTAAGGTTTTTGCCAGTTGCAAAATTCCAAAATAGACAGGGCTTTCTACAGCAATTGCATCTCCCTTTTGTGTAAGAGCCATTAAACCAAACGAAATTGCGTTCATAACTCCACTTGTTGTTACGATTTCGTTGCCTGCAATATTTCCATTCCAGGTGTAAGTAAGTCTCGCAATGTCATTTCTAAGCTTGAGGTTTCCTTGTATTTCTTCATATTCAGTACCTCCCCCACTTAAACTGCGCATTGCGTGAGTTAGTTCTTTATTTAACTTAGCTATAGGTAGCAACTCATTTTCAGGAACGCCAAGCGAAAATCTTGTAATTTCCTTGTTGCTAATGGAAGAGTATACTTTTGAAATAATTTCCTCTTCATGCACCATCTCAATTCGGCTCGTAGGTTGACTCGTTGAGGGAACTGATAGTAAGGTCGGCTTGTAATTGACATAATACCCTGATTGAGGTCGGGATACAATCAAACCTTTGGATTCCAATTCAAAATATGACTGTATGGCTGTATTCAGGCTAACACCATATTCTTGATGAGCATCCGCAGCGAAGGCATTTTATCACCTATCTTCAGCGTACCGTTTTTTATTTGCTCCTCCAGGCAAGATGCAATCTTTTGGTAAATCGATTCTTTCAAATCGGATTGTACCGATGTTGCTGAAAATTTGGACGAACTCTTTCGTAGGGTGTTGTTTTCTGTTTGTGTATCTAATACGGATGATCATCTACGCAACCATGGATTTTTATATACTGAATCAGGCTGGACTTTATCTCCTGCATTTGATATCAATGCCAATGAAACAGGAACAGGCCTTAAACTGAATATAGATGAAGAAGATAATTCTTTAGATATTGATTTGGTTATGAGTACTTCATCTTATTATCTTATCACAGATGAGCGGGCTGAAGAGATAAAAGCAGAAGTCTTAAAAGCTGTTGCAGACTGGCGGAAAGTTGCAGTAAAATATAAAATATCACTTTCAGAAATTGAGCGAAAGGCTAATGCTTTTAGATATAGCTAATGTTTAGATAGACAATTTGATAAACTATTTTTATTTGTAGAGTTCTTAGAATAAAATACCCATCATAATAGTTGTATAAAATTATGTTCAATATGTAATTTGTTGAAATAATTTATTGATTATCAACTTTTATAATCAGGTTATCCAAACTTTATGCCTACATTTGTAAAATATAAACAGACGAGTTCGCTTTGTCTTTTTCAATAACAGCTCTCCTCTTAATACCTAACTATTAAGATTCACTCTATTGTCGAAATTGATTTTTTGCTCCTATGTTTGTTATTACTTACAATTAATTTTATTTGATATGAACATTTATGTTGGGAATCTCTATTTTGAGGTGAATGAAAATGATTTAAAACAAATCATGGAAGAATATGGGAGTGTATCGTCGGTTAAAATTATTTCAGACAGAGTAACCGGAAAATCAAAAGGATTTGGATTTGTTGAAATGGATAATAGTAATGAAGCAACAAATGCAATTAAGGCTTTGAACGGCAATGTGTTAAAAGGTCATTTTATAGTAATGAAAGAATCCACTCCACGCACTTATTAATTATTTTAGTTAGAAAAGTTAAATACGAAAGCAGGTGACTTTATTTAAAAGTCATCTGCTTTTTTAATTATGGATACATTTAGAATAGGTAATATAGAAATAAAACTTCCGATCATACAAGGTGGTATGGGGGTAGGTATATCTCTTTCAGGATTAGCTTCGGCCGTGGCTAATGAAGGAGCAATAGGGGTAATTTCATGTGCAGGTTTGGGGCTGATTCATAAAGGCCATGGTTCTTTTTTTCAAAGTTGCATTTGGGGATTAAAAGAAGAGTTGCGTATAGCAAGAAAAAAAACGAAAGGGATAATAGGGGTAAATATTATGGTTGCATTATCGAATTATGCGGACATGGTAAAAACGTCAATAGCTGAAAAAGTCGATATTATTTTTTCGGGAGCAGGCCTTCCTTTGGATTTACCTTCTTTTTTGATTTCAAATAACGTAACCAAACTGGTTCCTATAGTTTCATCAGCTCGGGCGGCAAAAATAATATGTGAAAAATGGGATGCAAATTATGATTATTTACCGGATGCTATAGTTGTCGAAGGACCTAAAGCAGGAGGACATTTGGGATTCAAAAAAGAACAAATTTTTGATGAAACATATTCGTTGGAAAAATTACTTCCTGATATTCTGAAAATAGCAAAAAGTTATAATAAAATTAAAAATATTCCGGTCATAGTAGCTGGAGGTATTTCTTCAGGGGAGGATATGTATCGTTTTATTAAAATGGGTGCTTCAGGAGTACAACTAGGGAGCATATTTGTAGCTACCAAAGAGTGTGACGCATCAAACGCTTTTAAACAAGCTTATATCAATGCAAAAAAAGAAGACACTCAACTCATTGACAGTCCTGTTGGCATGCCAGGGCGAGCAATTAAAAGTGAGTTTTTAAACAGAGTTGCCACAGGTCAAGAAAAACCTCAGAATTGTCCGGCGCATTGTATTAAAACATGTGACTATACAAAGAGCTCCTATTGCATAATGAAAGCATTATACAATGCATATAATGGAAATCTGGAAAAGGGTTATGCTTTTGCAGGAATCAATGCCTATTTGTCGCAGGAAATAAGAAGCGTAAATGAGGTTATCAGTATTTTAAAAGCGGAATATAATTTTGCTGAAAAACAGAGAATTATAGAACAACCAATTTAAATGACAATAGAAATATTGTAAAATTGTAAATGGACGAAGAATTAGTAAAAGAAACAGTAAACAGATATATTCGAGAATATGATCGATATAAGAAGCTCGCGGATATTGTTTTCAATATTTGCCATGATATTTTATATAAAAATATAACTATCAGAGCAACTGTGCAGCAGCGTGCAAAAAATCCGACAAGCTTGGCAGGTAAATTAAGGAAATCTATAAGGTACAGATCAGTAGAAGATGTTTTTGACAAAATAACTGATTTGGCAGGGGTCAGAATTATTGCTTATCAGGAAACAGATATAGCTAAAGTGGTAGAAGCTATTAGGAATAACTTTTCTGGTAAAAATGACGAAAAAATATGGATTGATATTAAGGACAAAAAGGGAAAAGATGGTAAGTATTATAAAGCGACACATTGTTATGTTACTTTACCTCCTGAATATTTAATAAATAATTTCAATTTAAAAAATACAGTATGCGAGATACAGGTGTGCAGTTTATTATCACATGTATACAATGAAATAGAACATGATTTACAATATAAGTTGCATAGTGGGCATTTGTCTAAAGAAGAAAAACTTTTGATCAATCAATTAGGCTTGATTACCAAATCAGGTGATGATATTATTCATAAGTTGCTACAGGCAACCAATGAACGGTTGAAATCACATCGGGGTGAATTTTTAGATGTTCACGATTTTGCTATTCGAATGGGTGAATTGTTCAAAGTAGGTGAATTCTTCTCGAATAATGCGGGATTGCTTTACGACGAACTTCTTTCATTCCAACTAAACTCACCAGAGGCCATTATTTTATCCTTGTTTGATACAGGCGAAGATATAACTCATGTTGCTATGGAAGAGTATAAACGATTTGCCGAATACCTAATAGCTAAAAATATTAATATAAAGTTAGACAAAGAGTCATCTGATCTATTGTTACTTGTGTTTTTGAGACGGCATGTATCTTTAATATTAAAAACACATTTAAAAGAACATTTATCACGTTTGTTCAAGATTGCTCAGACATATAATGCTATGCTATCTGAGTATAATTGAAAAACACCATCAATATTTTTAATAAAATCAAGAAATATGAAGATATATGTTAAATATATGGTTAGCCTTCGTTGTAAGATGGTGGTAAAAGAAGAACTCAAAAAACTTGGTCTTCACTTCATCTTGGTCGATTTAGGTGAAATTGAAATTATGGAAGATATTTCGGATATTCAGCGGAATGAGTTGAAGCTCGCACTACTCACCTCGGGTCTTGAACTGATGGATGACAAACGCGCAGTGTTGATTGAAAAAGTAAAGACAGTGATTATAGAAATGGTACACTATTCAGATGAGCTTCCAAAAATTAACTATTCCGATTATATCAGCGAAAAATTAGACTACGACTACACTTATCTTTCCAACCTTTTCTCGGAAGTAAAAGGTATTACCATACAACAGTTTATAATTATTCACAAAATTGAAAGGGTGAAAGAATTATTGCTCTACAATGAAATGAATTTGACCGAAATTTCGCACAAACTTCAATATAGTTCTGTTGCACATCTATCAAATCAGTTTAAAAAAATCACAGGTCTTACCCCTTCTGAATTCAAGCGTTTAAAATTTAAGCATAGAAATACAATTGAAGAAATCTGAGATTAAAAAACTTACTATGAAGAAACAACCAGCCCAATATGTCCGAAATTTGATAGAAGCAAATCTAGATCCGCTTATATCAATCAATCTGAAAGGGAAAATTATGGATCTGAATCAAGCCACTATTAACCTTATAGGTCTTAAACGAAATAAAATTATTGACAGTAATTTCTTTGATTATTTTACGGAACCACATAAGGCACGTGAGGTATATCAAGAAGTCTTTGTTGCCGGCGTAGTGGCTAATTTTCCACTTAAATTACGCCATATAAGCGGGACGCAAACCGATGTTCTTTTCAATGGTTCTGTGTATAAAAATGATGATGGAAACGTAGTAGGGATTGTTGTTGTTGCACACGATGTAACCGACCAAAAGCGTATCACAGCAGAACTGATCGATGCTAAAGAATCAGCAGAATTGGCTAACACTATAGCACAGGAAGCTAAAAATGATGCACAAACCGCTATGCGCAAAGCTGAAGATGCAGTTAAAGCTAAACAGCAGTTTTTGTCAAATATGAGTCATGAAATACGCACGCCAATGAATGCCATTATTGGATTTACCAAAGTGGTACTCAAAACCGAACTTGATGCTAAACAAAAAGAATATATGACTGCTATAAAGATGAGTGGAGATGCACTCATCGTACTTATTAATGACATTCTGGACTTAGCAAAAGTGGATGCCGGGAAAATGACTTTTGAACAAATTCCATTCAAAATGGAGGCATCTATTTTTGCTATGCTACATTTATTTGAAACGAAGATTCAGGAGAAGAATCTGAAGCTTGAAATTGATTACGATCGGAAAATTCCCAAATTTTTGCTTGGTGATCCGGTTAGATTGCATCAAATTATTCTCAATTTGGTGAGTAATGCCGTAAAATTCACGAACGAAGGCAGTATAACTGTAGGTGTAAAACTGCTGGAAGAAGATCATAAAAAAGTAAGTATCTATTTCAATGTTTCTGATACAGGAATTGGTATTGAAAAAGCAAAGCGTGGAAAGATTTTTGAAAACTTTCAGCAAGCTTCAAGTGATACATCCCGACTATACGGAGGCACCGGTCTCGGCTTAGCAATTGTAAAACATCTTGTGGAATCTCAGGGAGGTAAAATAAGTGTTGAAAGTGAAGTAGCAAAAGGCTCAGCTTTTAGCTTTACACTTGAGTTTTTAAAAACGAAAGAAAATGCAGAACGTGAAATAGAAATACCGGAATTAGATTCGGAAATAAAAAAGATAAAGGTTCTGGTAGCAGAAGATATTGCACTTAATCAACTATTAATGAAAACAATTCTGGATGACTTTGGTTTTGGCTGTGAGATTGCTTCAAATGGAAAAATTGCGGTTGAAAAATTAAAAACCGATTATTTCGATATTGTGTTGATGGATTTGCAAATGCCCGAAATGACTGGTTTTGAGGCAACAGTATACATACGAAATGTTCTGAAATCAGATATACCTATTATTGCTCTTACGGCGGATGTCACCACCGTTGACCTTACTAAATGTAAAGCAGTAGGAATGAACGATTATATAGCCAAGCCCATAGATGAACGTTTGTTGTTGAGTAAGATATTGAATATAGTAAAAAAGAAAGACTCTTCCGAAGTGCTTTATGAAATGGAAACTAAACAACATAAAAAAAACAAATATATTGACTTGAATTACTTAAAGCAACGTACTAAATCGAATCCTGTGTTAATGATGGAAATGATTTCGCTTTATCTTGAACAGACACCGCCTCTGATTAGTATAATGAAACAAAGTATGAGAGATAAAGATTGGATTGTTTTGTACTCATCAGTACATAAAATGATCCCTTCGTTTGCTATAATGGGAATAAGTAAGGATTTTGAGAACATGGCAAGAGAAGTGCAGGAATATGCTGATAAACAACAAATAGATTGTATTCCTGATCTTATCCGTCAGCTTGAAAATGTTTGCTCACAAGCTTGTGATGAATTGAAAGAAGAATATAATATTATTAAATTGTTATGTAATGAAAACTAAAATTAAGCTATTTCTAGTTGATGATGATACTGTTTTTTTGAAGTTACTGGAAATTGAATTTCTCGAACATGCCGATTTCGAAATTGAGACTTACGTCACAGGTGAACTTTGTGTAGAGAATTTGTCTCACGATCCAGATGTAATTATTCTCGATTACTTGCTCGATGGTGTCGAAAGAGACGTTATGAACGGCTTAGAAACATTGGACAAAATCAAAGTTTACAATTCGGAGATACCAGTTATTATACTTTCAGCTCAGGATAAGATTGATGTTGCCATTAACTGCATGCATCATGCTGCATTCGATTACGTGGTAAAGAGTGAAACGGCTTTTATGCGGTTGCAAAAAATTATTACTACTATTTTCGAAACTAAGAAATTGAAAAAACAGTTGAATTGGTATATGGAGAGAATGTAACATGTCATTAAAATAAAAGTTAATTATTAAAATAATAACTGGATATACAAAGAGTTGATCGTTCATGATCAGCTCTTTTTGTTGTGCGCCGAGCATGGCGAGTATATTTGACGGTGAAAGTCCGTTATGGGGGCTATCAGTTGCCAACCATTAGCTCAAGGCAAGGGTGTCCATCGTGAGGTGGAATCTGAAGGAAGCCGGCGGCAAATTTCCGGTCGGAGGAACACGAACATCATCAGGCACAAGTTGTAGGACGAGTTTGCAACACAAAACAAAATCCAATAAACTGAGCAGATACAAAGTGTGTAAATGATGCCGATATATGGAATGGAGGTTACTCGCCTTACCTCGGGAGGTCTCACAGACGTGCGGAGTTATATAACAGAAACACGGCAAACAATCGCTGTGAGAAGTCAGCAGAAGCCATAGTACCGAAAAAAAAGTAGGGAAGGGCTGAATCTTAAGAAGTGAACAGTAAATGAATGTTACCCAATGAAAGGTAGAAAGCAGAAAATATCTAACGATAACTCACAAGGTAAGGATAGGTCGGAAACCGAAAGCAAACTTGGAGTGCAGACTTACATGGGGATAACTGAAAACAACTTCACAAACATTGAACAAGCGGATTATGGATTAATGGAAAGTATTCTATCGCCAACGAGTTTAAACATGGCCTACAAAAAGGTAAAGTCAAACAAAGGAAGCGGTGGTGTAGATGGATTGGGAGTAGAGGACTTACTGAACTATCTGCGCAACCATAAAGATGAATTGCTCCAGTCCATAATCAGGGGAAAATACAAACCTATCCCAGTTAGGCGAGTAGAAATCCCCAAAGAAGATGGGAAGAAACGACAGTTAGGAATACCTACTGTTGTAGATAGGGTCATACAGCAAGCCATTGCCCAAACACTATCTCCGATTTACGAACCACAATTTTCTAACCACAGTCATGGGTTCCGCCCCAAACGCAGTACTCATACAGCCTTAAAACAATGTCAGGAATATATAACGGCAGGTTACAAATACGCTGTTGATATGGACTTGGAGAAATACTTCGATACGGTAAACCACAGTAAACTGATAGAGGTATTATCCAGAACAATCAAAGACGGACGTGTAATCTCTCTTATTCACAGATATTTGAATGCAGGAGTTATAGAAAAAGGAAAATTCGTAGATACAGAGGTAGGCGTGCCACAAGGCGGTCCGCTAAGTCCGTTATTGAGCAATATCATGCTAAATGAACTGGACAAAGAACTGGAACGCCGAGGCCATAAATTTGTGCGTTATGCCGACGATTGTATGATTCTATGCAAAAGTAAACGTGTTGCCCAACGCACCCTTGACCACATTATTCCATTCATAGAAGACAAACTTTACCTGAAAGTGAATAGGGATAAGACAGTAGTTGCTCATGTCAAAGACGTAAAGTTTTTGGGTTACGGGTTCTACATTAATAAGGGGGAGGGACTACTTCGGGTACATCCCAAAAGCATTAACAAAATGAAAGAGAAAATAAAAGAACTCACTTCAAGAAGTAATGGTTGGGGTAATGAACGAAGAAAGGAAGCACTTAGACAATATATCGTTGGCTGGGTGAACTACTTCAAATTGGCAAATATGAAAAGTTTGTTAGTTGAAATTGATAGTTGGTATCGCAGGCGACTGCGAATGGTAATTTGGAAACAATGGAAACGGATTAAAACCCGCTTCCAAAATCTAATGAAGTTGGGAATATCCCGCTTTCAAGCCATGATGTTCTCAAATACAAGAAAAGGCTATTGGCATACCGCCAAAAGCCCAATTCTCCAAACCTCTATCGATAATGTATCGCTTCAAAAGTCAGGTTACTTGTTTTTCTCAACTTATTATCGCTCAGTTCGTGTGTAAATTAAGAAACCGCCGTATACCGAACGGTACGTACGGTGGTGTGAGAGGACGAAACGGGAACTAATCCCGTTTCTCCTACTCGATTTAAACCGTGAATCATGTAACATATTTACGGAATTATGTAACAAGTTCAGTCTCATTTAATCTCACCTTTGCAAAGTAATAATCCAGTTACAATTTTCAATATTATTAAAATGAAAAATAAAAAATTACAATTCCTTTTTCTGACTGTATTAATCTTATCTCCGTTTGCAGTATTCGCACAAATGGACAATTATTCAGATTACAGCAACAGACCATTGTTCGGAATTAAAGCAGGAGTTAATTTATCGAATGTATATGACACGCAGGGAGATGAATTCCAAGCTGATGCCAAAATTGGTTTAGCTGTGGGTGTTTTTGTTACTTTACCGTTTACAAAATATATTGGACTGCAACCCGAGTTATTGTTTTCACAAAAAGGATATCGTGGCTCTGGTTCGGTGTTAGGTAGCGACTATAGTTTTACACGTAGCACAAACTACATCGATGTTCCCATTTTATTGACTTTCAGAACTGGAAAATACTTCACCTTATTGTTCGGTCCGCAGTATTCATTTTTACTTAGCCAAAATTACACATTTAAAAGTAGTGTTGTTAACATATCTCAAGATGAGCAATTTGAAAATGAAAATTTACTCAAAAATACATTGTGTATAGTTGGCGGTTTCGATGTTAATCTGAATAATATAGTAGTTGGCGCCAGAGCTGGTTGGGATATTCTTAATAATAAGGGAGATGGAACATCTACTACGCCGCGCTACAAAAACATGTGGTATCAGGCAACAATTGGTTACAGATTTTAAGATAATTCATAATTCACATAAAATAAAAAAATAATGGAAAATTTAAACGGAGCCGGAAAATTAGTCGGAGCACTAGTAGTTGGTATATTGGCAGGAGCTGTATTTGGAGTTTTATTTGCACCCGAAAAAGGAAGCAAAACACGCAGCAACATTATTGATGGAGCTAAAGATTTAGCAGATGATATTAAGCGCAAAATGAAAGATGAAGCGGCTGCTTTACGCAAAAAGGCAGAAGATCTGGAAGAACAGGTCAAAGAAAAAGTGGAAGAAACTTTTGAAAACGGGAAGCATAAAGCAGAGAACGGATCTCAAAATAGCAAATAAAAAATATGATCTTTCAACTTTCTCAAAATTAAAAAACTATGGGAAAGTTGAAAGTCAATAAACGAATAAGATTATGCCTGAAATAGAAAAACTGAAAGAAATAATAGATAATTTGAATCAGTATTTAATGTTGAATATTGAGATTTTGAAGCTTGAAGCAACAAATCATGTTTCAAAAACGGGTTCGTTATTAATTGGTTTATGCATTGTTAGTATCTCAACATTTCTGTTTGTGTTTTCACTGACTCTTGGTCTTGGATTCTACATTTCGTTTTTATTAAAGGATTCATTTTCAGGATTTTTAATTGTTGCTGCTTTTTACGTCTTACTTACAATTCTACTTTTTTTAGTGCGAAAAAAGATGATTGAAAAGCCATTGCAGAACAAGATTATTGAGAAAATACTCGAAGATAAAGAAATATAAACCGGAATGAAAATGGGAAAGAATATTATAGTAAACCAATCAGAACTTGTACTTCGCATTGCAGAATTAAAAATGCATAAAGAAATTCAGGAAGAAGTACTAGCAGATTCATTCAAAGAAATTCTTGTCACGCTTGATTTGGCATTGTTTTTTACAAAATCAACAAACCATAATGGCTTACAGGATGTAGCAAAATCAGGAATTAATGCAGTTGTAGACTTAATCATCGATCTTTTGTTAGGAAAACATCGCAGCGTTAAGGGTTATTTAACGGCAATAATAGTTGAAAAGTTTAGCGCTATGCTGATCAATAACAATATAACAACCATAATATCTAGGATTACTTCATTTTTCAACAAAAAAAATGAAGTAGATTAAAACAAAGAATTATACATTAAAAACAAAAAACAAATGAAAACAAAAAATTTAAAACTGACCTGTCTTGCTTGTATAGCAAGCGTCATATTTATTTTCTCTATGAGTTCATGCACTGTGAAAACAAGTTTTTTAACATCAACGGTAGTCCCGGCGGCTCAAGGAACCGTGCAAGTAAAGATTGATAATAATAAAAATTATGTCATTAAGATTGAGATATCCAACTTGTCACCTTCAAACAGGCTTACGCCACCCCGCAATGCTTATGTAGTTTGGTTGGTAGACGACAATAATAACTCTAAAAATATTGGACAACTTAATAGTTCCGGCGATTTTATGTCGAAAAGCTTAAGTGCTAAGTTTGAAACGATATCCAGTTCTAGACCAGTTAAAATTGTTATCACTGCAGAAAATGAATCAGATGTTCAGTATCCATCTTTTTCGGAAATAATATTAACAACAGATTATTTAAAAAATAAATAAGAAATGATGATCGTGAAAAAAATAATAATTTCTCTTTTATTCGTGATTGTAACAAGTTTTGCTTTCAGTCAAAATAACTTGCGACCGGGTTCCTCTCAATTAAACATCGGATTGGGATTATCCGATTCCGGCATTCCGGTTTACATTGGCTTTGATCACAGCGTATTTCACGACTTTACGCTTGGAGGAGAACTTTCGTACAGAGCTTATAATGAAAACTGGCAAAACAATTATTATAATCACAATATTATCGGCATTTCGGGGAATGGAAACTACCACTTCAATACGTTGTTTCGGATGCCGTCCCGCTGGGATTTGTACGCCGGTGCAAATGTAGGATTCTACGTATGGATCTCCACTGATGGTTATACCGGTAATCATAGTTCAAATTTGGGATTAGGCGCACAAGTTGGTGGACGATACTATTTCTCGAACAGCTTTGGTGTTAATCTTGAATTTGGTGGTGGAAATGCTTTTACCGGAGGAAAATTAGGACTTTCATTCAGATTGTAAATAAACTCATAATTATCAGAAAAACACTATGATTAGAAGACCTTGTATTATGCATTATCTTCTAATCTTTGTTATGATTAAATTTTAATATCATGCTTATCAAGTTGCCTTTTTACGCTAGAGCAGTGTTAATATGCATTGGAATATATACTTTTATATCTATGCTTTATATTACTCAAAATATAATTGTTCCACTTATTTTCGGAACAATTATAGCTATTTTGCTGCATCCGGTAGTAAGTTTTTTTGTGAGAAAGAAGTTTAATCGAATTTTAGCTATCTGCATTACCTTGTTACTTTCATTTATAGTTGTTGCAATTTTTGGTGTTTTCATGTATTCGCAGTTAAGTTTATTTAGCGACTCCTGGCCAATTTTTATAAATAAATTTACGACCCTGATCAATCAAACTATTAATTGGATTCCGAAATATTTTGATGTTGATAATGTGGCTATAAATTCCTGGATATCTGAAACAAAAACAGAACTACTAAATAATAGCAGCTCAGCGATAGGCCAAACACTACTTTCGATAGGTAATAGTGTAGTAGTTGTTTTTCTCATCCCAGTATATGTTTTTCTCTTGTTACTTTACAAACCGTTTTTACTAAGTTTCATTCATCAACTTTTCAGTAATGAGAAACAAAACAAGATAGACATCATTCTCAATCAGACAAAATCAGTAATTCAAAGATATCTTGTTGGATTGGTTATTGAAGTTGTGTTAGTTGCTATACTTAATTCAGCCGGACTGCTTATACTTGGTATTGATTACGCCATTTTGATAGGAATTTTAGGCGCTTTACTTAATTTAATTCCTTACATTGGCGGGTTGGTGGCTGTATCTATCCCAATGATGATAGCTCTGGTAACCAAAGACTCGCCTTGGTTTGCCTTATATGTAATGGCTGTTTACTATCTGGTTCAACTTATCGACAACAATTATATTGTTCCAAAAATAGTTGCTTCAAAAGTAAGGATTAATGCGTTGGTTTCCATAATTGTGGTACTTGCTGGTGGTGCTTTATGGGGAGTGGCCGGTATGTTTTTGTCTATTCCAATCATTGCCATTGTTAAAGTTGTGTGCGATCACATTGATTCCCTAAAATCCATTGGATTTTTATTGGGTGATACTATGCCTGCAATTACAATAATCAAAATAAAGCATTTTAGAAAGGATTAAAAAGCAGATCAGTAAAATTTGTCACGAATCATGTAATTTCTCTTGCGTTTATTTCATACACTATTTTATAGAACAAATTACATGAGTGAACTCAAAAACTATTATCCTTATTCTCTTTAAAGGCAATTCAGCAATGGTTTAGTATAATCTGAAAAGCATATTGATTTATAGAGAATATAGAAAATTATAAAAAAAAACAATCAAAACTATGAAAGTTAAGAAAGAAGGAATTCTACTCAAAAAAAGAGAATTAGAATTTGAAAAAGACGGAGTGTTAAATCCAGCCATAATAAAAGTTGGTGACAGTGTACATATTTTCTATCGGGCAGTTGGTGAAGGAAATCGTTCTAATATTGGTTATGCCCGTTTGGATGGACCGTTGCATGTCGTCGAACGTTGGGATATTCCATTTATGGTTCCGGAATTTGAATATGAAACACAGGGAGTTGAAGATCCTCGAATTGTGGAGATAGATAATCTTTTTTACATGACTTACACCGGTTACGACGGCGTTAATGCCCGTGGAGCACTGGCCACATCAAAAAATTTAAAAGAATTTGAAAAGCAAGGTGTATTAGCCCCATCCATAACTTATTCGAAATTTGTTTATTGGGCTGAGAAAAACGGAAAAATTAATAAAAATTATTACCACAATCATAAATTTTATTATCAGGAAGCTGACCCTGATAAAAAAATGATGCTTTGGGATAAAAACATCGTATTTTTTCCTCGCCGCATCGATGGAAAGCTGGTCTTTTTACATCGTATACGGCCGGGTATTCAAATTGTATTCATTACTAATCTGAACGAACTTACAAAGGAATTCTGGAAAGCTTATTTTGCTGATTTTAATCAGTTTATTGTTATGGATCCACATTATGAGCATGAATCAGCATATATTGGGTGCGGCTGCCCGCCTATCGAAACAGAGGCTGGTTGGGTATTTATTTATCACGGAGTAGAATCTACTGAACGAGGACTTGTTTATTCTGCCTGTGCTGCACTGTTGGATTTGAAAAACCCGGCATTAGAGCTTGCCCGTTTACCTGAGCCGTTGTTTGCTCCTGAACACTTATGGGAACAGCTCGGTGAGGTGAATAATGTGGTTTTCCCCACAGGAACGGCGCTGTTCGGTGATACTTTATTTATCTACTACGGGGCTGCAGACGAAAGAATAGCATGTGTATCTGTTAGTTTGAGTGAATTAACTCAAGAACTTATTAAAAATATTAAACCATGAAACTTGATATAAAAAAACAAAATAATAATGCATGTAAGCAAACGATTGATACTCTCTTTCCTACAGTATTAATTGATTCAGAAAACTGCATGGAAAACACGGAGATAGTAGAAGGAAATGACAAAAATGATCTTCCTGAGGTGTTATTTATTACCTCTTTTCCTCCACGGGAATGCGGCATTGCCACTTACTCTAAAGATCTGATAACCGCTCTGAATAATAAATTTGGTTTATCGTTCAATCTCAAAGTTTGCGCTATGGAGTCAGGCGAAACAGTTTACAAATATGGAGATGAAGTAATGTCGGTTCTCAATACATCTAACCCTTTGTCATTCGAAAAAGAGGCTTTAAATATAAATGCAAATAGCCATATTAAAATTGTTTTGGTACAACATGAATTTGGTTTTTTCATCGAACAAGAAACTGCTTTTTTAGGCTTTTTACATTCTATTATTAAGCCTATCATTGTGGTTTTCCATACAGTTTTACCACAGCCTAATGAAAAATTGAAATCAAATGTACAAAACATTGTCAATGCCAGCAAAGCTATTGTTGTCATGACAAATCATGCTGCAAATCTTTTAATGAAAGATTATTTGATTTCAGAATCCAAGATCACAGTCATTGCACATGGGACACATTTAGTTCCTCACTTGGATAAAAAAAAATTAAAAGAAAAATATGGGTTAACCGGGAAAAAAGTACTTACAACTTTTGGGTTGCTGAGTTCTGGCAAAAGCATTGAAACTACTTTAAAGGCTTTACCTGCAATTGTAAAGGCTGTTCCGGATGTTATTTTTCTGATTATTGGAAAAACGCATCCCGAAGTGATAAAACATGAAAACGAGACATACCGAGATATGCTTCAAAAAATGGTTAGCGAGCTAGGTATTACACAATATGTTATATTTATTAATAATTATTTAGAGCTGACTGAGTTGCTTGAATACTTGCAACTTACAGACATTTATCTGTTTACGACTAATGACCCTAATCAGGCGGTAAGTGGTACATTTGCCTATGCAATGAGTTGTGGTTGTCCTATTATTTCAACACCTATTCCTCATGCCAAAGAAGTATTAACTAAAGATACGGGTATAATTATTGATTTTCAAAACTCAGAACAGTTGGCGGATAGTGTTATTCTTCTGCTTAACGACGAGGTACTTCGGAGAAATATTAGTATAAACACATTGCAAAAAATAGTTTTTACAGCTTGGGAAAACTCCGCCGTAGCTCATGTCAAGTTATTTGTGGAACAATTGGAGCCTGGAATTAATTTATTATACACCATGCCGGACATAAAATTGGATCATTTAAAGAAAATGACAACCGATTTTGGTTTAATTCAATTTTGTGAAATTAATCAACCTGATTTTAAATCCGGATACACTTTGGACGATAATGCCAGAGCATTGGTTGCCTTATGCATGCATTACGAACTCACAAAAGATGAAACTGATCTCTTTTTCATTCAAACTTATATTGATTTTATTAAATTTTGTTCGCAACCCAATGGGAATTTTCTTAATTATGTTGATATAAATAAAAAGTATACAACTCAAAATCAATCATCTAACCTTGATGATGCCAATGGAAGAACTATTTGGGCACTGGGTTTCTTGATTTCTAAAAAGTCGATATTGCCAATTAAAGTGGTCTCCATGGCCATATCAATTATTCAAAAAGCTATAACTCACATTGAAACAATTCATTCTGCAAGAGCTTTAGCATTCGCTATTAAGGGATTGTACTATTACAATAAAGAAATAGAAACGACTGAAAATTATTTGCTCACCGAAAGGCTGGCAGACAGACTGGTGAAAATGTATATTCATGAATCAACTAAAAACTGGGAATGGTTCGAAAATTATCTCACCTATGCCAATAGTGTTTTACCAGAAGCCATGTTGTGTGCTTCGTTGGTTACAGGAAATCCACTTTACAAAGCAATTTCTCGCGATTCAATGGACTTTCTCATATCAACTATCTTTAATGAAAATGGCATAGAAGTCATTTCAAATAAAGGTCGTTTCAATCGTGGAGAAGTAGCGTTGAAGTTTGGCGAGCAACCTATAGATGTCACCTATACCATTATGGCATTAAGCAAGTTTTACGAAGAGTTTGAAGAAAAGAAATTTTTAGACAAACTATTTGTTGCTTTTAATTGGTTTCTTGGGGAAAACCGTTTGAACCAAATTATTTACAACCCATGTACCGGAGGTTGTTACGATGGTTTAGAAGAATATAATGTGAATATGAATCAGGGTGCTGAGTCAACAGTGAGTTATTTGATGGCTCGTTTCACCGTAGAAAAGTATCTTAATAAAGAGTGAGTTTTCAAGAACTTGGTTCAATGATCTCTGAAGTTTCTTTTTTAATAGCCTTGATATTAAGTGTACTATGGGTAATATTATTCTCATTTTTCAATGAATGCATATATATCCACATTCTATCTATTATGACCATTTTAATATTTATCACGAGTTATGTCACTCGAAAGAATAAATAATAAATTTTCAATGTGGATTATACAATTTTTTAAATTTATTCTGATATTTCAGTACAAATAGCCTATTTTGTACTGAAATATCAGTTGTTATGATCTAATAAACATTCTTTAATAAAATATTTTTATTATTTTGATTGAAGATAGTCTTGCTGTTATTTGTTTATTTTGCTGTTCAGTTACTAGTTTATTATGTAACTGGCATTGAAAAATAAACCGCTTACATTGATTCTGCAATATGGTCTCTTGATAAAGAACCTGATTTAGTTGCAGGCTAATTTTTAGTATAGTATGAGGTAATGAAGCAGAGAGATAACTAACTAACTAACTAACTAACTAACGGTATGCTTTTGTGTCGGTTATCCGGTGATGAAAGGATATACTTGCTCGGCTTTTAGTCCGGTGTACTGGCAAAACTCGTCTATGCTTATAAACTGATGATCTTCCTTTTGATAATGAGTCTTTATCTGTGATAATAACATTCTGCCGTATCGTTCACTCCTGCCGGTTATTCGCTGCACATCCTTGGGGTATATGCAAATGCGTTTCACTTTCATAGTTTCACACTTAACGCAACAAAATTACAATTTTTTCCCGGATAAAAAATACTGTTTCTGGCAAAAACGGCAAGGATAACCGCAACCGGAAGTGCATGTGATTTACATTGTAACTGCTGAACTTACTTTTGTCCCGATAATTATAAATTTTTTAAATTATGGCTCGACAAAAAAGTATTCTCAAATTACAGGGAACCATTGGAGGAATTTCCTTCTACAAAACAAAAGATCGTTTTCTTGCCCACGAAAAGGGTGGAGTGGATGCTTCCCGAATTGCCAATGATCCGGGATTTTCCCGTACACGTGAAAATGAAGCCGAGTTTGCCAATGCAACCACTGCAGGAAAACTCTTAGGCGATGCAGTACGTGTGCTAGGTAAAGATGCATCCGATGGACGTGTAACAGCCCGTTTGACTCAAATTATGGCACAAGTCAAAAATATGGACGATGCCAATGCCAGGGGTGAGCGCAGCGTGGCAGAAGGTATGGCAAAAGTTGAAGCTAAATTGTTGTTGAAAGGATTTAATTTCAACCTCAATTCTGTTCTATGCTCTGTCCTGTATAAACCTTATCAAGTAGATATCGCAACCGGTCAGATTTCGATTGCATCCCTATCACCGCAAAATGACATCCGCATTCCAAGTGGAGCGACTCACGTTATTTTCAAATGTGGTTTTACGAGTGTTGATTTTGCAACAGGTGAATCTGAAATTGGAGTTTTAGATGCTGTTCGTATGACTACAGATGCAGCAGATCAGCCACTTTTAATCAAGCCTACGACCATCCCAGCTTTACAAGGAACTCGCTTTTTCTTGCTCTCGATTGATTTTGTTCAATCGGTAAATAACGTAGATTATTCGTTGAATAAAAATGCTTACAACGTGTTGGCTATTGTTGAAGTTGTTTAATTGTAATTAAGATTAAGCCATGAAAAAAGAGAATAAAGCTACAGTTAGCAATCCGAACGAAATGAACATTGCGCAACGAGTGAAGGCCCCGACTCCGAAGTTTTTTAAAACGCTTCGGACAATCGGTTTAGCTTTGGCGGCTATCGGAGGGGCTTTTTGGGTGGCACCTGTTGCAGTGTCAGCTGCTCAGATTACCGTTGCCGGATACGTGACGCTGGCCGGGAGTGTTATTACGGCTGTTGATACCAGTCAGGCTAAAATGACCGAAAATGAAACTCCCTGATACAATTAGTAATGGCAATGTATATGCCGGAACATTCAGCGGAGCGTTCCTATCTGTTTTCAGTAATATGTTTGTGCAGAATTTGCTGAAAACGATTATACTTGCCTTTGTTGGAGCTGTTGTCAGTTTTATTGTATCTTTGGTTTTGAAGAATTTCTTCCGGCACAAAAAGAACTTAAACTACTGTTTTCCGGTATGGTTACCTTTTGCAGTAGTGGTGAAGCCTCCCAAACGGGAGGCTTCTTTGTTGTGAATACCTGTCTTGTCCAGAAATAACGTTATATATAAATAGAAGTTATCTTATTCATAGCAAGCAGTTATCATAATATTTTGCACCATTATCACTATCATTGAAAATAATGCAAGAATCAGTAATAATACTTTTGGGGTAAACTCGCTGCAGGAGCGAATGCAACCGTTTGAAATGCGTTGGAAAGTGGCATGGGTATGACCTGAGGGAACATAATATATAAAGTGAGTAAAGGAATACTTATGCTGCGTGGTGCTGAGGTGGATGCACGAATGCAGTGCAGGGGTTCGGAGGGAGGTACGAACGTAGTGCCCGGAACGTAATGTAGTCGAAATGAATGCATCTACCGCAAGTACATGAAATAAAGCACGATTGCGTGAAGTGACTGTAACAACTACTGGGTAGGGGGAATATTGAGGTTTTAAATCAAATACGTTCACAAAGCATTTTGTATGGGAATGGGGTCAAACGAAAACCCCTGGAATACAAAAATGTTTTGTGTCCGCTGTCCCCATTGGAAAACCTTTTTTATTTTTTATTGCTACTCGAAATATATCTTCAATGAAAACTATAAGTGGTTTTCGGGGCATTGTTCCCGGATTGGCGGTACGCCTGAACAACGCACCAATAAGGTGTAATTACTTTCCGCTCTGCCTTCCGGTGTTTTTATTGGGTAAACTTCGCAGCTTTGAAAAAGAAACCATTGGAAAGAAAGGAAAGACAGGTCGGTGAACCTTCCCATCCATATAACTTTAAGTCAACACTTTATATTTTCCAAACTTATTGTCGGTAACGATTTAGGCACAAATTTGTGTCTTTTGGGGGCTTTTTCGTGTCTTTTGTGACGGACAGATTGGATACAAAAAAACCTACAAGTTGTTGACTTGTAGGTTTTTGTACTGTTATTGTCTGGTTTTGTCCAAACCTTTCAGCGGAGAGAGAGGGATTCGAACCCCCGGTACCTCTCAGTACGGCGGTTTTCAAGACCGCTGCAATCGACCACTCTGCCATCTCTCCATTGGCATGCTTTATTTCTAAAGCGGTGCAAAGATACGGCTTTTTCTGAAACTGCCAAACATAGGCTCTGCGTTTTTTGTAACTTTATACCTGCGCCGGGAGTAAGTGTGTTTATTTTCAATGATTTTTGGATTGAAAATTTTGTGGATAAATTTTCAATTATTATTTTTGCACCATAATTATTCAAGTAATATGTTGGTTTCCTCTCTTCATATAGCTGTTCTGTACAGAGACCGCGCATAGCCGACGCTGTTTCCGTATCGGATAATATTGTCATTCTTCTATACCGGAAGGGTGTTTTTCATACGTAAATAATTGTTTTTTTAAAGGTCGTATGGAACTCGCATGTCAAATTTTCACTGTCTTTGGTGAATACTCGTATTCATGCTCGTTTCATGTGTGATTTAATTTTTAGTTTTTTTAGTCGGATTCTATTTTCCTCAATAGAATCGGATGAACTCATTTTGTTACTTCTTATTTTATGAATAATAATAATTGGAAAAAAGTTTTTGCTATTATATGGACCGGACAGTTTTTCTCGTATCTGAGTAGTTCGGTAGTGGGTTTTGCTGCTGTTTTGTGGCTGAGTTTCGAGACTAAATCGGCCGAAGTACTGGCCATGGCTGCCATTGCTTCTATGCTGCCGCAGGCGCTGATAGGGCCGTTTACCGGTGTGCTGATTGATAGGTGGGATAGAAAAAAGGTGATGATATTCTCGGATTTATTTGTGGCGTTGTGTTCGCTTATACTGGGTGTGTTGGCATTTACGGGTAATCTGAATGTGGCGGGTATTTATCTGCTACTGGCTTTGCGGTCGGTGGGGTCGGCATTTCACGGGCCGTCGATGCAGGCTTCGATACCGCTACTGGCTCCCGAAGATAAGCTGACGCAAATTGCGGGTTTTAATCAGATGATACTTTCGGTGTCGAGTATTGCCGGGCCGGCTTTAGGGGCTTTGATGATGACTTACCTGAATATTGCTTATGTGATGTTGTTCGATGTTTTGGGGGCGGTTGTTGCCTGCGCTTCTTTATTGTTTGTGCATATACCAAGAGTGGATCGTAAAGACAGGCTTGAGAATCCGCATGTGCTGAGGGAGATGCGTGATGGTTTTCGAGCTATTTCGGGCAACAGAGGTTTGCTTTGGATGTTTGGGTTTTCGGTTATTGTCATGCTGTTTTTGATGCCGGTGGCTGTATTGTTTCCGCTTATGACTTTGGAGCATTTTAAGGGTACTGCTTTTCAGATGAGTATTATTGAGGTGGTGTGGGGGATAGGTATGGTGCTTGGGGGCGTTTTTCTGGGTACGGTGAAGCTGAAAGTGAATGAGGTGGTTTTAATTAATGTTTCGTATTTGCTGCTTGGTTTGTCGTTCTTGTTTTCGGGAGTTTTGCCTCAGGGTGGATTTGTGTTTTTTGTGATACTTACTGCTTTGGGCGGAATAGCCGGCTCGCTTTACCATTCGTTATTTACGGCTACGGTGCAGAGAAATGTTGCTCCTGATGCTTTGGGACGTGTGTTTTCGTTGTATGGGAGTGTGGCGGTATTGCCGTCGTTGATAGGGCTTACGGCTACGGGCTTCATTGCCGATAATATTGGTATCGACTACGCGTTTATTTATTCGGGCATTGTTATTACACTGTTGGGCGTAGTGGCTATGTTTGTGAAAAGTATGTTGAGATTGGGGACGAACCGTAGCGGTGCTGTTGCGATGGAAGATGGTGATGCCGGTGATGGTACCGTGGGTGAGGGATAGAAGCGGAAAGGACGCGGACGCTGACTGAGGTGTAACCGAAAGGAGGCGGTAGCGGACTTGGAGCGGATAGCCCGACCCGACGCAGGAGGGGCACCCCCAAAAAAAAGAATTGTATGAAGTGAAAAAAAGTCGGATTGATTCATCGTTTCTGGTTTGAGCAGATTTTGGATGGATGCAATCCGACTTGTTTTTTACGTGGCGTGGATGGTGCGAAAACTTAATTTATAGAGGGCAGCACTGAATATTCGCGTGAATATCGCAGGTTTTGGTCTACATAGTTTTCGTCGTAAGAAATATGGATGTCGGTGATTTTGCCCGAGGCATCTTTTATGGCGGTGTAAACGGGGTTTACAAAGCCGCGATATGGCGCGAGATTGAGTTTTTTGTAGCGTTGCAGCACTTCGGCATGGAGCTTGGGGTCGACTTTTACGGCATAGGTTTCGACGAGCGTTTTGGCTCCCTCAAAATCGCCTGTGGATTTAATCTTCTGTATTTCAGCCAGTAGTTTCCCGAACAGCGTGCGCACTTTGGCGTAATCGTTGATAACGACATAGGTTTTTCCGTCGCGTTTTTTGAGCTCTACCACGTTTTCGGCTTTGCCTTTTTCGTATACCCAGGCGGCTATGAGCTGGCGGTTGCGCATGTGTGCTTCTTCAATGTTTTTGCCGGGTTGTATGCGGGTGAGCTGTGTCATCAGGCCGTTCATCATAAAGCGATAGTATTCAGCTTTATAGGCTTCGTTGTTGGGGAGTATGCCCAGTTCCACAATTTTTGGGTCGGCAATGTAGTACAGTCCGAAAAGGTCGGCACGCGCTTCTTCGATGGTTGATCCATAGGCTTTTAGAGCGTCGGGGTCTACGCCGGGCAGAAGCTTGCCTGAACCATGTCCGAGGCATTCGTGCAGGTCGGTGTGCAGGTTGTCGGTAAGCGAGCCGTATTCTTTGGCTATTTCGCGGTCGGCATCGCTCCACATAAATTCTTCGGCAAATCCGTTTCCGAGCGATGCCTGATCGTATGCTTCGGTGATATTTTCGATGGTCACGGATTTTGAACCGTGTTCGGCTCTTATCCAGTTGGCATTGGGCAAATTGACCCCGATAGGAGTAGCCGGGTAGCAGTCGCCTGCAAGTATGGCAGCGGTGATAACCTTGGCCGAAACACCTTTTACTTTGTCTTTTTTGTATTGTGGGTCGACAGGCGAATTGTTTTCGAACCATTGAGCGTTGGAGCTAATGATTTCGGTGCGTTTGGTAGCTTCAACGTTTTTGAAATTCACGATAGACTCCCAGCTGGCTTTCATGCCCAGTGGGTCGCCATAGGTTTCGGTAAATCCGTTTACAAAATCTATCTGCGAAGCCAAATCTTCGACCCATTTGATGGAATATTCGTCGTAAGTACGCAGATTGCCTGTGCGATAATAGCTTATAAGTGTGTTTATTACGTCTTTTTGCTTGTCGTTTTCGGCTACAGTGGCAGCTTTTTCGAGCCAAAAAACAATTTTTTCGATGGCTGGTGAGTAAAGTCCACCAATTCTGTAGGTTTTCTCTATTAGTTTGCCGTTTTCTTTCACCAATTTACTGTTCAGACCGTACGAAATAGGTCGCGGGTCGTTAGGGTCTTTCATCTGAGCATAAAAAGCTTCAACCTCGGGTTGTGTAACGCCCTGACCGTAATAGTTGTTGCCCGAAGTGAGAATCAGATCTACTCCATGCTCCTGATTGGTACGTTTGGGATATAGCGCGGGATCGAAAATTACCGGAGTAAGTTGGGCTATAAGACTGTCGGGTGTTTGACCGGGCTGCAGAACATTTTCGAGGTTTTTTGCATCGATAGAGCGTATGGCTTCGGCAAAAAACTGTTGCGTGAACTCGGGCGTAAACTTGTCCTCAGAATAATGATGATGAATACCGTTGCCCATCCATACGCGTTTCAGATAGGTGGTTAGGTGCTGAAAATCAGTTGAGTTTCGGTCGCCCTTGTAGTTCTGATACACTGCTTCGAGCGTACGGCGTATGGTAAGGTTGTATTTGTTGTTCTGATCGTACAAAATATCTCTACCTGCCAAAGCAGCTTCGGTGAGGTAGTAAACCAGCTCTTTTTGCTGAAGACTAAGCGTTTCGAAATCGGGAACGCGGTAGCGAAGAATTTCAACATCGGCAAACTTATCGACCGAATAGTTGAAATCTTCAATAGCCGGAGTAGCGTTTTTGTTGCTACTACATGCAATTAATAATGATGTCATAAAAATGAATGTTAGTTTTTTCATAAAAAAACGTTGTTTTAAAAAAAGTAGATGAAAATTTTTTAATTAAAAGCAAAGGTATAAAAAAAGGGTAAAAGTACAGAGTGTTTTTTGGTAGCTTTATGTGGTTGATATGTTTATAGCCGAATGCTGTGTTTTTTATATTATAATTCTAAGTGCATGACAAAAAAAGAATAGAAACACGGAATATCGATTCCGAATCAATTGCCCCGCTCAGCAGCATGAATATAAACAAAGCGTATGTGGATGAATAGTGCGTACGTATGCTATTGCACATAAGCAACTGTCTGTTCACCTTAACAGGTACCTGTTAAGGTATTAAACAGGTACCTGTTAAACGATTAAACAGGTACCTGTTAAGGTGTCAGTTCAACGTTACTCAGCCAACAGTAGATGAGCGTGTGTCAATATCAGGATAGAGCTATGTAACCTGACTAATGTGGATAAGCAATCTGATTTATTTACTACGTAAACGGCGGATTAGTGTTCGCAGTTGAAAATCAGCAGACTTTACTTGTAAAGTTTAAAATCTGTAATACTAAAATTAGAATCATTAAATTAATCATTGAAAGTGTGATTTAAATTCATATATTTGTCAAAAAATCCGATTAAAAAATATTTACACACATAAGCTTTACTTATGGTTTGTAAAGCGGATTTTACCGTTAAATTAATTCAATAATGATTATGAAATTCAATTACCTCTTTTCTATCGTATTATTTATTGGCTTTTGTTTGCCTGCGCAGGCACAAACTGCTAAGAAAAAACCAGTTAAAGCCACTACAACCGCTACAGCTGCACGCTCCAAAGCTGAAAAAATGGGCTACGCACGTACCAATAAATACTGGGGGCCGGGTACTTATTACTGTTATGCACCGGGAACGCCTAAAAATAAAATGGCTGATAATGCTGAAACGGCTATGCGCGACTTAACCGGAATTTTCGATACGGATCTTTATAAAGAACTTGCAAAACAGGGTTTTACCGAAGTTCCCAAAAAAGAGGTGAAAAGTTGGTTTAACGAATCGAAAAGTAAAGATGTAACATATTATTATTCGCCCGACAAGAGTTATGTGCTACAACCCTCTGTGAAAGATATGTATAACAGTCCGGCTATGGAAACAGGGAAATATGCTTACGCATCGGATTATATGGCAAGGTACGTACTTTTACCCAAAGCCGACAGTTTAAAAGTACTTGCAGCAGTTTGGCAATTTATGCGCGACCTGAACGAAATGAAAGTGGTTTTAGCTACGTTTGGTAGTAATTTTAAAAATGCCGACCCCAAGGCCTATCCCATTCAAAGAGCAGGCAGTACAGGGTGGACCAGTATGAGGGCAGGCACTTTTGTGCTAAAAATGGTTGATGGTAAACCGCGCGGTTACTGGGAGCAAAACGACGTTATTATACGACGTACTATGGGTATGACTGATTTCGACTTGTTGGTTATGGGTATGGAAACGGATTATTGGTATAGCTTGCGCGTTCGTCTGAAAAAAGAAGGATATGTGCTGGCTTATAATATAGTGGCCAGTAATATGAAAGATTTGGAGCCCGGAAATACATGGGTAAAAGAATATCCGAAACATGTTACGGAATATACCACTGCCGTAAAAATGGATAAAGATAATATTGAAGTGTACAAGAAAGCACCGTTGCCTCCGGTATTGGCCGATTTTGATAAATTGCTGATTAAATATTGATAAAAGAATTTTAGTACATGACAAAAATTCTATTTTGCCTATAATTCATGTGAATAGAAACGCGTATATAGCGTATAAAACAGATTTTCGCTGTAAACTCAAAAGTTTTCATCATACGGATTACATGACAGATTTTAGACTTCACAAGTGAAGTCGATTGATTTTCAACTGCGAACACTAATCCGCCGTTTATGTAGTAAATAAATCAGAATTAAAATCCGTTTTATTACTACAATAAATCAGTGTATATCAGCTAAATCCGCTATATCTGCGTTTCTATTCTTTTTTTTGTCATGTACTTAGTAAAAGAATAGTAGAAAAAACAGAGCATTGCAACTCCCGATTGGTATTAATGATAAGTATGGAAAAAGAAAAGGAAAAGGATACATCCGAAACGGTAAAAGCTAACGAAATAGCAGATTTTATATTAGATACAGGAGCTTTTTTAATGGCCTCCGGTGCTCATTCGGGTCGGGTGTGGCGCAACTGTAAGCGTATAGCCGGGCGATATGGGTATCACCTGAACATAAATCCGACTTTTACGGGCATACTTGTAAGTGTATGGGACAAGAACGATGATAGCAATGCGGTAACACGATACAAAACATCGCCTCAGAATTTGGTGCATCTTGAGGTTCTAACGCTTATCAGCCATTTATCGTGGCGTATTGCCGATGGTATAACCAGTTTTGCTGATGCGCGCGTAGAGCTTGAAGGTATAAAAAAACAAAAACATTATCCTTTTTGGTTTGTGGCTTTCATGGTGGGTGTTTCGTGCGCTTGCCTGTGCGTATTGGCCGGAGGTAATGTGGTGGATGCCGGAATCACTTTTCTGGCCGCTATGGTAGGCTCGTTGGTGAAGTATTATATTACCAGAAAAAACTTCAATCAGTTTTTGGCAGTTATTGTTGCTTCGTGCGCTACTACTATGATAGCCGGCGCAGATACTATTTTGGGAATAGGAAAATTACCTGAAATAACTCTGGCTACCTCAGTTCTATACCTGATACCGGGTGTACCGTTGATAAATAGCGTGATAGACTTGCTTGAGGGTTATTTTTCTGCTTCAATTGCCCGTTCGTTATATGCAGCATCGGTTTTACTTTGTATAGCTGTGGGGATGACTTTAAGTATTACACTATTGGGAATTTCTAAATTTTAATACTGATGGAAACATTTTTGTTGGAAATAGCGCTTGATTTTGCGTTGGCATTTTTAGTAGCTGCCTGCTGGGGAGTGCTGTTCGGAACTCCGGTTAAAGCTTTATATATGGCCGGCTTACTTGGCGGACTGGGGCACAGCGTTCGCTTTGTGTTACTCGAACTGGGACTGGGGCTCGTTGGGTCAACGCTTGCAGCTTCTGTATTTATTGGTCTGATAGGAATTTATGCCGCACACAAGGTACATAATCCTCCTGTGGTGATTACCATGCCTGCATGTATTACCATGATACCGGGTTTATATGCCTACAGATCCATGCTGGCAGCCATCAAACTTAGCGACCAAAGTATTCTGGACAAAGATCCGAATATTATTCCTACAATTGCACACAATGCGGTACTAACTTTTTCGCTGCTGTTAACCCTGGCTGTGGGTATCTCTATCAGCGCATTGTTGTTCCGCAACAAAAGTGTCAGAGATATTCGTTTAGGAAAGGATATATTTAAATCGAAAGAAGAAAATATTTAAAATGTACGCCTAAAGTCAGAACTATTTTTTTGTTTGAAGCCGACTGTTACAACTTAATGTACCTGTGTGATGATTTTTTAGATTTTTTGTAATCTCATGTTTTAAGTCGCAACCGTTACAGCCATCGCAACCACTTTTTTCCTTGGTGCGAAGGCTTTTTACCACCGAATAAATGGTATAGATTATAGCTCCGGCTATAATGATATATATAATGATGGTTTGAATCATTTAATTAATTATAAGTTGCAAATTATCCCGATAAACTATGCTATAAGTATTAAAGTCAGCCTTGTAAGTTGATAAATGCCCATTAGCTATCGCCAATATTATTTATTAAAAAAGACTTCCTATCTGATATACCAAAAATGCCATAATCCATGCTATGCCGGTGGTATATACCATGGTAAACAGTGCCCAGCCCCAGTTTGCTTCTTTCTTGATAGCTGCAATAACGGCTACACAGGGAAAATAAATCAGGATAAAAATCATAAACCCGAAGCTTACCAAAGGCGTAAATACTTCTTGTCCGTTTAAAACACCTGTGCGGTGCTTTTGTTCTTTAATCTTGGTTTGCAGGGTTTGCGAATTTTCATCGGCTTTCATATCGGCCTGATAAAGAATCCCCATGGTACTTACCACAATTTCTTTCGCAGCCAGACCTGTAATGATACTTACTCCCATTTTCCAATCGTAGCCTAAGGGGCTAATAATAGGTTCGATAGCATGTCCCATGCGGCCAATGTAGGATTGCTCCTGACGTTCCGATTCTTTTTCAACTTCGTAGAATTGTATCTGCTCTGCCTTTGTATCGTTACTTAACTGAGTATTGGCTTCTACAGCAGCTATTTGTGCATCGTAATCCTGAGAATACTCTACGTTACGCGGAAAATAACCTAAAGCCCAGATTAAAATTGACGCAAATAAAATAACTGTTCCCATCTTGCGCAGATACTGCTGTCCTTTATGCCACATATGTATTGTGGTGTTTCTTAAGGTTGGAATACGATAGGGGGGGAGCTCCATAACAAAAGGTACTTCTTTTTTGGCAAATGCAATCTTTTTCATAATCAAAGCTGTAACGATTGCCAGGAAAATACCGATGATGTAAATAGAGAATAACACCAGCCCTTGATTTTCGGGGAAAATGGCCGAAATAAGCAAAACATATACCGGCAGGCGGGCGCTACAGGACATAAACGGGGTGATAATCATGGTGAGTATGCGGTCCTTGCGGTTGTCGAGTGTACGCGTAGCCATGATGGCCGGCACATTGCAGCCAAACCCCATTACCAACGGAATAAACGATTTACCATGCAATCCGATTTTGTGCATCAGTTTATCCATAATAAACGAAGCTCGTGCCATATATCCCGTATCTTCCATCAACGAAATAAAGAAGAAAAGTATCAGGATATTGGGCAAAAATACGATAACTCCACCACAGCCCCCAATAATACCATCGATAACCAGATCTCGAACAGGCCCTGCAGGCATTATGGATTGTAGCCATTCGCTCAGCGCGCCTACACCGGCATCTATCCAGTCCATAGGGTAGCTCCCAAGTGTAAAAGTGGCCTGAAACATTAACCACATAAAGAAAAAGAAAATCGGAAATCCCCAGAAACGATGCGTCAGTATGTCATCAAGCTCACGTTTCGTTTTGCGTTTGTCGGCTTTAGCCTGACGGTATGTTTCTTTTAGCGCTCCGTCGATAAAACCGTATTTCGCATCGGTAATAATTGTTTCGGAGCGTTCGCCGTATTCTTTTTCGAGTGTAGCTATTGCTTTCTCTGCAACCACTTTTATGTTCTCGTAATTATCGAATTTCCGAAGCCATTCAAGCATCGTTTTATCGGTTTCGAGTAGTTTAATGGCTACAAAACGCGATGAAAGCTGAACCCTGATGGCCGGATTTTTCCATATTTCGTGCTGAATATCGTTGATGGCTTTTTCAATGGATAGTCCGTAATTAACATGTATGTGTCTAACGGTAGGGTCTTGTTCTTCGTAAACTTCTATTAATTTTGCAAATAACTCGTCGATACCTTTGCCTTTCGAAGCAACGGTAGGGATAAACGGAATACCAATCATTTCGCCCAAGGCTGTATAGTTAAATTTGGCTCCTTTATCTTCCAGCTCGTCATACATATTCAGGGCAATAACTACCTTGATATTCATATCGATAAGCTGCGTAGTCAGGAACAGATTTCGCTCCAGATTAGACGCATCTACTACGTTTATAACAATATCAGGGTGTTTTTCGGTAATGTGCTTTCGGACATAAAGCTCTTCAGGCGAATACTCCGTAATAGAGTAAGTGCCCGGAAGGTCGACAATACGGAACGTATAGCCTTCTTTTTTCATAGTAGCCTCTTTGGCATCTACGGTTACTCCACTATAGTTACCAACCCTTTCGTGCGCTCCCGAAGCATAGTTAAAAAGGGTAGTTTTCCCGCAATTAGGGTTGCCAACCAAAGCTACATTAATTACTTTGCCTTTCTGAATTGCCGATTTTTTGAGGGTTTCTTCATCAATGACTCCATTAAACTCAATTCCCGACAAATTTTTAGCTTCTTCCACCGAAACTACTTCCACCATTTCGGCTTCGCTACGACGCAACGAAACCTTATAGCCCATAATTTCGTACTCAACAGGATCTTGTAGTGGGGCATTTTTTATAACTGTAACCTTTTTTCCTTTTACAAACCCCATCTCAGTTATGCGTTTCCGGAAAGCACCATGCCCAAGTACTTTGGTTATTATAGCTTCTTCGCCCGATGGTATCTCCGATAAATAAGTGATTTCCATCGTTGTTTTTTCTTTCATATCTGTGCCAATATCAAATTTTCGCCCAAAAAATAGTGTGTTATTATCGTGTGATTCAGACAATCAAATGCTTTTAGCCTGCCCAAAAGTACACCTCAGAGGCGATGTCCTGAGGATAAACAGTCTGATTAAATAATAGTACAAAAATAACCATTTATTTAATCAGAATATAACATAAATTCAACCAATAGGATTAAAATACCTATAAGTAGGTATCGGGGGATGGTATTTTGCTCCTGAATAGCTTAATAATACCTGAATGTATTATAAGTTATACAATATTTTTTTGAGTATTTTTGCAATACAATTTAAGCAATGATTAGTTTAAGGTATAAAGCGAAATTTACAGGATTTCTATTGCTTGTGTTATTTCTTTTTTACTACGTGGGGATAACTGGTTTTCCGCATGTACATAAAATAGATAACATTAGTTTTGTACATTCTCATCCCTGCTCCAACGAAGTTAATCATCAGCATAGTGCACGCCAATTGCTGGTTATAAGTGATTTATCTTACTTTGTTAGTTTTGCCATTCTAATTCTCTTCTTTCACAAGTCGGGTTACATTTTACTAAGCAGGCTACTGTTTTCTGTTCTTCCTTTCTTACCTGCAAGCAGTTGTTTTCACCAAAACTACTTGCGGCCACCTCCCGCTATTTGATATTGGTTTATATTTTTTTACATCTTAATTCGTTGATTGTCTGTTTTTTTCAGATAATATCTATACTTGCATTATCACAATTATTTTATTGCGACAAAAAAATCTTTATTTAAAAATAAAATACAGAATAACATTATAATGAAAAAAATAAACTTCATATTCATTTTTTGTGCTTTAGCGTTTGCACTTTCGGCGCAGGTTGAATACAAATATACCGATAACCATACAAACGGAAACAATACGGTTAAAAGTTCGGATGCCAATATAAGCGGACATACAGTTGAAAAAGGCTCTCATAATCACATTGGTTACATCAATATTTCGCTTAAAGGCACCACCATTGGGGTAGCTACAGATGCCACCGGACACTATTTTCTGAAAAATCTTCCAATAGGCGATTATATAATTGTAGCATCGGCTGTTGGGTATAAAACCATTGAACTTCCTGTTAAATTAATAAAAGGGAAAACCGTTGAAATTAACTTTGAAATGGAAGAGGATGCGATTATGCTTGATAATGTGGTAGTTTCGGCAAATAGGAATGAAACAACGCGGCGAAAGGCTTCTAATATCGTAAACGTAATTTCGGGCAAGTTATTTGAAACTACCAATTCGATTTGTTTGGCGCAGGGGCTGAATTTTCAACCCGGGCTTCGTGTCGAAAACAATTGCCAGAACTGTGGATTTCAGCAAGTCAGGATTAACGGTCTGGAGGGGCCATATTCTCAGATACTAATTGACAGTCGCCCGATTTTCAGCGCACTTGCCGGTGTGTACGGTATTGAGCAAATACCAACCAATATGATTGATAGGGTAGAAGTGGTACGTGGTGGAGGTTCGGCTCTTTTCGGTTCAAATGCCATTGCCGGAACCATCAATATCATCACTAAAGAACCATTAAATAACTCATTGTCTGTTAGTAATACTACAATGCTTGTAGGCGGAACAGCAAAAGACATAAATACAAACTTTAATGCCGCATTGGTGTCGGACGATTATAAAGCCGGTGTAAGCATTTATGGTTCTACCCGTCAGCGTGATGGTTGGGATGCTGATGGTGATGGATTTACCGAACTTGGTAAGTTACAAGGCCGCAACGTAGGTTTTCGTTCGTACTTCAAAACGAGCCAACAAAGCAAACTCACCGTTGAATACCACAACCTTGGCGAGTACCGTCGGGGAGGAAATAATCTGGACTTACCGCCTCATCAGGCTGATGTGTGCGAAATGACCGAACACAACATCAATAGTGGTGGCGTGAAATGGGAGTTTTTTACGCCTGAGTATAAACATCGGTTTAGCATTTATTCATCAGCTCAGCAAACTGATAGAAATAGTTATTACGGAGCTAAAAAGAATTTAAATGCTTACGGAAAAACCGATGATCTTGCTTTTGTTACCGGAATGCAGTATGCTTATGAGTTTAGTAAATTGATGTTTATGCCGGCTCAGTTTACCGTAGGAACTGAATTTAGCTACAATAAATTAATTGATACTCAACTGGCTTACGACAGAGATATTAATCAGGAGATAGATATTAAAAGTGCATTTTTACAAAATGAATGGAAAAACAAGCAATTAAGCTTGTTGTTGGGTATGCGGGTTGACAAACATAAGTTTATAAAAGATGCCATTCTAAGTCCAAGAATAAATGTACGATATAACCCTGTAGAATGGGCAAACTTCAGAGTAAGTTACGCCAGTGGCTTCCGTGCACCGCAGGCTTTCGACGAAGACTTGCATATTACAGCTGTAGGAGGTGAGGTGCAGCTCATCGTGATTGATCCTGATTTAAAGCCAGAGCATTCCGACAGTTACAGTATATCTGCCGATTTCTATAAAAACTTTGGAAAAGTTCAGACCAATCTTCTTATTGAAGGCTTTTATACCGATATTACCGATGTATTTTATCTGAATGAAACGGGGAAAGATGCTGACAATAATACTATTCTGACCAGAACAAATGGCTCTGGCGCTGTTGTAAAAGGCCTTAATGTAGAAGCTAAAGTAATTCCATCGGCAAAAATAAACATACAGGGAGGATTTACCATCCAAACCAGCTTGTATAAAGAAGCACAAACCTGGAGCGAAAGTACTATTTTGGCCGCTTCCCGTACAATGTTTCGTGCTCCCGATAATTATGGTTATCTGTCAGCTTCTTATTTGCCTGTTAAAGCACTTACTGTTTCGTTGAATGGCATATATACCGGTTCTATGATGGTTCAGCATTATGGTGTTGAAGTAGATGATGATCAGGAAGTTAAAACTCCTCGGTTTTTCGATTTAGGTTGTAAAGTTTCATACGATTTTCGAATCAGCTCATCAGCCAAAATGCAGTTAAATGCCGGTGTACAAAATATATTTAATAGTTTCCAGAAAGATTTTGACAAAGGTGAAGACCGCGATGCCGGATATATGTATGGACCGGGATTGCCCCGTTCTTATTTCATAGGTCTGAAGTTTAATCTGTAATGTCAATTTTTTTCTTTTAAGTAAAAAACTTCGAGATGCTTCTCGAAGTTTTTTTTATTATTGAATGTTATAGTTATTCGTAAATTTATGAAATGTTTGATGTATACCGTTACAACAATAAACTGCCAGTAAATTTACTTAGTAACACAATACTTCAATAATGGGTGCTATTTTGTATAACTATTTTTTTTACAAAAGCACAAATGTTAATTTGGTGCTTTGTTAGTTTTTTTATATATCTTTGTCAACGCATTGGTTCACTCTTTTGCAATTACGTGAAAAGTGATTAAAAGGGAATCAGGTGAAAATCCTGAACAGTCCCGCTGCTGTAAGCTCTAAGCGCCCCTCCAAACCTCCCTAAAAGGGAGGCTTAAGATAGGGAAAAAACGTATTGAACAACACTTTTGCCACTGTTTTTCGACAGCGGACAACAGACAACAGACAACCCGAAACATTGTCAACTGTCAATTGTCAACTGTCAATTATTGACGGGAAGGCGTTCAAATTACGGGAGTAAGTCAGAAGACCTGCCATGCATTTTAAGTTTTTAGCTTTCGAGGAAAAGGCTGAAGAACCTGAAATGGATCATCGTTTTCTGTACTTATTTTTTTGATGCATGTGTGGCAACTTTCTGCCGCCATTTTTTCCATTTAAGCTATTCTTCTCTCATTCCCTGAAAGCAATTTTCACTTCATTTAAAATTTATTGTAATGAAATTGCTTCGATTTTTTCAGGGAATTATCCTTCTTTCTGTACTTATTTTCTTTTCGGCTTGTCATTCAAATTCTCGAAAAGGAGAAAAAAACCTTCCAACATCCGACAATCATGTTGCTGTAAATTATGCACAAGGATTTACTGTGGAGGAGTTGTCCGATTATACCCAGCTTACTGTCATTAGTCCATGGGTTAAAAATTCAGTTTACGCCCGATATTATCTTGTCAAAAGTAATAACATCCAAACACCAGCAGATGGCATTAAGGTATTAATCCCGATTAAAACCATTGCTACGGCATCAGTTACTCACTACGAGTTTCTAAATTTACTCGGTGAAATAAACACAATCACAGGTATTTGCCAGCAGAACATCATATATAACCCTACTATCAAAGCGGGTGTAAACAGCGGAAAAATCATTGACCTTGGCGATGCTTTCCATATCAATCTTGAAAAAGTATTAGAACTACGTCCTTCTGCTTTAATGATGAGTGGTTATAATCAGAACGACCCAAATGCTCAACGAATTTCGCAAGCAGGTGTACCAGTGATTTATAACAACGAATGGATGGAAACCACATTGCTCGGGCGGGCTGAATGGATTAAGTTCGTAGCTGCTTTTTACGACAAGAATAAGTTAGCCGACAGCATATTCAGCGAGATTGAAAATCGTTACAACGATATAAAAAACAAAGCTGCCAAAGTAATAAACAAACCTAATATTATGGCAGGTTCTAATTTTCGTGGCACATGGTATATGCCGGCCGGGCATAGTTTTATGGGTCAACTTTTTGCCGATGCAGGCACTCGTTATTTTTATGCCAACGATACTACTACGGGCAGTTTACCACTGAATGTGGAAACTGTTTTGAAGAACTTCTCTCAAACTGATGTTTGGCTCAATTGTAATTATGCATCCATCGACGAATTACTGAAAGCCGACCCGAAACACGCCCTCTTTAATCCGGTAAAGAATAACCGGGTGTATAACTTCAATAAACGTATGTTACCATCAGGGGCGAATGATTTTTGGGAGAGTGCCATTGCCCGCCCCGATTTAATCCTCTCGGACGTGATAGCCATTCTGCATCCTGAAGTCCTACCCAATTATCAACTGTTTTATGCCGAAAAATTAAAATAATGAACTTCAGAGATAAAAGCGGCTTCATCGCAACATCTTGTGAATAACTACATAAAATTGATTAATTTCTAATAATTTCTAAATACAAAAACTATCATGAGAGTATTTAAACTCACACTTTTATTGTGGACAATTGCGCTTTTAGCGTATAGTCCTTTACAGGCTCAGCGCAGAAAGGTGCTCGATCCTGCAACAAACATTTTCTATCTCAAAGTAGGTGACGGGCACGAAGATTATACCGTTTCAGGTACAACAACATTTAAATGTGTAGCTTCAGGCAGTATTCCTTCTTATCGCGATGCAGGAGTTTGTTTCTCGCCTGCAAATGCCGGCGATCTGATTCAAATTACGATTGATGACATTGACTTAGATGGTACAACAAACTACCTGTTGCTTTATCATGGGTATGCTAAAACCGGCTATCCAATGCCTTCCGGCTGGACGAGCAAACTCGGAGTATCGCAAAAAGGACAAACCATTCTTTCGCAATCGGCTGATGGCAAACTTTCGCTCGGGTTACATAGTTCAAGTGCCAACAGTCAAAAAGGCTGGACAATTACGGTACGCAGTGTTACACCTGCCGATATGACTTTTAGCTCGTGCAATTCATCGGTTAGCAATGCACAGGTTAATCGTGGTGGACGTAATCAACTGATTTTAGATGTTAATATCGAAACTGCCGGCTCAAATCTTCCGCTATCGGTTAGTCAATTCGACTTTAATAGTTCAATACCAGCCAACACACTTCAATCCGTTAAACTTTATTCAGACAATGGGCTGATAGCTGAGGCTACAAATTTTACAAGCAATTTTAGCATTCCGGCTTCAGTAACACTCCAAAGTGGCAATAATCATTTTAGCTTACGGGCTGAAGTTTTGCCGGATGTAGTAGTCAATACATCTTTGCCAATAAGCTTAGCTTCGGTAACGGTGGGTGGCGAAACAAAAATATCCGGTTCATCGCCGACTACCTACGCATCTGTATCAGGAGATATTTTAATCCAAAGCACACCGCTGTCGTACAGCATTGGCGATGCTGCAAATTTTTACGACGATGGAGGTAAAAGCGGAAAAATCACAGCTAATTTCAACGGAACAATAACGTTCTTACCATCTACACCGGGCAAGAAAATAAAGATTGATTTCTCAAAATTGGAGATTTTCAATACATCCTCTGTCGGTTACAACGATGTTTTGAAGTTTTATAATGGAACAGTTGTTGACGAAAGCAAACTCAACACCACCTTACTAAAAACTGCCGAAACAGTGAAATCCACCTCCGAGGATGGCGCTCTCACAGTTGCTCTTGTAAGCACCACAGGTGTTCCTGCTAATGGATGGGAAGCTGTGGTATCGGAATTTTTGCCCGGAAATATGAGTCTGGCAACAGTTGAAACTACCACAACAACTACTTCTACAGTGTCGGCTGGCGATAATAATCAGGCAGTGATTATCTTCAATGTAAAAACTGATAATGCACTAAACCCATTGAACCTTCAGGGTGTGAAAGTGGATGCAACCGGAACTTCGCAATTGGCTTACATTAAAAATGTACGCTTGTATTCACTGGGAAAAGTAGCTGTATTCTCCACAACATCTTTGGTTGGCGAAACAGCTCCAACTACCAATGAGTTCTCAGTTACCGGAAATCAGGAATTGCAAGAAGGAAACAATTATTTTGCATTGGGCTATGATGTGGCCGACAATTGTTTAAACACAAGCGTCTTGTCTGCAATATTAAAATCAGTTACGGTTTCCGGTTCGGAACAAACACTCGCTAACCAAACTGCCGCAACGCTTACAATCAGTAATCAGTTTAAAGCACTTGTAGGAAATTATGCTAAAACCATTTACGACGAATGGCAATACACCGACCAAAAAAGCCCTTACAATTCGACTCTCTATAATTACGAAAACGAGAATTGCGTGGTTACTTTTACTCCTGCAGTAGCCAATTCGGTAGCCGAATTAGAATTCAGTGCATTCGATGTGTATTATTCCAATTCAAGTATTGGCACAAAAGCTGTTTTTGAAGTATATAGCGGAAACACCACCGATGCAGCCAGTCTGATTTGGAAACTCGACGATAATAGCAAAAGTAAAACTGGCCCGGGTCGCAAGCTCCGTTCCGTAGCAACGAATGGAGCAATGACTATCAAGTTTAATGCCAATACCACTACTTCGTCTTACGCAGGTACAGGTTGGAAGGCAAAAGTTTGTCCTTTTGTAGATAGAAATATGGCAGTGGATAGCATTGTTGCTTTTCAAACCAATAGTGCTAATATTGCTCCATCAGCTACCAATCAGGAAATCATCGGATTTGAAGTTACAACTACAGGAACGCTGAGTCCGCTTAACTTGGAATCGGTAAAACTAAACCTGAAAAACTCCTTAGCGTCTATTAATAAAGTGAGTGTGCTTTATTCCGGAACTGACAAGAATTTTGCCAATGCAACAGCTATCGGGAATAGTATAAATCCTACAACAGCAGAATTAAATGTTGCTACCAGCCAAGTGATTCCTGAAGGAAAAGTTTACTTCTGGATTAGTTACGATATAAAAGATGATGTAGAAAGCAATCAGGTCATTGATGCGGAGTTGATTTCGCTGACTTTGAGCGGGCAAACAACCAATGCAACCAAAGGCAATCCCGATGGGCAACGTCTGACAAAGAATGAAATTGTTCTCAACAGTGGCAACAATGGCCAAGTAACGCTGAATAAATCACGCTTGTTTTACGACAATGGCGGGGCAAGTGCAGCGTACAGCCTTAGTTTCGATGGACAAATTACGTTTCTTCCTGCCAAACAAGGCGATGTGGTAAAATTGAAATTCAACACCTTTAATACTTATTCCACTCACTATATGTATGTTTATGCAGGTACTGAGGTAAATACAGATAAATTATTAGCTAAAGTATCAGGTAGCACACTACCGGCTCAATTAATATCTACTGCCGACAATGGAGCTATGACTATTCGTTTTATTTCCACTTCATCTGGATCGAACAATGCCGGCTGGGAAGCGGAGGTATCTTCATATACGCCATCGGCTCGAACAGTAGAATCGGTAACTACGTCGCAGGTGGGTGAAGCTACAATTATGAGAGGCTCAGGAAACGAACCGGTTCAAAAGGTAGTGGTTAAGGTATCGGGAGATAAAGGAAGTATCGCGCTAAGCAACCTTACATTCAACTCGGGTGCAACTACCAATCTGGCGGACATTACAAAAGCTACACTTTACTATAGTGCAAAATCATCCGGCTTTATTGCCAACAATTCGTTGGGAACAAGCAATAGTAGCACCTTGAGTTTCGACTTATCAGGAATAAACCTGCCCGATGCTGGTGAATACTATTTCTGGTTGGCGTACGACATCAACAAAACAGCAAACGCAGGGAATACAGTTGCCGCCACCCTGAGCAGCATAACGGCTGACAACAACGTAATTACGACAATTACAACTGCCACTCCGGTTAATCGTATCATAAAAGCCGGTTTCTCGGGTGAATATATTGTAGGTAGTTCAACCACTGCCAATTACAGCACCATCAATGCAGCTCTGATTGCTATGAAGGATGGAATAGAAGGTCCTGTGAAAATGAAGTTGGAAGCAGGGACATACGCAGAAAATGTAGTTATTCGTAATATCCGTGGAGCATCTGCTACCAATACCATTACATTCACTTCGTTATCGGGTAATAACGATGATGTTATCATCAGCGGTGCCGGATATTCCGAACCTGCTTACGGAGCGGTGAAATATGGTATGTTCTGTGTGGACAGTACGTCAAATGTGGTGGTTGAAAATATCAGCTTTAAACCAACCGACCAAAATTATCCGTACAATGTGCACGTGCGAAATATTTCACGCTATTTTACCTTACGCAATTGCCAACTGACAGCTAATCTGATTACCAGTGGTTATACCGGTATGAATCAGTTTTATATGGAGGCAACGAATGTAGAAGGTAAAAACAGTGATTACGTTACAGTGGAAGGAAATACAGTTACCGGTGGATACATCGGGCTATATATGGGTGGAACCAGTTATGTGGCTCTTACAAAAGAAGTGGGAGCCGTTATTCGCAACAACCGCTTGGTAAATCAGGCTTCAAAAGGTATATATTTGATGGATGAACGCAATGCATTGATTGAGAAAAATAACATTAGCAGTGCCACTACTCAAAAAACCGATTATCAGGCCATTGATATTTATCGTTGTAAAGATGAATTGATTATTTGTAACAATAAAATCAATATCTCTCAGGCATACTACTCTAAAGGTATCAACCTCCGAAGCGAAGTAGCCGGAACTGCTACCCAACCCGCTTTGATTTACAACAATGCTATTTCAATTATCAATTCGCCAAATACTTCTACTTATGGTATTGCCATTACCGATAATTGTTCAAACATTCAGCTTTATTACAACACGGTGTATATCAGCGGAACTGCTGGGTACGTGATTGGAATTACTGGTACAGCCGAAACAATGAAGAATATGATTTCCCGAAATAATTTGTTGCAGAACAAAACGGCTTCGCCAATTTACTTTTTCAACAGAGAATCGCAGGTAAAAGCACACACTTTTAGTCATAATGCTTATTTGCTTACGGGCAGCAGTTTCTCAAACAACTGGGGAGCAACATTGGCGGCGTGGACAACTACCTCTGCCGAAACCAATAGTTTTGCCGAAACAGCAAAGTTTGTGAGTGAAACAGACTTACATCTGACCGAAGCAGGCAATTTGAACGCTGCCAAGGTGCTGAATTTCATTACACAGGATGCCGACGAAAAAACCAGAAGTAATACCGCACCTACAATCGGAGCTTATGAGTTCGAAAACATAGTAGCCGTAACTCCCGAAATGGCAGCTGGGTATCCGAAAGTAAGCAATATCAAATACAATAGTGCCGATTATACCGTAAAATACAATCAAAGCGGAAAAATATATTGTATGATTTTCCCTGTAAATCAGGACGTTCCTGACGAAAGCGAATTGTTGCAACAAACCTATCGGAATATCAATCAGGACGAAGAACTGACAGTAAGCTTCGCAAATCTTAATGAAGAAACTGCCTACAAAGTATATTGTGTGGTAGTAAGCGCATTAGGTAAAACTTCTGTGATAAGCGAAAGTGCAAGTTTCAGCACGCTGAAACAGATTTTCCCACTTGTAGTAACATTACCGGAAGAATGGGGACGCATTGATGGTGGTACACAAACAGCAATCAGTGCCACTGTATCGGGAGGTGTATATCCGTATCATTTCACTTGGCGAAACGATATGAATCAAACCATTTCAACTGATTCTGTACTGAACGTGTCGCCTTCGCAAACCACTCATTACACACTCACAGTTGCCGATTCCAATGCCAAAGACACAGTGGTTACTACTGTATTGCTGGTAAATGGAAATCATATCGTGGCTGATTTCGAGGACTTGTATCTGGCACCCGAAACTTATTGGCAGGGACCTGACGGAAATACCGATACCAATATGGAAAGTAAATTCTATAGCGGATCGTATGCCTTCAGTAATACCTTTTATCCCGACTGGAACTACTGGGGTGGCTATGCATATTCCAATGTAACAAGCACAAATTTTGATCCAGCCAAGTTTGAAACTCAGCAATTTCGCTCGGTAGTAGGACATGGAGCTGGCAATACCGCCAATTATGCCGTAGTTTATACTATGGGAGCACGTACCGACATTAACTTTACGCACACGGCAAATGCCGATGTTATTCCCGGTGTTTATCTTACCAATGCAGCTTATACTTATTACAGCATAATGAATGGCGATAGTTTTATGGGAGCTGCATTTGCCGAAGGCGACTGGTTTAAACTAACTTTTAAAGGGACTAAAACGGACGGAACTACCACAACGAAAGAAATCTATTTGGCCGATTATCAATCTGCCAATGCTTCTGAACGATTTGTGGTAACAGATTGGAAATGGTACGACCTCAGTTCATTAGGACTGATAACCAAGCTCAGCGTAACAGTGGACGGATCGAGAAAAAACACTGGAGGATTAACAATACCAGCCTATTTCTGTATGGATAAATTAGGAGCTAAACAAGAAAATTCAACCGGACAAACCGACCTGTATCAATCAACTTTTCAGGTTTATCCAAATCCATTCACCAATCACTTAATCGTAAAATCGGATAAAAATCAAGTATTAAAGCTATTCAATATCTCTGGTCAGTGTCTGATAAGTACTCAAGTTGTTGAAGGAACAAACCGTATTGAAGTACAATCGTTACCGAAAGGCTCTTACCTGATTGAGTGTGGAAATAATAGAATAAAACTGATTAAATAAATGGAAAAACGATGTGCACGTTGCGAAAAAATGTTTGTCTGTACCGGCGATGTAAATTGTTGGTGTTCTACAACTTTTGTTGCACCCAAAGTGAGCAATTATATTTCTGATTTATATGATGATTGTATCTGTGAAGATTGTATTAAGGAACTGACAAAGAAAATGATTTCAGATAGTTAGCTTCAGCATATACATTTTCACAGGCTTGTTAAGCGGCGATTCTTTTAGGGTCGCCGTTTTTTTTAGGACTGTCGCAATCAATCTTAAAACGTCAAAGTAATATCGATATCAGCTTTGGATAAAGGTAATTCTCAAGATTAAAGAGAACTATTTTACATTATAACAAAAAGAGGCCATCTTAAAAATTTTCTTAAAAAATCACTTTGTGATTTGTAAATAATGATTTAGATACAAAAGCTAATAACTCAAAGTTTAACTTACAGTTTAAAAATTTACATACCATAAATAAACTTTTAAGACGGCCTCTTTCTGATTTATAGATTCAAAATCCCAATTAGTTTGTAAACTTCAGACTCACAAAAAACGAACGGGGGAGGGAAGGACCGTACACATAGCCGGCGTCGCGCAATGCGCCCCGATCCAAATCAGCCTGATAGCTATTCAACAGATTTTTTGCTCCGGCACTTATTTGCGTTACTATTCCGCTCAATCGCAAATCATAAGTTGCTTTTATATTCATATCCAAAAAATCGGGTGTTTTTTCTAAGCGGTCGGATGTAATATAGCCTGCAAAGTGTGGAGCCAACATGCTTCCGGTATAAGTGCCTGTAAAGTTTAATGTCCATTTTTTTGAAGGATTAAATGAAATGTCAAAGTAACCATATTGGTTGGGTGTGCGTAGCATTTTGCGTTCGGCGGCCACGTTTAATTCATCGCTCCATCGTTCGGCCACATCGTACAAGCTTTGTTGTAAGGTATAGCCAAATTGTAACTGATACCTGGCTGAAGGCACTATTTTCCCTTCAAGATTGATGCCGCTTACGCGAGCTCCTGAACCATTCTGACGTTGCATTACTATTTGTCCTGAACTATTCATACCCTGATCAACCAGAATAAAAATATCGTCGATACGGGTGTAAAATCCTTCTATCAGAAAATTTGTTTTTACATTTCCCAAATTCAGATAATAATCCAGTGATGAGCTCAGGGTATGGGAATACTCAGGTCGTAACCCATCAATAATTTCTATCAGTTTTACAGTTCCGCCTACGGCATCTATGTGTAAATCCTCGTCGAAAGCTTGTGGAGCCCTAAAACCTGCCGCATAAGAGCCACGCCAGTTTATATCCTTACTGAAATTGTACTTAAGGTTTATGCGCGGGCTTACCACTATTTTGTTGAGCATATTGTGCTTGTCGAAACGTCCACCTATCAGGATATTGAAATGTTCGTTTTTCCATTCGTTTTGCAGAAACAACCCCGCTGTCTGTGTAGTCTGAGTCAGGTGGCGATTATATCCGGGCATACGGTCGTTTATATCGTCGTATTGATATTCGAATCCGGTAGTAAATTCCGATGGCATAAACAGCAGGCGTTCCAGATTGGCTACATATTGTGCTCCTCCTACAACGGTAGTATTGGCTGTATTACCGTAAGCATTCAAGTCGTACTGTACTCCATAATAACTTTTCCGCAATACATTTTGCACTGATGTATAAGCATTTATTTTGTGCTTTGCGTCAGGGCTAAACCAGTTATACGCCAATCCACCGCCATTTATTTCGTGTTCCAGTTGTTCTGTAATTTCAGTTTCGTGTGGCGGTAGGTCAAATTTATTTCCACCGCGTCTGAATTCATTAATATTGTGATATTCAAGCGTAATTTTACTCTGAGAACTTAATCTGTAATACGAACGCATACCTATACTGTGATTCAGTAATTTGGGTGTTTCTGAATATCCATCACCATTATGGTCGTATGGAGCCCGGTTACGGTATGTTCCATACAAATACATGCCGGCTTTGTTGTTATCCGAAACAATCGCGGTATTCATATTTACCGAGTGGTCGGGAGCGTTGTCAGTTATTTGCAGATTATAGCCGGCATTCAGACTGTTGTTAAGCGCCTCTTTGGTAATGATATTGATAGTTCCGGCAATAGCGCTCGAACCATAAAGTGCCGAACCTCCACCGCGTACCACTTCTACCCGTTCAATCATACTCACTGGTATTTGTTCCAATCCATATACACCGGCCAATGCGCTGAAAATAGGGCGACTGTCTACCAATATCTGCGAGTACTGACCTTCGAGCCCATTGATGCGCACCTGTGTGAATCCACAATTATTGCAATCGTTTTCCACCCTTACTCCCGGTTGAAAACTTAAACCATCGGCCATACACACGGAGTTGGTCGACAAAAAAACTTTGGGTCCTAACACCCCTACAACTACCGATGCATCCTTACGGTTAGTCTCGTTTCGGTTAGCGCTCACCACCAGTTCGTCCAGCGAGAACGAGCTTTCCTCTGTGACAAAATTAAGCTCAATAGTTTTACCGGCTTTCAATTCAACTTCTTGTTCTACAATTTTATAGCCTACGCCGCCAACTCTGACTTTGTGCTTGCCAACCGGCAAATTCTTAAGGAAATAATGCCCTGTATGATCGGTTGTAGTCCCGATAACAGTATTGTTGATAGTTATATTGATAAAAGGTATATGTTCACCTGTTTTTTTGTCTTTCACGTCGCCAATAAGGTTGGCATCTGTATTTTTCTGCGAAAATACAAGAACACAATAAAACAGCAAAAATGTAATGGATAATATTCTGAGTTTCATTTTTTATATAGATGGATTATAATAGGTTGCATCGCATAGTAGATTAATAACTATGCGACAACCTATTGAATTTGTAATTAAATACTTCTGATTCAATAGTAATTTTTTAACTGGAAAGAATAACTTAAGTATCTTATATTAAATTATTTGTTTTTTTATAAGATATTTGATCAGATGATATGGGGAGGACCCCGGAGTGAGTAGCTGCGTAAAACTGAATTTACAAAGTTTGTAGTGTTTTGAATAACTAATTCGGAAATAAGCTGAAGAACAGGTGCGGAGATACATAAATCTGAAAAAACCGAGTTCCAGGTTATGTGATTAAAATCCTGAATTAATTTAAGCTGATTGGGTGTGTGGCTTTGAAAAGGAATGGCATTTGATGAAGACCCGAATGCGTAAAAATGCGAGTGACAATAAACTACACCATCAATAACATGGATATGATAAAACATGGTGATATTGCTGTAATGTATGATAAACAAAAACAGCAATGCCGATTTCAACCAATTGTTTTTTAATATATCCATAATTTACTCTATTGAACGTAAAAGTATATTTTTTTGTTCTCAGTTCCGCAGATATTCTTCTTATTTAATGGAAATGAAATATTTAGGTTTCATACATGAAAATTATAAATTGAAATTCTGATTTTTAATTTTGTTTGTTTTGATTTTTTTTGTAGATTAAATATGTGATTCTGTCCTAAAAAATTATTATGTAAATTTTTCATGAATTTCAAAAAATTAATATATTGATTAATAGTAATTTAATTATTAAAAAAAGAAATTTATATTTATCTGTTTATAAAAAAGTATTCCGAAACGATATATTATATCAAAAAATGTCATACCTTTGTTTACGTAAATGGTTTCCGGATATCATCACTTGTTATGCGGAATGAAAAGGGAATCCCGTGTAAACCGGGAACTATACCCGTAGCTGTAAGCTTATTTTTTTAATTGACAATTATCCTGATAAAGAATGGGATAATGATTGAGAGTTAAAGAAAACGTTTTGAACAACACTTTTGCCACTGGCTCTTGTTCCTCTCTTTTGGGAGTGGTTAGGAGAGGCTGGGAAGGCCGTTCTAAAACGCGAGCGAGTCAGAAGACCTGCCATTGTACGATTTTCTGTCCGGCTTTCGGGTAAAAGGCAAGAGGATGGTTTTCTACACAACAGATATTGTTACTATATCTGCTCAGAAACTATGTATCTTCTTATTGCAATACCTGTCCGGGTTATAAATTTTTTATAAGCATTTTTTTTGAACGCATAAATGGAAAAGTAATTACGGTTCTGCTCGTAATCAACAGCGCTATACGTGTTTGTGAATAAACATCACAGTCTCATTCAGGCTAATTCGCAAATTGGGAACCTTGTAACCTGTTGGGCGGAGTAAAATTACCGTTAGCGTTGCGTATCGTGGATAAGGTGTTATTCCCGTTACTGAATATGGCTGACAGCTTACTTACGTTCAAAAAAGTGTTTTTTTTAAACCTGTCATCGTTTTATAATTTAAAATATTATCAACATCAACATGGAAACATTTATTGTTAAGAGAGACGGAAAAAAAGAGGCTTTTTCGATTGAAAAAATCAAAAGCGCCATCCGTAAAGCATTTTTGTCGGTAGGGAGTTTTGCTACCGATGAGGTTATCACCAATATCCTTTGCAGGGTAAACATTACCAGCGGCGTTACGGTGGAAGATATTCAGAATCAGGTAGAAATAGCGTTGATGTCGGAGCGGTACTATGCTGTGGCAAAGGCCTATATGATTTACCGACAGAAACATTTGGAGGATAGGGAAGTGCGGGATAAACTGGAATTTCTGATGGAGTACTGCAATGCTCAGAATGCAGCTTCGGGGAGCAAGTACGATGCGAATGCGAATGTTGAAAATAAAAATCTGGCTACTCTTATAGGTGAGTTGCCCAAATCAAATTTTATACGTCTGAACCGCCGTATGCTGACCGACCGCATCAAAGACATGTATGGCAAAGAGGTTTCCGACAGATATATCGACCTGCTGAATAATCATTTTATCTATAAAAACGACGAAACGAGCCTGGCCAACTATTGCGCCAGTATTACCATGTATCCGTGGTTGATAAGTGGTACTGCTTCTATTGGTGGTAATTCCAAAGCACCAACCAATCTGAAATCGTTTTGCGGGGGCTTTATTAATATGGTTTTTATGGTATCCAGCATGCTGAGCGGTGCTTGTGCCACGCCCGAATTTCTGATGTATATGAATTATTTTATCGGGTTGGAATTTGGCGATGATTATTATCTGGATACAGAAAGAATTGTAGATTTATCTAAAAAGCAACGTACTTTAGATAAGGTAATTACCGATTATTTTGAGCAAATTGTATATTCCATAAACCAACCAACCGGTGCGCGCAATTTTCAGGCTGTGTTCTGGAATATTTCTTACTACGATAGCTATTATTTCAATAGTCTTTTTGAGAATTTCCTGTTCCCTAATGGTAGTAAGCCACATTGGGACTCGCTTAACTGGTTGCAAAAGCGTTTTATGAAATGGTTCAACCGCGAACGCACAAAAACCATCCTTACATTCCCGGTTGAAACGATGGCTTTGCTGAGCGAAAATGGCGATGCTAAAGACAAAGAATATGGCGATTTTACGGCCGAAATGTATGCCGAAGGTCATTCGTTTTTTACTTATATGAGCGATAATGCCGATTCGTTGAGCAGTTGCTGCAGGTTGCGCAACGAGATTACTGATAACGGGTTTAGCTATACGCTTGGTGCGGGTGGCGTTTCCACCGGGTCAAAAAGTGTATTAACTATTAATCTGAACCGTTGCATTCAGGACTCTACACGCAAAGGAAAACATTACCTCTTTTTCCTCGAAGAAGTAGTGGATTTGGTACATAAAGTGCAGGTGGCTTACAACGAAAACCTGAAATACATGCAGGAAAAGGGTATGCTCCCGTTGTTTGATGCCGGATATATCAATATGAGCCGGCAGTACCTGACTATTGGTGTGAACGGATTGGTAGAGGCTGCAGAATCGTTGGGAATTGAAATTACGGATAACCCCCGTTACGAAGAGTTTGTACAACAGGTGCTCGGGTTGATAGAGTATTACAATAAAAAATATCGTACCAAAGATATGATGTTTAATTGCGAAATGATTCCGGCTGAAAATGTGGGGGTAAAACACGCTAAATGGGACAAGCGCGATGGATTCAGGGTTAATCGCGATTGTTACAACAGCTATTTCTACATCGTAGAAGATGAATCGCTGAATATAATTGATAAATTCCGTTTGCACGGACGCAAATATATCGAACACCTGACCGGAGGTTCGGCCTTACATATGAATTTGGACGAGCACCTGAGCAAAGAGCAATACAAACAATTGTTGCGCGTGGCTGTGCAGGAGGGTTGCAATTATTTTACTTTCAATATACCTAATACCGTTTGCAATGCGTGCGGGCATATTGATAAGCATAATTTGAAGGAATGCCCGGTATGCAAAAGCCATGATTTGGACTATCTGACCCGCATTATCGGGTATATGAAACGAGTAAGTAATTTTTCGGAAAGCCGGCAGATAGAAGCTGCACAACGTCATTATGCTACAGTATCTGAGTTATAATATTGTGTTTCAGGAAGTGCCCGGCGAAGTAACACTGGCCATTAACCTATCCAACTGCCCCAATCGATGCAAAGGTTGTCATAGTCCGTTTTTGCAGGAAAATATAGGTGATGTGCTGGATGAAGCCGTAATAAATGCTCTGCTTATCAAATATGGTGAGGCCATTACCTGTATTTGTTTTATGGGCGGCGATGCCGACCCTCAGATGATAGAGCAATTGTGTAGTTATATCAAAAGCTATACAAACGGACAAGTGAAAACCGCCTGGTATTCGGGTAAACAAACCCTGCCTGACGGATTTGATATCAGGGAGTTAAATTATCTTAAGCTCGGACCTTATGTTGAAAGCCTCGGAGGGCTGGACTCGCCGGATACCAATCAGCGTTTTTATGTCATTGTTCGGGGCGAACTTATGGATCAATCCGTTTTTTTTCAAAAGAAAAAAGGATTTCCTTCGGGAATTTTGTTACAAGATAGTTGCAACTGAATAAATAATTTAGAATGACTAACGATATTTTGCTTCAATATACAAAATTTATTGCCGGTTATGCCGCTCATTTAATGGGTTGTGGCATACATACATCGCGTGTTATCCGCAATACCAGGCGAATTGGCGAATCTTTGAATTTCGACCTCCAAATCAGTGTTTTCCAGAAAAGTATGATACTTACCATGCAGGATAAGGAAACACAAAAGACTTTTAGTGAAGTAGTTGAAATTCCGGCATTGCCCATCAGTTTTGAGCATAATTCGGAGCTGAGTGCGCTGAGTTGGGAAGCCGTGGATAAACGATTGCCTTTTGATGTTTTAAACGATAAGTACACTAAAATAATATCGGCGCCGCGCATCGATCCTTTGTTTGTGTTGCTTCTGGTGGGCTTTGCCAACGCTTCGTTTTGCAAACTTTTTGGTGGCGACTGGATGTCGATGGTGATTGTTTTTTCGGCAACCATAGCCGGTTTTTTTGTGCGGATGCAAATGCTTAAAAAGCACATTAATCATTACATCATTTTTATCGTTTCGTCGTTTACGGCTTCGTTGCTGGCTTCTACTTCGCTCATTTTTGATATAACTTCGGATATTGCCATTGCCACAAGTGTTCTATACCTGATACCCGGTGTGCCTTTGATAAATGGCGTTATTGATATTGTAGAAGGGCATACTCTCACAGGCATAAGCCGGCTTACTAATGCTTTTTTACTGATAGTGTGTGTGGCTATTGGTCTGTCAATCACTTTACTTTTAGTTCACGATCGTTTATTATGAATATAGCTCTTGATATTTTGTCGGATGGTTTTTTTGCCGCTATTGCCGCCATTGGTTTTGGCGCTATTTCCGATCCGCCCATGCGGGCATTTAAGTTTATTGCTCTGTTAGCCGCCATTGGGCATGCCTGCCGCTTTTGTTTGATGTCGTATGCGGGAATGGACATAGCAGCCTCTTCGTTTATAAGTGCTCTGATTATAGGCTTTGGTAGTTTATGGCTTGGAGGCAAAATATATTGCCCGATGACGGTGATATATATTCCGGCTCTTTTGCCCATGATTCCAGGTAAGTTTGCGTATAATACCGTATTTTCTCAAATTATGTTTTTACAAAATATGAAAGTACCCGAATTGAAAGCAAAATATATGGAAATGTTCTTCTCGAACGGGATGGTTACCATTACTGTCATTTTTTTGTTGGCAATTGGTGCTACCATTCCCATGTTTATTTTTCACAGCAAAGCGTTTTCGTTAACAAGGCATATCAATAAATAAAACAGTACTTTTTTTCATGGAAATTTTCTGGAGAACCATCGCTTACTACAACAATTCTACATGGATGTTTCAGGTGGTTATCGTATTAACGGGTATTTTATTAACCATATTACTCATTCGCAAACCTACGCAGCAGCTAAAGTTAGGGATGAAAATATATCTGATTGGTCTCAATATCTGGATAGCTGTAGTTTATTACAGTATTTATTGTCGGGAGCGTGATTTCAATAATGTTTTATCCGTATTTTGGGGTATTATGGCATTGATATGGATAGGGGATGCAATAAAAGGTCATACAACTTTCAACAGAACTCATAAGCACGATTTTCTTGCATATCTGCTTATGCTGATGCCTTTTTTATATCCTGTAGCCTCGCTGATACGCGGCTTGTCTTTTCCTGAAATGACGTCGCCGGTAATGCCCTGTTCGGTGGCTGTTTTCACCATAGGGTTGCTACTATTGTTCTCCGAAAGGGTAAATATGTTTATCGTATTATTTCTTTGCCATTGGTCCATCATAGCTATCTCTAAAACATATTTTTTTGATATTCCCGAAGATTTTTTGCTGGCCAGCGCTTCAGTGCCAGCGTTATACCTGTTCTTTAAAGAGTATTTTGTGCGCGATTTGCACAAAGACACTAAACCAAAGGCTAAGTATATTAATTTACTGCTGATATTACTTTGCGTAATTATCGGAATATTGCTTACTATTACCCTGCTTATGGCTCTCAGAAAATAGTGCTGAAAGACTTGTCGCAATTGAATTAATGCGGCGGAATTTTAATTCGATATAAAACAGAATGTCCGGAAAACAAACATACGTTGAAACGTGAGTATTGTTTTTCGGACATCATTGTTTTTAAGGGAAAGTTTTTTAAACTTTACCCGTTATGATTGATCAGGCACGACTTACCTTGCCGTCCTTATATTCAAAATACAAGGGAAATCCGGTAGGAATTTCGAGTTTAAGCACTTCTTCTTCGCTTAATCCGTCGATGTGCATAACGATAGAACGCAGACTGTTGCCATGCGCCGAAACCAATACGTTTTTACCTGCCTGCAAGTGTGGTAATATATTTTCGGTGAAAAAAGGAATGGTGCGTTCGGCTGTATCTTTGAGACATTCGCCTGCAGGTGGGGCAATATCGTAACTCCGACGCCATATGTGTACCTGCTCGTCGCCGTAAATAGCTGCAGTTTCTGCTTTGTTTTTACCTTGTAGTTCGCCGTAGTAGCGCTCGTTCAGGTGCCAGTCGCGGTACACCGGAATCACCTGTTGACTCATCGAATCGTTATAAATGGTTGTCCAGTCGGCCATCTTTCCTTCGGTATGGATAACTACCGGTGTTTTAGTGCTTTTATTTGCAGCAATAGCTATCATAGCAGTTTCGATAGCTCTGATTTGCACAGAAGTGAATATTACATCGAACTCAATTTCAGCAATTTGCTCACCTGCTTTGAGGGCTTCGTCCACACCTTCGCGCGAAAGTGGTACATCAACCCAGCCGGTAAATACGTTTTTTTTGTTCCAGACCGATTGTCCGTGGCGAATTAAAATAAGTTTTGACATATAGTGTTTTTTTTTAATTATTCTGATAAATAAACAACTGAAATGAAAAAGTGTTTTGATTATCGCATTGTTTCTTACTATCCGGCGTAACTGTGCATGCCTCCAAGTATAAAGTTTACTCCAAAATAGGTAACCAATACGCTCAAAAAAGCAATGATACTAAAAATATGGAAAAACAATGGCTTACGAAACCAGGGTAAAGAGTCGGGGTGCAAGGCCAGTGAATAAATCAGCAGCGTAATCAGAGCCCAGACTTCTTTAGGATCCCACCCCCAATATCTTCCCCAGGAAATATTGGCCCAAACGGCACCGATAAAAATACCTGCTGCGAGCAGAAAGGTAGCCGGATAAAGCATAATGCGGCTTATGATATAAAGTTTTTCAATTTCTGCGGAACAATCCTTTCCCGTAAAATGTAATACAAGGGCTGTAGCTCCGTTGAGCATTACAAAGGCTAACAAGGAGTAAGCCAGCATGATAACAACCACGTGGATGCTTAAAAGTGGCGATGAGAGTACCGGCATGAGTAGCGTAATCTGAGGATTGCTCTCGCCCATAAAGGCCACCATAAGCGTGAGTCCGCTCAGCAAAAAGCCAAAGGGTAAAGCCATACTGAACTTTTTCTGGATAAGTATGGTAATCAACATGGTGCACCAGGCCATAAACTGCATGGTTTCAAAACCACTGGCAAGCGGAATGTGCCCTGCTACGTATCCCCGTAAACTGATAATTAATGTGATGAAAGCAAAAAACAAACCTAAAATGATGTTCGAAATAACAACTACGGGTTGCGAAGTTTTTTTATTATGAATCATTTTCAGTATCGAATTTATAAAAAGGAAAATACCACCTACCATGCAAATAATAGCTAACCAGAACGAGTTGTTCAGGTGGTTGTACATCTTTTCGGCTTTCAGTTTCGACGGCGATGGCAGGTCAGCACCAGCTTCTTTTTGCTGATATGCAATAAGTTTATCAAGCATTTTGTTTACAGCTGCATAGTCTTTAGCCACAATTAGCTCAAATATATAATCCATGGATTTGCGAACGTATACCCACTTATTGCTATCCATTTCACGGGGTAGCTGGTCGGCGGCCGCATACCACTGCAATGGTGCTTCAGGCTCGCTTCTGTAAGGAAATATTCTGAGCATCTGGCCGGAATAAAGCGATGCTATGAGGTTGAATTTTTCATCGGCCTCCTCAATACCGCGCTTGTCATACATTGCACTTCCGTCCATAATACCGGTTTTAGCTTCGGCCAGCTTGTATTGGTTTACAGAGTTTATAAAATTGTCGAAGGTGGCGTATTTTTCAGTAATTCCCAGGAGTTCGCGTATAGGCTTGCTTTTGATTTTTATTATGGCCTCCTTTTCCCAACTTTCGCTAAAAAACATCCAGCCTGTAAATACCTGCTCAGAGCTGTATCCTTTGTAAGCTGATTTTCCATATACTTTTACTGTAAAATCTTTGGCTAAGGTTTGTAGAGGGCATATTCTTCCGTTGTAATACACATTTAAATCGCCAAAATGGCTGGCCACATCTTTGGGGAGTACTTTGGGTTGCGATTGTGCCGGCGCATGGTTGGTTGTACACGATATAAGCATAAAAATCAAAGCTGTACGGCGAAGTAAAGGACTTTTAATTAACTGCCTGAACTGACTGTTTTTATCCAAGAAAAACAAAAGCATGGAAAGTAACAGCAATACATATCCTGTATAAGAAATGGCTATCCCGTAAGGGTCGTGCGATACGGATAAAGTGGTGCCCATTCCATCAATGTCGTAGCCAGACTGATAGAAACGATAACCCTTAAATGATCCTATTTGATTCATGGCTACTTCCATATGGCTGGTTTTGCCACTAACAGGTGCCACTTCTACTATACTAACAAAATCCATAGGCGTATCGGTACCTGTATAATTCAGAACCTTGAAATCTTTGAGAATAAGATTAAACGGTAGTTTTTTTATATCGTGATTTTTATCGATAAAAAAGGATGTGATTTCGCCTTTTCGAAGATGTACATTACCTTGTTCGCCACTAAGCCAGGTAGTAAATGCTCCGGCCAGTATCAGCAAAAAAGATATATGAAGCAAAAAAGTGAAAAGCTGCTTTTGAAGTTTGCGTTGTAAAATGTAGATAATGCCCGACAGAACAAAAACGCCCCAGAGCACAACAAACAAAACTGAACTATAAATATATTCGGATACAAAACCGGTTCCGTAAATTTTTTCGAGTATCGTAGCTCCAATCAGGATAACGAGCAACAGACCAAGAAGAGTAAAAACTATTTGTTTGAGTAAGCGCATGTGGTGAGATTATTTAGTTGCAATATAGCCGATTGTATTTGTTTGTTTTCTATGGTGTTATATATATTATGTTAAGACAAATATAATACTTTTATCTCATGTTGGCAAAAAACTCAACACAATATCAGGCTTATTCATTAAGTTATTGCCAGCGTTGTATAAAAATACAAAGTCAGGGAGTTCTCCTGGATTGAAGAATCCCTGACTTATCAGAAAAATGTTTTGCAATCTACTTTTAAATAGCATTAATGAATTTTTCAATAGCATCACGTTCCTCTTTGGTTAGAGCTCTGTATTTTTCTACTGTTTTTCGGGCATCGCTCTCCGTGTTTCCATGCCACATGATGGCTTCTGTTACGTTTCTGGCACGACAATCATGAAGTCTGTCACTTGCTCCTGTACATCGTTCGCTAAGTCCGCGTCCCCAAAGTGGGGTAGTACGACACCAGCCGGTACGAATATTATTTACCATAAACAAGCGGTGCTGTACCATGTCGGTATAAGGATATATGGTTTGTCCCGGATAACGTGGCAAGCGGCTATCACCATTGCTGAACAACAAATTTGGATCGGTAAAATTATCATCGCCAGTTGTCCATTTGGGACGATGGCAGTAGGTGCAACCAATCTGTGTGAACAGCTTTTTCCCTTTTTGTACATCTGCATCGTCAATATCGCGGGCTGCAGGAACTGCTAACCCACGATGCCATACCATGAAATTGACATACTGTTCTTCAGTAATTTCGGTAGGTAGGTTTTTAGACGTCAGGTAATTGTAAATATCAGTTTCTGCATCTCCTGTGATGTTAAAGTCAGGGAAATAAGTGTAAAAATCTTTCTGAACATCAGGGTCTTTTGATGCTACTTTGGCATAGGTAGTGGTGATATAATGGTAGCGACGGTCTTTACGGGTTACATTAAAGATATTCCATATTGCATTAGCTCCGGGGCCATCTTGTAGTGGTCCGCGACTCAACCCGTAGGTAAAACGGTAAGGATGTTTTTCCCCATTTCCCTGAAGGGTGTTGCTGTACTGCTTTACCCAATCGCCGTTAGCAAAAAAAGCTGAGTTGAGTATAACTCCTTTGCTTTCTTCTTTAGCATATTGCGCTTTTATGGAGTCGTCGGGTATAGCATCGAGTAATCCGCTACCATAAATTCCTATGGTTGATTCAAGTTTTACACGTACGTTAGCATAAGGTACGGTAGTGGTAGCGCCGTTTTTTGTCACTTCCAACGGAACATAGAAAGCGCTTTCAGGAATCGTTACTTCAGGATAAATGAGACCGTATGTTTCGCCATCAGGGAAAGTATTGTTCCATTCGTCGGTATAGTTTTTCCATTCAATCACAATTTTCGATTCGTCGATAGGAGCTTTAAACGGTGCTACTGCTCTCGTTTGCGGCATTCCTGTTAGCGAACTTAAATAGGTATCAGTTTCATCGGTTACTACCAATAAATATCCGTTGCCTTCTACGTTAGAATTGTACGAGGTCTGGCGCTTTCCGTGTCCGTATCCGGGATGGCAGGCAACACAGCTACTGCGAATCCACAATGGGCCTAATCCGCCAAGTGGACTTTCGCCCGAAGCAGTGGTCACAAAATTTTTATCAAATAAACGTTCGCCGGCTTTAAATGCGCTTACAAGGTTTGCATTCTCAACTGCTGGTGCTGGTTGCTGATAGGCACTGGCAGTGATGTTGAATGTAGTACCCAGCTTACCTCCGGGATACCATTCGTCAGATAACGTGTTGTCTTCATGATCTGTTTTATCCGGATTACAGGCACTAAAACCAATACTTGCCATCAGGATATATATTAAATGTTTACTCGTCATTGTAAGTTTTTGTTGTATTTAGGAATATCTTTCAATAAAAAATTATTGCTGAATCAGTTCTACCACCTCATCTAATTTTTCAAGTAAATCATTACATGCAGTTACTGATTTACTTGTAGCTGCCTGCGTAAGGTTATTTCTGAAAGGTGGTGTAATAGCCTCTATTTCAGTAATAGCTTTCGTTATGGCGGCTTTTACAGAGGTGTCAAGTGTTGCATTTTTCGATTTAATATAAGAGCTTAACGATAATGAACTTTCTTTGCCTGATGTACTTCCCAAATATACATTTCGTACACTACGGATGTTGTCGGCAAAGTCCAGCAACGAGTTCCAACTATACCACGACTCTACATCCAGCACGTTTCCGCTATTTACCGGGTCGGTGATTTTTGTATTGCCCACTTCGTCGGTAATATCGGCAGCTCCCTGCAAAGCTTGTACATAGGCCGAGATTTGTGATTTGTATAATACGTTTCCGGCTTCTCCTGCCGACGTAATGGCTTCTCCATAATTAAGCGAAGGTTCCAGTTCGGCATTGGCCAAGATGGTTTGTTTGGCAGTACTGATATTTTCAGTCCCGGCCCAACTGGCTTCTAAGCGGATACATTGGTTACGCAAATCCTCAGCTACCGCTTTACAATAAACAAGCTCTGTTTCGCTAAGAGCTGGAAAAGCTACACCATCAGAGTCGGTTCCACCGTTGATATTACGGGCGCTTCCATCTCTGAAAATTACGTACTCAATGGCATGAAAGCCAAGTAGGCCGTATCCCAAAGTTGAGAATCCATCGAAATTGCATCCATTTTCTTTCATATTCGAAATCAATGTTGTGTTTTTCAATGCCAAATCCAATTGTGCTTTATCTAAAGGCCATGAATCTATGTGAGGATCGATATTATAATCGGCAGCAGCTCCGTATAAAAAAGCTTCACTCAATTCCCAGTATTTACGTGCTGATACCCATTTCTCGCAAGCTTTTTGTACATTGGCCTGAGTAGGATTCGCAGCCATTACCACACATGCGTCATACAAATTTATCGACTCATCGGCCAGAGAATTGTATGTTTTTACCACTACACTATCCACATACTGTGTCAAAACTTTTGTTTTTTGTTGATCAATATCTTTGATATCGCCATTGCTGTCGTCGCACGAAACCAGACTTGCTGACGTTAGCAAAACTGAAAGTAGAATAAGAATTCCTTTTTTTGAATGATTCATATTTATTGAATTTTTAAAATTATTTTTATTGATATGTGTTACGAACTAAAAAAATCAGTTTTCTGATTTATTTCAACATCTTATTTGAAGAAACCTGCGTAAGCTATCCCAATGCTTAGCGTGTTTTCGTTATTGTACTGGCTTTTGAAAATTCTGTGTGAATATTCAGCTTTAATGACAATGTCTTTAAGCGGCTTGTAATTAATTCCTCCGGCTATCCGCTGGCGACTCCAACATTCGTTGTCGATAACACTGCCCGAAGTTTTGTACATGGAGTCGTAATAATCATATCGGCCAAATACATAGAGTTTGTTGTTGCCCAATGAGGTCCGATTAATTATTGAAAAAATATCATATCCTGCCTCTACACTGGCTGCTATAGCGTCGGAAGCTATCGCTGTTTTAGGTGATGGTGAACCTTTTCTGCTGTTATTGTTGGCAATAGTAATAGCTTCGGAATTAGTCAGATGCCCGTAGTCACAATTTCCGCGTACTATAAAGTTGGGCGAGTCGTAATGAAAATCGAATGAGCCAACGGTTACCGTTCCTTTCAAATCTTTGAATTTGTCGGGTTCCAGAGTGTTGGCTGCGCTGTTACCAATATAGCCACTTAAACCTAAACGCCAATTTTTGATGCTGTAGTTGTCTAATCGGAATGCTCCGGCATAGGCAGTGGCCAGTTTAAATTCGTAAGGGCTTCCGGCACCACCTTTTATCCAGTCTTTTGATCCGAAACGATTGGCATCTAATCCGGCTACAAAAAGCACTTCGTAACGCCACGTGTCCAATTTTCCCCACAGACTAACGCCGGTTTCGTGCCATGTGCAGGGTAGGATAGTACTTTCGCCTTCGTTCCTGTATACGGTAAAAAACTCGGTTGGCAGGTGGTATTGGTTTGTAAGTCCTACGGGTACAATGATATGCCCCATGCGCAGGTTCAGCGATTTTCCAAAACTTTTCTGAATCCAGAACTGTTCCAGAGCTACTTCGCCGCCACGTTCAATTTCGCTTTCATATTCTCCCGTCTCTTCTTCTTCAATTTCTACGGCCGATTCGGTTCCACCGTGTTCAAACTCTATTTCACTACCCAATGACCAACCCTTACCAAAGTCATATCCAACAAAAAATACCACATGAGGTAGGTCAAACTGACCATATCCAGTGGCATCGGCATATTTGGTGGCGTCGGAGTAGCGCTTGTAGTTGTTGCTGTAAAACATCCTGCTCATTACGGCTTCACCATAACCTCCTAAGGTGAGTTTACTTGTTTGGTTAGTTATACTTTTTGTCTCCGAATTGTCTTTTGATGAAGAATTTTCAGAATAGACATTAAAAATGGTGAGAATAGCAAAAACTGAAAGAAAGAATCTTTTTATACCCATTGTTAGTTTTTTTTTTGTTGTGCAAAGTAACACATTGTTAAACCGGGTATCAATAACAATTTTTAGGTATTAATAGATTAAAAGTAAACATTTGTTATTAAAATTGTAATAATTACAAAAAAACAAAGGGCTAATTGGTTAAAACCAATCAGCCCTGTTTTATTTGAAAATATTGTATGTGCGTCTAATCTTTGTAAGCCAGCCAGTAAAATAAACCGACTAAAACCGAGCCTCCTGCTATGTTTCCTAATGTGGCTGGTACAAGGTTATGAAATACAAAATCGGCCCACGATACCGGTGCTCCATGAAAAATGGCTACAGGTACAAAAAACATATTGGCAATGCTATGCTCAAAACCAATGGTTACAAATGCCATCACCGGAACCCATATTCCCAGTATTTTTCCGGTTACATCTTTGGCTGCATAAGCCAGCCACATAGCCAAAGCCACCAACCAGTTTGCACCAATGCCTTTGAGGAATACTTTGTAAAATGGAGCCGATGTTTTCGATTCAGCTATTTTGTAAACCGTATCTATCCAGGGCGAATTACTCAATACACCTGTAAGATAAGTCAGCACGTAGGCTACAAAAAGTGCTCCGGCAAAATTACCGAGATACACCAAACTCCAGTTACGCAACATGGATGTGGCGCTTATTTTTCCCGACATCAAAGGCGGAATAAAGTAAGCCGTATTTCCGGTAAAAAGGTCGGCGCCGGCTATGGCACATAGCATTAGTCCGATAGGGAAGGCTGCACCCATCAGAAAACGCTGTATGCCGGGGTTTGCTGCCGCTATACCGGGTACTCCACCACCTATAATCAGAGCCAGCAAACCTCCAATAGCTATATAGCTTCCTGCCATAAAAGCCAAAAGGAGCGTTTTGGGTGTTGATGTTGACGACTTGCTTTGGGCTACTTCACTTACAATCTCTACAATTTGCTGCGATGTGTTATAACTCATTTTTTCAAAAAATAACTTCGGATTAATTAATAATTACTTCGTTGATATACAAGCTGAAAATGTCGCTTGCTTTTTTTAGCTGCTCCGCTGTGTTTTGTTCTACACCTTCCAGATGATAAGTCCAGCCCAATGCTTTGTACTTATACTCACCCAGTTTGTGATAAGGCTGTATCTCAATTTTTTGCACATTGGACATGTTTTTTAAAAAATTCCCGAGTTTGTGAAGATGTTCTTCTATATCGGTATATTCTGGTACAAGCACATACCTCACCCATACAGGAATATTTTTTTTGTGGAGATATTCGGCCAGTTCTAAAGTGTTTTTGTTAGATGCGCCGGTTATTTTCCGATGTGTATGGTCATCAGCCTCTTTGATATCTAAAAGAACCAAATCGGTATATTGCAGTAATTCCTCTACATCGGTATTCAGAATACTTCCATTTGTATCAATACAGGTATTGAAATTCTCAGCTTTGAGCATTCTGAAAAAAGGAACAAGCGAAGCCGCCTGTAACAAAGGCTCGCCACCCGATACAGTAATGCCGCCTTTTTTGCCAAAAAATGGCTGCTGACTGCGAGCCATTTTCATTAGTTCATCGTAAGTATATAATCTGGATTTTCCTTTTTTTTCAATCGTATCAGGATTGGCACAGTAAAGGCATTTGAAATTGCATCCTTGCAAAAACATAACCAACCGAACACCAGGCCCATCGAAAGTACCGAAAGATTCGATAGAGTGAATTCTTATCATTTTTTATAATAAAAAGAAGCAATCATCTGCAAAAAGCAAATGATTACTCCTGTATTTTTGTGATTAATCACTATTTTATCTTTACATGGCTTCAAAGAAACTACGAGAGATAACCTCCAGCTGTTGAGCCTTTGTAAGTCTTACAAAGTTGACAGCATATCCGGATACACGTATGGTAAGCTGTGGGTAATTTTCAGGATTTACCATGGCATCTTCAAGCATCTCCCTGTTCAGTACATTGACATTCAGGTGGTGCGCACTTTTAGCAAAATATCCATCCATAATACTTACTAAATTTTCCTTGCGCTGTTCCGGTGTTGGGCCAAGCGTTTTTGGTACAATCGAAAAAGTATTGGAAATACCGTCCATAGAGTGCGTATAGTCTAATTTTGACACCGAACTTAACGAGGCCAAAGCGCCGTGTGTGTCGCGTCCGTGCATTGGGTTAGCTCCGGGAGCAAATGGCACGCCCTTGGCACGCCCATCGGGAGTAGCACCTGTTTTTTTTCCATAAACTACATTGGAAGTAATGGTAAGAATGCTCAGAGTTGGTTCTGCATTTTTGTATGTACCTTGCTTCTTGAGCAGCGAATTGAAATATACCGGTATTTCGCGGGCAAAGGTATCTACCCGGTCATCGTCATTGCCATAGTAAGGAAAATCACCCTCTATTTTGAAGTCGGCCGATAAGCCTTGTTCATTTCGCACTACCGTTACTTTAGCATGTTTAATAGCCGATAGCGAGTCGGCCACAATGCTTAAGCCTGCTGCCCCATAGGCCAGATTGATACGCGGGTTGGTATCGATAAGTGCCATCTGGGCTTTTTCGTAGTAATACTTATCGTGCATATAATGGATGATATTCATAGAATCAGCATACACGCGCGAAACCTGTTCCATGGCTAATCTGAAATTGGCCATCACTTCGTCAATGTCCAATACATCCGACTTCAGGGCGGGTATACCCTCTATTACCTGCTTGCCGCTTATCTCGCAGCGTCCTTCGTTGATGGCCAATAATAATGTTTTGGCCAGATTACAACGGGCGCCAAAGAACTGTATTTGTTTGCCAATTTCCTGATACGAAACGCAGCAGGCGATACCGTAATCGTCGCTACAACGGCTGCTTTGCATCAGGTCGTCGTTTTCGTACTGGATAGACGATGTGTCGATCGAAACTTTGGAACAGAACAGCTTGAATGCTTCAGGCAGTTTTTCAGACCAAAGCACGGTCATATTAGGCTCAGGTGAAGGACCGAGATTATAAAGCGTTTGCAGAAAGCGGAACGAAGTTTTTGTTACTTTGTGTCTGCCATCGGTCAGCGTTCCGCCTATCGATTCGGTTACCCAGGTTGGATCGCCGGCAAAAATCTCGTTGTAAGCCTCCATACGCAAATGACGAACCATTCGCAGTTTCATCACAAACTGGTCAATAAGTTCCTGAGCGTATTCCTCTGTTATTTTGCCTTCGGTTAAGTCTTTTTCGATATAAATATCCAGAAATGAGGATACATTTCCGAGCGACATGGCAGCTCCGTCCTGTTCTTTAACGGCAGCCAGATAAGCTAAATATACCCACTGAACAGCTTCCTGAGCAGTTTCGGCAGGTCGCTTTAAGTCAAATCCGTAGATACGACCCATTTCTTCAATTTCCTGAAGGGCTTTTATTTGTTCAGCCACCTCTTCGCGCAGGCGAATGCGCTCGTCGGTCATAGGGCCGGTAAGGTTATGTAAATCTTCGGTTTTAGCTTCAATCAGGCGGGTAGTTCCGTACAAAGCCAGTCTGCGGTAATCGCCAATGATACGGCCGCGTGCATAATTGTCGGGGAGCCCGGTAAGTATGCCCAGCGAGCGGAAAGTTCTTATTTCATTGGTATATACATCGAAAACGCCATCGTTGTGAGTTTTGGCATATTTCGTAAAAGTTTCTTTTACTGTTGGCGAAATTATCACTCCATTTTCGGAGCAGGCTTTTTCTACTACAGCTATTCCGCCATAAGGTTTCATAGCTCTTTTGAGCAACATGTCGGTTTGTAAGCCTACTACTATTTCATCTTTTTGATCAATATAACCAGCTTTGTGCGAGGTGATTGACGAAACAGTTTCGTTGTCAATGGCTCTAACTCCGTTTTTTGCCCGTTCTTCTTTGATGGCATCCAAGCAAATATTCCAAAGCCGTTGAGTGCGTTCGGAGGGTTTACATAAAAACGATTCATCACCATCATAAGGTGTAATGTTTCGGGTTACAAAATCACGGACATCAATCTTCTTTTCCCAGTTACCTGTTTTAAATATACTCATAACAATTTTTAAAATAATACCTTTTTGTTAAAGACAACGCCTGTCTTCAATGAGCGTGCAAAGTTACGAAAAAGCTTCGACTTGTTCAATCCCTATAAATAGGGATATTGACTTTTTGACACAAAAAAGGTGTCTTTATAACTAAAGACACCTTCTGAGTAATTCAGTTTTGTACTTATTTCCGGTCTGCTATTTTCAAACTTATACCTTCAAACGTTTGCCAGCCCGATTGGTCGGTAACGCGTAACATAAAATGATAGTCACCCGTATCTACGCCCGCAGGTATGTCAATCGTAGTTGTGGCAACATACTCTGTCAAACCGGCAGGAATGGTATACTGACTGAGAAACAGAAACGGATTTACAGCAGATTTGATGTTTTCCATATCACATTCGGTTACGGATGTACTATGCGTATGGTGGTCAAAGTTATTGTGCATCTCTATACTGTACGACCCCAACTCAATATTATCGGTAAAGCGGGCTTTGAAAGTAAAACTCTCGCCCCGGTATACCGTAACACAGTTTTGAGGAAAAGCATCTGTTACCGACATGTCAATCACGGGTACTTCTTCATCTTTTACAGTATCGGAGCACGAAAACAAAAGCAATGCGGTTATAATTACTCCAATCGCATGAATAACTTTTTTCATTTTCTTATAAACTGATTGTTACCGGATAATGTGCCGAAAAGCTTACCTCACCATCTACCGCCGGAGCTTTTACTAAGATATAATAACTGCCTGCCAACCAGTTAATTGATTTGGGTGATATGTCGTTGTCGGTAGATGCTCCCACTTTAATTGTGGCAGTGAACGCATACGATTTAGCATCCTCAAAATCATGATTGTGTAGTAGCGTAATTGAATTGGACGAACTAACCGAAGCATCGGCTATACCGGCCGTGGCCGATACCAGTCCGACGTATATTCCAGAAAGTCCTTGTATATCAGTGATATTTCCGGTAATGGTAATGCTGTTACCGGTTGTAAATGATTGTCCTGAACCTGGCGCTGAAGTAACTGTAATTGTGGGCGCACTACCATCAGCTACCGGAGCCTGAATGGTAATCTCTTCTTCAATCATGGTTTGATTTCCGTCGAGATCGGTTACATACAGGTGCAGATGATATGTACCCGCTACTGCATCAGATGGAACATCCACATGTTCATGAAAAGTAGTGTTTTTTACATTAGCATATACACCGGTATAGGTGGAGTCAAGCTCCCACTCATCGGCATGTTGCACAACTGAACTTATTTTTTGAGCTGGTGCTTCTTCACCTTCTTCTTCCTGATGAATAAGTAGTCTGATGTTTGCTATTTTTCCTGATGCAATGATTTCAGCTTCAAGATGTAAATCGCCTCCTATATAGGCGGTTTTGGAATTGTTGGTACCAATCTCAATGTTTTGAATAATAGGCGCTGTTACTTTTTCTTCGCATGATGAAAATGCTAATGTAAATGCAATAGCCAGTATAAAAATAATATTTTGTTTCATTTTCTTCGATTTTATTTATTTGTCAGTTAATTAGATTTTTAATTACTAATTATTAATTTGTTAATTATTAATTATTAATTAGTATGAATATAGGTATTTCATAAAAAAACGGAGGCGCCCGAAGTAGAGCGAATTTTTTTTGTTGATATACGATGGATTGTTGCCTTGGATTAATTTGTGAGTACAGCAATACATCTATCCGCTGAACCGAGAAAGTGTATTCCTGCGGAAAGGCGGCAAATAAATCAAAAGCACATATTTTACAACTTTCGTTCTTCGAATCACAGCAGGATTGATCTTCCGAACTGCACGAAATGTTTTTATGCTCCTTTACAAAAAAATGTAAGGGGATAACTACATCGAGCGATACAACCGAAAGTAACCAAACGGCGCTGATAAAAAATATATGTCGGCGAAGAATTTCCAATGATGTGTTTGATTATAAAAAGTTTTAAATGTCTCCAAATGGTACCTGAACTGTCAGTATCAGATTTCGTCCTTGTCCCGGAACTTCTATCAGTCGGTAAAAGCTGGTATGATCATAATAACGCGTATTCAACGCATTATTCAGCTGTAAGTTCAGCTCTGCCATGTGCTTTCCAATTTTCAGAGTTGTTCCTGCGCTAACGCTAATCAGTGAATAACCGGCAGTTTTCTTCTCTGGTGGAACTCTATTGTTTTGATCGGCAACTAATTTAAGATCTATTCCTATTTCGGTCTTGTTGAAAATACCTTTTGTGTCCGGCGAATATTTGAATCCGATATTTGAGGTAAGGGGAGGGGAAAAGGGGATGGTATAACCCTTTTTGGCTCCTGATAGCTGTACCGAATAAATATATTCGGCATCAACCGAAAAACTGAGATGTTTTACAGGATTATAATTAATCAGCAACTCACCACCTGTCCTGAATACCTGGCTCTGGCTGTAATAATACACCTGTTGTGCCTCGTAATAGTCAGATGTAGGGTTCAGATAGATGTAGTTCGGAAAATAGTTGACAAATGGGGTAATTTCCGCATTCCAGTTCTTTCTTTTTAATATCAGCCCCAAATCCAGTTGGTACGACTCCTCGGCACGCAAAGTAGTATCCCCTTTTTCGAAACGATACATGTGATAATTAATGCCGTTTGATGATAATTCCTTGGCTGTAGGTGTTCGGAAACTTTTGCCGATATTCATTTTTAATACCGTATTCTCGCCCTTACGGATTGCACCTACACCCCAGCTAAAACTTCCGAAGCTGCGTTTCAGTTCGCTGGCACGTTGCATGTAAGTGTCCTGACTATTATCCTGTGGTGTCAGATACCAGTCGTAATAAGCATCTGTATGGATATTACCCAAATCATATCGTAGTCCTGCATTCACCGACCATACTTCCGAAAAACGGATATTGTCATGTATAAATACCCCGCTGGTGTTTGTGCTGAAGGCTGGTAATATAAAGCCCCAGCCACCTGTACTGTTGTTCTGACTTTCAAAGTTCAAACCGGTAGTAAACTGATGCTTATTATGAATCGGAAATTCGAGTTTTACATTAGCTGTCAGGGTGTTTTTATTGTAAAGCCTTTCGAGCGAATCCTTAGGAACGGGCATATAGCCGTGAGCTACAGCTTCGGAAAATTCCTGCCGGTAATTGTTCTGGTATCCAAGGTCAATGTTTAGTTTATAATCGGTAATCATCCACGATGTGTTGCTCAGAATTTTTAAATGATTCACCTGTTGCGACGGAAGGTCAATATCCCGGTTTGATTTATCATAATCAATCGTGGAATTTCGTATTTCCAAACCATGTGCATTGGCAAAAAAACCGCTTTTCGAGAAATTATCCGATATACTCAGATGCGTTGATACCTGATTGCCCAGATAGCCCAGTATTAAACTGCCGTTTCTATCGCGACCAGCCGTATTGCGTAACCTATTGTTTTTCAGCTTAAAATAATATGTCATATAAGAGATACTGTCGGTTGGCACCCGATAGTCGGAGTAATCGGTATAAGTAATGTGTGTTTTAAAATAAAAGTGATTATTGCGTTTAAACAATTTAGCCGATGCACCATATAAATTGTTGTTGGTCTGCGCATTGAGCAAAACACTACCACCAGCCGATTTTTTAGCCGGCGTCGATATTTGTTTCAGGTCAATAACCCCTCCAATGGCATTAGCCCCATACATTAGCGATGCGGGTCCTTTAATAACTTCCACTCTTTCTACCGTAAACTGATCTATTTCAAGGCCATGGTCGGCACCCCATTCCTGAGCTTCGTGCTTTATACCATTTTCGGCTACTACTACCCGGTTAAAACCAAGTCCGCGGATTACGGGCTTTGATTGTCCGGCACCAATATCCATAGAACTTACACCCGGCAACCTGCTCAGGGTCTGCATCAGGCTTCCTGACAGATGTTCTCTTACAAATGCGCTGTTTACCAGCTCTGTAGCAAGCGGATTTTCCGATTTCCGATTCATTGCACTTTGCATCACTGTAACTTCGGTAAGCTCTTTGTTGGCCGAAGTTAAGCTAATGCTTAGCACTTTATTCTGATTCAGATAAACGGTATCTTTCTCATTTTTATATCCTAAAAAAGAGATGTTGACAACATAACTGCCTGCTTCAAGATTGTAGAACCTGAAATTCCCTTTACGGTCGGTTGCAGTGCCGGTTTTCCCATTTTCCAATACCACTGCGGCTCCGTTTAGCGGATGGTTATATTCGTCGGTTACCGTACCTGTAAGGCTATATCTGCTTTGGGCATGTGTGGTGGTGGTTGTATATAAAACTACGATTAATAGCAATACTTTGATGAGATGTATATTTACTGATTGCATTTTTTGCATTTTCCTTTAATAATAATGTCGCTCTCGGTGCACTTATAGCCCGATGGCAGATTGTATTCAGGTATCTTTACCTCTTCCAGACAAACAACCGAATGACACTGTTCGCAAAAAAAATGAGCGTGTTCATTTTGGTGCTGATGACCGTGATCACAATGATTAATGCCATATTTAACCGTCGTATTGTCAATCACAATTTTATGAATAATTCCGGCTTGTGTCAATGCTTGTACATTCCGGTAAAATGTAATTCTATCATACATTTCCTGCATTTCAGCTTTAATTTCGTTTTCTGAAAGCGGCTGATTATAGTTTACTAAAGCATTGATGATGGCAATTCTGCCGGGCGTCTTTTTTATTTCGTGCAGTTTTAGAATTTCGGTTGCATTCATGTTTTTTGTGAAATAAAGATACAAATGAAACAATGTTGCAAATATAAAGTTTATAAATGATATAAAAAAATAAAAAAAAATTCTTTTGAAAATGTTTTATTGCATTCTAAGATGTAACGAAACATTAATACAATTATCTTTTTTGATTGAATTTAAATAAAAATATGTTATTTGTTCAATTGTATTAACTGAATAGAACTACCTTTGTGATACAATTCAAAATCTGTTATTTAATGATATAATTCTGAACTTTTCTAAAGCCATACTTTACGAAAAATCATTTTAAATCATTGATTAATAAAAAATTATTGATAGGATGAAACAAAAATTATCTCTGATTCTCTGTTTTGCTCTTACCGGTAGCATTTTATTGGCCGGCAACGTAAAACCCACAAAAAACGTGATTGTAATGATTCCCGATGGTACATCGCTAAGCGTATTATCGGCATCGCGCTGGCTCAAAACATATCGCAACGAAGGTACAAAGCTGGAAGTTGACCCATATTTATGTGGTACGGTAACTACTTTTTCGTCGAATGCCCCTATTGGCGACTCTGCGCCTACTACTTCGTGCTTTATGACCGGGGTTGCTCAGCAGGCTGGCAATGTGGCTATATATCCGGTTACGGATCCCGGAAACGACCTTATAAAACTGAATCCTGACAGCGCATACCAGCCACTGACTACCATACTTGAAGCCATGAAAATAGAGCAAAAAAAGGCTGCCGGTTTGGTATTTACCTGCGAATTTCCACATGCTACTCCGGCCGACTGTGCTTCGCATACCTACGACCGTAGTAATTACAAAGTGATAGCTCCGCAGATGGCTTACAATAATCTGGATGTGCTGATAGGTGGTGGAAATGATTTTATGACGGACGATATTAAGCTGCATTTCAAAAACAATGGAACTTCGCTTATTCAGAACGATAAAAACGCCATGCTGAGTTTTGACGGCAACAAGCTCTGGGCTTTATTTGACAAAGAAGATGTGCCTTTTGATATCGACCGTGATACAACTGCTATCCCGTCGCTGGCGCAAATGACCTCCAAGGCTCTGGAAGTTTTGCAGAAAAACAAAAATGGTTTTTTTATGATGGTAGAAGGAAGTAAAGTTGACTGGGCTGCCCATGCCAACGATCCTATTGCTATGATGACCGAATATCTGGCTTTTGATAAAGCTGTAGGTGTAGTGATGGATTATGCACGCAAAAATGGCAACACTACGGTTATCATTTTGCCTGATCATGGTAATAGTGGATTCTCTATCGGCCGGAATGCCATGAAAAAAACGTATACTAAAATGACACTTACCGATTTATTCGGGTCGGTGGATAAGTATAAACGTACTGCTACGGGGCTCGAAAAAATTCTGCTCAATACTAAACCTACTGAGATAAAAGATGTATTCAAGCAATTTACAGGTATTGATTTAACCGACGAAGATGTGTCGTTGCTTTTGAAATCGAAAAACTACAAGGCTGAAAATTATATGGAGGTAAGTCATAGCGAAAACATGACGCATTACATTACCAAAATAATGAACGACCATAGTACATTTGGCTTTACCAGTGGTGGCCATACAGGCGAGGAGGTTTTTCTGGCAGCTTATCATCCTAAGGGTGATGTACCCAAAGGAAATGTAAGAAACAAAGAAATTAATGATTATTTATTCAAAGCATCCGGTTTAAAGAAACCGTTGAAACAAATAACTTCTGAAATATATGCCCGCCATACCGATGTATTTAAAGGGTTGAACGTGACTATCGATAAGCAGAATGCTACTATGCCGAAATTAGTGGTAAAAAGTGGCGCTAATACCCTGATAGTTCCTGCATACAGTTCGGTGGCTACCCTCAATGGCAAACCGCTCGAATTAGGATCGGTGGCTGTGTATGTTGATAAAACGGATTTGTTTTATTTGCCGGCAAAGCTCAGAAAAGCGTTGTGATACTTGAAAGTAGAAGTTTTGATAGACAGAGAAGCTGTATAGTTTTGAAGCAACTTTCGCCGAAAAAATAAACAAATTTACTTCTGATACAAAAAAAAGCTGAAAATCAATCATCTGATATTCAGCTTTTTTATTGTTGTGTAGTTATTCACTTTTCAAAAACGACCATTTTTTTGTTCGTACGGAGATTGCATAACAAATCCCAATCTCGTAGTGTGAACCTCTGCGTTCATGCCCGGTATCATGATTTCTTTTTCCTGAGCATAGTGCCAAAGTACTTGGTATGCCATAAGATATGAAATATCGAAGTCAGTGCCATCACAATACCAAAATCAACATGTAGCCACATAAAAGTGCCATACCAGTTACCAAGTACATCGTAGTTGATCTGGAACACAAGTACAAGCCCTAAAATGCCCGAAACAACAAAGGAGATGAGTAAAATTACATTCCAGATTTTTCGGTGAACACTGGTTTTGTAGATTTTAAATTTGGTGAGCAACCAGCTTATCAGGTAAAATACAATGGTTGCTCCACCTACCTCTACCAACGGATAAACCGTATCACGGCTTTCTTCCTCATCCGGGCTTACGGTTGCAGGCTTGTTATTTTCGGTCAGGCTGTCTTCAGCAGCAAACCAATCTTCATCAACTTCAGCAGAGTCAGCCTTAGTTTCGGTATTGTTTAAATCACTAAAACCATCGTCGTTTTTGGAGTTCTGAGCATACAACTGCTCATTAGGTAAGCTTTGGGCATTCGAATTGTTTATAGCAAAGAAAAAAATCAAAGAAAGAATCGATATTGTAAATTTCATTTTCAGTTAGTTGCGAGCCGGTTTATTTTTTCTTTTTAGGCATTACCCTGATTCCGTTTTCAAGCAAAAAACGAACATTTTTTTCAACAGCTTTTGCCGTAAGTGTAGCGCCGGTATAGCCATCAATTTCTACTTTTTGGGCTTCTTTAATTGTTTTATTGTTCCATAAATCGAAAAATCCTTTTTTTTCGAGCTTGGTTATATAGCTTAAAGTTTCCCAGTGCGAGAGTAGGGCTATTTTTCTGATAATCATTTTAGTGTCGGTTATTATCAACACGGGTGTGGTGTTGTTATATCCAATTATATCTTTACAATACGGAGCGCTTGACATGGCATATCCGATAGTTTTACCTGAATTTCCGATAATTCTGAACCAAAAATCGTTTTCTTTTTCTACTTTTTCAGCGTTGGGATATATGCTTTGTACTACTTCCTTATTACTAATTTCGTGATAAGCTACTCTACCTTGCTTTTGTTGAGCATAAGCCGTGAGACCGGCGAACATTAAAATGTAAAAAAATATTTTTTTCATCTCTAATACTTGTTGTTAAACTGTTGAAGATAAGATTGTTGATAAATATTTGCTCCTATTGTAAACCAGAGCGGGTTATAAACCAGAGAAGTTATTACACCTCAGATATGACTATTAAATAACGAATGACAAAAGTAATAAAACCTATCCATATGAGAAATCATTATTTTATGGGATATATTAATTAATATCTACCACATTTACGGTAATCAAATTACCTAAATATAGGGATAACACAGCAATATAATTTTATAGAACTTTGCACTCAAATAGCGATTATTTAAATTTTGGAAACATTTGAAATTTTCAATAGTGAGTTTAAAATCTCCTGTTGAAAATTGAATACACCAAACAACAGCGTTCGTAATGAGGCAATTTATTCTATATACGTTTATTTTTATTTTTTCGGAGATGCTTTATCCACAAACTTTATTAACGGGTAAGGTGCTTGACAACAAAACCCGCTTACCTATAGAATATGCTGTAGTATCTGTTCCCGAACGTGAATTGTGGGCTACGACCAACGAGCGCGGCGAATTCAGAATAAACCTCGTGGGCGAAGATAGGTTTACGCTGATTATATCTTGTTTGGGATATGTGAAAAATACAACTATCTACGAAAATAGCTTAAACTTAGCTCATAACAATATTTTTTATTTAAAGCAAGATAACCTCCAACTCAGCGAAGTGGTGGTTACTGCTCAGAAGCAAAAAAGCGAAATTGCTACCACATACGCCATCGACCGTAATGCGATTAATCATATTCAGGCTAACAGTATAACAGACGTAATGGCACTGTTGCCGGGAGCTGCTACCAGTAAATCTTTAAGCCTTACATCGGAACAACGCATTGGCATCAGAAGCCAGAATGCCACTGAACTGGACAATGCCAGCTTTGGAACGGCTATCGAAGTAGATGGTGTCCGCATGTCAAATAATACTAAGTATGGCGGGGGTTTGACCAATAACTCTACTTACACATCTGGTGTTGAGGGAACAGATATCCGGAATATTTCCATGGCTAATATTGAATCGATAGAAATTGTTACCGGGTTGCCTTCGGTGGAGCATGGCGACCTCACAGCCGGTATGGTAAAAATCAATACAAAGAAAGGAAAAAGTCCGCTGGAGATTGAGATAATCAACAAACCTTTTATCAAGTCATATTCAGTGCAAAAAGGCTTTTTATTAGGTAAAAATGCTGGTACACTGAACGCCTCGGTAGAGCATACAAGTTCCATCTCGAACCGTGCATCACCTTACACTACTTACAATCGGAATGGAGTGAATCTGGCGTATCAAAATACCCTCAGATTGATGACAAAACCGGTGATTCTTACTTATACCCTTGCCGGGAACTCAGGAGGTTATAATTCCGAATCAGATCCTGATGCATTTACCAGTACTTATACAAAAATTAAAGATAATGTTTTACGTAGCAGTTTAAAGCTCAATTGGCTGCTGAATACATCGTGGATAACGAATCTGGAGTTTTTTTCGTCGGTAAATTACTCGGACAAGCTAACTGAGAAAAAGACGAATCATTCATCGTCGTCGGCTGTGGCGGCTATACATACTACCGAAGCAGGGTATCATATTGGTACTAATTACGATGATAATCCCGAAGCAGCTATCTTAATGATTCCGTCCGGATATTGGTATGATCTTGGTTTTGATGATGATAAACCTGTAACTTACTCGCTGGAACTGAAAGCAAAATGGAATAAGGAAATCGGAAAAGTTTCCAATAAAGTTTTGCTGGGTGCCGGGTTTGATTATGCCGGAAACTATGGCCGGGGCGTTTATTACGATGATATGCGTTATGCTCCTACTTACAGATCGTATCGTTACGATATTCAGCCATTTATAAAAACACTGGCTTTATATGCCGAAGACAAAATAAACTTTCCGGTTTTGGGTCGGGATATGCAGGTACAGGCTGGTGTACGGGCAGATATTGTAGCTATACGAGGCTCGGAATATGGTGTAAGTACAGGGCTTTCGCCGCGTATCAACAGCAGATATACCATATTGGATAGAAGGAGCGGATTTATAAGCAACCTCACGTTTTATGCTAATCTGGGCGATGCGGTGAAGTTACCTTCGGCCAACATACTTTACCCTCGTCAAACGTTTACCGATAAGCCGGTATTTGCTTCGGGGACTTTATCTGACGGCTCGGTATTTTATGCCTATTATACACAGCCTGAGCGTCTTGTGTATAATCCTGATTTAAAATGGGAGCGCAACCGGAAGTCGGAAATCGGGATTGACATGAAAACCAGCATCGCCCGTATATCGCTGTCGGCCTTTTACGATCGGACTTATAATCCTTACAAGTATGTCAGTAGCTATAGTCCATACGAATATAAATATACAGATAGAGCAGCTCTGAATGATGTGCCTATTAGTTTTGAAAACAGGGTTTTTAATATAGATCAGCAAAGTGGTGTGGTTACTGTTTCAGACCGTTCCGGTACTTATGCTTCGCAAGAGCTGGCCTACAAAACCCTTCGTCAGTTTAAATCATCCACCTATTACGCTAATGGCTCACCTGTAGAAAAAAGCGGTATCAACTGGTTGATAGATTTTGAGCAAATTAAAGCGCTGAAAACTTCTGTCAGAGTTGATGGAGCCTATTTTCAATACAAAGGTCTTGATAAAACATTAGAAGTTGACTGGCCAACCTCGTCGAACATGAGCGATGGTAATCCGTATAAATACTTAGCTTATTATGTTGGCCCGGCATCTTGGGCTAACGGTTCGGAAACAGCTAAGCTTACTACTAATGTTACGTTTACCACCCATATTCCTGCGGTTCGTATGATTTTCACACTCCGTCTCGAAGCATGTTTTTATGATTATAGTCAGAACCTGAGTCAATATAGCGGCGGAACCCGAAGTTATGTAATTGATAACAAGGATAGTTTTGTGCCGTCAACAAACAATACCAATATTTACGCAGGTAATGTATTTGTAGCTACTTATCCGCTTTATTATACCACTATCGACGATATGGATACCCAAATTCCTTTTCTCGAAACATTTTTGTGGGCCAAGGATAACGATAAAACCCTGTATGATGAATTGGCCAAAATGGTATTGAAATCCAATTACAACTACTATTTCAACGCATCCCGTAACTCTGTATATTACTCAGCCAATATCAATCTGACTAAAGAAATTGGTAATCATGTATCGCTCTCGTTTATGGCCAATAATTTTTTCAATAACATGAAGCAGGTAACCAATAGTTGGACAGGGAGTAATTTATCGCTTTATCAAAGTGGTAAGATACCTCAGTTAAGCTACGGTATTTCTTTAAGAATTAAATTTTAAAAAAACAACTAAATATTTGAAATAATGAAAAAGCTTTATTTTTTTATAACCTTCGTAGCGCTGGCAGCAACACTGTTTTCGTGCAAGGAAGATGAGGTGATTAAAACCTATGAGGTGAATGTACAACTGTCATATCCTTCGGGCTATGAAACAGCTGATAGTGTGGCGGTAACTTTGACCAATACAATTAGCAAATCGAGCTACACATTAAAAACCGACGCTGACGGTAAGGTAACTTTTCAGGTTCCGGTGGGTGCTTACGAAGCCAGTGCCACTGAAAGACGCTCAGAAGGGGGTATCGGTTATAATTTTAATGGTTTGGTTAGCGTTACGGTAACTGATAATTGGGTGCCGACCACCCCGGTTAATATCGAATTAGTGGTATCCAAATCATCACAATTGGTGATTAAGGAGTTATATATCGGCGGGTGTCAAAAAGACGATGGCTCCGGCGCTTTCTCCAGAGATCAGTACGTTATCCTTTACAATAATTCGGATTACGATGCTTCGCTGGCAAATGTTTGTCTTGGTGCTGTGGTGCCAAGTAATAGCAATGTCACCAACAAAGATTATGTAGATGGAGCACTTTCGTACACCGACTGGATTCCGGCTGGTTATGGTATCTGGTATTTTCAGAATGAGGTAACGCTGGCTCCCGGCAAACAAATAGTGATAGCTTTAACCAACGCTGTTGACAATACTGTAACCTACAGCAAATCAATCAACTTTGCCAATGCTGAATATTATTGTACTTACGATATTGCATCAGGTTTCAACCATACATCTTACTACCCGGCTCCTTCTATAGCTATTCCGGAGTCACATTTTTTAAAGGCTGTCCGATACAGTGGTGTTACTGCTAATGCATGGTCTTTAAGTAACACTTCGCCGGCATTCTTCATTTTTGCTCCGCAGGATGTGACCCCGGTGGATTTTGCAAACGATGCTGATCGTACAAATCTGTATGGAGGTAGTTCTACACAGGCGCGAAAAAAAGTTCCGCTCGATTGGGTAATTGATGGAATTGAGGTATTCAAGCAAGGAACTACAAATTACAAACGTTTGTTAGCCAGCGTAGATGCAGGTTATATAAATCATATCAATGCTCAGGGTTATACGCTCTACCGCAATGTGGACAAAACGGCTACTGAGGCTATTGCAGCTAATGCCGGCAAATTGGTATATAGCTATACCGGTGGAACTACCGACGTAACCGATGGAACTACTGATACGAGCGGTATTGATGCCGAAGCTTCTTTTAAAAACGGTGCACGCATTATCTATCTGGATACGAATAATTCATCCAACGATTTTCATCAACGTAAAGTAGCTTCGTTACGCTAATCATCAGATATGCCATTTTACAAAATTCTCATACGGTTTAAACTTTTAGTGGTCTGCGCAGCTTTTAGCTGCGCAAACCTTCCTGTTTTTTCGCAACTTTCAGACTATGCTTTTGTTGAAAATAAAAACTCGTGGCTATCAAGCGAAAATCCGGCAGGTATAAATGCTTTGGATACTGTAAAAATAACTTTTGCGGAAATATATCTGAACAAAGGAAACGGAGAGTTTAAAAACTACTTTGAGTCCAATAACAGTTTTGAGTATGGCGTACTAACCGAATCGTATTACAGGCTCTCAGCGAAAAGTATTGTATCGGGTAAAATTTTGTATTCCAGTTTCGAAGGTAAAAACATGGGTGTCTCTAATTCCATAGATCCGTATTACAACCCGTTTGATATTGTAGAATATGCCGATAGCACGGCGGGTACCAAGAAAAAAGAAACTTACTACCTCGAAGGAACGTTAAGTACCCAACTAACCCGTAGATTGTTGCTGGGCCTGCATGCCGGATACAAAAATATAAGCTATTACAAAATAAGAGACCTTCGCCATACAAACGATTTTATGGATTTGAATGTGAAGGCGGGCGTACAATATAATTTCAACAGGAATATTGAAACCGGTTTTCATTATGCGTACCGACGCTCTACCGAAGGAATTTCCTTTCAATCGGTTGGCAACAAAGATCAGCAATTTAATTCGCTGATAAATTATGGGGCTTTTTTGGGAAAGCAGGAACGTTTCGGGGAGAGTGGATATACCAGTTCATCTGATAATAAACCATTTTTCAATAAGTTTCATACAATCGGTTTTCAGGTAAACCTTTTCCCGTTCCGTAAAATTTCATTATACAACGAGCTTTCTGCTTCGACGCGAAGTGGGTATTACGGCAAAAATTCTTCAACCTCTATTCTTTACACCGAACATGAAGCTACACTGTTTCACTACAAGGGTATTGTATCCATTAAAACTCTGAATTCGCTTCATAAACTGGAACTGGTTTTTGATACCGAAGATCTTGTGAACAGGGCAAATGACTTTCGGGAGGAAACGATTGAGGGAGGAAATACGGTTACGGTTTACATAGGCCAAAATAAAGTGCTTAATCGTACTGTATCAAACCTGAAATTTGGTTATAGTGGTAATTTCGGAATTATAAATAATTATCCTTCGTTGGAGCTTAAAGCCCAGGTCGATGCCCGTATTAGTGATATTATGGCTGTAGTTTATCCTGTTTATCGCATGGAGCATATCAATAAATACACTGCTACGCTATCGGCCGGAAAAAATATATTTTCAGGAAATAATATATATACCGTTTTTGGTACAGCCGGTTATAGTTTTGGTACCGGCTATGCTGCCAAAGATGGACTTTATAACAGCTCGGCCAGCGTGTCAGTATTCACCATCGATCGCTACCTTTACCGCGAATACGAATACCTGACAGCCGCCCGCATCAAAGGAGAGGCCGGATTTCGTTATACCAAAGTATTGCCTGACAGGAAACTTAAATTGTATACCGAACTCGTTTACGGATATACACGGGCTTTTGATGTGAGTTACTTAGGCAACTCTTATGGCGAACTGTCGGCCAGGCTGGGATGCCGGTTTTGAAACTTAAAAACAACAAAGACTTAAGCAAAGCATTTATGATAAAACATGTGTCTAAAAAAATAATTTTCAGTTTATTGGTATTCTTAATAGCAGGGAGTGTACGTGCCGACGAAGGTATGTGGTTGATTTCAAATATCGATTCCACGCTTATGTCCAAAATGAAAGCATTGGGACTGAAGCTGAACAGTTCACAAATTTACAACGAAAAGCAAACAGATATCCGCAGTGCTGTGGCTATGTTCGACAATGGCTGCACCGGCGAGTTTGTATCGTCCAACGGACTGCTTTTTACCAACCATCATTGCGGGCGCGACAGGGTGCAGCAACTCAGCAGCAACGAAAAAAATTATATGCGGGATGGCTATTGGGCTAATCAGGCAACTGAAGAGCTACCGGTAAAAGGATTGACTGTGAAGTTGCTGATTCAATCTAAAAATCTGACATCGGAAGTAAAAGAACTGTTGAAGAAAAGCACTTTCCGTAAGGTGATGAATGACTTGGAAAGGCAATATTCTGATAGTATTTCAGGATATACTGCCAGTCTCGATGCCTTTAGCGACGGGAGTTATTATATTTCTGTTTATCAAACTTTTAAAGATGTAAGATTGGTGGGTATACCAGCCGAAAGTATCGGAAATTTCGGCGGCGAAAACGATAACTTTGAATGGCCGCGGCAATCGGCCGATTTTGCAGTTTTCAGAGTATATGCCAATGAAAATAATCTGCCGGCAACTTACGCCCCCGGCAATCGTCCTTACCGTCACAAAGCTTTTCTGCCTGTTTCCCTTCAGGGAGTAAAGAACAATGATTTCGTAATGACCGTAGGTTACCCATTTAATACAGAGCGTTTTATTTCCTCGTATCAGCTTAAAGAAGATCTGGATGTAAAAAACAAGGCAACTGCGCTTGCTAAAGGAAAATATGTAGAAGTACTTGAGCGCGAAATGAATAGCAGCGAAAGTGTTCGCTTAAAATATTCGTCGAAAAACTTCTCGGCAGGTAATAGTTATAAGTTGGCAGCCGGTTTGCTCAAACAGGTTCAGCTCAGTCCGGCATTTTCGCAAAAGCAGCAGGAAGAGGAGGCTTTGAAACAATGGATTCAGGCCGATACCACCCGTCAGAAAAAATACGGTCAGTGCCTGGCTACCCTCGAAAAAAACTATGCGCTTCAGCATGATGCAAAATATGCTCACGCTCTGCTTACAGCAGCTCTTTTCAGTGATGCGGCCGTTTTTGGTATAAGAGCCAGACAAATACTGACTAAGCTTGAGGACAAGGAAATACCTGAAATGAATAAGGCGGTGGAGGGTTTCAGAGACTGGTATACCGACTTTGCAAAAAATTACGATGCGCCAACCGACCAGAAAATAGTGCGTGCCATGCTTAAGCTGGTACGGCAAGAAGTGGATCAAAAGTACCTGCCCGGAATTTTCGACTTAATCAATAAACAGTACAAAGGCGATATTGACTTATATGTTGATAATCTGTATTCAAAATCAATTTTTACAAATTCTGAAAGTGTTGAGAAGTTTTTGAAGTCGCCAAAAATGATTTATCGCAACGACCCGCTTTATATATACGGTACCGAGGTGTATAACAAACTGATAGAGTTGAAAAAATCGGTAACCGATTACGGAACCGAAATACGCAAAGCCGAACGGCTGTTTACACTGGCTATGCTCGAAAAAAATGCTGGCAAACACAGTTATCCTGATGCTAACTTTACCATGCGGCTGACTTATGGCACTGTTGGTGGGGCTACCCCGCGCGATGGTATCATCTACAAAAGCCAGACTACCTTACAGGGAGTAATTGAAAAAGAAGAGACTACTAATTACGATTACTATGTTTGGCCACGACTGAAACAATTATTCAATGAAAAAGACTATGGAATTTATGGTTCAAATGGCATTATGTATACATGCTTCCTGACCGATACGGATATAACCGGCGGTAATTCCGGTAGTCCGGTAATCAATGCTAAAGGTGAACTGACCGGAATTGCTTTTGATGGAGTGCGCGAATCATTAGCCGGAACTTATATTTACGAAGCTGATAAAAACAGATCGGTGAATGTGGATATACGATACGTGCTTTTTATTATCGATAAATTTGCCCGAAACAGCTACATAATGAATGAAATAACAATCAATAAATAGTAAAAGAAATATGAAAAAACAATTCAATTTTAGAACTGCGCTTGTAGCAGTAGTACTCAGTGTAAGCTCGTTTATGATAGCTAACGGAGCTAATCCGGTTTATACCGTGGATCAGTTGGTGGCGCAAACTCCTGACTTGGTGGGACAAACCGTAACTGTAAAAGGTACCTGCGAACATGTATGTACATCCAGCGGTAAAAAGATTTTTCTGGGTACCGAAAACGGTAAGCTGTTCCGCTTTAACGCAGGCGATAAAGTGGATAAATTTAATCGTGCTGCTTTGGGCAAAGATGTGACTATTACTGGTGTGGTTACCGAAAACCGCACTTACATGGCCGATCTCGAAAAACTCGAAGCACGCTTGACTGAAGCAGAAAAAAAGAAAGCTGCTGCTGCCGAACATTGCTCTACCGATGCAAAAGCTAATGACGAAAACACAGAAAGCACACCTCTTCAGCGTGTTCGTGCTCAGAAAGATAAGTTATCCAAACAAATAGCTGCCGGAGGGAAGGACTATCTGGCATCGTATACTGTGAATGGATGTAACGATTATTCGTTTGAATAATTGATAAATTACCTTTTTTTCGTACTGTCTTTACGACTTTGTGGCTGAAACACTACGCTGCAAAGGCGTAAAGGCATTTATTTTTCATAAACGAAAACTCAATTATTTATAATGAAAAAATTCAATACGATTTTTCTGCTGTTGTTCAGTATTCTGATTGCTACGGCTCAGGAATATAAGCTGGATGATAAAATTCCGGTTGACAAAGATATACGTATCGGTAAATTAGACAATGGTTTTACGTACTATATCCGCAAAAACAATAAACCTGAACAGCGCGTGGAACTACGACTGGCTGTGAATGCAGGCTCTGTTCTCGAAGAGGATGACCAACAGGGGTTGGCACACTTTGTTGAGCATATGGCTTTTAATGGCACCAAACATTTTGCTAAAAATGAGCTTATTAGCACGTTACAATCATTGGGAGTGAGATTTGGAGCTAACCTGAATGCTTACACCAGTTTCGACGAAACGGTATATCAATTATCCATACCAACCAATAACCAGGAATTGCTGACCAATGCTTTTCAGATACTTGAAGACTGGGCACACAACCTGTCTTTCGACCCACAGCAAATTGATGGCGAGCGTGGTATTATTACCGAAGAGTGGCGTACGGGTAGGGGAGCCGACCAGCGTATGCGCGACCAATACCTGCCTGAAATTTTTTATAACTCAAAGTATGCTAATCGTTTGCCAATAGGTAAAATTGATATTGTTCAAAACTTTAAGCATGAAAGGTTGATACAGTTTTACAAGGACTGGTATCGTCCTGACTTGATGGCTCTGGTGGTAGTAGGTGATATTGATGTGGATAAATATGAGCAAATTATTAAAAAGCAATTTGGCTCAATAGCGATGCCACAAAATCCGAAAGAACGTAAATTTTATCCCGTTCCCGACCATGCTGATACCCGTTACGTGATTGTATCTGACAAAGAATCAACTCAGTCACAATTTATTATCTATTCCAAAAAAGAACATAGCACCCAGCTTACCCTTGGCGATTACCGCGATGGTTTGGTGGAAAGTTTATATTTATCTTTGCTTAACGAACGTTTCAACGAAATTGCCCCGGGAAGCAATCCTCCATTTGTGTCGGCACGTGCCTCGGCTACTGGTGTAGGGCGTACCAAGGATGCCTTTGCTGTTTCTGGTCGTGTTCGTGAAAACGGTGGTGTGGAAAAAGCCATGCAAACCGCTTTGGAAGAACTGGAAAGAGTACGCCGATACGGGTTTACTGCCTCAGAGCTCGACCGGGCCAAAAAAGAAATGCTTCGTAGCTATGAAAGAGCTTACGAAAATAAGGATAAAACGGAGTCGGGACACTTGGTGGGTGAATTGGTACGCAATTATCTCGACAAAGAAGCCATTCCGGGTATTACGTTTGAATATAACTTCACCCAGAAGCAGTTACCTACTATTACTTTAAAAGAAGTAAATGCTTACGATAATACTCTTAAAACCGATTCAAACAAGGTAGTAGTGGTTTTAGGCACTGAAAAGAAAAACGACCCTCTTCCTGATATTGCTGCTTTAAAAAGTGCCGTGGCTAATGCTGCGAATGCCAGCTTGCAACCGTACGAGGATAGAGCCGTAGCATTTGTATGGAAAGGTGATGATAAACTCAAAACAGGAAAAATTGTTGGTGAAAAGCACAATAAGGCGTTCGGATACACCACTTTCACATTATCGAATGGGGTAAAAGTAGCTGTAAAGCCAACTGACTTTAAAAACAATGAAATCACGGTTACTGCTTACAGTCAGGGCGGACATAGCCTTTATTCTGACGAGGACTATTACTCAGCTATTTATGCTTCGATGCTGGTAAACGAAAGTGGAATAGGCGGACTCAGCAAAACTGAGCTCAACAAAGCGCTGGCGGGGAAATCAGTTTCGGCCAGTATAGTGTTGAATGCTAATGCCGAAGGTATTAAAGGTCGTGCCACGGTAGACGAACTGGAAACTTGTCTGCAACTGTTTAATTTCTATTTTACTCAGCCTACCATCGATAGCACTGTTTTTAATACTTTTATGGCTAAACAAAGAGCCAATCTTTCAACAATCATGCTGAATCCGGGACGTTATTTTGATAAACAAATTCAAACTATCATGAGCGGAGATCATCCGCGTAAAGGAGGTATTCCTTCGCTCGACGACTTGAGTAAAATGAAACGAGATGTTGCTGAAGGAATTGTGAAAGAACGTTTTGCGAATGCTGCCGATTTTAGTTTTGTGATAGTAGGCACTGTCGACACGCAAAAACTGAAACCGCTACTCGAAAAATATATCGCCTCACTACCATCGACTCAAAAACGTGAGCAAACACGTGATTTAGGTATCAGAACACCTAAAGGCAATATTGCTAAAGATTTTTTCAGGGGAAAAGAAGATAAAAGTTCGGTTAACCTTATTTTTTCAGGCGAAACAAAGTATAAACCTACAGATAGTTATCATCTTAGTTCGCTTAACGAAGTATTATCTATCAGGTTTCTTGAAACTTTGCGCGAAGAAAAAAGCGGTGTGTATGGCGTTCGTGCTACTGGTAGTGTTGTAAAACACCCGTATGCAAATTACAAGGAGCAAATCAGCTTTCAGTGTGCCAGCAACAATGTTGATAGTTTGATTCAAGCTGCTTTGGAAATTGTTGAAAAAATTAAAAAAGAAGGTGTTGATGCCGCTACACTCGAAAAAATTAAGAAAGCACAGAAAAATAGCATTGAAGTGAGTGTGAAATCAAATAGCTATTGGGAAGGCGAGTTGCTTAATCAGGCTGTTTACAATATAAAGCCTGAAAGCTTCGAAGATGCTCTGGCTCGTATCAACAAACTATCTTCAAAAGATTTACAAAACGCTGCCAAAAAGTATTTTAATAGCAATTATGCTCGTTTTGTATTGTATGCCGAGAAAAATTAATCATTAGAAGTTCATAATTGGCACAAATCAAAACAGACTTTCCGAAAAATTCGGAAAGTCTGTTTTTCGTTTATTTCATGGAAATCTGTCAATCAAAATTTCCAGCCTTTTACCCGCTGCTGTTCGTCCCAAAGAGTTTTGTACAAACCATTTGCGGCTATGAGATTATCGTGCTTGCCTTGTTCTACAACAGAGCCTTTGTCAATTACTATGATTTGGTCGGCATTGCGAATGGTATTGAGGCGGTGGGCAATCACCACTACCGTTTTATCTTTCACCAAATCGTTGATAGCCTGCTGAATGTACAATTCGTTTTCCGGGTCGAGTGAAGCAGTGGCTTCGTCTAGAAGTACAATCGGCGCATTTTTCAGGATAGCGCGGGCAATGGAGATACGTTGTTTTTCGCCTCCCGAGAGCGTACTGCCGCCTTCGCCCACCATGGTTTGATACTTATCGGGCAAAGCATCGATAAAATCGTGGCAGCGTGCTATTTTAGCGGCTGCAATAACCTCCTCTTCGGTGGCGTCTTCTTTCCCGATACGGATATTGTTGTAAATGGTGTCGTTAAACAGGTACACATCCTGAAACACAATGGCAATATTGGCCAACAGGTCATCGTTGATATAGCTCTTTATATTCTTTCCACCCAAGCGGATTTCGCCGGCATCTACATCCCAAAAGCGAGCAATCAGGCGGGTAACCGTAGTCTTTCCGGAGCCGGACGGACCTACTAAGGCCGTGAACGAATGCGACGGAATTTTGGCCGTGAACTGATTCAATACCTTTACGCTGTTATAACTGAAATCAACCTTATCAAACTCAATATCAAATTTCTCCGGCATCTTTTCGTTCCCTTCGGGTAGTAACGGTGATTTACGCAAAGTTTCAATCCGATCAACTCCCAGCTGCATATAATTCAACTCGCCAATAAACATCAACGCCTGAATCAGAGGTTCGTAAATGCGGGTGCCGATAACCAGAAACATAATGTAAAACGGCAGCGACAAGGTTCCGGCAAACAGGAATGTCAGTCCGAAAAGCGTAATAAGAACTAATCCTGAATTCAGGATAAACGACGACAGAATCATGGTTGGTCCCGAGCCGGCTTCCAGGCGGATACTGTCTTTCATCAACCGGCGGAAAACCTTTTCCAACCGCTCGAATCGTGTCCCACCCAGATTAAATGCCTTGATCAGTTTAATGCCCTGCACATATTCTATCATGCGCGAGGCGGTTTCCACTTTGGATTTCTGCTGTTTTTTCCCGGTTTTGCGAATAATGTAAGTGGATATTTTTGCCATCGGGAAAGCCAGTGGAATGACCAGCGCTGACACTAAAGCTAATTGCCAGTTGAAAAAAAGTAGCATAAACAGGGCTACCAAAGGCATGGCAATCGCACCAAAAAACTGAGGAATGAGATGAGTGGTCAGTTGTTCGATATTTGCATAATCGGTCACGATATAGGCGCCAATATCGCCCGGGTCTTTGCTGTTGTAAAAACCCATCGGGAGTTTTCGCAGGTGGGAAGCAATGCTGAGGCGTCCGTCGGCTGTAATGTTATATCCCTCGCTGTAAGCAGCAAAGTAAGATTTATAATTGCCCCAGAACATAATCACCAACGACACGAATAAGCCGATACAGGCGTAAATAATGCCCTGCACATTTAGCGTTGCTGCCGGATTTTGCAAAGGTTCAAATATATACCAGATTACCATAATCGTAAATCCATAAGGTGCACCACGGAAAAAATACTCCACCATTGTCCAGATAATCATCGGACGTAAACGTTTGGGTTCACCAAGCGTTGCCGAGTTCATAATTGCTTTGAATTTAGCACCTTCAAACCTCCCCAAAAGAGAGGTTTTATTATCCTGTTTTTCAGAATACTGTTCGTATTTATTATTGCTCATATTGATTCATTCTTGAAAGTTGTTTTTACTGATTTTTTTAAAGTCCCCCTTTGGGGGAACCAACGGTCAGCGACCGAAGGGAGATAATTAGGGGGCTTTTATTTTTTGATTGTCCATTCACGCGATTGACTGTAAGCGTCCCACATCTGTTTGTAAATGCCATTTTTTGCCAACAATTCATCGTGCTTGCCACGTTCGGCAATTGCGCCTTTATCCACTACCAGAATCTGATCGGCTCCGGTAATGGTACTCAGGCGGTGGGCAATCACCATCACTGTTTTGCCTTTGATCAGGTGCGAAAACGATTCAAGAATTTTTCCTTCATTTTCAGGGTCGGCATAAGCCGTGGCTTCATCGAGTAGCACAATCGGAGCATTTTTCAAAATAACCCGCGCCAGTGCAATGCGCTGCTGTTCACCACCCGAGAGATAGGTGCCGCCTTCGCCCACCAGCGTTTTATAACCATCGGGGAGTTTTTCAATAAATTCGTGGCATTGTGCTGCTTTGGCGGCTGCCTTTACCTGATCGAACGATACTGTTTTATTGCCCATTCGGATATTTTCTTCCAGCGTATCGAAAAACAACATATTGTCCTGAAACACAAACGATACATTTTCCATCAGTTTTTCAGTAGCGATATTCCGGATAGATACTCCTCCAATCAGGATATCGCCACCCTGAATATCCCAAAAACGAGCTGTGAGCATAGCCACCGTCGATTTTCCCGCTCCCGAAGGACCAACGAGCGCGGTAACCATTCCGGGTTCGGCTTTAAACGATATGCCTTTCAGAATAGGGGTTTGGTCGTAGGCAAACGCTACATTCCGAAACTCAACCGACGAGTCACCGGGCGACTGCGGTTTTTCAGGTTCTACTATTTCCCCTTTGTTCAGTATTTCATCCACCAGCGTTACACCGCTCATATTCTGCATCATAAATCCGCTCATCCACATTAGTTTCATCATCGGGAAAAACATACCACCACCCAAAATCAGGAACATCAGCGCTTTGGGCACAAAAACCGGATACGACGGACTGTTGACTAAGAAATAAGTGGCTGCCGGAATCAGGAACAGCAATACCGACGAGAGAATGGTATAATAGCCCAGATAAACAGGCGCATATTGCTTCGAAACGCCAACCGACAGGTCTCGATAATCATTGATATCGTTGTTGAGCCGAACGAAAGCATTGGTAGAACGATTGAATATTTTAACCACCTGAATACCTCGCACATATTCCACAATGCTGCTGTTCATTCGTCCCTGTACCTCCTGATATTTGGTGTACAACTCGCGTTTCGAAGGACTTATCATCATTATCGTCTGAAAAAGAATGGCAATAATAAACACCACCAGAATGACCAACGCCAAATGCCAGTCGGTATAAAACATATAGCTCAAAAGTAAGATAGGAAACACAATGGCAGTGGTTAAATCCGGAATGTGGTGTGCCACAAACAGCTCCACACGTTCCACATCTTCCGACATTATTTTTTTGATAAGACCGGACGATTTTTTGCTGAAAAAGCCCAATGGTAGTCGTACCAATTTACGGGCAAGTGCCACCCGCAATTCGTACAGGATATTGAAAGCCGCAATGTGTGACAACATCGTAGAAGCAAAAAGCAACAGTCCGAAAAGTACAATGCCACCCATGGCCATGTAAGCCCAGTGCCACACCAGTTCCTTGTCAATTAATTCGGGTTGCGAGGCATGTTGCGCCAATTCCGTAAGGATTTGATATACTGACACAAAGGGAGTAAACTGAGCGACTGCACTTAAAACGGCCAGCAACATAGAGCCTACCAGCCACCATTTTTTTGTTCCGGCAATCTCGACGAGGCGAGATATACCGGATTTTTGTTTTTTTTCTTTCATTAGACATTAATTAAATGAGATTATATAATTTTCATAAGTTTTTGCCAACCAGCAGTTCCAAACTCAATGTATTCGGAAATAAATTTGGTTATCTGTTCGTGATTAAGTGAATGAGATATTATTTCTGCCATAATATTGAGCCACATAGAACTCATTACATGAACAAAAAATGTAGAAACATCCACAGAAATAGAAGGATACTTTTCTTTCATCTTTTTTAAATATTCTAATCCCATTTCGGTATTACGGAGGGTAATTTCTTCTCTGTAATTTTCATATGAAGATCCTGATGATTTGAACAGTAGCAACTTAAGCTCGGTCTTATAGTTTTCAACAAGGGTTACCATCCGCTTTAAATCTCTGCTTTGATAGTCATCAGTTGAAAAGTAATCTAAAGTAAGGTTATCGTTGCTGTTATGGTCTGATAGTGTTTTTTCAATTGCACCAATGAGTGGGTAAAGTATTTCTCTGAATATTTCATCTTTGTTTCTAAAATAATTATAGATATTGCTTAAGGTAATCCCTGCTTTTAGTGCAATAACCCGCATGGATGTATCTTTAAATCCATGCATAGTAAATTCATCGCGGGCTATTTCTAAAATTTGCTGTCTGATGTTTTCTTTTTTTGTCTGCATAAAATGAACACTGTTCTTTTTTTAATGCAAAGAAAGTGTGTTTAACGAATTGATTCAATCAGCATATATGGGTATTTTTATCTATTCAACTCACCATTGTGAGGTACAAAAAAGTGAGACTGTGCTGAAAAACAATCAACACAGTCTCACATATAATTTATAACACACAAAATTAATGATGCGAATGTGACATAAAGTGAAACAATAAAATTAACCCTAAACCACTGAGTATACACAAAAATTGCAAAAGTGACTTACCAATACTGTTTTCTTTTTTTAATTCAGGAATTAAGTCACTTCCAGCGAGATAAATAAATCCACCGGCAGCAATTGGTACAATATAATTAATAATATTTTCAATTTGTGAACCAAGTAACAAAACCAATACTGCACCCAATACAGCTGTGAGTGCTGTTACAAGATTCAGCCATATCGCTTTACGTACCGAAAACCCGGAATGAGTCAACACGCCAAAATCACCAATTTCCTGTGGAATTTCGTGCAGTACAATAGCCACTGTGGTCGTAAATCCCAGTTCGGGACTCACCATAAACGATGCACCTATCAAAACCCCATCAATCAGATTATGAAACCCATCAGCCATCAAACTCATATAACCCAATGGTTTTATGTCGTTTTCAGGACTGGATACGCGATGATCGTGGCGCCAAAGAAGAAACTTCTCCAGTGTAAAAAAAAACAGAATACCGACAATTACCAGAATTCCTGTGGTATGTGGATTAGTATGCAGTTCAATACTTTCCGGTATAAGATGGAGAAATGCATCGCCAAACAAAGCCCCAACAGCCAAACTTACCAGAATAAAAATAATTTTTTGCAGTCTGTCTTTATTCCATGACAAAAAAACAATCCCTACAACTGACACAATGCTTACCAACAATGTTGCTCCAATAACGTATATCCAAGTTATCATATTTATTCATTTATAAATTCAACCTTTTTAATTCTTCGTCTGTACAAAGACATTTGTCCAACTCCTCACAAATTTTCTTTTCATTCATATCCTGACCTATCAGGACTATTTCGTTGAGTCGGTCACCAAAACGTTTGTCCCATTTTCCCATAATGTACTCTTCATTAGCTTGAAAAGAAGGATGCTGATTCCGCTCTTTGATAGTGAAGGCCGCCCACCAGGAACCGGCTTTCTGTATGTTAGACATGCGACCAGCCTGACTCCAAAGCAAAGCATCGTTAGGGAAATCGGCCATCCAAAAAAAACCTTTGCTTCGCAAAATACCACTGTGCCATCGATTGTTGACATAATCTTCGAAACGCAATTTATGAAAAGGACGATGATTGCGATATACGAACGAACCTATACCGTATTCATCAGTTTCAGGAATATGTTCGGTTTCCAGCTCCTTGAGCCATCCAGCACTATTAGATACTTTATCAAAATCGAACAAGCCTGTATTCAGAATTTCCGAGGGAGCAACTTTACCGTAAATACTCGTAATTATTCTGGCTTCGGGGTTTAACTTTCGTAATACCCTCTTTATTTCTTCCAGCTTGTAAGGCGATGACAAATCTGCTTTGTTGATAATAATAATATTCGCAAATTCAACCTGATCGGTCAATAAATCTACAATGGTTCTTTCATCCTCTTCTTCGACTAATTCCCTGTCCGCCAATAAATCGTATGACATATAGTCGTGGTCAAAATTCAGGGCATCTACTACTGTTACCAAAGTATCGAGTCGGGTTATTTTTGTCAAATCGATGCCTGCATCTTCAAATGGATAACTGAAAGTTTGCGCTATGGGTAATGGCTCGGCAATGCCGGTTCCTTCTATCAGCAAGTAATCGAATTTACCGTTTTCGGCCAATCTATATACTTCCTGCACCAAATCGTCGCGCAAGGTACAGCAAATACAACCATTGCTCATTTGGACCAACTTTTCTTCAGTTCGTGATAGTACGGTTTCATTCTCGACCAACTGACTATCTATGTTCACTTCACTCATATCATTCACAATCACAGCCACTTTCATATTCTGACGGTTATTGAGAATATGGTTAAGCAAAGTGGTTTTACCCGCGCCCAGAAATCCACTCAGCACGGTAACAGGTATTTTCTTTTTTTGCATATTTCTTTTTTAAATTAATGTTTCAACAATTGTGCTCTGGCTACATTACCTTTTATCCATATCAGCCAATTAAGTGATGCAAGGATACAAATATTGGCAAAGCCAAGGTAAAATAGCCATAAAGGAGTTCCGAATAGATAGATCATTGGTATCCAATAGCTAAATATGCTCCAAAAAGATGACATACAAATCGGACACTGAATAATCGGCTTCCGCAGATATTTATTGACGACAAAAACCTCGTCAACAATATACAATTTAAAGGTATTATCTTGGTTGAGGTCAATTATAACATTCGGATTCAGGTTATATAGAGTATTTTCAAATGCCTTTATATCGTGAGTATCTTGTAAGCTAATCATTTCTCCAACTATTGTAAAGTTAAATTCCGGATTCTCTCGCTTAATTTGTTTTAGCAGTGCATCTAATTGTGCTCCAATATAATAAATAGGAACTTTCTTTGTTCTGCATAAAAATTTAAGAATCGGATACAGAATCATTTCACTGTCCTTATCTTTTCCATTTGGTAGTTTTTCAGTACTGCCGTCAGCGGCAATTCTGACTCCCAGAATAAATAACGATTGTAATATCACATAGCCTAACATGGCTATGACTGCAAAAAATAAATTTTGAAATTCCATTGTTTAATAATTTTTTAATTGTGATTAATGAATTGGAGATATAAAAACACTCAATGTTATATCTCGATAGTTCTCTAAACTAAATCTCTGAGTTTTCAACAACATTATCCTGATGGATAACCAATAGATCCTTCAGACTTGCTTCCAATATGGCAGGGTTTATGTTTTTCCCAATGAATACGATTTTAATGTAACGCATCTCATTTTTCCACTCTTCGTTATAATCAAAAAGATAAGTGGTTCGCACCGCCTGAAAAGTAAATTTCTCGGGCATTCCATCAAAACTGAGAATACCTTTTACCCGATAAATCGTTTCACTATTCAGGTACATAAAATTCTGAATCCAGAGGCTAAAACGCTCGAAACTAAAACTTCCTTCAAAATAAAATCCTTCTGAGGATATTTCATGTTTATGTTGAGGTTTTATGTTACTTATCAATAACGACGAAGGAGGTGCATCAATAGCTGTATGAGGTTTAATTCTGATAAATTTATGAGTTGTCATTTCCACCGATTCAGGCGAAAAACAAAAAATATCCAGTAAATCAATTTCCGATATATCAGCCTGTTGAACCGAATAAATAGATGCGGAAAAATTTAAGCCTGCTATTATGTTTCTGAGTTGATGTACATAATTCGGTTGCACACAGTCTGTTTTATTTATCAGTACTATATCGGCTACAGCCAATTGTTTTATCACTTCGGGCTGAATTTCCATCATATCTTCCATATTTTCAGCATCCACAACGCATATTACACTATCAATAATAAAGCGTTCAACTATTTCTTCCGAAAGCAGAAAAGCATTTATTACTGAGTCTGGGTTAGCAATACCAGTTGTTTCCACCAGCAAGTGATTGAACTCCAATTCACTCTCTAACAGCTGGCTAATCGTTGTATAAAAATCATCGTTAAGCGAACAGCAAATGCAACCATTGTTTAATTCAAAAATATTATTGCCTTCTTCCACTATTAATGCTCCATCAATCCCCACTGAACCAAATTCATTTTCGATAATAGCAAATTTTTTTCCGGTATATTTCTCTATCACATTGTTGAGTAAAGTGGTTTTGCCTGAACCTAAAAAACCGGTGATGATGGTAACCGGTATTCTTTCAATGTCATTCATATTGTTTTGATGGATATTTAATGATATTTAAGTTATTGAACTATTATTTCAAATGAAACAATGTTGCAAATATAGGTAATATTTTCTACTTTTGTTGCATTAAAAACAAAAAAAATGATTCAGATAAAAAATCTACAGTTTGCATACAACTCCCAAAATAGCTTTGTCTATCCGGATAGTGTTTTTAATGATAACGAACAATGGCTTATTCGTGGAGAGTCGGGCTGTGGAAAAACAACTTTTCTTCATTTACTTGCCGGAATGCTAACTCCAACGGCCGGCAATATTTTCATTAACAAATTAGATATTAATGGTTTAAATGCAAGCGAAATAGATAAGTACAGGGGACGTGAAATAGGGATTGTTTTTCAGAAACATCATTTTGTAAAATCGCTTAATGTAACTGAAAATCTATCGTTAAGTGCGTGGTTAAGTGGGAAACAGGTGGATAAGCATGAGATTAAACAATTACTGGACAGGTTGAACATTGCACACAAACAACATGCAAAAATGAATGAGTTGAGTCAGGGTGAATTGCAACGATTGTCCATTGCACGTGCTGTTTTAAACCAACCATCGGTAATACTGGCTGACGAACCAACTTCAAGTCTGGACGACAAGCACTGCATGGAAGTTATAGAATTGCTTAGAAGCGTAGCTCATTCGAACCAGAGCTTGCTGATAGTAGTAAGCCACGACCAACGTCTTTCATCTTTTTTTGGCAAGCAGGTACAACTTCATCAAGCAAAACAATGAATATAGTAAAACTAAGCCTACGAAACATTCAGGCAAAACCAATGAACACCGCTCTCAACATTTTGCTGGTTGCCACCGGCCTGTTTATCATTTCATTTCTGCTGCTACTCCAAAAGCAAATGAGCGAACAGCTTGAAAAAAACGCAGCCGGCATACAATTAGTAGTTGGAGCCAAAGGAAGTCCGTTACAACTTGTATTGTCAACCATATACCATGTAGATTACCCCACCGGAAACATTAAACTGACAGAAGCAGAACAAATAGGGAAAAATCCATTGGTAAAGAAAACCATTCCGATGGCTTTGGGCGATAATTACAATGGTTTCAGAATTGTTGGAACAACTGCTGATTATCCATTGATTTACAAGGCACAACTGAAAACCGGGAAGTTATGGAGCTCAGATATGGAAGTGTGTATCGGTTCAAAGGTTGCAGATAAGAGCAATCTTAAAATTGGCGACAAATTTGCAGGTGTCCATGGTTTTATCCCAGAAAGTAACGACGTCCACAACGAATTTCAATACCATGTGACCGGGATTTATGCTCCATCGGGTACTGTTCTCGACCAGCTGATACTTACCAACATCAGCAGTGTTTGGCAAATACACCACCACCACCATCACAATGAAACAACTGCCGAAGAAGATGATGAACATGCAGAAGAACATCACCATGATGACGAAGAGCACGAAAAAGAAATAACATCTTTGCTTGTATTTTATAAAAATCCGATGGCAGCATTACAGTTACCACGTCATATCAATCAGGAAACCAACATGCAGGCAGCTTCGCCTGCTATAGAAATAAACCGACTATATTCGCTAATGGGTATTGGAATACAGTCAGTGCATTTAATTGCTTATCTGATTATTCTGATTTCGGCTTTTAGCATTTTCATCTCGCTATACAGTTCAATGAAAGAACGCAAATACGAAATTGCCCTGATTCGTGTATTGGGAGGAAGAAAAAGGACTATTTTCAGCATGATGTTACTCGAAGGATTACTTATATCGTTTGGTGGATTTGTTGTAAGCACGATTCTTAGTCGTGGATTACTTTATGTAATTTCTATATACACTGAAAATAATTTTCATTATGGATTCGGTTCTTATTTTAGTCTGGCAGATGATATTCTATTGCTTTGTATCAGCTTAATACTGGGATTTACTGCATCCATAATTCCGTCTATTAAAGCCACTCACACCAATCTTTCAACAACTTTAGCCGAATGAAAAAATGGTTGTTTATAACTGCGTTAACTTTTTGCGGTTTAGCTAATGCGCAACAAGTAGTAAACTGGCAGCAGTTAGCTAAAGTAAGCTGGTATTCAGCATATATTCCGTCTATGGGTGGGACATATAAGTTACCTAAATTCAGCAAAGAAGTAATAGCGTTAGATGGAAAATCTATAGTAATCAGAGGTTTTTATGTGCCAATAGATATAGATGCAAAAATGTTTGCCTTATCGGCAAATCCATCGAATATGTGTTTCTTTTGCAACGGTGCCGGACCCGAAACGGTAATGGAAATATGGACAAAATCGGGTGAAACGTACTTCAAATACCTGCGAACGGACAAATACATTGAGCTGAAAGGGACACTAAAGGTGAATAAAGCCGACCCCAATCACATGATGTATATTTTAAGAAATGCCGAGCTATTAAAAAAAATCAAGTAATAACTGAAACACATTGGAGATTATATAAGTTAGATACTTATTGAATAATATTTTGTACATAGATTTGTTTTTAGAAGTGCCTGGTGGTCAGGCTACTTGTTTTTTACTGCTTACAGATAAATGTTTTGCTTTTTGTTTCCACTGCAGGTATCTGATACATTGTTGTATCCTATCGTAACCCAGCATGGTTCCGAGAATAAAATCTTCTTCGGGCGATAGTTCGTTAAGTTTCTTAGTAATTATTTCGCGAACTACATTTACGCAGTTTTTATCTCCAAAAAAGAGATTTATTTTAGAAGATGTAACCTCCTGAATAAAATAATCGATATGCTGTGCTTTTAATTTATTTTCTGCTTCATCGCGGTATACAGCATTCAAGGTATGCAGCACCAAATGCCGTAACCCTTTTTTATATTCATAAATATGATGAACCAGAACCTTCATAAACTTTTATTAAAAAAACACTTAAAGGAACATATAACTATTTTTATAATCCGGCACATGCCTATATCCGATTATTTTACAGGAGGTTAAGTTTTGCTTTACTGAAATTTTAACAAAATATCTTTTGTCCAGTCGGCAATACGGCTGTCGGTAAGGTTATATTCATTATCCTCGTCGATAGCCAAACCTACGAAACCTGCACCGTTATCGGCTCTCGAAGCATCGTAAGTATATCCTTCGGACGATACCGAACCTATAATATTGCATCCCTTATCTTTAATTGCTTCGTAGATAATTCCCATACCGTCGACAAAAGTATCGGAGTACGACGATGAATCGCCAAGTCCGAACAATGCAATCGTTTTGCCTTCGAGATTTAATTTTTTAAGCTCAGGCAAAAAACCTTCCCAGTCGTCCTGTAAATCGCCCAATCCCCAGGTAGAAGTACCTAAAATCAGGTTGTCGTACGACTCTATTTCGTTTGTTTTTGCAGAAGCAGCATCGTATAAAACTGCACCTTCAATCTGTCCGGCTATTTTTTTGGCAACTCCTTTGGTGTTGTCGCCTGTCGAACCATAAATTATTGCTACTGGTTTCATTTTCTGATTATTATTTTAATGAATTATATTAATTATTACAAAACTCGTAATGTATGTCGTTCAATTTTACAAAACTGGGCTTTGTTACATTTTTGTTTAAGAGATATTTCATTTCATTTAGTTCGTTGGTGTTCAGACAAAAATGAAATCCTTTGAGTCTGGTTGGAAGCAAAATTTTGCGCCTGTTGGTTGTATGTTTGTTCACATGGTTATAGTAATCTCCTTGTATAGAGTTGATATAAGTGGTGAATGTTACTAATTCTTCTTCTGTAAAATTGAAATTCAGGTTTCCGAATTCAAAATGATATAAACCGCATTTTTCGCAGTATACCAGTTGTCCGTATGATGTTTTATTGATTACCGGCATTTTATATGATTGTTTTTTAGGGTTATGCAAAGCTATGAGTTTCAGGTAAGCAAAAACATCCCAACAAATGGTGGTTTTTGAAGCCAAAACGTTCCGATTAGGTATTTTGCTTTGAATTAGTAAAATACCTACATGTAGGTAAGCGGATGTCTGCTTTTGAATTTGTTTCTGACTTTTTTAATTAAACAGAATTAATGAAATCCTCAGCATTTTAATGCTTCCTGAGAGATTTAATGGTAGTTAATTTGAGATAAAATGAGTACTTTGGGGTAAACAATTTAATTATTTACCGATATTTTTAATAATCGGCTTAATTTATACTCTAAATTTGCGTTATTAGTACAATAAAACATATTACATTCGCGCATTGATTTTATTACGTTTCTATTAAATTCAAATTACAAAAATATTTCATATTGAATATTATGAATGATTTTAACGCTATATTGTCGCAATTTAACAAAATTACTTTAAACGAAATGAATAAAGTAAAACTGCTCGACAGGTTGGACAAAAAATATATGTTTCAGTCCGACATGCTTCCCGGTATACTGGATAAAGCAATGCAGAGTTATTTTGTACTGGATATAGAGGGGAAGCGTTTTGCATCTTACGAAACTACGTATTTTGATACTCCCGATTACGAGATGTATACCAAACACCACGATGGTAAACTGAACCGCTATAAAGTCAGATTCCGTACTTATACAGATTCGGGAATACATTTTTTTGAGATAAAATTTAAAACCAACAAGGGGCGAACCAAAAAGAACCGGTTGCAGCTGCAAGAAGATAGTTTGCTGATAGATGGCGATAAAGCAGCGTTGCTCGAAAGGAAAACTTTGTACAAACCGGAGTCGTTACTGCCGGCAATTACTGTAAATTACAACCGCATAACGCTGGTTAATAAAAATCTGACTGAGCGACTTACCATCGACTTCGGACTTGCTTACCACAACGGAGTGGCCAATACTTCTTTGCCCGGACTTATTATTGCTGAAGTAAAACAGGACCGTTCCAGAGTTTCGCCATTTATTGATATAATGAACGAAAAACGAATTAAACCGGAGTCGATGAGTAAATATTGCCTCGGTATAGCATTGCTTATAAACAAAGTAAAACATAATAATTTCAAACCCAAAATCAGATATGTTAATCAATTATTGTCTAAAAGCGCATAAGCTGTTCATTGCCTTTCTTTTTTTGTTGCTGCTAACTCCTGAGCAGGCGTCGGCCACAGTAAGTAACGTGGATTTATCGCTGGCGCAAGTCGAAAGTGTAGGTCAGACCGGAACAGAACAGGAACAAATAGCAGCCAAAGAAAAGAAAAAAGATAAAATTAAGCTAAACAAATACTTCTTCGTCAGCTTGTTAATTGATCTTGCTGCTGTGGCTCTTATCATCCTGTTTGTATATTATCCCAACTACAAGAAGATAGATACCGTATTTACATTTCTGATGTTTAATGTGGTTATTTTTATTCTTACTTATGTGCTTAATGAGGTTAAAATATCGATGGGAGCGGCCTTTGGTCTCTTTGCCGTATTCTCAATGCTTCGGTATCGCACCGCAGGTATTGGTATGAAAGATATGACATACTTGTTCATATTCATTGCTTTAGGACTGATAAGCGCTATTCAGCTCGAATTTTACGAACTGGCCGTACTGGTTGCTGTAGTTTTTGTTACTACCTTATTGCTCGATACCAGAATAATTCTGAAAAAAGAAAACTCAAACATACTCCGTTACGAAAAAATAGAAATGATTAAGCCTGAAAAACGTGATGAACTTATAGCTGAACTTCGTGAGCGCACCGGGCTGAATATCCATCGCGTGTCGGTCAACGAAATTGATTTTCTGAAAGATACTGCCATGATTTCTTATTATTACTACGATTAATTTTTTGCACCCAAAAAACTTTATTGATTTATGATAAAAAGAAAATTTCTGACGATACTGCTCCTTTGTCTGGTTGCTGTATCTGCATTTTCGCAATCCGAAAATTATGGTACCTGGATAGGTATCTCGGGTGAAAAGAAGTTGAATAAATGGGAAGTCTCGGCCGAAACGGAATTGCGTACCATTTATTTTCTCCGCCTGATTGATCGTTGGAGTATAGGAGCTGCTCTGGACTACAGCATTCTGAAACAACTTAAAATTGGTGTAGGGTATCAATTGATGAATTCGCTCGATTATGATGCAGATTATGTGAAGGATTATTTTATACGTAACCGACTCAACGCATCGGCTACAGGAAAGCTTAAATGGAACGATTTTTCGTTTAGCTTAAGGCAACGTATACAGGTTACTTTTAAAGAAGAACGCATGCAAACCGATGGTACTATAGATGATTACAAAATGAACCCGGCATGGGCGTGGCGAAATCGCCTTCAGGTGGAATATAACATACCTAACTGCAAAATTACCCCATCGGCCTCAGTCGAAACTTTTTATGATTTGAATAACCCGGATGGTAATTCTTTTGAGAATATTCGTTCGGTGTTGTCTTTGGATTACAAACTGAATAAAAAGAATCATGTTGAATTATACGGAGTTATCAACAGCGAATTGCATTCTGACGATGCCGACGGGAAATATATTCTTGGTTTGAGCTATAAGCATACATTCTGAAAATAATATCTTAATAGAATTCACTTTTCAAGCTACAAAAACTGTTTTATCTGAATTTAATTATTGAACAGATGAAAAAATCTGCTTTCATTCACCAACACATTTAAAACCAATAAAAAATGAATTCTAAATTTAAAATTTTAATCGGAATAATGATATTGACACTGTCATGCGATCCCGATAATGTAATTGAAACTGATAGCGACGCTAAAAACTCAATTACAGCTACTGAAGATGCTGCTGACTATGTTTGGATAAGTAATAACGAAATAAGTATAACGCTCTCGGATTCTGGTATTGAAGAAAGTTCGGATGCTGTGTCGGTGGCGGGCTCGGTGGTTACTATTTCCAAGGGCGGATATTACAAAATCAGCGGTACTCTTACCAACGGGCAGATTGTAGTAGATGCCGATACTGCTTTGGTGAAAATAAAGCTGAACGGAGCTACTGTTACCAATAAGTCCGGTTCGCCTTTTTATATCAAACAATCGGGAAAAACCATTCTGTTTCTGAACGAAAATACCGCAAATTCGTTTACCGATGCTGCGTCGTATTCCAATAGTGGCGAACCTAATGCTACTATTTTCAGCAATAGCTATCTGGCTTTTGCAGGTGCAGGATCGCTTACTGTTAAGGCTAATTACAATGATGGTATATCGAGCGATGATGAAGTGATTATAAACAGCGGAACGTTCACGGTAGCAGCTAAAGATGATGCTATCAGAGGTAAAAATTATCTGAAAATTGATGGTGGTATTATTACGGCTACTGCAACCACAGGCCATGCGCTTAAATCTGACAATGAGGACAAAGCTGGATATGGTTACGTAGTAGTAAATGGTGGTACTCTGAACCTGACTTCTACATCGAAAGATGGTATTCACGCTGTAAAACGGGTTATTGTGAATGGAGGAACTACTTCTATTACTGCTTCTAAAAGTCAGGGCTTGAAATCGGACTCTCTGGTGGTTGTAAATGGCGGTACCACTACCATAACTGCTTCTCACGAGGGTGTTGAAAGTCCGTATATCAAAGTTAATGATGGCAACCTGTACATCACGGCTACCGATGATGGTTTCAATGCCAGTTTCGGAAACGGTGGTGAAAGCAACGATGGCAGCATGCTTACACTGGCAGGAGGATATATTTATGTAAGCGCTTCTACCGGCGATGGATTAGATAGCAATGGAAGTATTACTATGACTGGTGGAACTGTAATAGTTCATGGGCCATCTCAACAACCTGAAGTGGCTGTAGACTACAATGGGACATTTTCACTTTCGGGTGGATTTCTTATTGCCACAGGTTCAAATTCTAACATGACTCAGGGTGCAAGCAGTTCATCTTCGCAGTGTTCGTTGAAAATCACAACAAATTCATCGGTATCTGCATCTACATTGTTTCACATACAGGACGCATCGGGAAACGATATAGCTACATTCAAACCGGCCAGAGCTTATTCCTCGGTTATATTTTCTTCGTCGTTGCTTACCAAAGGCTCGTCTTATTCTATCTATACAGGGGGGGCATCCACCGGTACTCTGAAAGACGGGTTATATAATGGTGGTACATACAGTGGAGGCACATTAAAGAAAACATTTACTATTTCGGGCAGCGTTACGGCAGTTACTTTCTAAAAAAACACATAATACAGAAAAAATCACTTATGAAATTACATCCATGGCTATTTTTATTTTTAATCTTTGCTGGTTTCGGGTTTGTCTCCTGCGATCCTGAAAACGTTATTCCTGATAATAAAAAAACGGATGCCGATACGCTTGATTATGTTTGGGATACTACAAAAGTAGTTACCATCAGCTTGCAGTCCACAGGAATTAAAGCTTCCGACACGAAGAAAGTAACCGTGACTGGTAACATAGCTACCATAAATTCTAAGGGTACTTATGAGTTAAGCGGTACTCTGAGTCAGGGTCAGATTGTTGTAAATACGGATGGAATAGTGCGCCTGATATTCAATAATGTGTCAATTAGCAATGCTACTTCATCGCCTGTGTTTGTAAAAAATGCAAAACGAACAATCATTATCCTGCCGGAAAATTCGGTAAATACAATTACTGATGGTAATGCCTATACGGTTACTGCCGATAGTCTCAATGCCACAATTTACAGCAAGGATTATCTGGCTATTTATGGCGAAGGGCAACTTAACGTAAATGCAAACTACAACACCGGAATTTCGTCGCGCGATGAGCTTGTTGTGCAGAGTGGGCAGTTACAAATCAGGTCGGTTGGCGCTGGCTTAAGAGCCAAGGATTATTTGAAAATACATGATGGCGAAATCAACATTACCAGCGGTGGCGATGCTATAAAAGCTGAGAACGACACCGTTACGAAAGGATTTATTGAGATATACGACGGAAATTTCACTCTTAACTCATCCTCCGACGGTGTGTCGGCCTCTGATTACCTGCTTATCAATGGTGGTACTTTTAATGTTACAACCGGCGGAGGCAGTTCGGTAGCATCAGGAACAGAATCTACCAAGGGGCTAAAAGGTTTGAATATAGCCATAAATGGCGGCGAGTTCACGGTCAACTCGTCGGACAATGGGATTGACGGTGAAAAAAATATAACTATCGACGGAGGTGTTTTCACGCTGACATCAGCCTCCAAAGCTTTTGATTGCGATTCGGTAATGAGCATCAAAAATGGTACGGTGAGTATAACGTATGCCGAGAAAGGTATCAGCGCGCATCACGTAATGATAAGCGGTGGTGCTGTTAGTGTCAATTCGGTTAATGACTGTATCAAAGGTACTCTTGGAGCCGACCTTAGTACTGCCGATGGTAGTGCTGTAGCTATTACAGGAGGTAGTTTACTGCTTACCACTGCCAAAGGCGATGGTTTGGATAGCAATGGAAACATCACCATCAGTGGTGGTACTACGATTATTCAGGGTTCTCAAACATCTTCCGACGATGCCGTGACATACAAAAGCGCTTTCATCATATCGGGAGGGAGTCTGGTTGCTTCAGGAGGTGCTACTGCTGTTCCGCAAGCTGCTTCCACTCAAAAAACGGTATATATACGCTTTAGCACTCCGCTGGCTGCTTCTACTGTTATCAATATTCAGGATGCCTCCGGCAAATCCGTAATTTCATATAAAACTGCTAAATATGCGTATGCCGTTCTGGTGTCGTTACAGGCCTTGGCTGCCGAAACCTACTACGTTTATACCGGTGGTAGTGTAGCTGGTAATGAGCAAAACGGTTATTACAACAATGGAATTTACACTCCGGGAACACTGAGGGGCAGTTTTACAATCAGTAATTCGATTACAAGTGTAGCTTTCTAAATTTATTGTTTTTGATTTCAGAAAAATACCGGATTATCATTTGCATAAAATTTTATCCGGTATTTTTTTATATTTTTCAGGGCTATTTCTGTATCTTTGTTTTCATGTTACAGAATTATATATCGTCAGGTATACGTGCCGAATTACCTTTTGAACCTACCGAACAGCAGGCTCAACTTATTGATTTTTTGGGCGAATTTCTGATGGCTGACAATCCTGAAAAAATTTTTCTGCTTCGCGGATATGCCGGAACCGGAAAAACATCGGTAGTAAGCGCCCTGGTAAGAGCGCTTAATGCCCTGAAACAAAAAACCATGCTACTGGCGCCTACCGGACGTGCGGCTAAAGTTATTTCGGGTTACTCAGGATTTCCTGCATTTACCATCCACAAGCGCATTTACAGACAAAAAGCAATGGGCGATTATCGGTTTCAACTGGCTGATAATCTTTTTAATCACACCCTTTTTATTGTTGATGAAGCGTCGATGATATCGAATACAGGCGGCGATGCCGAATTTGGGTCGGGGCGGTTGCTCGACGATTTAATAGAGTTTGTATACAGCGGCGAAGGTTGTAGCCTTATTCTCTTAGGCGATACAGCTCAGTTGCCTCCGGTAATGCAACCACACAGCCCGGCACTCGAAAAAGATAAACTTGCCGGTTACGGACTTCGGGTTTACGACTTTGTTCTTACACACGTAGTGCGTCAGGCTCTTGAGAGCGGTATTCTGTACAATGCCACACGTCTGCGTAAAATGATTGTTGAAGAAAAAACATCTGATTTCCCTAAATTTGATGTAGCCGGATATAAAGATATAAGTCACCTCAATGGCATGGATTTGATTGATGAAATCCAGCGGGCATACGATGGTGTAGGGGTGGAGGATACTATTGTAATTACCCGTTCAAATAAACGTGCAAATATCTACAACAATGGTATCAGATCCAGAGTAATGCTTAAAGAAGAGGAACTCACTAATGGTGATTTACTGATGGTTACGAAAAATAATTATTACTGGAACAAGCCCTACAAAGAGATTGATTTTATTGCTAATGGCGATATTCTGGAAGTAGTACGCGTCAGAAAATATAAAACCATGTATGGTTTCAGGTTTGCTGATCTTACACTTCGTTCGCTTGATTATGATTGGGAAATTGATGCTCTTATCTGGCTGGATTTGCTGCAAAGCGATTCGCCTAAAAGCTCTAATGCTCTGCATCAAAAGCTGTTTGAAGCTATTGCTGAGGATTATCCTGAAATTACAAACCGAAAATTTCTTATCAAAACAATATACGAAAGTGAATTTTTTAACGCTTTACAGGTAAAATTTGCTTACGCAGTTACTTGCCATAAAGCGCAGGGCGGACAGTGGAAAAAAGTGTTTGTTGACCCGGGGCAGATTTCGGACGAACAAGTGAACAGTGATTTTTATCGTTGGATGTATACAGCTCTTACTCGTGCCACCGATACCGTATTTCTCGTCAATTTTCCTGATACCTGACACCGCATATTCATGAGTGTGAAAGCTATTTATATAGCTGGTCAATAGTATTTTAATAGTTCTTTTTATTATATAAAATTTGTATACAATAACCTCAAAACTTCAGAACATTCAATTTACCGAACTACTGTGTTTATGCTCATTTCTTGTTCATTTATTTCAAATTTATCTTAATTTTCTTTCGTTCAGGGTATTATCAAAAGAAAATTCAATCGTTTTATTAAAATGTGTGAAATAATACAAAAATAAATATATATATTTGCATAAAGAAACTTATTCATAAACGAATCATGAAAAAATTATTTGACTTCAAAATTGTGCTGATGGTCATTATCAGCTTTTTAATGTTATCTTGTATGGTAGATAACAATTTGGACGACGAACTGAAATTTGACCAGTCGCTGGCCGTGCCTATCGGTGATGCCGAACTCAGTATTGAGGATATTCTGAATCGTTTGGATTCTGTTAAAGACTATATCTCTACCAATCAGGATTCAATATTTTTTTCCTACACCGATTCTCTGGTTTGGAGTTTAAGAGACATACCGATGATGGGGCTTACCAATACCATTACCAAATCTCATACTTTGCCTTATCCATATACTATACCTGCCGGAAATACGTATAATGTAGAGATGGATGATGTCATAGATTTAGGTATAAACGATAATCTTGAAGACCAAAGAATTGATAGTATTATTGCCTATTCGGCTCAGCTAAGTTTCACTTTAAACAAAAATCAACTCAATATAAATCCTTCGGATGTTAAGATTACCTTTACATTCCCCTCCGGAAATGCTTCTCAAGGCGATTTAAAATTTACCAATAGTAGCGATAATGCTGGTATTGTTTACCAACCAACAGCTTTTGGGGTACCCGGTAATGTTACTTTACCTTCTTTCGCTTTGGCATTGCGCAAGTCAGGAGTGAATTTATCCACATTGCCTGTTCATGTAAATATCGCCATAAAACCCAGTTCTTCGGTTGCTACTCTTACACAATCGTCGGTTTCTATCAGTATGAAGGTCACGGATTTAGCTTTCAAGTATGCCAGAGGTCTGTTTAGTCCTACACTTACAAACGATAATCAGATAGAAAACATTGATCTTACCGATTTTATGAAATCTTTACCGGAAGGGCTGTTCAGACTTTCGGAACCTGCTATTAATTTCAGTATCAGGAATAGTCTCGGTATCAAAATAGGTCTTAATGTTGATTATTTTAAAGCTTACCACAGCGATAATTCCCTTGGCGAAGTTTATGCCGACTTTGGCAATGGCAGGCGGGATACTCAGATAAGTATTAGCCCGGCCCGTAAAATAGGCGAAACTGTAACCACTTTGTATACAATAAATAATGCTAATGGTAAACTGGACGCACTATTCGACAACAATCCTATTTACGATATGCTTTCGTATCAGTTTAATTCCGTAAACCTCAGAAAAGACTCAGTGGGGGCTCAGGACTTTATAACACCTAAAGGAAAGTTGAAACTGGATTTTGATGTCAGAGTACCTCTGAAGTTTAATGCGGGCAGCTATGTAGCATTTTCAGATACTATCAAAAATATTGACCTTGACAGCCTTCTTAAAGAAGATTATCTTGAAAAAGCAATTATTGTGCTAAAAGTTACCAACGGGCTTCCTATCGGAGTGCAGGTAAAACCGGTTTTTCTGGCAGAGGACTATACTCCTTTGGATGATAGCCTTCAGCCCGATTCGGTGCAGGTAAGTCCGGCACCGGTTACAAGTCAGGGGGCAGTGATAAAGGATAATATTGAAGCCCAGAATGTACAAATAGAAATCGAAAAAGATCAGTTTACCGAATTTAAAAAAGCCAAACACCTTTATCTTCATGTGTTGCTTAAAGGCGATAATGGTGAAAAAATATTCTTTGAAAAATCCAATAGCATTCAGTTTAAACTTGGCATATGGGTGAAAGGGGATTATACATTAAATCTTAAGTCGAATAACTAAACTAACTGATTGAAAAATGAAAAAATTTATTGCTTCACTATTGATTGCATCTGGTTTAAGTTTGTTGTCTTTGTATGAGCTTCGCGCTCAGCAGGTCAACACCCTGTATTTTATTGAAAATGCGCCTGTGCGTCACTATCTGAATCCGGCTTTTCAGCCTTTGAGTAATTTTTATTTAGGACTACCTGCTTTAGGATATTCGCAGTTTGGTGTTGGAAACAATAGCTTTACCATCAGCTCTTTATCGGCTGATAAAAACAAATTGTACAGCTCGCTCAGACTAAATACCATGCTCAATACTGATCTGCAGGTGAACTTACTTGATTTTGGTTTTAGAGTAAAAGATGCGTACTGGACTTTTGCCCTGACGCAAAAAGTTGATGCACAGGTTAGTATGCCTAAAGATTTGTTTAAATTATTGCTGTTTGGCACTCCCGAAATGGAAAATAATATTTATAATCTGGGGTCGCTAACGGTTGGTGCTAACGCTTATACTGAGGCTGCTCTGGGATATTCCCGAATACTTAATGATAAATGGACCATCGGAGCTAAAGCAAAATTCTTATACGGCATGGCTAATGTGTCGGGTACTTTTGATAACTTTACCCTGAATGCCGGTATCGATTCCTGGACTATTAAAGCTAATGGTACTTTAAATGGCTCGTCGCTGGCCAAAGTGACTGTTGGTGACGATCTCGGGTCGGTCGACGCTGAGTTTGACCCGGAAGATACAAGTGTGTATACACATCCGGCCGGTTTAGGAGGTGCTTTTGATTTGGGAGCCACCTTTAAACCAACTGAAGCGCTTACTCTGGCTGCTTCTGTAATTGATTTGGGAATGATAAGATGGTCGAGAAATGTAAACAATATTGGCTACAATACCGATTATGCCTTTACGGGAATGGGTAGTTTTGATGGTTCCCTTTTCGACAATGTTGATATGGAACAAATTGGCGATTCGTTGTTGGATGCTTTCCAAAACGCAGTAATTACGAATCAAAGCACCAAGGCCTATACATCTTATCTCAGTCCTAAGTTAAACCTGAGCGCTGAATACGGCATTCTGAAAAATGCCATTACTTTCGGTCTTTTATCGCGTACATTAATCAAACGAAAAGCTATTTACGAAGAAATTACTACTTCGTTAAATCTTCGTCCTGCCAACTGGATGAATATGTCGTTCAGCTATTCGCTGCTCAATGGAAAAGCCAGCAATTTTGGTTTTGGGTTAGGGTTCAGAGTGTTGATGCTCAATGCTTTTGTTGCTGCTGATTATCTCCCCACTACGTATACGAAAATCAGATTGAGTGATTTGGGATTGGATAATTCCGAATCAGGCTCATCCGACCAGATTACAGTGCCTTATAGAACCAACCGGGTTAATCTTGCAATTGGATTTAATCTCGTGTTTGGAAACAAACAAGACGAAGACAAAGACGGGGTAAGCAATAGATGTGATATATGTCCGGGTACGCCTTTGAATGTGAAAGTAAAAAAAAACGGCTGTCCGGTAGACGCGGATGGTGATAACGTACCGGATTATTTAGATAAATGTCCGGATACCCCGGCTGAGGCTATTCATAGTGTTGATAAACAAGGCTGTCCGCTGGATACCGACAAAGATGGTGTACCGGATTATTTGGATAAATGCCCGGATACCCCCCTGGGTCAGGCAGGTAAAGTTGATGCCAATGGTTGCCCTATAGATGAAGATAAAGACGGAGTTAGCGACTTTGAAGATCATTGTCCGGGTACACCCGAGGGCGTTAAAGTAGATGAAAATGGATGCCCGTTTGATGAAGATGGCGATGGGGTAAGCGATTTTCTTGACCTTTGCCCTGGTACACCCAAAGCCGCCAAAGGAATGATAGATAAAAATGGTTGCCTGCTGGATACTGATAACGATAGCGTGCCCGACTATATGGATCAGTGCCCCGACACTCCGGCTGCTGCCCGTGGTATGGTGAACGAAAAAGGGTGTCCGCGCGATACTGATAACGATGGAATACCGGATTATTTAGACAACTGTCCGAAAATAGCTGGTGTGGCTGCAAATCAGGGTTGCCCCGAGGTGAAAAAAGAAGTTCGCACGCTGTTTCAGAAAGCGCTTCAGGGCATTCAGTTTGAAACAGGTAAAGATCTTATCAAAGTTTCGTCGTACCCAATTCTTAATCAGATAGCCAAGGTGCTTTTGTCAAACCCTACTTATTTGATAGAAGTTCAAGGACATACCGATAATGTGGGAAAAGCGGATTTAAATAAAACTTTGTCCGAAAAAAGGGCGATAGCCGTTCAAAAATACCTGATAAATAAGGGAGTGTCATCAACCAGAATTACAGCAAAAGGATTTGGCGATACATTGCCCGTGGCGAAGAACGATACGCCTGCTAACAGAGCAAAAAACCGACGGGTAGAGTTTGTTTTGTCTTTCGAAGAAATTAAATACGAATAAGCTTATACATTTCAAAAAAAAGGAACTTTTATTTAAGAGTTCCTTTTTTTGTATAAAAAAACTGCCAAAATTTATGGTTTTTTGCTTGTATTTTAATACTTTTGCGCTCCGGAACTTAAAAACAAATTTTTTAAAAAACCGCTATAATAATCTGGTGCGTTAATTTTTACAGTAAAATAAAATTATATGGGAAGAGCGTTTGAATATAGAAAAGCTACCAAACTAAAACGTTGGGGTAATATGGCCCGCGTGTTCACTAAACTGGGTAAACAAATTACTATTGCTGTGCGCGAAGGTGGATCTGATCCTGATACCAACCCGCGTCTAAGGGTGCTTGTTCAGCAGTCGAAGAAAGAAAACATGCCAAAAGAAAATGTGGAACGCGCCATTAAAAAAGCTACATCCAAAGACGAAGCTGATTACAAAGAAATGGTGTACGAAGGATACGGACCTAATGGTATAGCCATTGTTGTAGAAACAGCTACCGATAATCCTACCCGCACCGTTGCCAATATACGCAGTTATTTTAATCGTTACGGCGGTTCATTGGGCACTACTGGCTCTTTGCAGTTTCTTTTTGACCATAAATGCGTATTCAAAATAGCTGCCAAAGAAGGTGTATCGCTTGACGATTTGGAATTGGAACTAATTGATTTTGGAGTGGATGAGTTGGTCGAAGATGAAGATGCCATAATTCTTTATGGTGAATTTCAATCATATTCATCTATTCAAAAACACCTTGAAGAAAATGGTTTCGAAATTTTCAGTGCCGAATTTGAGCGTATCCCCAATGACATGAAAGAACTTAACGAGGAGCAAAAAGCGCAGGTAACCAAGTTGCTTGATAAGATTGAAGATGATGAAGATGTTCAGAACGTTTTTCACAACATGGTAGAATAAATACAGAAAGAGCCGCGAAAAAAATTCACGGCTCTTTTTTATTTAAGTTCTTTCACGGTTTGTTTTTTTCTGGCTTCTTTCTTATCCGAGTGTTTTTCTTCTTTCAGCTTTTTCTTCTCAGCCTTTTCTTTTTGTTTAATCTCACGGGCAATTTTTTTCGCTTTCTTACGCTCTTCAAGTACTATTTTAAGATATTCAATATACGGTTCAATATATCTTTTGCGCTTGGTTTCAAGTAAGTCGGCCATGGTTACCATAATGCCCGATTCGTACACCGAACCAAAGTCATGATCCTGAATTACGCCAAACATACGCATCGTGTCGGTAAGCCCGATGTAAGCATTGATAAGTGGTGGGATAGTTTCGCCTTCGTTGCGAATTGACTTTTGCAGCGCTTTGTAATCGCCGGAAATACTATTGTCGGCAAAAAGATTGGCCGCAATTTTCTTACTGCTTTTACTTATTTCAAGAGGCTTTTTAGGCCTTATTAATTCGTCCTTATCCGGGAAGTGCTTAAACATATATTCATGAATAAGCTCACGTGCTGTAGTCGGATAATCTTTATATATGGTTACTTTTCCTATGAAATACCGAGCATTTTTTATCGAATGAATCAACGCACCCAAACCATCCCAAAGATTATCGAGCGCAAAAAGACTTTTGGTACCCATTTTCGACGATTGATAATCGGGCTGAACAAATGCACGTCCTAATTCAATGGTATAAGGCAAATAGTCGGTTACAAACTTCTGGCTAAAAGTAAATAAGTGCGACATCACAAATCTGGGCTGTCCATTTTCATCTATCTCTACATCGTTGCCCGATAAATATCTGTAACCACCTACAATTTCTTCGGAATGAGGATCCCAAACTATCAGCTGTTTGTAGGGTTTTTCAAGATAATCGTATTCATCTGTATCTATCTCCTCACCGGTACCACCACCACCCGAACGAAAAGAGAGCTCACGCAGCCTACCTATTTCAATCATCACATTGGGTGCATTATGCGCATCTACAATGTATATTTCGTTGTGAGCCTTGTTGGTTGGACGTAAAAATTTATCAGCGCTCAGCTCTTTCTTAATCAATCCTCTGTCGACTGGTGCTATAATTGACTTCATTAAAATTAGTGGATGTTTTTTATACCTAACTCAAAATGCAGCAACAAAAGTAATGTTTTTTTGATTTATACTTATAATTTTTAAATAAAATGTAATAATTTTTTGATACAATGATTGTATAATTATTAAAATTAGGTTAAAGGCAATTCGTATATATTGATTGTTTAAACTCCGATAAAACTCAAAAAAAACGAATATCAATTATTTTACTAATTAAACCAATATATACACACTGAAATTCATAAAAAAATACGATTTTTGCATACCGTAATATCAAACATTAATATAACATGAAAAAAACACATTTATTCATTATCCTTTCGTTTTTGGGTGCTTCAGTAAGTGCCAAAACGGTGCAAACTACCGATTATATGGGATGGGCTGTGAAAATAGCCGACTCGGAGATGAAGCATAATCCGGAATTATGGATGGCCGATTTTGTAAAAACTCCCAAATGGGATTACACTCAGGGTTTAGTGGCTAATGCTATGTTACAGGTTTTCAATGCTACAAATGATTCGGTTTATTATAAATATGTAAAAACTTTTGCTGATTTCTTTATTCAGGAAAACGGTGAGATATTAACGTACAAAAAATCAGACTATAATATTGATAAACTCAATGGTGGACTTTTTCTGTATGACTTGTTTGCCAGGACCAAAGATCGTAAGTATCTGAATGCCCTCAATATTTTGCGCGAACAACTTTATACGCACCCTCGTGTAAGCGAAGGCGCTTTCTGGCACAAAAAGATATATCCGCATCAGGTATGGCTTGATGGTTTGTACATGGGGTCGCCTTTCTACATCCGTTACGGGGTTATTTTTGATGTCCCCGAAATATTTAGCGATGTAACCAAACAATTTATTGTGGCCGATAAACATACGCTCGATCCTAAGACGGGTTTGAATTACCACGGCTGGGACGAAAGTAAAACTCAGAAATGGGCTAATCCCGTAACCGGACAATCGCCTAACTTCTGGAGTCGCAGTATGGGATGGTATATGATGGCGCTGGTTGATGTCCTTGAATATCTGCCTCTTGACCATCCTGACAGAGCTAAACTTTTGAAAATACTGAATCGGTTATCTGCTTCATTAGTTAAATATCAGGACAAAAAAACGGGTATGTGGTATCAGGTAACTAATTTGCCGAAACGCTCTGGAAACTATCTTGAATCTACCGGTACGGCTATGTTTGCCTACGCTTTTGCCAAAGGCGTTAACAACGGTTTTTTACCTGCAAAATATAAGAAATATGCTGTAAGCGCCTTTGACGGACTTGTAAAAAACAGTACCGTGCAAAATGCTGATGGCACTTACTCTATTACCAAAGCTTGTAGCGTGGCTGGGTTAGGAGGTACGCCTTATCGCGATGGCTCTTTTGAGTATTATATCAATGAGCCGGTCAGAAGTGACGATCCCAAGGTTATTGGTCCATTTATTATGGCCGCTCTTGAACTCGTTAAAATGAAATAGTCGAATATCTTTATATTTTCAAAAAATTACAGCGTGCCCCGAAAAGTCATATTTTCAGTGGCACGCATTATTTTTTCTTGATTTCTTTGTATGATGTCCATGAACAGAAGTTTAATTTCGCTAATAGCGTTTATCACCGTATTTCAGATTGCAGTATCGCAAACCGCCAATTCGTCCGTAACATTACGTAATTCTCTGCTGAATGACTCGGTTACTTTTACCGTGGCTAAAGATGGTAGCGGTAACTTCACCAGCATACAGGCGGCTATCAATGCTGTGCCTGATTATAGAAAGAAGCGAACAGTTATATTAATCAAAAACGGAACTTATGTTGAAAAAATAATTGTTCCGGAGTCCAAGCAGTTATTGACGATAATTGGCGAGGATGCTGAAAAAACAATTATTTCGTACGGCGACTGGGCGCAGAAAAAAACAATTCTGGGCGAAGATACCGGCACTTCGGGCTCGGCTACTTTTTATGTTTTTGCCAAAGACTTTTGCGCGGTCAATATCACTTTCAAAAATTCAGCTGGCCCTATCGGGCAGGCTGTGGCGGCACATGTTAGTGCCGATAGGTCTGTGTTTTTCCATTGTCGTTTTTTGGGTTTTCAGGATACATTATATACTTATGCAGAAAATAGCAGACAGTATTACAAAAATTGCTATATCGAAGGTACTACCGACTTTATTTTCGGGTGGTCAACTGCGGTTTTTGACCAATGCGAGATACATAGTTTAGCCGATTCATATATTACTGCGGCTTCTACATCTCAAAATTCTGAATTTGGTTACCTTTTTTATCGATGTAAACTTACGGCAGCACCAACAGTAACTAAAGTATATTTAGGACGTCCCTGGCGCATTTATGCTAAAACGGTTTTTCGTGAATGTGAGCTTGGTAACCATATACTTCCCGAAGGATGGCACAATTGGGGTAAAGCTGAAGCCGAAAAAACTTCCTTTTATGCCGAATATCTCAATTCTGGTTCCGGAGCAGGTACTTCGCAACGTGTAAAGTGGGCACATCAACTGTATAAAATACAAGCTGAACGCTGGACGGTAGAGCATGTTTTAAAGGGAGATGATGGTTGGAATCCTCAATTGAACGGTATAAATCAGACTATTAAATCAAAATGATATGAAACGAGCAACGAAAAACAATGGTTATCGTACAAGATTGTACAAAATTTTTACGGCTACAGCTGTTTTGCTTCTTCTGCTTGTAGCTGCCAAACCTAAACCGGTAAAGGTGTTTCTGGTTGGCGACTCTACTATGGCCGATAAAGCTCCGATAGACGAAACTCCCGAACGTGGCTGGGGGATGGTGTTTCCTTCGTTCTTTAATGATAATGTGATTATTGAGAATCATGCCCGGAATGGTAGAAGCACTAAAACATTTATCTCGGAAGGTCGCTGGGATTTTTTGATAAACAGAGTAGGGAAGGGTGATTACGTTTTTATTCAGTTCGGTCACAACGATGAAGTGAGTACCAAAAAGGCTTACGCCACTCCCGAAGAGTTCGATAAAAATCTACGAAAAATGGTGATTGATGTTAAAGCAAAAGGCGCAAATCCGGTGCTGTGTACTTCTATAGCCCGCCGAAAATTCGATTCGATTGGCAATACGGTCGACACACACCCTGTATATCCTGAAATAATGAAAAAGGTAGCATCCGAACTAAATGTTCCGCTTATTGACATGAAAGCCGAAAGCGACAAAGTGTTGAAAAAATATGGAGTGGAAGCTTCTGCAAGATTATTTATGAACATAGAACCGGGCATATGGAAGGCTGTACCCGAAGGTAAAAAAGATGATACCCATCTGGTTGATGCCGGTGCTATGGAAATGGCTGCGTTAGCTGCCAACGGTATCAGGCAACTTAGGATAAAGCCTTTGAATAAATATCTTGTAAAACCATCCCAAATAAAAATGAAATATACGATTCCTGTAGAGGGTATTGAATCAGTGAAACCTCAGTAAATTATTGATAAAAAGCAAGTTTTATTGCTATTGTCGGATGTCTTTCTGTTGATAGAAGCATTAAAAAATAACCTGATTCAACCGGAGCTCAACTTGTTCATAAGTTAATGGGCTGATGATAGCTGTACAAATACTGCTTTCGGATATTTTTCTTACCTTTGTAAGCTGTAAAAACAAACATTTATTTCATTAACAAAAAATTGTTTCTATGGCTGTTATTAAACCATTTAAGGGCATTCGTCCTCCTAAAAACTTAGTTGAAAAGGTTGCTTCGCGTCCTTACGATGTATTAAATTCTGAAGAGGCTCGCACCGAAGCTGCCGGAAACCCCATGTCGTTATATCATATAATAAAACCGGAAATAGATTTTGAACCCGGAACAGACGAACATGACGAAAAGGTTTATAATAAGGCTGTTGAGAATTTTACAAAATTTAAAAACGATGGCTGGCTTGTGCAGGATGAAAAGGAGAAATACTACGTTTATGCTCAAACAATGAATGGGAAAACTCAGTACGGACTCGTGGTGTGTGCTCATGTGGACGACTATATGGAAGGCCGTATCAAAAAACACGAACTGACGCGCCGCGACAAAGAAGAGGACCGCATGAAACATGTGAGGATAAATAATGCTAATATAGAACCTGTTTTTTTTGCATATTCCCACAATAATGAATTGGACGAAATAGTGGCTGCTATCATCAAAAATGAGCCTGAATACAATTTTGTAGCGCCGGGCGATGGTTTTGGTCATCATTTTTGGGTAATCAACGACGATACGACCATAGCTCGTATTACAGAAATTTTTGCCGGAATTCCATCTTTATATATTGCCGACGGCCATCACCGTAGTGCTGCTGCTGCGCTCGTAGGCGACGAAAAGCGCCGTCAAAACCCTCACCATACAGGCAATGAAGAGTACAATTATTTCATGGCTGTATGTTTTCCTGATAATCAATTGAATATTATTGACTACAATCGGGTGGTTAAAGACCTTAATAATCTGACTGACGAAGAGTTTCTGAGTAAACTTGAAAAAAGTTTTGTGGTAGAAAAAACAGGAACTGACACCTACAAACCCAATAAATTACATAATTTTTCGTTGTATTTGTCGGGCGAGTGGTATTCGCTTACAGCTAAAGAAGGTACTTACAACGACAATGATCCTATCGGCGTACTTGATGTTACAATCTCGTCGAACCTGATACTGGACGAAATACTCGGGATAAAAGACCTTAGAAGCGATAAGCGAATTGATTTTGTGGGAGGTATACGCGGCCTTGGCGAGTTGAAAAAACGTGTGGACTCAGGTGAAATGCGTGTGGCTCTGGCACTTTATCCTGTTTCGATGAAACAGCTGATAGATATTGCTGATACGGGCAATATTATGCCGCCAAAAACTACCTGGTTCGAGCCAAAACTTCGTTCAGGATTAGTTATACACGAGCTTGTTTGATCATTTTTGATAATCTAATATCATTCGATATTATTCGTTAAGCCAATGAAATGAATTTGGTTTTAATGATTCATTGATAGAAAAAAAATCTTACCGGTATGTTGAAAAAACTTTCTTATGTAGTATTTATCGGCACTATGGCTTTTAGTTTTCATAGCTGTAGTTTAAGTTCGCGTATTAAAAAGGCAGATAAACAGTATGCCATAGGTGAATATTATGGTGCTGCCGACAGATACAAGAAGGTTTTGTCGCGTATACCGGCCAAAAACAAAGCTTTGCGGGCGCGTATCGCTTTTAATCAGGCTGAATGTTACCGAATCCTGAATTATAATAATGCTGAGCAGATTTATAATCTTTCGGTGCGTTTCGGATACCCTGATAGTCTTGTGTATCTGAGGCGTGCTCAGGTTTTGCAACGAAACGGAAAATATGCTGATGCAGCTCAGAATTACAACATTTACCTGCAAAAAGACCCGACCAACAAAATGGCAATCAACGGCTCAAAGCTTGTAGCCGAAGTGGAAGCTCTTAAAGCGAAACCAACACTTTATAAGGTGTCTAAAGTGCCTGCTTTTAATGCTCGTCGGTCTTATAGTTTCAGTCCTTCTTTTCTGAACGCCGATGGCGATGTGCTTTTTTTTACATCCAACAGATCGTTTAATAAAAAAATTGTACAAAAAAATTCGCTGATTACCGGATTACCTAATAATAAAATATTCAGCGTGCGAAAAAATGCTGAAGGAAAATGGGAAAAACCGTTGATAACCAGTTCCGATTTAAATACCTTACCGACCGACGATGGCGCTTGCGCTTTCAATAGTGAGGGTACGGTTATGTACTTTACCCGGGCACGACAGCTACAGGATAGTGAACTCGGAACCGAAATTTATTATTCGAACCGAGCCGGAGGTGCCTGGAGCGATGCCAAGAAACTGACGATATTTAAAGATAGCACTATTTCTGTGGCTCATCCGGCCGTATCGCCCGATGGTGAAACGATTTACTTCGTTTCGGATGCGCCAAACGGGTTTGGGGGTAAGGATATCTGGACTGCAAAAGTAAGTAATGGTGAGTGTACTGCTATCAGAAATCTTGGTGCAGATATAAACACGCCGGGCGACGAAATGTTTCCTACCGTTAAAAGAGATGGAACGCTTTATTTTTCGTCGAATGGTAAAGGAGGTTTGGGCGGACTTGATATTTTTAAGGCTGTTGCCGGAAAAGACCAAAAATGGAGTGTTGAGAATGTAGGAATTCCTATTAACTCCAATGCCGACGATTTTGGAATCACCTTTGAAGGCAACAATGAGCGCGGATTTTTTAGTTCTAATCGCGGTGAAGTTCGTGGTTATGATGCTATCTGGAAATTTGAATTGCCTGTATACGAATTTATTCTCGAAGGAAAAGTGCTTGACGAGTCGGCTAACCCGATACCGGATGCTGTGGTGCGTATGGTAAGCAATTCGGGTATGATTGTTAGGGTACAGACCAAAAAAGATGGTACCTACAGGATGAAAATTGATAAAGATTTGAACTGTGTGCTTATGGCTTCGGCACGTGGATACCTCAATAAAGAAGGTTCTTTGTCTACTGTGGGGGCTAAGGAAAGTAAAATATTCAATCTTGATTTCAGACTTTCTACCATTTACAAACCCGTTCAGCTGAACAATATTTTCTATGATTTTGGGAAATGGACTTTAACACCAGCTTCCGAAGCCGGACTCAAAGAGCTTGTAAAAACTTTGAATGATAATCCGAATATAACCATGGAAATAAGCGCTCATACCGATTATGTGGGTAATAATGAGTCGAACAAAACACTGTCGGAGCGTAGAGCTAAATCGGTGGTCGATTATCTGATAGCTGCCGGTATAAAAGCCGACAGACTCACGTCGGTAGGATATGGCGAAGAAAAACCTTTTGTTGTAGATGCCACAAGCGCACAGAAATATCCTTTTCTGAAAGAAAATGACATTCTGAATGAGGATTTTATAAAAAAACTATCGCCCGAAAATCAGGAAACGGCTAATCAGATTAACCGGCGCACCGAATTCCGGGTTTTGAAAACAACTTACAAATAAGATTCAGGGCTTTTATTTGAACTTGATTATATTTTTATGAAACAATATCTTGATTTGCTCCAGAGAGTGATGGATGAAGGCGTACGGAAAGACGACCGTACCGGGACAGGAACAATTAGTGTGTTCGGGCATCAGATGCGCTTTAATCTTGATGAGGGATTCCCTTGTCTTACCACAAAAAAACTTCATCTTAAATCGATAATTCACGAATTGCTTTGGTTTCTGAATGGCGATACCAACGTTAAGTATCTTCAGGAAAACGGGGTACGTATCTGGAATGAATGGGCCGACGCTGATGGAAACTTAGGACATATTTACGGATATCAATGGCGCTCATGGCCCAACTACAACGGTGGATATATTGATCAGATTACCGAAGCCGTCAATACAATAAAGAATAATCCCGACTCTCGCCGCATTATTGTAAGTGCTTGGAATGTAGGTGATTTGCCTAATATGAATTTGCCTCCATGCCATGCTTTTTTTCAATTTTATGTAGCTAATGGTCGTTTGAGCTTACAGCTTTATCAGCGAAGTGCCGATATTTTTATCGGAGTACCTTTCAATATAGCCTCGTACGCGCTACTGCTGCAAATGATGGCTCAGGTTACCGGACTACAAGCGGGCGATTTTGTACATACGCTTGGTGATGCTCATATTTATACCAATCATATTGAGCAGGTTAAACTACAGATGAGTCGTGAGCCAAGAAAACTGCCAATCATGAAAATGAATCCGGAGGTAAAAAGTATTTTCGATTTTAAATTTTCCGATTTTGAGCTTGTTGAATACGACCCTCATCCGCATATCAAAGGTGAAGTGTCTGTATAATACACACTTGCTTATTTTATGTGCAGTTATTTACTTACTTTAACGGATAATTTGTAAATTATCCGTTTCTTTTTTGTATTTTTGTAATGCTGTCTGTTTACGATTGATGATTACTTTTCGGGTTAACCCAAGCAAACTACTTAATAATCTGCCATTTTTTTATATCACGTGCAGATAAGTTCAGTAAAGTAATTGTAAATATAAAATCGTAAATTTAAATATTATGTCAAAGATTTCGATTATCGTTGCTGTTGCAGAAAATTACGCTATTGGCAAATCAAACAAACTACTGTGGCATTTACCTGCCGATCTTAAACATTTCAAACAATTGACTACAGGCCACGCTGTAGTAATGGGAAAAAGAACTTTTGAGAGTCTGCCAAACGGTCCGTTACCCAACCGTAAAAACATTGTACTTACCTCCATTCCTTCCGAAGGTGTTACCAAAGAATATTTCGAGGCTGATTCGCTCGAAGATGCTATAGAACTTTGCGAACATGAAAACGAAATATTTATCATCGGTGGAAGTACTGTTTATAAACAGAGCATCGACAAAGCTGACGCCATGTACATCACCTGGGTACATAGCGAGTTTGTAGCCGATGCTTATTTCCCGGAAGTGGATTTTTCTAAGTGGAACGAAGTTTCGAGAGAAGACCATCCCGCCGATGAAAAAAATCCGTATTCTTACACATTCTCATATTACGAGAAGAAAAAGTAAGTTCGTAAAACGTACAAAAATACTCTTTAAAGCGCTGTTTCTTAATTTATTTACGAGACAGCGTTTTTTATTTATGTCTGATAAATCATTATTAAAAGTACAATTTTGCTTATAATACTAAAATGAATTATCTTTGTTTGGTAAAAAAACAATAATTCAAAAAACATGAGCTATCTTATAAAACCCAAAGATTACAAACCCTTACTAAACCTGCAGCAAACTGAACTTGGAATAACCCGGATTAAAGAGTTTTTTCAGTCCAATCTTTCTGCCGAACTCAGACTGCGACGCGTTACTGCTCCTTTATTTGTGTTGAGAGGCACTGGTATCAACGACGATTTGAATGGAACTGAAAGAGCTGTTAATTTTCCTATCAAGGACATGAATGAAGTCAGAGCTGAGGTGGTACATTCTTTAGCCAAATGGAAACGGGTTACGCTGGCCGATTACAATATTGAAAATGGTTACGGAATATATACCGACATGAATGCCATTCGTGCCGACGAAGAATTAGGTAATCTTCATTCGCTATACGTGGATCAATGGGATTGGGAACGTGTAATGACAGCCAATGAACGCAATATAGATTTTCTTAAAACCATAGTTAGGAAAATTTATGCTACGCTCCTGCGTACTGAATATCTGGTTTCGGAAACATTTCCTGAGATAAAACCAATTTTACCCCAGGAAATTACATTTATTCATGCTGAGGAACTCAGGCAGCTTTATCCTGACCTGACTCCTAAAGAGCGTGAAACTGAATTTGCAAAAAAACATAAGGCCATATTTATTATTGGCATAGGGGGGCTGCTTGGCAATGGTGAAAAACATGATGGCCGGGCACCCGACTATGATGATTGGTCAACGATTGGTGAAAATGGATTAGCCGGCCTTAACGGCGATATAATTCTCTGGAATTCGGTGCTCGATGTTGCTTTCGAAATATCATCGATGGGTATCAGAGTTGATAAAACGGCTTTATTAAACCAACTCAAAACCGAAGGTAAGGAGGAAAGGCTTGAAATGTACTTCCATAAAAGATTGATGACCGACACGCTGCCTCTGTCGGTTGGTGGTGGCATCGGGCAGTCGCGTCTTTGCATGTTTTTACTACGCAAAGCTCATGTTGGTGAAATTCAGGCAAGTATTTGGCCCGATGACATGAAGGAGCAGTGCAGAAAACTGAACATTCACTTAATTTAATAGCAAAACTATTTTTTTATAGTATAAAGCTCCTGATTATTTGCTAATCCGGTGCTTAATGGATTTTTAAATTTAAAACGAAATTGATATGCTGATAGGATTTTTATAATTTTGTATCTGTTTATCAAAGAAAAAATTTTATAATGAATATAGACTTTCAAAAATCGGGTGGACTCGTTCCTGCCATAATACAGGATGAGCTTACATCTAAAGTGCTGATGCTTGGATTTATGAATGAAGAGGCTTTGGCAAAAACTCAGGAAACCGGACAGGTTACGTTTTTTAGCAGAACCAAAAACCGACTTTGGACCAAAGGGGAGGAGAGTGGTAATTTTCTGAATGTTGTATCTATTGTGCCGGACTGCGACATGGATACGCTCCTGATTAAGGTTCATCCGGTAGGTCCGGTATGCCACACCGGTGCCGATACATGCTGGAATGAAAAAAATGAAGGTGATTTTGCTTTTCTGAACTTTTTGCAGAAATTTATTCAAAAGCGATATCAGGAAATGCCCGAAGGATCGTACACAACATCGCTATTCCAAAAGGGTATTAACAGAATGGCTCAGAAAGTTGGCGAAGAGGCGGTGGAAACTGTGATTGAGGCCACAAATGGTACTGAGGAGGGTTTTTTGTACGAAGCGTCAGATTTAGTTTATCACCTGATTGTACTGTTAACATCCAAAGGATATTCGCTGGATGATTTGGGTCGTGAGCTTAAAAAAAGACATAAATAAAAATTAGCTAAAGCCAATACATATAAAAATATGAGCAATAAACTCTTAATAAAATATTCTGGTGTAGATGTGTATCAGCAGGAAGTACAGGTTCTTCGCAATGTAAATCTCGAAGTGCATACCGGAGAGTTCATCTATTTGCTTGGTAAGGTAGGTAGCGGCAAAAGCTCGTTACTCAAGACTTTTTACGCTGAATTACCTGTTGATGCTGGTACTGCTGGTGTGCTTGGATATGACCTGAACGCGATTAAGGATTCGGAAATACCCTTACTACGAAGAAAAATAGGCATTGTTTTTCAGGATTTTCAGCTGTTGTCTGATCGCAGCATACAAAAAAATCTGGAGTTTGTACTTTATGCCACTGGTTGGAAAGATAAAAATGCCGTAGCTGAGCAAACCGAAAATGTGCTGAAACAGGTCGGCATGTCCAATAAGGGTTACAAAATGCCTCATCAACTTTCGGGTGGGGAGCAGCAACGTGTTGTGATAGCCCGTGCCCTGTTGAACTCACCGGAAATAATTTTGGCCGATGAACCTACGGGCAATCTTGACCCCGAAACGGGTGAGCAATTGGTAGACCTGCTTTACAATATCCGAAACTCTGGTACAACGGTGATTATGGCTACGCATAATTTACAATGGTTGAAGCAGTTTCCTGGTCGGATACTGCGTTTTGATAACGAAGAAATACATGAAATAGATGATGTTGAAAAAATTGAGGTTGTGAAAATGCAACTTATTGCCGACAACGATCAGGTTATCGAACAAACTGTGATTGTAGAAGAAGATGAGAATATCAGAGGTTAAATTTTCTTATTTATGAGATATTTGCAAAAACGCTTATAGTATGAAAAAACTCAATTGCCCTCAGTGTAAGATAAATAGATTCAGGGTAAAAAACGACAGGGATGAATATGTAGTTGTAACCGTAAGCGCTGATTACGAAATTTTTCCCCTGCATCCCGGGGTTTCGCTCGAAGGCTATAATCTGGACGTATTGTACTGCTTAGGGTGTTCCTGGAAGGGTAGTGCTAAATCGTTAACTACTAAACATTAATAAGCCCAAAATATAAATCCATAAAAAAAAGCATATCATTCAATGTAAATGATATGCTTTTTTTATTTTAAGAATCTATATAAGACTATTTCTTAGCAGCTTCAGCTTTTTTTTCTTTACAGCATTCTTTTTTCTGACCATCAGCTTTATTGCATTCCTTGCCTTCAGCTTTTTTGTCTTTACAACAAGCTTTACCCTCAGCTTTTTTGTCTTTGCAGCATGCTTTGTCATCAGCCTTTTTTTCTTTACAACAAGCTTTATCTTCAGCTTTTTTTTCGCATTTAGCTTCTGTTTTTGGTTTGTCAACTTTAGGAGTTTGTCCTATGGCTACGGTTGCTGTTGCGAAAACTGCAATCAGCGACAGAATAAAAATTCTTGTTTTCATTTTTTGAGTTTTAGTTTTTATTTATAAAGTAAATTTCTGAACAATGATAGCAATTTTTGTGCTGAAAATAATTATTTAAGTCATAATTATTACATTTTTTAGCAGATATTCCAATTCATTAGTGAAATTTGAAATTATTCCAATTTATCGGTCGGATATTTTTTCAACCAGATACATGCTGCATACGCCAAATGTAAAGTTTTTATACTTGATAATTTTAAAACCGTTTTCAGCAAGTATACTGATTAGTTTTTCGCCACTTGCAAAAGTATGCATCGATTTTGTAAGATAATCGTACGCTCTGCTATCTGATGAAAGAAGCTTCGATGTTGTTCGCACAAATATTTGAGTGTAAAGCCTGTAGCCTTTTAATAAGATGCCTTTAGTGGGTTCATTCATTTCAAGTATCAATAAGTGTCCTGAGGGTCTGAGTACCCGGTGTATCTGTGTCAGACTTTCGGATAGTTTCTCGAAGTTTCTTATTCCAAAAGCAATGGTTGCAACGTCAAACGAAGCATCATGATAGGAGAGTGTAGCACAATCCTGAACTTCAAAGTGTATCTTATCGCTTAGTCCGGCATCGTTTACTTTTTTACTTCCCACCACCATCATTTGGTTTGAAATATCAACACCTGTAACATGATCGGGTGAAAGATATTTAAAGGCTTTGATACATACATCGCCTGTACCGGTTGCTATATCCAGTATTTCTTTGTGAGGATAGGCTTTAAGCGATAATAACGCTTTTTTCCGCCAGATACGAGCCATGCCCCACGACATAATATCGTTGAACTTATCATATTTGTCCGAAATGGTATTGAACATTCTGGATAGTTGTTCCGTTTTAGCCTCCGTTTCGTTATAAGGTTTTTCTTTCGTATATTCTTTATATTGAGTATTATCCATGAAAAAATCAATGTTTGAGGTAAATTGGTTTTTAAATTTTAAATTGATTGTGAATTATAGGCATTTTTTCAATTAAATATATAAGACACATACTAACAAATAGTTATTGATGCTATAGCATCAATCTTGGGCTTACAATTCCGATAGTTATAGGGTTTTAAACCACATGAACTCTTATACCGTTTTATATATTTTTAATGAAAAAATGGTAAGCCACAATTGTAAACTGCCAATGTTTAAGCGTTCAACTAACCCAAAAAAAGGTAGGTTGCCGATATAAAAAATGGCAGATAGAGAACCGAAAATCACAATTAGAACTGATGTTATTACTGAATATCCTGCAAATTTTTTCCATATTTCAAATTTCCGGAAACCTAAACCCAGCAATAAAGGCGAAATAATTGTGAAAGGAACTATCAGCATCGTTACGATAATATGCATTTTTCCGTTGAAAGTAGCTACCGCTCCCGGTAAATCTTCAGGGAAAAAACCATATGCCAACGAAATTGTTTCGAGAATAAGCAAGCATAAAGCACCCAAAAACACGAGCTTGCCGTAGTTATAAGCATAAAAAGCGAAAAATAATAACGAAAAAAATAAGGCAAACGCGCTATAGGCATTCGTGATGAGCAAAAGAAAATCTCTATCGGGAGCTCCGGCAGCTGTAAGGTTGCTTATAGGCTCCATTAAATGACTGTAACCCGGCCATAACAGCCCGCCCGCTACCACATGATAGAGGTACAAAAAAGCAGCTAAAGCGCCCGAAAGCATAAAATATGGAAGAAATCTGCGTAAATATTGCATAATCTCTTTCTTAAATATCTATTCTGTCTATACTTGCCTGCCAGTATATAATGAGAGTAGTTTCCCGTTGTTTATTTAAGCTCTGAAACGGGTTTGCTTTTAAAACTCCTGTACACAAGCCATATTCCCCAGATAATAAATGGAAGACTGAGTATTTGCCCCATATTCAATATCATACTGGCTTCAAATTCTTCCTGATTCAGTTTTATGAATTCCAAAAGAAAGCGCGTGAGAAATACAATAATTAAAAATGTGCCAAAAATTAAACCTGTTCTTTTGTAAGCTTGTTTTTTCCAGTACAACCACCAGGTTAGCGCAAAAGCCACTAAGCAATAAAGTATTTCGTAAATCTGAGTAGGATGATGCGGTAAGCCGTCGCCATGTGGGTCATTTACAAATATAAATCCCCATGGCATAGTGGTTACGTCTCCATAAATCTCTGAATTCATAAGATTTCCCAAACGGATACTGGCACCTGCAATGGCAACACCTATAACCAAGCGGTCGAATGTCCAGATATAACCTTTTTTGGTGACATTTTTATTGTACAAATACATAGCCGCCATAATTCCAAATGCACCTCCATGACTTGCCAAACCTCCATGCCAGATATAAAGTATTTCTATCGGATTAGCCAAATAGTATTCAGGATCGTAGAACAAACAATGGCCTATACGAGCACCGATTATAGTACCAAGCACTGCGTATACAAATAGTTTATCAAGCCAGTTTTCGGGCAGATTTTCGTTTTTATATAGCTTCTGAACTATCATCAACGCTAACCAAATACCTACTGCCCACAATAAACCATACCAACGGACTGACAATGGTCCAAGTTTAAAAAGCTCAGGCTCTACGGCCCAGGTAATATAATCCAGTATCATAAAAAATATTGTATTTGAAAATAAAAACAAGAGTATGAATATATAAAAACATATCCATACTCCTTGTGAATTTTATATTTATGCCCCGTGGCAATTTTTGTATTTTTTACCGCTACCGCAAGGGCAAGGGTCGTTTCGGCCAACTTTTTTCTCAACCCGGATTGGTTCAGGTTTTTGCTGCTCGCGGGTATCCTGTCGGGTGGCGTCATCTCCCGAACCGGAACTCAATTCTGCTTTTTGAGTTTTGTAGCGGCTCAAATCCATTCGTTGTACCGGACGGGCTTCACGCACTTCTTCGGGCTCACGCACTGGTATTTGTCCTCGCATCAGTATGGATATCACCTTACGGTTCATCGAGTCAATCATTTCTTTGAATAATCCGAATGATTCAAGCTTATAGATCAACAATGGATCTTTTTGCTCGTAACTGGCGTTCTGTACAGAGCTTCGCAACTCGTCGAGCTGGCGAAGGTGTTCTTTCCACTCATCGTCAATTACATACAGCAACGATTGTTTTTCGAAAGATTTTACAACTTCGCGTCCTTCGGTTTTATAGGCTGTTTCAAGATGGGTGGCTACGTTAAATACGCGTTTGCCATCGGTTACCGGTACAAGAATGTTGGTGTACTGCTGACCTTGTTTTTCGTAAACCTGCTTGATAACCGGATATGCTACCGCCGATAGTTTGTCCATCTTACGTTTAAAGGTGGCAATGGCGGCTTCTGCTATTTGCTGACCAAGCTCTGAGGGTTTTGTCGAATTATAAGCGTCCTCAGTAAATGGAGCTTCCATGGCAAAAACTTTAATCAGTTCTTCGTTTAGAAACTCATAATCACCACTATTCTTAGCATTTTCGGTTATTGCCTCTGCTGCATCGTAAATCATATTGGTGATGTCAACACCTATGCGTTCGCCCATCAAAGCATGACGGCGTTTGCCGTACACAACTTCGCGTTGCGAGTTCATCACATCGTCGTACTCAAGTAAGCGTTTTCGTATACCAAAGTTGTTTTCTTCTACTTTCTTTTGCGCACGTTCTATTGATTTTGAAATCATCGAGTGCTCAATCATTTCACCTTCTTCAAATCCAAGACGGTCCATGATTCCCGATATACGTTCGGAACCAAACAGACGCATCAAATCATCTTCGAGAGAAACATAGAATATGGATGATCCCGGGTCGCCCTGACGACCGGCACGACCACGCAACTGGCGATCGACACGGCGGCTCTCGTGACGCTCTGTACCCATGATAGCCAAACCTCCTGCATCTTTTACTTCCTGAGTAAGCTTAATATCGGTACCACGACCGGCCATATTGGTGGCAATGGTTACCGTACCGGTTCGACCGGCTTCGGCTACAATATCTGCTTCGCGCTGGTGTAGCTTGGCATTCAGTACATTATGTTTTATTTTACGACCGGTAAGCATGCGGCTCAGTAATTCTGAAATTTCTACCGAAGTAGTACCTACCAGTACCGGACGTCCTGCTTCGACCAATCTTACGATTTCATCAATTACGGCAATATACTTTTCACGTTTTGTTTTGTAAACGCGATCTTCCATGTCTATTCGCGCAATAGGTCTGTTGGTCGGAATTACCACAACATCCAGTTTGTAGATGTCCCACAACTCACCGGCCTCGGTTTCGGCTGTACCCGTCATCCCCGACAGCTTGTGATACATGCGAAAGTAATTCTGTAACGTTATGGTAGCAAATGTTTGAGTGGCTGCCTCTACAGTAACACGCTCTTTGGCTTCGATGGCCTGATGTAACCCGTCGGAGTAACGACGGCCTTCCATAATACGACCGGTTTGCTCATCTACAATCTTTACCTTATTATCAATTACTACATACTCCACATCGCGTTCAAACAGCGAGTAAGCTTTCAGTAATTGATTGATGGTATGTACACGTTCCGATTTTACTGCGTAATTTTGGTTCAGTTCATCCTTACGGTTACGTTTTTCATCGGCACTGAGCGATTTGTCTTTTTCTATTTCGGCAATTTCACTTCCTACATCAGGCAATACGAAGAAAAGCGGGTCTTCACTATTATCCGTAATCAAATCGATACCTTTGTCGGTAAGTTCGATTGTTTTATTCTTTTCGTCGATAACAAAATAGAGCGGATCGGTAGCTATATGCATATTACGGTTGTTTTCCTGCATATAAAACTCTTCAGTTTTGAGTAACTGTCCTTTAATACCCTGCTCACTCAGGAATTTAATTAAAGGTTTGTTTCTTGGCATACCTTTGAAGGAACGAAATAAAGCTAAAGCTCCATCTTCCTGAGCTTTTTTATCTTCCGATTTTAAAAGGGTACGGGCATCGGCCAAGTATTTGGTGGCCAATGTTTTTTGGGCATTTACTAACTTTTCGACCTTAGAGCGCAACTCGTCAAATAACTGATCTTCGCCTTTAGGTACAGGCCCAGAGATAATAAGAGGTGTACGGGCATCGTCAATAAGCACCGAGTCAACCTCATCCACAATGGCGTAGTTATGCTTGCGTTGTACCAGGTCTTCAGGGCTGGTGGCCATATTGTCGCGCAGATAGTCGAAACCAAATTCATTATTAGTACCGAAAGTTATATCGGCCAGATAAGCCTGACGTCTTTCTTCTGAATTTGGACGATGTTTATCAATACAATCGACCGACAAACCATGAATCATATACAAAGGTCCCATCCATTCTGAGTCACGTTTCGACAGATAGTCGTTCACCGTTACAACATGTACTCCGTTGTGTGTAAGCGCATTAAGAAAAACAGGCAGAGTAGCTACAAGCGTTTTTCCTTCTCCTGTTCCCATTTCGGCAATTTTACCTTTGTGCAAAACCACACCCCCGAAAAGCTGTACATCGTAATGTACCATTTCCCATTTTACGAGGTTGCCGCCAGCTGTCCATTCATTTTTAAAATGAGCTTTATCACCTTCAATACTAACAAAATCGTATTTGGCAGCTAAATTCCGGTCGAACTCGTTAGCCGTAAAAACCAATTCACTATTTTCAGACAAGCGACGGGCAGTATCCTTTACAATTGAAAAAGCATCAGGCAAGATTTCCTCAAGTACTTTTTCATATTTTTCTGTTACTTCTTTTTCGAGTTTATCTATTTCATTATAGATTTTTTCGCGCTGGTCAATCTCAGTTTCTTCAATGGAAGCTCTAAGTTCAGCTATCCGGCTTTGCTCTGGTGCTACAAACTCCTGAATACGAGCTTTAAGAGCCTCGGTGTGAGCACGAAGTTCATCATTGCTCATGTCTTTTATCTTTTCGTACGCTGCTTTAATTCTCTCAACATACGGCTCGATTTCTTTCAGGTCACGCAGTGCTTTGTTGCCGAAAAGTTTTTTTAGAATGTCGTTAAATCCCATGTTATTGATATTTAGTTTTTATTTCAGTCCGAATCCTTTATAAAGCTTACAAAGATACTATTTTTTGGTAGAAATGAAATGTGCAAGTTAATAAAAGACTTGTTACTTTTTACAAAAAACGCTCCGTAATAATCCGGAGCGTTAAAAACTTATGGCATCATAAAATATAATTATTTTAATTTTTTGATTATCAGATTTTTGAAATACAAACAGATCTAAATTCAAATATCTTTAACCAATATTTTATCTGCCAAAAATTCCGATTTATCTTTCAAAGCTGTAATTCTCTGCCAAAAATCGTCCATATCCTTGCTTTTGTTTTTCAAAAACTGTTCTGTACCGTAGCTATCAAGCTTATCATAAACTAATTCTACAGTCAATTGATTAATATCTATTGCCGGTTGATAGCTTTTATGGCGGTTATTTTGATTATAAATCTCATTTAAAACCTCTGCATCAACCAGGTTGTTGAGTATTTCGTTTGTTATCCTCATTGGCAATCTGTAATCACGACTTATTTCGTCGGAAGATAACGGAGGCTTCTGAGCTTCAAATTGTTTCACTATAATATAGGTTACAAATAATGTAAGGAAATTCTTATATCGATTGCTTATGTTTTTGGAATCGGCCTCAAAATCAAAATTCCGGATATTTTGCGATACATAAGATATTTCGGCTCCAAGCAACACAATCAGACACGAAATCTGCAACCACAAGAGCAACAGCGGAATGGCAGCAAAGCTACCGTATACCACATTATACCTCGATAAATATACCTGTCCATTGATATAAAGCAACTGAAACAACTGGAAAGCCGAACCGGCAATAATGCCTGCTACAAGGGCGTTTATAAACTTTACTCTGGTATTGGGTATCACCAGATACATGATGGTGAAAATAAGCCAGTTGATAAAATAAGGCGTAAAATATACAGCAATTCTTAACAACGGACTGAATAGCTCGTAAACTAAAGATTTTGATAATACTGTATTGATATAGATGGATATACCGCTGGACAACACAATAAATACCGGTATAACAAGCATGGCCGAAAAATAGATCGAAAACTGGCGAACGATAGAACGGGGTTTTTTCACTTGCCAAATACCGTTAAATGCAAGCTCAACCTGTATGAAAAAATTCATTACAGAAAACAACAAAATAGCTATGCCAATGCCTATAAACAGGCCTCCTTGCGTGGTCTCAAGATACTTTTTTACAAATTCCATAACCGTTGGAAGCATATCCGATTGCGCAATGAATGAATCCAGCAACCATTTTTCTATCATGACTTCAACCCCAAAACCACGCCCGATAGCAATAATAAGCGCAAACATGGGAACTACGGCAAATAAGATAGAGTAGGTGAGAGCCGATGCCTTTAGATTCAGCCTTTCCTGAATATAACCTCTAATGGCCAAAAATATGATTTTTACAAGCGTAAATAACATGTTTCTGGTGCGCGAAAGCTCATGCTCGGTAAGGCGCCATATATCCGTTCTTACAAAACAATATATCTTTACTATAAAATCGATGATTTTAGACATGCTTTACTATAAATTTGGCAATATATATAAATTGATTTTGTAGGCTTATGAAATAAAAATAATAGTAAGCCTGTAAGCCGGGTTCTGTGCCTTATCCCTGAGAATAAGGTGTTTGTCATTTATCTTGGACGGCGGTCACCCGTCGCCTCCAGCAATCTACCCCCCGGCATCGGACGAGCCATCCTACATGCGCCGGTATACATGATCTTGCAACCCATAAGGTGTACGGCTACTGCTGTTGCCAGCAATACCGGTGAGCTCTTACCTCACCTTTTCACCCTTATCGCACCTCATCAAGAGGCTCGACGGTTATTTTCTGTTACACTACTCTGCTCTCACAAACAGCTTCCCGTTAGGAAATATGGTGCTCTGTGTTGCCCGGACTTTCCTCACAGCCAAAGACTGAGCGACAAACCGGCTTACTATTATTGATGCAAATATACGGATTTTTCTACGTTTTGTAAAAAAGCTTTCGTATTTTAATCAATAATCGTTGCAATTGACTTACAATATGTTCTGACAATGTTTTTTAGTTATTTTTGGTTTTTTCTTAAATATCTCAGGAGACAATTAAAGAAAAATTTCTTTAAATACTCAACTTTATGATCAATTAAATTGTTTAAATGAATACAATAACAAAAAAATATTTTAAAAAATGGATTTGTCAGGTATTAAAAAAGGGGATAAAATTGTAATTATTGGCGGTGGGTTTGCCGGACTGCAATTAGCCAAACAGCTACGAAAGGCTGATGCTAAGGTAATATTAGTGGATAAACAAAATCATCATCAGTTCCAACCACTTTTCTATCAGGTGGCCAGCGGACGACTTGAGCCTTCGAGCATTTCTTTTCCTTTTAGAAAAATATTTCAGAAAAGTAAAAATGTGGATTTCAGGATGGCTGATATTGTAAAAATTATTCCTGAACAAAATAAGCTGATGACGGCCTACGATAGGAGCATCGCCTATGATCATTTGGTTATTGCCACCGGATGCCGAACTAATTTTTTTGGAAATAAAGAAATTAGTGAGAATGCTTTTTCCATGAAAACCACTCAGGAATCTATTGATATAAGAAATAAAATTCTTTTTAGTTTTGAAAAAGAAATTTTTGCTCGTCCTGAAGACAAGCAAGCCTGGATGAATATCATCATTGTTGGCGGTGGTCCTACAGGCGTAGAGCTTTCAGGTGCTTTTGCAGAGCTTAAAAACAATGTATTACCAAAGGATTATCACAATATTGATTTCTCCAAATTTCAGATTATTTTGCTCGAAGGAAGTAAAAATACACTGAATAATATGAGTGAAGAGTCACATATGGCTTCGCGTAAATATCTTGAGGATCTTGGGGTTATCGTACGTACCGAAACAATCCTTACATCGTACGACGGCAATGTAGCTACGTTAAACAATGGTGAAAAAATTCCTACTAAAAATGTAATTTGGGCAGCCGGGGTTACCGGTAACATTATTGAAGGGCTGAACCCGGAACACATAGTCCGAAACCGTTATGTGGTCGACAGGTTTAACAAGCTCGTTGGCTATGAAAATATTTACGCCCTGGGCGACATTGCTTATATGGAAACTCCTAAATATCCTCACGGGCATCCACAAGTGGCCAATGTGGCTATAAATCAGGCTAAAAATCTGGCAAATAATATTTTACATGTTTTAAATGGTAAACCCAGCAAGCTTAGCGAGTACGAGTATAATGATTTGGGAATGATGGCCACCATAGGCAAACATAAGGCGGTGGTGGAATTTCCATTTTTAAAATTCAAAGGGCCGGTAGCCTGGTATGTATGGATGTTTCTGCACCTGATGCTGATATTGAGTGTACGTAATAAACTGGTAATATTCTTTAATTGGGCATGGAGCTATCTGACCAAAGATACTTCGCTCAGACTAATCACCAATATCGATTATAAAAAAGATAAAGTTACAGATTTTTGATGACCTTTGACCTCCAGAATCAAAAAAAATGCAAAGTATTCTTCAATAAATACTTTGCATTTTATATTTTTAAACTCTGTATATCAAAGATTAAACTCCGAGCGAAGCTCTCACTGCATCTATCTTGGCGTTGGCAGCGGCGTCAGCAGCATTGTACTCTTCGCGCGATTTCATTTCACCGCGTACTTCAATATAGAACTTAATTTTAGGCTCAGTACCTGAAGGACGAACCGAAATTTTAGTACCATCAGCAGTAAAATATTGCAATACGTTAGATGTAGCAGGCATGTCAAGAACCGATTGTTCACCTGTTTCAACATTCAGAGCTTTCAGCGTTTTGTAGTCTTTAATCAGAATTACTTTAGAGCCGGCAATTGCTTTTGGAGGGTTAGCGCGGAAATCACTCATCATTTTTGCAATTTCTTCGGCTCCGGATTTTCCTTTGCGAACTACCGAAATTCCTTTTTCTTTACCATAGCCGTATTCCAGATAAATATCCTGAAGCAATTGATACAATGTTTTACCATTGTCCTTAGCCCAGGCAGTAATTTCGGCCATTAGCGTACATGACGACACCGCATCTTTGTCGCGAACAAAGGTTTCGGGCAAAAAGCCATAGCTCTCTTCGCCACCGCCAATATATTGTTTAATTCCCTCATTTTCACGCATTACAGCCGCTATCCACTTGAATCCGGTAAAGCAGTCGTAACATTCTACACCATTTTGTTCGGCTATCTGTTTTATAATCTCGGTGGTTACTATCGTTTTTACCACAAACTCATGGCCTTTAATCCGGCCAAGCTCTTTCCAGCGACGTATCAGATAATATACAAAAATAAGAGCAGTTTGGTTGCCATTTACAAGTATCCATTCCCCTTTGTCATTTTTCACGGCTATGCCCAGTCTGTCGGCATCCGGATCCGAAGCCATCACAATATCAGCATCAGTTTCAATCGCTTTTTTTACGGCCATATCCAAGGCAGCTGGTTCTTCCGGGTTAGGCGACACTACAGTTGGGAAATTACCGCTTACAACATTTTGTTCGGGTACGGCTATAATGTTGGTAAAGCCATACTCGCGCAAGGCCCTGGGTATAAGCTTCACGCCAGTTCCATGGATAGGTGTGTATACTATTTTCAGGTCGTTATTGCGTTGTATGGCTTCCGGCGAAAGCGAAAGCGTTTTTATGGCGTCAATAAATTTTTTGTCAATTTCTTCGCCAATAATTTGAATAAGTTCAGGGTTTCCGCTGAATTTAATGTCATCAACGTTTGTAATTTTAAGTACTTCGGCTATTACATTCTCATCGTGCGGGGCTATCATCTGAGCACCATCGTCCCAGTACGCTTTGTAACCGTTATATTCCTTAGGATTATGCGAAGCTGTAAGGATAATACCACTCTGGCAGCCTAAATGACGAATGGCAAACGATGCCTCGGGGGTAGGACGGAGGTCTTCGAACAGATATACTTTGATGTTGTTGGCTGAGAAAATATTGGCCGATATTTCGGCAAACAGTCGGCTGTTGTTACGGCAATCGTGACCAATCACAACGCTGATTTGATCTAAATGAGCAAACTGCGATTTTAAGTAGTTGCTCAAACCCTGAGTAGCAGCTCCTACGGTGTAAATATTCATACGGTTGCTACCTGCACCCATAATACCGCGCAGTCCACCTGTTCCGAACTCAAGATCGCGATAAAACGATTCTATTAACTCTGTTTTGTCTTCCGCATCAAGCATCCGGCGTACTTCAGACTTGGTTTCTTCATTGTAATTGCCATTAAGCCAAACCTGAGCTCTCGCTATTACATCGTTCAATAAAGAATTATTTTCCATATTATTTTTAATTTGTCTTATTTTAATCGGTTTTTGAAATGCTAAGATACTAATAATTTCTGAATGAAAAGCATCTGAAAAAGAAAAAGAGACATCCGGAAAAGATGTCTCTTATATATCTGATTAAGTGTTATTTAAGTGTAACTGATTATTTGTACTTCCTGTCATTGTTTTTTGTTTGACTTTTAAAGCTTTGCGATACAAAAACTATCAGTAAAACAGAACAATAGCTACAGTAGCTAAGTATAAATCTCTACAAATTCTGATTACGAATGAGGTATCAGAGCATCTGCTCCCGAACCTGCAATTTGAAATTTTTCGCTCAAAAGTTACACTTTTATATTGCCATTTTTAGTCCTTTACATTGGGTAATTCTAATCCGTAACCCATACGCTTGTCTTCTTTTTTGAGCAGAAAAGCAAATAAAATACCCACAAACCCAAAACATGCAAAAATAAGCATAGGGAGCATGTAATTGTACTGTGTCAGATGCTGTACCGAGCCATCTACAACTTTGGTTACAGTGCCTGTTATACAATATTTATCCAATACACTCCCTATAAGTAAAGGCACACCCATCAGCCCCCAGTTTTGTACCCAAAATATCATGGCGTAGGCTGTTCCGAGCTTGCTGTGCGGGATAATTTTGGCAACTGCCGGCCACATGGCCGAAGGAACCAATGCAAATGCAACTCCTAAAAGCAATACCAAACCAATAGCCACCGGAAGACTGTTGAGCGATGGTATTGAAAACAGTAAATGTACAATAACCAACAGAATAGAACCTAAAACCATGATTGATGCAGCTCGGCCTTTTTTGTCGGAAATACCACCAAACAAAGGGGTAAGAAGCAGCGCACTGGCAGGCAATAATGCGGGGATATAACCTGCAAAAGTATCTGATACTTCAAATTTTTGTACAATCAGGTTGGTTGCATATTTAATAAATGGGAAAACTGCCGAATAAAACAAAACGCAAAGAATGGCAATATACCAGAAAGCGCGGTTTTTGGCGATGGTAGCCACGTCCGAAAATTTAAACTCTTCTTCTTTGGCAATGCCGGCTTCTGTTTCTTCTTTATCTAATTTTTTATCGATAAATACGAAAAAGATAAAAACAATTAAACCGATACAAAGCAGAAGCAAAGCCACGATTACCGGGGCACTTATGTTCTTTGTCAGGTTGAAGAGCGGTAGCGGGGTAAACATGGCCAGCGCTGTGCCAATACGTCCTGTTGAGGTATTCAATCCTATGGCCAGCGCCATTTCTTTACCTTTAAACCATCTTACTACGGCTTTGTTGGCCGTGATGCCAAACATCTCGGCTCCAACGCCGAAAATACCAAAACCTAAGCCTGCTATCACAGCCGATTTTGCTGTGGGGCTTATCAGTTGATGTCCGAAAATTACCAACTCGTAAGTACCCCCACCAATGTGTCCTGAAATGGCCCAATACTTAATAAATGCACCTACCAACATGGTAGAAATAGCCAGTATTCCTGTAAAACGGGTTCCCATTTTATCGAGAATAATACCGCTTATGATAAGCATAAATAAAAATACATTGAACCAACCGTATCCACTGGTAAATAATCCATATTCGGTTGCTGTCCAATGCAGATTTCCCTGAAGCTTTTGCTGTAAAGGTGCCATGGCATCGGTTAGATAATAAGAACACAGCATGGTGAACGAAACCAGTATCAGCACAAACCATCTGGCCGATTTTGACTCCCTGAGCGAAGTCGAAATTTTTTCTGTCATAAACTTTTGTTTTCTCTAAATTGTTTATTCTTTAAAATTTTTTGTGGTTTTTGTTTTAAAAAAATCACGCAAAGCTACTGAAAAAATTCATCCTATCAATTAAACTGACAAAATTACCTGATAATCTTGTACTTTTTTTTCGGTATTATTTTTGACCTGATATCAATGCACCTGTATAAAAACATCTGTGCTGAGATATGGGTATTGTTTTTTTAGTATATTTGTAAACTATAGTAAAGGATTGTATTATATGACCATAAATTATTCAGAACAACTACATAACGTGTTAAACTACAGCACTCAAGAGGCTGAGAGACTGGGCAACAATTATGTTGGTCCGGAACACTTATTATTGGGAATGCTCAGAAACGGAACCGGTAAAGCTATCGATATTCTGAATCGTTCGCATGTCAATATCATTAAGGTTAAACAAACTATTGAAAGTAAGATACGTACCGACCGTGAACCCGAAGGGGGTGAAATTCCGGTACTTAAAAGTACTGAACGTATCAAAAAAATTATGGAGCTTGAAACGCGTTCCATGTCTGCTGAAACTGCTGATACAGAACATCTTTTATTGGCAATTTTAAAGGAAAAAAACAACCTTGCCGTAGAGGCTTTATCGGATGAACACCTGACGTATGAGATGGCTAAATCATTCATTGAAGATCCTGACAATTCGTCGGTGACCGACTCTGCTTTTCAGGAAGATGATGAGGAAGATGACGATATACGGCGCAAACAACGCTCGCAAAGTGCTTCAAAACAAAGTGATACGCCTGCGCTGGATACTTTCGGGGTGGATATTACCAAAGCTGCGCAGGAAAACCGACTTGATCCCATTGTGGGACGCGAAAAGGAAATTGAACGTTTGGCACAAATTCTGAGCCGGCGTAAAAAGAACAATCCTGTACTTATTGGCGACCCGGGTGTAGGTAAATCGGCCATTGTAGAAGGATTGGCACTCAGAATTATACAGCGCCGTGTATCCCGCGTACTGTTCGACAAAAGAGTGGTATCGCTCGATATGGCATCAATTGTGGCGGGCACCAAATACCGTGGACAGTTTGAAGAACGTATTAAAGCCATCCTGAATGAGTTACAGAAAAATCCGGATGTAATTCTTTTTATCGACGAAATACATACCATTGTAGGTGCAGGAGGTGCTCCGGGCTCGCTGGATGCTGCTAATATGCTGAAACCGGCTTTGGCTCGTGGCGAAATTCAATGTGTGGGTGCTACCACGCTTGATGAATACCGCCAGAGTATTGAAAAGGACGGGGCTTTGGAGCGCCGATTCCAGAAAGTGATGGTTGATCCTACTACGGCTGAAGAAACGTTGCAGATTTTGCAAAATATCCAGGACAGATATGAATATCATCACAATGTAAGGTATACGCCTGAAGCTATTGAGGCTTGTGTGCGCCTTACCGACAGATATATCACTGAACGCTGTTTCCCCGACAAGGCAATAGATGCTTTGGACGAAGCCGGCTCGCGTGTTCACATTGGTACTGTATCGGTTCCGGCTGAAATTGAGGAACTCGAAAAAAGAATGGAAGAGCTTAAAGCAGAAAAGCTTAAGGTGCTTAATGAGCAGAAGTATGAACTGGCCGGACCTATTCGCGATCAGGAAAAACAAGCACAATATCAACTGGAAGATGCCATAAAACGCTGGGAAGAAGATGCTCAGAAACATCCTGAGACTGTGGATGAAGAACAAGTGGCCGAGGTGGTGGCTATGATGTCGGGCATACCGGTACAACGTATTGCTCAGGCCGAAGGTTTCAAACTCCGACAAATGAAAGAAACGCTGCAAGGTAAGGTTATTGGTCAGGATGAAGCTGTAAATAAAATAGTTAAGGCGATACAACGTAACAGAATTGGACTGAAAGATCCAAGTAAACCCATTGGGTCGTTTATTTTTATTGGTCCTACCGGTGTTGGTAAAACTCACTTAGCCAAAATTTTAGCTGAGTTTATGTTTGATAGTGCCGATGCTCTTATCAGGGTTGATATGAGCGAATATATGGAAAAATTCAGCGTGTCGCGCTTAATTGGAGCACCTCCGGGGTATGTGGGTTACGAAGAAGGCGGACAATTGACCGAAAAGGTTCGCCGCAAACCATATTCTATTGTGCTACTCGACGAGATTGAAAAGGCGCATCCTGATGTATTTAATCTGTTGCTACAGGTGATGGACGAAGGCCGACTGACTGATAGTCTGGGTCGTAGAATAGATTTCAAAAACACGATTATTATCATGACATCCAATGTGGGAACGCGTCAATTGAAAGATTTTGGTAAAGGAGTAGGTTTCAATACTCCAACTGATGTTTCATTAGACTCTGAATTTTCAAGAGGGGTAATTCAAAAAGCTTTGAACAGAACTTTTGCCCCAGAGTTTCTCAATAGGGTAGATGATATTATTATGTTTGATCAATTAAGTAAAGATTCTATCAAACAAATTATTGATTTGGAACTTAAAGGATTATTCGGACGGGTAACCGGAATGGGATATAAGCTTGAATTATCTGACGAGGCCAAAAACTTTATTGCCGAACGTGGATATGATGTTCAGTTTGGAGCCCGCCCGCTGAAACGCTCTATCCAGCGATATCTGGAAGATCAGCTTGCCGACATTGTTCTTTCGGGCGAGTTAGAAGCCGGCGATACTATTTTGATGGAGTTGGCAACTGATAATCAGGAAATAAAAGCGAGAATTGTAAAACCTACAACCGCATTGCCTGAATAGTAAACACGGAATATGTTTTTTATTTTACAGGCTGATTAATTGAGTTTAATCAGCCTGTTTTATTTATATTTTCTATTTCAACACATAAACAGCTGTCAATTAATACACCTTTTTATTTAAAACATTACACATTTAAGAATTATATATTTCATATATTTGTAATTCGTATTTTTTAGTTGTTTTTATACCATGAAAAAAATCCTGATTTTATTTTTTGCTCTGAATGTATCCTTTCAGATTTGGGGAAATGTGCACGAAAATGTCCGATTTCAGCATTTCTCAGTCGACGACGGTCTGTCGCAAAACACCGTCATGGCTATTATTCAGGATAAAAAGGGATTTATGTGGTTTGGTACCTGGGATGGCCTGAATAAGTTCGATGGTTATGAATTTACCATTTATAAGTCGAAACCGGGCGACCATAGCAACATTACCACCAACAGAATTGATTATATTCATGAAGATAAATTCGGATATATCTGGTTCCAGACTTACGACGGACGCATTCATCGTTTCGACCCTAAAACAGAGCATTTTTACAGCTTACCTTATGCCACTAACAGGTTTATTTACACTGTAGAACGGAGCAGGAGATTTATTGAGTCTTCCAAAGGCGAATTATGGGTAGCAACCAATGAAATTGGTGCTATTCGTATAATTACCGACCCCAAAACGGGCAATGTAAAGACTTACGAGTATTCAACTTTCTCCGACCAGCCTATTTCTAACAATACCATCAACTTTGTTCAGGAAGATGAACAGGGTAATATGTGGCTGGGTACAAATGGTGGTTTGTTTTGCGTAAATACGGTTACCAACCAAATTAAAAATTTTCTGCCAAATCCGGGAATGCAAATCAATGCTTTTTATTCATTTATGAAAATGAAAAACAATCTTTGGTTTGGAGATAAAAATGGTAATATCTGGATTTTTTCGGTTAAAAATAATGGTTTTGAACTACTTAGATTGAATGAAAAGGCAAAAGTAACTGATATAAAATCGATTGACAACGATCATGTAATTATTACTACGAATAATTCAGGATTTTATATTTATACAATTTCTCAAAAGTCTTTGAAGAACTTTAATAAAATGTCGACACTTGTTCTGCAAACCAATAATTTTATTTCGGTGGCAGTTGATAGTTATGGTGTGGCATGGCTCGAAGCTGACCAAACCGGAGTTTTCAGATACCGGCTTAGCGACAACTCGCTGAAATACTTTCATTTAAAGATTGATGCCGTGAACAGAATGTCGGTATTGCCCAATTTTATTGTTTACGAAGATGTGAAAAAAAGATTGTGGATTAATTTGCAGGGTGGGGGATTTGCCCGCTACAACCGGACTATAGATGCGCTCGACTATTTTTATAACGAACCTGAAAGCCATGACTGTAAATTCTCGAATGTAATTCACTCGGTTTACTCTGACAGGAGTGGTAATCTTTGGCTGTGTACTTATAATAAAGGATTGGAAAAAATTAGCTTTCATACTCCTCAATTCAGAGTGGGCAAAGTAAATACATCGATAAATACATTGACTTCCAATGAGATACGTGCAATACAACAAATATCAAACGGAAATATTATCATTGCAACCAAAGATGGAAGTATCCGATTCTTTGATAAAAACCTGAAAACCATTGGCTTATTGTCGGAAAATGGTACTGTTGGATCTAACGGCAGGTTATCTGACATGGCTTATTGCATACACGAAGACCGAAAGAAAAATATCTGGATTGGTACGAAAGGAGCCGGGATAATTAAGCTTATTCCAAAATCTGTCAACTCTGAAAAACCGGTTTACACCTTGCAGCAATTTACCAACAACCCTATGGATAACAATAGTTTATCAAATGATAATATCTATAGTATCATCGAGGATTCGGCTGGAAGAATACTTGTAGGGACATTTGGAGGCGGACTGAATATTGTGAACGAAGCTAACGGAAAAACTACTTTTTTGAATTATAAAAACAAACTCTCCACTTATCCTATCAGCAAATGCTCTAAAATAAGGCATCTTATTCAGGATAAATCGAATACCGTATGGATAGCCACTACCGATGGCATACTTCAGATTGATAATTTCATGACTCCCAAAATGAAGGAGTATTATATCGAGAAGTTGCCAAATACAAGCAATAGCCTGAGTAATAATGATGTGCATTACTTTCATATCGATAAAAAAAATCAACTGTGGATTGGTACTTTTGGAGGTGGATTAAATAAACTTATATCGAAGGCTAAAGCTAATAAACCTGCTGTTTTTGAGCAATTTACAACAAAAAATGGCATGGCTAACGATATTGTGTTAAGTATTCAGGAAGATAAAAAAGGATCGTTGTGGCTGAGTTCCGAAAATAATATCTCACGCTTTGATCCCGATAAAGGTTTCTTTCAGAACTACAATGTACTCGACGGAATCAATGATGCACATTTCTCCGAAGCTGCCAGTTTATTTACTAAGTCGGGCGAAATGCTTTTTGGCAGCAACAAGGGTTACTATTATTTTATACCCGGCAAAATAAGTCAAAACTCAGAAGTACCTCCTATTGAGTTTACTAAGTTTCAGCTTTTCAATAAAGATGTTGCTGTAGGTGAAAAGGGAATGCCGCTCAAACATAGCATTGGCTATTCTGATATAATTGAGCTTACTCATAAGCAGTCGGTTTTCAGCATTGAATATGTGGCCATCGACTTTTCGTCGAATGCCGATGAGATAAGCTATGCATTTATGCTCGAAAACTTTGAAACTCAGTGGAACTATGTCAGAAATCAGCGTAAGGCCACCTACACCAACCTGCCTAAGGGTACTTATTACTTTAAAGTCCGCTCGACCAACAGCGAAGGCGTATGGGTTGATAACGAAAAGGTTATAAAAATTAAGATCTTACCTTCATTCTGGGAAACTCCTTTTGCTTATATTCTCTATTTCATTCTGTTTGCGTTGCTAATGTACGCAGTTTACTATCTTACTACTACCTATTCAAAACTTAAAAACGAGGTAGTTATAGAGCAAAAGGTTACCGATATAAAACTACGGTTTTTCACCAACATATCGCACGAACTCCGAACGCCACTCACTTTAATACTCGCGCCTGTTGAGAATATTCTTAAAACAGAAAGGTTGAATGAAAGTGCTAAAGAGCAGTTGCTTGTTGTGCAAAACAATGCTAACAGAATGCTTCGCCTTATTAATCAGATACTTGACTTCAGAAAAATTCAAAATAAAAAAATGAGACTGAAAGTTCAGTTAACTTATTTTGATAGACTGATAAAAGATATTTGTGCTAACTTCAGTAAGGAGGCTGTGGATAAAAATCTGAATTTCAGAATTATAAATAATGCCGGTAGTGTAAAACTCTGGATTGACAGAGACAAAACTGATATAATTATTTACAACCTGCTTTCTAATGCGTTTAAATACACACCTAATGGTAAAAGTATTGAAGTTATTATCGAAAATGCAAGCAATAACAGTGGAGTTATGGTTAAAGTTGTCGATGAAGGAGTTGGCATTCCCCGAGAAAAACGACTTTTCCTTTTCGAGCGATTTACGTCGAACAATGAAATACAAAGCCTTGGAAACCAAAAAGGTACCGGAATTGGATTAAGCCTTGTAAAAGAACTTGTAGATCTGCATAAAGGGGTGATAGAGGTAGAGAGCGAGCCTGGCGCGGGTACTACCTTTACTGTTACTTTCCGTAGCGGAAAAAGCCATTTTGGCGATGATGTAGACTTTGTAATTGAAGATGAAGAAGATAAGGTGAATGATGTTGATAGTAAAATCTTGATTGATGAGGTTGAAAATTATATTTCGGTAAAAGAAGCACCACTTATTTTAGTAATCGAGGACAATGATGATATGCGTAATTTCCTGCACAAGGTGCTTAGCAAAACCTATAGGGTAGAAACGGCATATGATGGCGAAAACGGCTTGGAAATTATCAGAAAGCTCGTACCCGACCTGATAGTTACCGACTTAATGATGCCTAATATGGATGGTTTGCAATTGACTGATATGGTGAAAAATAACGAACATACAAGTCATATCCCGGTTATACTGCTTACTGCCAAATCGGCCATCGAAAGCAGGTTGCAAGCGTTGAAAACCGGTGCCGATGATTATATTACAAAGCCATTCAGTCCGGTTCTACTCGAAGCCCGAATTGAAAATATACTGGAACAACGCAAACGCTTGCAGGAGCGATATCGCAGAAGTCTTCTTGATCTGGAGCCGGCCAAGGTCGAAATGGCATCGCAGGATGAAATATTTCTGGCCAGATTGCTTAACTTCATGGAAAAAAATATTGATAACAGTGAACTTACTGTCGAAGATATGGTTTCGGAAATGGCTTATGGTCGCACGGTGTTCTTTAATAAATTAAAAGGTCTTACGGGACTTGCTCCAATTGAATTTATCCGCGAATTACGTATTAAACGGGCAGCTCAGTTGCTCAAAACCAGCGAGTATAATATTTCACAAATTACCTATATGGTTGGCATGAGCGATTCCAGATATTTCAGTAAATGTTTCAAAAAAGTATATGGAATGACTCCAAGCGAATACAAAAAAAGTCTGGAAAACTAAATTTCAGAAATTTTTGAGTACCTTTGAAGTCCTGTTTTGAATGTAATTTTTCAAAACAATTAAAAATCAACTTATTATAGGTAGTTATTTATAATAATTACAAATTTATTATTCATTTTGCTTAGAAGTATGCACATTATTATTAATTTTGTGCAGGATTTTATTTGAACGATTTATTTAAATAAATTGTTAGTATAAAGTTTAAGAAACTTTTTTAAAAGTATAATGAATAAAAGTAAAGTATTTGAGCAACGCCTTAAAGCGTTGCAAGAGATGGAAGACAATGCTGCACACCGGCAGCACCTGAAAGGAAAACTCACTGCTCGTGAGCGTATTAATGTTCTCTTCGACGAAGATACCTTTTTTGAACTTGATGCTTTTGTAGCTCCATCGCAAACTCCGGTCAGTAGTAAACAATCTAATTTTGGTGATGGCGTAGTAGTGGGTCGTGGTCTGGTTCAGGGGCGAAGCGTTTTTGCTTATGCGCAGGACTTTACGGTACTGGGAGGCTCGCTCGGATATGCTCATGGGATGAAAATAGCCAAAGTTCAGGAAATGGCTCTAAAGCTTGGTGCTCCTATAGTAGGTTTAATGGATTCGGGAGGTGCCCGAATACAGGAAGGTGTTAAAAGCCTTTCTGCTTATGCTACTATTTTTCGCAACAACGTGAAATCGTCCGGCATTATCCCTCAGATTTCGGCTATTTTAGGTCCGGCTGCCGGAGGCGCTGTTTATTCGCCGGCTCTTACCGATTTTATTTTTATGACCAATCAAACATCTTATATGTTTGTAACTGGTCCTGATGTGGTTAAGGAGGTGCTCAATGAAGATATTGATATGGAGGCACTTGGAGGTGGAAATGTACACGCAGGCAAAAGTGGAGTAGCACATTTTGTTTCCGACGATGAAGAACATACCATCATGCTCATCCGTAAGTTATTGTCGTATATTCCTTCAAATAACTACGAAACTCTACCTGTTTCCAACCTGATTAGCGTATATCAATCGCGGCAGGAATATTTGGACAAAATTATTCCGGACGACCCCAACCGCCCGTACGACATGAAAGAAATTATCAATATCATTGTTGATAAAGATACTTTCTTTGAAGTACATGAGAAATTTGCTCAAAACATCCTCGTTGGGTTTGCCCGGCTCAATGGTAAAACCATTGGCATTGTAGCCAATCAACCTAAAGTAATGGCTGGTACCCTCGATATTAATGCCAGTGTAAAAGGCGCCCGCTTTGTGCGCTTCTGTGATGCCTTCAATATCCCGTTACTCGTTTTGGAAGATGTACCTGGCTTTTTACCCGGCGTTGAACAGGAGCACAATGGTATCATTCGCAACGGAGCCAAACTGCTTTATGCTTTTTGCGAAGCTACTGTGCCCAAAATTACAATTATCACCCGTAAAGCTTACGGTGGTGCTTATATTGTAATGAGCAGTAAAAATACAGGTGGCGATTTCAACTTTGCATGGCCTACTGCCGAAATTGCTGTGATGGGCCCCGGTGGTGCTATCAAAATTGTGAATAAGCATGAATTATCTAAATCCGATGATAGAGCTGCACTCGAGAAAATGCTTATCGAAAAGTATAAAGAAGAAGTAGCTAACCCCTATAAAGCCGAAGAACTTGGGCTTATTGACGAGGTGATTGTTCCGTCTAAAACAAGACAGATTTTGATTACTGCTTTCGAAATTTTATCTAATAAACAGTACCGTAAACCAGCACGTAAGCATGGTAGTATACCGCTCTAACCTACAAAGAATGTTCTGACAGAACTTTCTTTTGTAAATAAACGCGATAAATTAAGACATTTTCATTCTCCGATATTTTTTACTGAAAATCATTGGATTATAACTTAAAATTATAATGAAAAAAAGACTATTAATAGCTAACAGGAGCGAAATAGCTATCCGCATTATACGCTCTGCTCACAAACTGGGCATGACAGCTGTCGTTTTTCAAAGCGACAGAGAGCCGGATGCTCTTTATCTTAAATACGCCGATGAAATTATTCCGGCTAAAGACGCAAGCAACGAAAAAGCGATTTTTCTGGATGCTGAACGTATTGTTAAGTTTGCTCTTGAGTATAAGATTGATTTGATTCATCCGGGATACGGTTTTTTATCCGAAAATCCGGATTTTGCAGCACTGTGTGTTGATAATGGAATTAATTTCATAGGTCCTTCTCCTGAATTAATTAGGGATATGGGACTCAAAACTGTGGCTAAAAGTATGGCTATCAAAGCGGGACTACCGCTTGTACCCGGAAGCGATGGCCCTGTAAAAGATGCTGAAGCCGCTACTGCTTATGCTAATAAAATAGGCTATCCGGTGATACTTAAAGCTTCGGCTGGCGGTGGTGGACGTGGTATGCGTATTGTAGAAAAACCCGAAACCATTGAGCGTAATTTCAAATCGGCATCGGACGAAGCATTGGCTGCCTTTAGCAATGGTGATATGTTTATCGAAAAATATCTGCAAAACCCAAAACATCTTGAATTTCAGATTCTTGGCGATAAGCATGGTAATGTAGTGCATTTGGGCGAACGTGAATGCTCGCTCCAGCGCAAGCATCAGAAAATTGTGGAAGAAGCTCCATCGGCAAGTGTGACCGAAAAAATGCGTGCCGAAATGGGCGAGATGGCTGTTAGGTTTGCTAAGTCCATCGGATATTTTTCGGCAGGTACTATCGAGTTTATTATGGACGAAGATGGCTCATACTATTTCATGGAAATGAATACACGTATTCAGGTAGAACATCCTGTTACCGAAATTGTTACCGGGGTGGATCTTGTTGATTGGCAAATAAGAGTGGCACTGGGCGAAGAACTGACTCTGAAACAAAGCGATATTCATATTCAAGGTTGGGCTATTGAATGCCGCGTAAATACCGAGGATCCGCAAAACAGATTTAGTCCGCAAACCGGCTTTATCGATAAAGTATACTTTCCGCAAAAAGATTATATCCGTATCGAAACCGGTGTACAAAGTGGTTCGGTAGTAACACCGTATTTCGACTCCATGATTGCCAAAATAATCGTAAAAGGTAATGACAGACAGGATGTTATACAAAAAACACTGGATGCTTTAAACGAGTTTAATCTGATTGGACTGAAAACAACAATTCCATTCTGCCGGACTGTATTAAACCATCCTGATTTTGTAAATGCAACATATACAACCCGTTGGGTGGATCAGGTATTCACTCCTGAAATGCTCGAAAACGAGGACGATGAAATTATCGGTGCACTGGCTGCCACTATTATGTATGCTTCGGAATATCTACAGTTATCATCGGATTTACCTACTTATAAATACGACCGGTTAAATGTATGGGTATTAAACAAAAGATTGAATTATTAATCTGTAATTATCAGTATTTAAATTAAATAAATCCATAAAAAATGGGAACTTCATATATTTATAAGCGGGATGCTTCCCGGTTGTTTATTGCCGTAAGAGATAATGGTAAGCGATATAAACTCTATATTCCTAAAGAGTCAAAGCCGGTAATTGATGGTAAGGAATACGACATTGATTTTATTGAACAGGGAGACTCGCAATATATTTTCGACTGGAATGGAAAGCGTTTTCAATGCGAATTGGTGTCGCGTGACCAGAACAAAGCTGTGATTAAAGTTAATGGCGTTGAATACAAATATAGTCTGGAGTCTTTGTTTTCGTATATTCGTAGGGGTATGATTAACAGCGATGCCAATAAAATTGACGAAAATAATATCATTGCACCCATGCCGGGTAAAATTGTTGATATATTCTTGTCGGAAGGTGATTTGGTGAATGCTGGTGAACCGATTCTTACGCTGGAGGCCATGAAAATGCAAAATGAAATTACGGCTAACTGCAATGGCATAATTCAAAAAATAAAAGTACAGGCCGGACAGTCAGTAATGAAGGATGAGCTGCTGATTGAAATACAATCTATAGACTTGTAAATCAGATATTTTTCAATATTTCAACAAAAACTAACCGGCAATAGATTTTCTATTTAAAGTTTTTATAGTTGCTTATTATAAACTGATTTTGTACTTTTGAAATTATTTTCTAAAAACTTTTCTGTAGTTAAAATACTATGGAAAAGTTTTTTTTATACTTTACATGCACATAAACAAACACTTATGAATTTTGTAGCGATAGATTTTGAAACTGCCCATGCCGATTTTCCTTGCGAAATCGGGCTTACGCGCGTAACCGATGGTGTGATAGGCGAATCAAAATCATGGCTCATTAAGCCGGCTTGTTTTCCTTATATGAATCCATGGAATGAGCGGGTACATGGCATATCGTCGGCTGATTTAGCTGATGCGCCAGGTTTCGATGAAATATGGCCTGAATTAAAGCTCTGGATTGATGACAGTTATATGGTGGCGCACAATGCCGCCTTTGATATGAAGGTACTCAGGTCTGCGCTCCAATACTACGATTTGGCCGTGCCCTGGGTTGAGTATTTTTGTAGTGTAAGCCTTTCCCGTCGTGCATGGAAAAATTTGCCGAGTCACTCGCTTGGTACGCTCTGCGAGTTTCACAACATTCGTTTTCGGCATCACCGGGCTGGCGACGATGCCAGAGCTTGCGCTATTATTACACTCAGGGCTTTTGAAGAATTAGGTATCAGACATCTCAGCGATGTTGAACAAAAAGTACTGAAAATAAAAAGATTAGATAAATAAAAAACAATATCCTCCCGTTACTCATAAAGCAAGAGGAGGATATTTTCACACGTAAATAAATATGCCAAAATTTATCGGCATACTTATATTTAAAATTTTACTTCGTAGCTTGGTTCTTCTACTATTTCAGGAACAAGCTGATTGTAAACCACTTTACCGGTTTCGTCAATGGCTACTACCGAACGAGCCATCAATCCTGCCAATGGGCCATCGTTCATCAACACTCCATAATCGGTAGCAAAATTATTGTATCGGAAATCAGATGCTGTAATTACTTTATCTAATCCTTCGGCACCACAAAAACGACTGGCGGCAAAAGGTAAGTCTTTCGACACACAGATTACAATTACATTGTCGTTAGATGCAGCTATTTTATTGAAATTACGTACCGAAGCAGCACAAACTCCTGTGTCGATGCTTGGGAAAATATTCAGAATAACTCTTTTACCTTTGAAATCGGAAAGAGATATTTCATTCAATCCTGCACCTACAAGCTTAAAATCAGGTGCTTGTGTACCTACAGCAGGTAAACTGCCGTTAGTTTTTACTTCAGTTCCTTTAAATGTTACAGTTGCCATTTTTTAGTTGCTTTATTATTGTTATTTAATGTTGACTTTGTTTATATAAGTAACGCGCAAAGGTTCTTTTTGTTTATATTTGTATTGAATTTTTTGGGAAATTATTTTTAATGAAAAGTAAGAAAATCATATACATCTTATTGCCATTTGTTCTTGTTAACTCATTTTCGTGCAAGGATGGCGACGAATATCGTGTTGATGATGAGTTTGCACTGTACGTCGCCCGGTTCGAAGAGGAAGCGCTGAAACGTGGTATGAATTTAAACCTTAAGAGTTCAGGATTGATTATGGAATTTGCTGATTTAGATGATGATAAAGCCGGCTTATGTCATTATGAAAACCCCATACGAATTGAAATTGACCGCGAGTACTGGAAAAATACCAGCGGACGTGCCAGTACTGATTTTATGCGCGAAGACCTGATTTTTCATGAACTCGGACATGGTATACTTGGCCGGAAACATATCAATACAACGCTTGCAAACGGCGACTGGAAATCGATGATGTGTGGAGGTACCAAGGTGGATAACAGACCCTGGAATATCAATTACAGAGGTTTCAGGCGCGAGTATTATATCAACGAATTATTCAAAGAAAGCACTCCTGCTCCCGAGCTTACAAGTCTTACTTTTACTGAGGATACCACTGGCTTTCAAAGCAAAGTTTTTCTTAGTTTTGATTCTGAGAAGAAAGAAGACATGGGCTGGAATGTAGCAAATACAGATAGCTATTCTATTAGTATTGATAATAAAAGAATGAAGTTTGTATCCGGCATTAACCTGTCATATCTGATACTCGCTAATACCAGTGTGGACGTTTTGTCAGACTTTATGTACGAAATTAGCCTGGAATGTCAACCTGTAAATACCGGTGATCAGTATGGTATTGTTTTTGGGAGTAGCGACGATAGCGGGAATGATGTTGATTTTTTTTCCATAGCTAATACGAAAAAAATGTACATGGGCAACCGACGTTGGTACAGCTTTTTTACCGAACTTAACATCAGTGCAATAAAGGAAAATACTGAAAACAAGCTTACTGTTATGAAAAAAAATGGTATGCTCTATTATTTTGTAAATGATGTGTATGTGTATTGCTCTGAATCTGAGTTAAATACAGCTGGTAGTCAGTTTGGTTTTATTGTGCCGGCCCGTGGAGTTTTATGGCTCAACAATTTTAGAGTCAAAACTAAAGGTACTGACCGGTCTAAAATTGGAGCGATACAGTTTTCTGATTTTGAAACAAGATTAGTACCTGTAGAGAACTTAGGAAAAGTTAAAAACTAAATCTTGTAGTAACTTATTTATTGATTGAAACGAACTTAATTTTTAATGTCAAAATTTACAATATACCAGGTATTGCCGAGGCTTTTTGGTAATTATAATACCACCCGTAAACATAACGAAACCATTGAAGAAAACGGATGCGGCAAGTTCAATAGCTTTACAGACAAAGCTTTAAAAGAGATTAAACAGCTCGGCATAACGCATATTTGGTACACTGGTATCATTGAGCATGCAACTAAAACTGACTACACTGCTTATGGTATTCGCAACGATCATCCCGGTATAGTGAAGGGGCAAGCTGGTTCGGCTTATGCTATCAAGGACTATTATGATGTTGATCCGGATTTGGCGGAACATGTTCCAGACAGGATGAAGGAGTTTGAAGCTCTCGTTAAAAGAACTCATAAAAATAATTTAAAAGTAATTATTGATTTTGTACCCAATCACGTTGCGCGACAATATTTTTCGGATGCAAGACCTGAAGGTGTTGCCGACCTTGGAGAAAACGACCATTCAGAATGGCATTTTTCGCCTTTAAATAACTTTTATTATTTCCCTGATCAGGCATTCAAACCGGGATTTGATGTTGCCGGCTATTCTGAATTTCCGGCAAAAGCTACAGGTAACGACCGCTTTACTCCATCGCCCAATATGGATGACTGGTACGAAACCGTTAAACTGAATTATGGTGTAAACTATACTGAAGGAATGCAGAAACAGTTTTCGCCAATTCCGGATACATGGTTTAAAATGAGGGATATATTGCTATTTTGGGCTGAAAAAAAAGTGGATGGATTCAGATGCGATATGGCCGAGATGGTACCTGTTGAGTTTTGGGGATGGGTTATACCTCAAGTTAAACTAAGCTTTCCGGAAGTGATTTTTTTGGCCGAAATTTACAATCCTGCCGAATATCGTAATTATCTGGCCAATGGTAAATTCGACTATTTGTATGATAAAGTAGGGCTTTATGACAAACTCAGAGCTATTACGTCGAAAAATTTTCCGGTTCGCGATATCACTAATTGTTGGCAGTCGTTAAATGGAATTGCCGACCAGATGCTCAATTTCCTCGAAAATCATGATGAACAACGCATTGGTTCTGGATTTTTTGCCGGCAATGGTATGTATGCCGAACCGGCTATGATAGTTGCTGCTACGCTTGGCAAAGCGCCTGTTATGATTTACAGTGGTCAGGAATTGGGCGAATCGGGTATGGATAACGAAGGCTTTAGCGGATACGACGGGCGTACTACTATTTTCGATTACTGGGGCGTAAAATCTGTTCAGGCCTGGGCCAACAACGGTAAATTTGATGGTGAACATTTAACTACAGAACAACGTGAGTTAAGAGCATTTTATAGCAAGCTATTAAACACAACCATCAATGAAAAAGCAATTACTGAGGGTGTGATGTACGACCTTGAGTTTGCAAACTTTGATAATCCTCATTTTAATTCGCATGAGCAGTTTGCTTATTTCCGTAAGTATAACGACGAATTACTGCTTATTGTGTTGAATTTTCATGATAGAAACTTATACACCGAAGTTCGTATTCCTTTAGAAGCATTTCAATACCTGAATATTGATGAAGGGAATACGTATACCTGCTTGGACTTGCTTACCGGCATTTACGAAGATGATGCAACACTAAGTTCGGGTCAGGTTTTTAAAACAACATTGCCACCCTGGAAAGGAAAAATATTTAAACTGAATAAAAAGGCTTGAGAAGCAGACAAGTAGTATTATAGTTTTAGATTGTATAAAAAGGGCAGGAGAGAGGTTGAAAAACTTTCTCCTGCCTTTTTTTTAAATCAGCACAACCGACTGAAAATTATCTATTTATCACTAAAACGTTGCAGTAAATTATATGATTTGTAAATACCTAATTCCCCGGCTTTACTCAGGTCGTTAAGTCCCTTACTATCTTCACCAATAAAAAGGTAGGTAAGTCCGCGATTAAAATACGCCTCTGCAAAATCAGGATCACTCTCGATGGCTTTGTTATAGTTTGTAATCGCAGTTTTAAAATCGCTCTGTGTGCAAAGTACATTGGCCTTATTGAAATATGCAAAGGAGAAATCAGGAGCAAGACCTATCACCTTGTCATAGTCACGCATAATCATTTCGGCATCAAACTTGGCTTGGGTTTCATCGGCCAACCGTTTTGATTTTTCGGTCGATTTTTCAAGCAAAACTTCGTTATTATCCTGCAACGTACTACGTTTATATTCTATATATTTATATCTGATATTAGCTCTGCAAAAATATGCCAAAACAAAATCCGAGCGTATTGATAAAGCCTTATTTAAATCTTCGATGGAGCTGTTGAAATCCTGCACAAGTGCGAATTCCAATGCTCGGTAAAAATATAAATCGGCATTCGCATTATCAGCAGCTATGCGTTTTGATATATTATTAATTTCATCAAAGTGCTGGTTTACAAGCTCTGAGGTCAAAGCCAGCTCATTGTTGGTTATTTTCAGCACAGTACTGAGTACTTTTCTTTTGTTATAATCTTCTACAATAGGTTCGTACAGGTTTGTTCTGCGTATCTCGTCGGGTTTAGAATAATAGCTGAGAACAAAGTTTTTTTCATTCACCACATCGGTGTAGATATTCTGAATATTTCCGCGTCTTCCATCCTGATATTTTGTATCGGATTGGCTATCGTCAATATCCTGATTTACAAATCTGTTGAAAATTTCGGTTTTACGCGATGCTGCAGATTTTGGAGCGTTGGCGGCTATCTTGTTATCACCGGCTATCTGAGCCTTCTTTTTAATGTTATCTTTATTTTTCTCAATTTCATAAGCCTGCTGCCTGTATCTGAACGATTCTTTACTATTTCCCAAACCATCCTGCGCTTCGGCAATTCCCCAGTAAGCTGGTATAAAATACGGATATTTACCAATAATTTTATTGAAATCGGCTATAGCATTTCTGTACAAACGCAAGGTATTGTTAAGCATAGCCCTCCTGTAAAGTGCATCGTAATTTGCACTATCAAGAGTTAATACCATATTAAGGTCGGATAGCGCATTGTTGTTATCTCCCAGATTAGCTCTTAGTAAAGCTCTGTTATAATAGGCCAAATCGCCTTTTTTATCAAGCTTTATCGCATTATCGTAATCGCTGAGTGCCTGTCTGAAATTTTTACGCTGTACGTTTAATATACCCCGGTTAATGTAATCGCCTGAAAATTTTGAGTTGTACTTAATTGCCTGTGAATAATCATTATAGGCTTTCTCGGTCTCATTTTTTTGCATGTGTAGCAATGCCCTTGCACTCCATCCGTTGCTGCTTGTACTATCTCTTTTAATGTATTCGTTGAACGATATTTCGGCAGCCAGAGTATCTTTCGTTGCCAATTGAATAAAACCCTTCTCGTAATAAAGGTTTGACTTTGGATTCAGTCTCATGTAAGTATCCAAATCGGTCATGGCATCTTTGTAGTTTTCGAGCCGCATGTTAGCATCCATGCGATTCAGCAGCAAATTCATATTGTCAGGACTAAATTCATATGCTTTCGAAAAGTCCTTTACAGCCTCATCATACAACTTCAGGTTACGACGGGCGAATCCTCTGATATAATAAGCCTGTGGTACAAAAGGATTGCGCTCAATAGATTCAGTAGCGTCCAACTCGGCTCCTTTGTCATCGCCCAGCTGAATTTTTGCCATTGCCCTGTACATATAGGGTTCGGCCATATAAGGCTTAATTTTTATTACCTGATTAAAATATTGTATCGAAAGTACATAATCCTCAAAATATAAAGCATTCCGACCTATGGTCAGAATACGGTCGGTGTTCCACTGGGCAAATCCGAATATATGTAAACTACCGAAAATAATTATGAATATGAGTTTCTTCAAATCGTAATTTTTATATTTTGATTAAATGATGAGTGCAAAATACGGAAATATGTTTTAAATAAATCCCAAAGAAGGCTTATCTTTAGCTTTATTTGGGATTTATACTAATTTTTTCCGAATTTACTCTTCACTGCTGTACATATTAGCGTTGCAGGCTTCGTCTACATCAAAAGTGGTTGGGATATCAAACTTTTCGGATGCTGAGTAACCGAGACTTGAATCGTTCAGTACTTTTTTCATATATAATGCCCATATTGGCAAAGCCATACTGGCGCCTTGTCCTTCGCGTATATTGTCGAAATGAATAGACCTGTCTTCGCCGCCTACCCATACTCCCGAAACCAAAGATGGGGTATAACCCATAAACCATCCATCGGAATTATTCTGTGTAGTACCTGTTTTACCGCCCATTTGCATGTTGAGACCGTATACCGAACGGATACGCCCACCTGTACCTCCATCAACTACTGCACGCATCATATATATCATTTTGTAGGCAGTGGTTTCACTGAAAATTTCGTGCATTTTCGGGGCAAAGTTTGCTATAACATTTCCGTTAGAGTCTTCAATACGTGTTACATACAATGGCTCAACCCTGATACCTTTATTAGGATAGGCTGTGTAAGCATCTACCATTTCGGATACCGAAATTTCGCATGGACCCAGACATAACGACGGCACTGCATCTAACGGGCCGCGAACACCAAAGGAGCGCATGAGTTTTACCAAAGCATCGGGAGTAAACAAACTCATCAGATAGGCTGAAATCCAGTTGTCGGAGTTGGACAAACCCCATTTTAATGATACAATATCACCTACGTTTTTACCCTTGGTGGTGGTTTTTGGTGTCCAGGTTCCGCCTGTTCCGTTAGGGAACGAAATAGGGCGCCAGGAGGTTTTATCGCATGGCGACATGCCTTCTTCCATGGCTAATGTGTACAAATATGGCTTAACCGTAGATCCTACCTGTCTGCGACCGGTATTCACCATGTCGTACTGAAATTGCGAAAAATTAGGACCTCCAACATAAGCTTTTACATGACCGCTCCGGGCATCGATTGACATGAAACCACATCGCAGAAAGTGTTTGTAATAACGAATCGAGTCAATAGGAGATAATACCGTATCAATCATCCCGTTATATGAAAAAACCTGCATATCAACAGGCTTGCTGAAAGCTTTTTGAATTTCAGACTCGCTTAAATTTTGTTCTTTGGAATGCCTGTAGCGGTCGCTCTGCTTCATGGCAGCATTGATAATTTTATTGATTTCGTCCTGATTAACCAGTCTTGAAAACGGAGCTGTTTTTCGTCCTTTCTTTTCTTTAAAGAATGATTTTTGTAACGATTCAATATGTTCTTTTACAGCCTCTTCTGCATACTTTTGCATGCGTGAGTCGATGGTTGTGTATATTTTCAAACCATCTGTGTAAATATTGTACGGAGATCCATCAGGCTTGTGGTTTTTGTTGCAAAAACCGTAGAGCGGATTGTTTTCCCATTGCCAAACATCATCTTTGTATTTTTGCTCCTGCCAACTTGCATAATCACTCTTTTTTGGCTCTTTGGCTGTGAGTATGGATCTCAGATACTCCCTGAAATAGGGAGCAGGTCCTTGTTTGTGATCAGCTCTTTGAAATTTTACGTCTAAAGGCAGCGCTTTGATTGAATCAAATTCCTGTCGGGTAATATACCCTGCTTTACGCATTTGATTTAGTACCACGTTCCGACGTTCGCGCGAGCGTTCATTAAACCGGTAAGGATTATAGTACCAGGGATTTTTACACATGCCTACCAGAGTGGCTGCTTCTTCAATTTTGAGTTTAGATGGTGTTGTGTTAAAGTATACTTGCGAGGCCGACTTAATTCCTTCGGCATTGTACAAAAAGCTGAATTGATTCAGATAAAGAGTTATAATTTCTTCTTTTGTGTATAGCCGTTCCAGTTTTACGGATATAACCCACTCAATAGGCTTTTGAAAGATACGACTTATGAAATTTTCAGCTTCAGGAGAGTATAACTGCTTGGCCAACTGCTGAGTGAGTGTACTACCACCTCCGGCACTTTTTTTCTGAAAAATACCACGAAGTACCAAAGCTCTCGTAAGAGCAATTCCATCGATTCCCGAATGGTCGTAGTAACGCACATCTTCGGTAGCTACCAAAGCGTCAATTACATGCTTGGATATCTGATTGTATTCAACTTTAACACGATTTTCATCACTTTTAGAAAAACGCCCTAATAATTGAAGATCAGACGAATATATTTCGGTTGCATATTTATTAATTGGATTCTGCAACTCATCAATTGGTGGTAAGTAACCTATCCAGCCAATGGTAATAAATACAAATATTAATATGATAGAGAAAATTCCAAGAACAAATAATCTCCAAAACCATCTCGAAAATTTTCTTCGGAAATCATTACTTTGAACAGTTTTTGCCATACAAATGCTAAGTTTTACGATAAAGTACAAAAATACAATTTTTTTTCGACTTAATTTTTGAATCTCCTAAATAAAATTTATTTATTTAAGCTATTGATTATCAACTAATCAACATACATTAAATCACTTATTATCATATTAGAAACATGAATACCTTCACTGGTAAAGTTTATTCTGTTTTGTTCTTTCTTAATTTTTTGTCCATCAATATATTTTTCAATTGATTTAAGTAAATATGTAATGTACTTATTATCAAAATTTTGTTGTAAATATTCTAAGTCGATGCCATCTGAAGTACGCAGCGATACCATTACATAATCATTATAACGGTCGTTGGCGCTTAGTTCTTCTAACTCGTAAAAAATCTCATTCTCTTGCATGGCTTTGATATAACCGGTATTTGATGCGATATTCCATTGCCTTGACTTACCATCAAATGAATGTGCCGATGGACCTATTCCTAAATATGGTTTCATTTTCCAATAAGCGCTGTTGTGCCTCGATCTGTAACCGGGTTTTGCAAAATTGGAAATTTCATAAGCCTCATAACCATTATGTTGCATGTTAGCTACTAATTTTTCGTACATCGTAATCATGGCTTCATCGTCAGTGGCTGTTACCTCGCCTTTTTCGCGCTGCTTCCATAATCTGGTGTTTTTTTCATAAGTCAACCCATATACCGATATATGCTGAACATCAAGACCGAAAACCTGATTCAGCTGTTTCTGCCAATCATCTACTGATTGCCCGGGAAGTCCATAAATCAAATCTACACTAATATTATTGAAACCATACTTTTGCGCTCTCCGAACTGCTTCAATAGCCTGATTACCTGTATGTCTGCGGTTAATCTTTTTTAAATCCCTATCATCAAACGATTGAATTCCCATACTAATTCTGTTAAATGGGAGAGGAGAGTGCGAACTAAAAAAAGTGTCTGTCAAATCATCAGGATTAGCCTCGAAGGTAATTTCAGCCTCATCGCTAACTTTATAATTCAAAAATATGGCATCAAGTAAAGTCTTGAATTGATTGTAATTGAGCACACTTGGAGTACCACCCCCAAAATAAATTGTTTCAACCGTAGCATTGTTCAAATATGAGCTTCTGAGATAAATTTCGCGAGCAGCTGCACTCACAAAATCGGGAATTAACGCAGGCGTTACCCGTGTGTAGAAATCGCAATAGGTACAACGTTGCTTACAAAAAGGAATATGTATATATATGCCGGCCACTTTATTTGCTTGTATATGAAAAGATTAAAAATACTCAATAAATATATTCTTATTATTGCTGCAAAAATACAACAAAATGTTTGTATTTTCAGAAAAAGAACGTATCTTTGCACTCGCTTTTCGGGAATGGAAAAGCAGTACGGGGTGTAGCGCAGTCCGGTTAGCGCACCTGCTTTGGGAGCAGGGGGTCGTGGGTTCGAATCCCGCTACCCCGACGAAAAAGTCATTACAGAAATGTGATGACTTTTTTTTTATTTTTCAGTGGACGGTTAGCACATCCCGATGGGAATCGGGAGGGTCGTGGGTTCGAATCCCGCTACCCCGACGAAAAAAGTCATTGCAGAAATGTGATGACTTTTTTTATTTTTCAGTGGACGGTTAGCACATCCCGATGGGAATCGGGAGGGTCGTGGGGCAAGAATCCCGCTACCCCGACGAAAAAAAGTCATTACAGAAATGTGATGACTTTTTTTTATTTTTCAGTGGACGGTTAGCACATCCCGATGGGAATCGGGAGGGTCGTGGGGCAAGAATCCCGCTACCCCGACGAAAAAAGTCATTGCAGAAATGTGATGACTTTTTTTATTTTACAGTGGACGGTTAGCACATCCCGATGGGAATCG